>ERZ773170.2376-NODE-2376-length-11435-cov-3.171353_pt1 | contig 11435 bp, 6 predicted proteins | sample MGYA00581002_ERZ773170 | MGnify/ENA primary metagenome ERZ773170 (study PRJEB29015, sample SAMEA2737811) | human gut metagenome | biome: human gut; feature: human-associated habitat; material: faeces | place: China | collected 2012 ... | reverse complement strand
GGATTCTACAGGTTCGTACCATTCGTGGATGGTATGCTCTCCACCGCCTTTTCCTCCCCAGCCCACGGTGATGGCAGGGATTCCAAGACTGATGGGGATGTTGGCGTCTGTGCTGGCGGCACCGATGTACAGGGTTTCCATGCCTATGGCCTGATTTGCAGCATTTGCAGCCTGGACAATCTGGCAGGATTTGTCCTGGGTACCAGCGGGGCGCCTGCCCTTTTGTTCGAAGGTAACTGCGATGCGGTCATCTTCTGCTGGGGTTTCCCTGTCTCCATTATCAGCATTCACTGGCACTGCGCCAGCTGTATCTCCCACACTGCTTTTCGCTGTCATATTATTGTCGTCAAGGGTTCCTGTACTCTCAGAACTTAAAGTTCCATATCCCCAGCGGGCGTTTTCCTCATTCACGGCTTCTTCTATTGCCTGGTGGAGTTTTGCAGATAATTTCTCAAGTTCCCCTGCATCCACAGAGCGCATATCCACCAGCATAGAACACTCTGCCGCAATTACATTTACAGACGTGCCGCCGTTTACTACGCCTACACTGAAAGTAGTTTTCGGATTCTTTGGTGTCTGGAAATCGCTGATTTTCGCAATAGCCCTTCCCATTGCGTGAATCGGGTTGGGAATTCCGAAGCCGGTGAAGCTGTGTCCGCCGGTTCCGTGGAAAGTACCAGATAGCGCTCGCTGCCTACTGCCTGGTAAATGATTCCAGAGGTTTTTTTATCATCAATGGAAACGAAACCGTCGTAGTGTTCTTCTGTGTTTGCCATATCCTTAAACACATGCTTAATTCCCCTCAGATCACCAAGTCCCTCTTCGCACACATTTGCACAGAACACAATATCTCCCTCGCCGCGAATGCCTGTAGCATTCATTGCTCTTGCAAGACTGAGAAGCTCCGCTACCGCCCTGGTATCGTCTCCGATTCCCGGACAGCTGTAGCGTTCGCCTTCTTTCTTCAAAGTAAGGTCTGTCTCCCTTGGGAAAACAGTGTCTGTATGTCCCGCAACCATAATTCGCGGTCCATTCCCAGTCCCTTTCCAGGTTCCCAGCACATTTCCCACCTCATCAACGTGCACCTCTGAAAGACCGGCATCCACCATCTTCTTTCGGACATATTCCGCTTTCTCCCCTTCTTCATAGGAAGGCGCAGGAATCTGGCACATTTCCAGGTGCTCCTGCAAAGTTCTTTCATCATCTTCGCGCAGAAATTTTAGTGCTTCCTGCACACCATTATATTTCAGTAATTTATCCATAATCGTTCCCTTTCAACTATAGAAAAAGTCAGCAAGTTCCAGCCTTCCCAGCCCAAACCTCCTGACTCTCATACGTCTGATTATTATCTTTTTATCACCATACAGCGGTTTTCCACTCATCTGGTCAACACTACATTTGAAATGATTTTTTGCAGAATCGGATCCACTGAACATAATTATAATCTCTCCAGCAGCTTCTCCAGATCCGCATAACTCTCAATATTATTGGACTCCCTACGAAGCCCTGCACTGTGGGGCATCCCTGCTGTATACCATGCCACATGCTTGCGCATTTCACGGATTCCGATATAATCTCCCTTGAACTCGATCTGCAGTCTTGCATGACGCAGCATTGTTTCCCGGATCTGGTCTGTGCCCGGTCTTTCCGGAATGGATCCGGTCTCTTCATATGCCAGTAATTCCCTGAAGATCCATGGATTTCCCTGGCAGCCTCTTCCGATCATCACACCATCACAGCCGGTTTCTTTCACCATGGCATCTGCACGCTCCGGGCTGGTCACATCGCCGTTTCCAATCACAGGAATGGAAACCGCCTCTTTTACCTGACGAATAATCTCCCAGTCTGCTTTTCCGCTGTAATACTGCTCTCTTGTCCTTCCATGGACTGCAATGGCTGCTGCCCCCGCATCTTCTGCGATCTTCGCCATCTCCACTGCATTAATGCAGTTGTCATCAAAGCCTTTTCTTATTTTAACTGTCACCGGTTTCCTGATTGCTTTGACCATAGCACTGATAATTTCATGTGCCAGCTTTGGATTTTTCATCAATGCCGATCCTTCACCATTTTTCACGACTTTCGGTACAGGACATCCCATATTAATATCCATAATATCAAACGGTCTTTCCTCGACCCGCTTTGCCATTTCACTCATAATCTGAGGATCTGAACCAAAAAACTGGAGAGATACCGGCTGTTCATCCGGATGGATCTCCAAAAGCGTCTCTGTATTCTTATTATTATAGAGAATGGCTTTTGCACTGACCATTTCCATGCACAAAAGACCTGCTCCCTGCTCTTTACACAATAAGCGAAACGGCAGATCTGTCACTCCCGCCATTGGCCCCAGAATATAAGTATTCTCTAAGGTTACATTTCCTATTCTTAACTGTCTCATCGTATTATTCCGTTCTGTTCTTCTCTATTTCGTTCTTTTCAGATTTTATCGTTTTCATCTTAGACGAAACCATTTTAAAAGTCAACCTTGCCTCTATTGACATTTTTACATTTTTATGCTAGGTTTCTACTATATATTGGCACTCATTAGTTAAGAGTGCTAATAATCTATCAGATGAAAGGAGAATTACTATGGTAATACAGCCAATTTATAATATATTATTTCTTCCCGATGTCACCTATCACTTCAAAAAAGAGTTTTTTACTGAAAATGCATCCGAGCAGCTTGAAGTCGGCAGTGAGCTGCTTTTTGCTTTCTTAAGAAATGAAGATGACGCTGAAGAACTGGACGCTGACCATATCTGTCCGGTCGGCATTTCCGCCAGAGTAGAGGCTTTCGGAGACGATGACAGTGTTCAGATCCGCACGCTGGAGCGTGTTGATCTTTCAGATGTCGAGGTGGAAAATGGTCAGATTCTCGCAGAGGCATCTATTCGTGCAGAGGTTGATGACTATACGGCAGAAGAAGAGAAGGCTCAATTTCTCCGTTTACGTGCCGCACTTTTGAAATTTGTCCAGGGATACCAGTGGGGAATGTGGGCAAGAAGTTTCATTTTACAGCGGAAAAATATGTATGATCTCGGATCTGCCCTTTCGGAATATCTGAATATCAGCCCCGAAGAAAAATATGCCATTGTTGAAACGGATTCCCGCCGGGAACGCTGTACGCTGATCGAAGCTGCCATCAACGAATTTATGGAGGTTGCCAAAGTTTCCACCGAAGCAAAGGAAGCTCAGAAAGATGATCAGGAGCAGCTTTATCGCGAGGCAGCCATCAAGAAGCAGATCAGTTATCTTCAGAAAGAACTGGACGAACTTCACCCTGAAAATATTTCCGATACCCGGAAATTTGAGAAAAAGATTGAAGAATCCGGCATGAATGACGAAGCCCGTAAAGAAGCTGAAAAAGTGCTGAACCGCATGAAGCAGGAAGGCAAGGACAGCCATGAGTACGGTCTTCTGTATGATTACCTTGACTTTATGACCAGCCTGGACTGGAAAGCACCGCAGTTTACCCCGATCGATCTTGACCGGGCGGAGCAGATTCTTGATGAAGATCACTATGGTCTGAAAAAAGTCAAAGAACGCATCATCCAGCAACTCGCCGTTATGGCTCTCAACCGGAAGCAATATGGCTCGATCCTTTTATTTGTCGGTGCTCCTGGAACCGGGAAGACCAGTATCGGACAAAGTATTGCACGGGCTCTCGGAAGAGAATATGTAAGGATCAGTCTTGGTGGTATCCGTGATGAGGCGGAAATCCGTGGCCACAGACGTACTTATATCGGTGCTATGCCCGGACGGATCATGGAAGGAATCAAGCGAAGCGGTGTCTCCAATCCGGTCATTGTACTGGATGAGGTTGACAAACTTGCCAAAGATTACGGCGGAGACCCTGCCAGTGCCCTTCTGGAGGTTCTTGATCCTGAACAGAACAGCACTTTCACTGACCACTATATGAATGTGCCTTACGATCTGTCCAATGTACTTTTTGTCTGCACTGCAAACTCACTGGATACGATTCCTGAACCACTGCTCAACCGTATGGAGGTTATTAATTTCTCCGGTTACACTGCAGTAGAAAAATATCAGATTGCCCGCAGACATCTTCTTCCAAAGGCTCTCGATGCCATGGGAATTAAGAAAAATGCATTGAAAGTAACCGACGGAGCGATTCGCAGGATTATTGATGAATACACAATGGAGTCCGGTGTCCGTGACCTGAAAAAACTGATCAATACTCTTTGCCGGACGGCTGCCGTCCAACTTGTTAAAAATGAGGGAACAACACTGACAGTCACTAAGACAAATCTCGAAAAATATCTTGGGAAAAAGCAGCTCCACCATGAGCGGAAACTCTCTTCCCCTGAACCGGGAGTTGTCACCGGACTTGCATGGACCAGAGCGGGCGGAGAAATTTTATTTATAGAAAGTAAACTGATTCCGGGCAAAGGCAAGATGATTATTACCGGTCAGCTTGGAGATGTAATGAAGGAGTCCATTCAGATTGCACTGAGTCTTGTAAAATCACTTTATCCAAAGGAAAGCAAAGTGCTTGATGACCACGACCTCCATATCCATGTTCCTGCCGGTGCGGTTCCAAAAGACGGTCCATCAGCCGGAATCACGCTGACAACAGCACTTGCATCACTTCTCACGGGGAAGAAAGTCAGCCCGGAATATGCCATGACCGGAGAAGTTTCCCTGCGTGGCGGTGTCATGCCGATCGGCGGACTTCCTGAAAAGCTTATGGCCGCCCAGCGTGCAGGAATCACAAAGGTTCTGATTCCTGCTGACAATGAACAGGATCTCGATGACGTTGCCGATGAGGTTAAAAATAAGCTGGAAATCATTCCGGTGAAAAAAGTGACTGAGGTACTAAAACTGGTGTTGAAATAACCCTGGATTTCCAGTCTCTTTCTTGTAAAAGATTATCTTGATAACCGATAATCCGACATAATTCAGAAATCGCCCTATACCAGTTGCTGTGCATCTGATATAAGGCGATTTTTTATCTATTATGCAGCAATTTATGTTCCTTGCCCTTCAGGATTCCCTCATAAACCTCTGCAATGATCGGATTTTCATCGGATCTCTTGATCTGTGCCATGCTGTCGATCTTATACATTCCATCCAGCCGGGCCTGTTTCGTCCTCGGTCCGATCGGCACCGGCTGTCCACCACCGGCAATACAGCCTCTTTTACATGCCATCACTTCTACGAAATCATATTGGACTTCACCGGCTTTGATCCTCTCCAGCAGTGTTTCTGCACAGCGAAGACCATTCACCACTGCAATTTTCACCGTTCTGTCCTCAAGCTGGATGGAGGCTTCTTTGATTCCTTCAATCCCGCGGATTCCCGTAAAGCTGATGTCCTGCAGATCTTCCATCCTGCTGCTGTGTACCAGACGTCTCAGAACTGCCTCGGTCACACCACCCGTTACTCCAAAGATCGCTGCTGCCCCCGAAGACAGACCAAACGGCATATCCAGTGCCTCCGGTTCGATCTGCGACAGATCTATTCCCGCTTCTTTGATCATACGGGTCACTTCTGTCGTGGTCAGTACATAATCTACATCCTGCTGCCCTTCTGTAAAATGCTCCGGTCTTTTGATCTCTGCTTTTTTTGCCGTACATGGCATAATCGAGATCACAACCGTCTTGCGGAGGCTTCGTCCTTCTTTTTCCGCTTCTGCCGCTTTCATCCGGGCTTCTTCCTTCAGCAATGCTCCGAACATTGCCTGCGGAGAACGGCAGGTGGAAATATTTTCCCGAAATTCCGGGTAACGGTTCTCACAGAACTTCACCCAGCCCGGACAGCAGGAAGTAAATAACGGAAGATTCTTACCGGATTTTAAACGCTCCAGCAATTCTGCTGACTCTTCCATTACCGTCAGGTCTGCCCCGAAATTTGTATCATATACCTCATCAAATCCCATATGTCGCAGAGCTGCCACCAGGCGTCCCAGTGTATTTTCACCTTTCGGGATTCCAAATTTATCTCCGATCGCCACCCGGACAGCCGGTGCGATCTGTGCCACAACTCTGATATTCTTATCCGCCAACGCTTTCCATACCGGATCAACATCCTGCCGGATACTGATCGCACCGGTCGGACAGACCGCCCTGCACTGTCCGCAGCCTACGCAGTCAGTCTCTGCCAGCTCTCTGTTAAATGCCGGCATAACCTGCATTTTTGAACCCCGGAAAGCAAAATCCAGAATGCCAAGTCCCTGGATTTCATCACAGGTACGCACACAATCCCCACAGAGAATACATTTATTGGGGTCTCTTATTACACAATCCGAAGAGGTATCCAGTGGAAGTGGTTTCTTATGATTTTCAAATCTGATCTCTGAAATACCCAACTGGCTTGCCAGCTTCTGTAACGTACAGACTCCATTTTTGGCACACGTTGTACAGTCACGGCAATGGGATGACAACAGCAGTTCAATGATCATTTTCCTGTGATGCTGCAATCTTGGTGTATTTGTATAGATCACCATACCATCCCGTGGTACTTCTGAACAGGATGCAAATACCTTTCCACGTTCATCTTCCACCACACACATCCTGCACGCCCCATAGGTTGACAGTTCTGAATGATAACAGAACGTAGGAAGATCGATCCCCGACTTTCGGATCACTGAGAGGACATTTTTTTCGTCTGTAAAAGCCACTCTCCTGTTGTTGATTGTCATATAGCCCATACTCTGTTCCTCCTACCCTTCAATATGAATCGCACCAAATGCACAGGCACTCGCACATGCTCCACATTTGATACATTTTTCCGTATCGATCGTAAATGGTTCCTTGATCTTTCCACTGATCGCACCGACCGGACAGTTTCTCGCACATTTTGAACATCCTTTACACCGCTCAGGACTGATGATAAACTTTCGTAATGCAGTGCAGGTATGGGAGGCACATTTCTTTTCAACCACATGCTCCACATACTCATCATGGAATACTTTCAGCGTACTCATAACCGGAAGTGCCGCACTCTTTCCAAGACCGCACAGTGCAGTTTCTGTGATCATGTTCGCCAGTTCCTCCAGCAGATCAAGGTCTTCCAGCTTTCCATTTCCTGCCACGATCCGCTCCAGGATCTCCAGCATACGCTTTGTTCCTTCACGACATGGCACGCACTTTCCACAGCTTTCATTCTGCGTAAAATTCATAAAGAATCTTGCCACTTCCACCATGCACGTATGGTCATCCATCACAACCAGTCCGCCCGAACCGATCATTGCCCCCATTTTTTTCAATGAATCAAAATCCAGACTGACATCCAGATCTTTCGACACCAGGCATCCTCCTGACGGACCTCCGATCTGCACCGCTTTGAACGCTCCGTCTCCTTTGATGCCACCACCAATATCGTAGATCACTTCCCGCAGGGTCGTTCCCATCGGCACTTCGATCAGACCTGTATGCCGAACACTTCCTGTCAATGCAAATGCTTTTGTTCCCGGACTTTTTTCCGGTCCGATGGAACGGAACCATTCTGCTCCTTTATTAATGATCATCGGAACATTGGCAAAGGTCTCTACATTATTAAGAACCGTCGGCTTTCCAAACAGACCCTGTTCCACCGTCCTTGGCGGTTTGACACGCGGCATACCTCTTTTTCCCTCAATGGACGCAGTCAATGCACTTCCTTCTCCGCAGACAAATGCTCCTGCACCGCGATTAATATGTAGGCGAAATGAAAAATCTGTTCCTAAAATATGATCGCCTAAAAGACCGCTTTCCTCTGCCTGTGAAATTGCCCGTTTCAAACGGCTGATCGCCAGCGGATATTCCGCTCTCACGTAAATATAACCTTCTCTGGCTCCTACCGCATAAGCCCCGATCATCATTCCTTCGATCATCTTATGCGGATCTCCTTCCATAATACTCCGGTCCATAAATGCTCCCGGATCTCCCTCATCACCGTTACAGACTACATAGCGGGTCTTTTCTTCCTGACGGGCTACCTGTGACCATTTATATCCCGTTGGGAATCCACCGCCTCCTCTTCCTCTTAAATTGGATGCTGAAATCTCTTCCACCACTTCCTGCGGTGTCATCTCAAACAGGACTTTCTCTAATGCCTCATATCCTCCGGTGGAAATGTATTCTTCTATATGTTCTGCATCAATATGTCCACAGTTTTTCAGTACATTTCTCGTCTGCTTTTTATAAAACGGGATTTCTTCCTGCTTTTTATACTCAAGCCCATCCTGCTTAAATAAAAGATGACGGATAACATCTCCCTTTTCGATCGTTCTGTGGAAAATCTCATCGCAGTCTTCCGGCTTTACTTTTGTATAAAGGATTCCTGCCGGTTCGATCCGCATCAGCGGTCCCATTTCACAGAATCCGTGACATCCGCTTTTCTTCACTTCCAACGGGCCACTACCATGAGCAATCTCCGGTCCAAATTCCACGTCAATATCCGGATTTTCTTCTGCAAGTTCGCTCATCCGCCTGTATATCTCACCTGATCCGCCTGCCAGACACCCGGTTCCTGCACAGATCAAAATCCTGCAACGGCTGTCGCTGATCTTTTTTGCCGCCTCTTCACGAATCTGATGAAGTATTTCTCTGCTCGTAATTTTTTCCATACTTATTCCGCTCCTCTCAATTCGTGAATCAGTTCTGCCGCAGCATCCGGGGTCATTCCCGGATAAACCTTATCATTTACTGTCAGAACCGGAGCAAGTCCGCACGCTCCAAGACAGGAAACTGTCTCCAGTGTAAATAACATATCGTCCGTTGTCGCCTTTTCTTCTGAAAGTCCAAGTTCACTATAAAGCCGTTCCAAAATCGGAATTGACTTTCTGACATGACAGGCAGTTCCATTACAGACTTTAATAATGTACTTTCCCTTTGGTTCAAAAGAGAAGTTTTCATAAAATGTTGCCACACTGTATGCCTTTGCTTCATTGATCCCAAGTTTCTTCGCCACATACCTCAGAAGTTCCGGTGGAAGATACCGATATTCACTCTGAATGTCCTGAATGATCGGAATCAGTGAAGCCGGTTCAAGTCCATGCTGCGAAATGATCTCATCTGCTTTTTTATAGTAGGTTTGATCTAACATATAGCTCCTCCTTCAATATTTTTGTGCAGTTCTTATTATACTTTGATAATTTTCTATCAATTTGTTTTTATTATAGGTTATTTTATATGATTAATCAATAAACATCGCCCTTCAAATGTCTATTTTTAACAATTTTAGTTTTCCTTTCCACTCTTTATTTTCTTAATTTTCCCTTTATTTCCAATAAAAAATGGGCTTTACTTTTTTCTGATTTCTTGCTTATTTTTTTATATATATTGTCTTTTAGTTCCGAATCTGACAAAGAATCACTATTTTAGTTCTTAATAAAATCATAAGGAAGTTTAATTTTCTTTTATAAATTAAACATAATTTGGACACATTTTATGATTATACTAAATGTCAGATAGTTGATTAACAACTATCTCCCCCCTCATAAAGTGATGGCATCCCGGCAGACCCGGGGTGTCAGACTTTAACTCTCATTCCTTTAGATAACTATAAAAAACCGAAAACCCGTTGGCCGAAAGGTCAGCGGGTTTTCTCCGTTCTTATCACTCTTGTCTCATCCTCACTCTTATCTCATACAGATAAAAAGGTTCTGTCTGGAAGACTATCTTTCCGGTACTTCCATGACAGAACCTTTTCATTTCATCTGATTTTTCAGACTGACTTTCTATTCTTAGACTGATCCCGGAAACAGGGCTGTGGAGATCTTCTCCATATCAGAATCACTGATTCCGTACTGACCATCAGAATCTTTTGTTACAGCAATTTCGATCGTCGTTGTATCACCATATGTATTACCATCGATCGACTTCTGCATACTCTGGATCAGCAGATCCTGGAACATACTTGCATCCGCCTGGCTTACATCCTGTCCCTGATCCATCATCTCCTGTGCAACTGCAGTTGAATTATCTTCCAGAGTCTGATATACATCAGACGGAGTTACCTCGATCGTTACTGTAAAATTGCCATCCTTATCTTCCTTGGCTTCTTTTACTTCGTATTTTGCAAGATTATCAATCTTTACAAGCATATCCTTGTATTCCTGCTTTTCTTCCTCTGTAAAATCTCCCAGAGCTTCCAGTCCGCTCAGCTCTGTATCGACCTGCTCGTCTAATGTATCCTCAATCTCTGCCTTTGCATCCTTTTCTGAAATACCGCGGGCTTTCGCATACTCGTCATATTTCTGCTTATAATTAGCATCCATTACGCCTCTTACATAAGCTTCTGCATCAAACTTCGTTGCTCCACCGCATGCGGTTGCACTTATTACAAAAATGAAGGTCAGCATAAGTGCAAGAACTTTTTTCATTTTTCCTCTGTTCATAAACTTTTTCTCCTTTTTTATTTGAACCCTCTGCGGAGGTTCCCACTCTCCACATAGATCCATCAGTTACGTGATAAGTTTATCATTTTTTACTTAGATTATCAAGTTTTTCTAATTTCTTAATGAGATATTTATATTTTTTCTGTTTGTTTTAGAATTTACTCATATTTTTGACACACATTTTGTCTATACTAATATTCAGATAGTTGATGAACAACTATCTCCCCTCATAAAGTATGGCACAGGAAGTGCCAGCACTTTACTCTCATTCCTTTAGATAACTATAAAAACCACGAAAACCCTCACAGCCGATGCTGTGAGGGTTTTCACTGTCCCCATATCTGCCCTGTCTGCCTTTCGAGCAAATAGAGAGCAGATTTTCGGGTTCTGATTTTGCTTTCGTGTCTGTGTCCGTTCCATTAAAAACTTCCCTGCGGTGTATCGGCTTCGCCCCTGACCACTGACTTCGCTGCTTCATATCACTTTAAGCATTTTCACTTCCTATTGATCATTCCATATACTAATAAACCACCACCTGCTATACCTCCAAAAATCAAAATCAGAGTACAGACATTTGCATTCACACAAATATGATTTGTCCAATCAGAAAAATGAGTGGAAAGTATTGTTAATTGCTTTTTATGTTCCGCGAAATATGCATACACATCATTTGTAAATGCCATCCAGATACAACTTATGATTAAAATGGTTCCTGCTTTTATCCATCCATTTACCGGAAGATACCTTGCCACCCAAAACACAAGCCATACTCCCGCCATAAGAATAAATGCAGCTATATAACCAGCTCTCATTCCCTCTCTATCTCCCGAATGATTACATACTTCAAAAATCGTAAGAAAAAGCCACAGGGTATCCCATGCCAATGTAATTAACGCCTTTTTATCAGACAAAATCGGGGGCAATGTTATATTCCTGATTACCAACGGGAAAAATACAACAGTGAGGTTGCTGATATTATCCATAAGGAACTCGCTCAGACGCTGTAAAACCAAAGTGTCCGGGAGCGCATATTTCTGCACCAAATCCCTTGTAACAATCGTTTCGTAGACCTCTTTGATATAGTTTGTTCTGT
>ERZ773170.2366-NODE-2366-length-11447-cov-5.602528_pt1 | contig 11447 bp, 9 predicted proteins | sample MGYA00581002_ERZ773170 | MGnify/ENA primary metagenome ERZ773170 (study PRJEB29015, sample SAMEA2737811) | human gut metagenome | biome: human gut; feature: human-associated habitat; material: faeces | place: China | collected 2012 ... | reverse complement strand
CAAACTCCACGATGCGCCGGATGGTGGCGATAAGGGTGGTGACGTAGAGCATATAGGCCACCAGATCGCCGGCGGTAATTTTACCGTACACCAGCGACAGGCCGCCCGCCAGAATGACCACCAGATACATCAACCCGTCAAACAGACGGGTGGAGGTGTTGAACGCACCCATGGCGTAGTAGCCAAGGGTCTTGATCTGCTCAAAGGCGCGGTTGCCCCTGGCAAATTTTTCCCGCTCCTCGTCCTCGGCGGCAAAGGCCTTGACCACGCCCTGTCCCAGCAGGCTGTCCTCGATGGTGGAGTTCAGCTCACCGATCTGGACGCGCTGCTGGCGGAAGCGTGCCCGCAGACGGCCGTTCAGGTACACCGACACCACGCCCATCAGCGGCACACAGGCAAACACTGCCAAGGTCAGCGGGATGCTTGCGCGGCACAGGATGACAAAGGACGCCACGATCTTGATGCCCGCGATGAAAAACTCCTCCGGGCAGTGGTGGGCGAACTCAGTCACGTCAAACAAATCGTTGGTGATGCGCCCCATGATGGTGCCCACCTTGGTGTTGTTGTAGTAGGTGTGATCCAGCTGCAACAGGTGGTCAAAGGCATCCCGGCGCATATCCGTTTCGATATGCACGCCCATGATATGGCCGATGCTGGACATATAATAGCTGGCTGCGCCGTCGATGATGCGCAGCACAAAGTAGAGCGCCGCCAGTTTCAGCACGATGCCCGCCGTCAGGGTGATGCCCACCCCCATGGCGGAGTTTGTGATGATGCTCATGATCTTGGGCAGCACGATATCGCACAGGGTCGTCAGCGCTGCACAGAACAGATCAAGGCACAGCACCATCTTATAATTTGCCAGATACGGCAGAAAACGCCGGATCAGCGCACCGCTGCTTGCGTGGTGCGCCCCGGGGTCGTTGGTTTTGGTTTTCGGCATGGTTCCTCCGTTTTTATCGTTACTTTTTACTGTAATCCCGCTCACCGTAGATGGCGGTACCGATGCGCACAAGGGTAGCGCCCTCCCGAATAGCGTTTTCAAAATCGCCGCTCATGCCCATGGAAAGGGTCTGCATCTCCACGTTGCGGTAGCCCCGCTCCCCTGCCCGGACGAACAGCTGATACACCTGTGCCAGATACCGGCGGTTCTGGGCATCGTCATCGTTTACGGGCGGGATGGCCATCAGGCCCTTGACCCGGATATGCTGTTGTGCAGCGGCGGTGTCCAGCAGCGGCCAGAGCCGTTCCGGTGCAGCACCGGTCTTGCTCTCCTCCCCGCCGATGTTCACCTCCAGCAAAATGTCCTGCACGATACCGGCCTTGGCGGCCTCCTTCTCAATGGCAAGCAGCAGATGCTCGCTGTCCACGCTCTGGATCAGACTTGCCCGCCCCAGCACCTTTTTGATCTTATTGGTCTGCAAGTGGCCGATAAAATGGCTGGGCTTACCGCAGTAAGCCCCGGCATCGTAGTTTGCACACAGCTCCTGCACATGGTTTTCGCCAAACACGTCAATAGGCAGGGCGGCACTGGCTGCAATGGTCTGCGCCGTGCGGGTCTTGCAGGCAGCGCACAGCTGCACCGCCGCCGGGTCGCGTCCGGCCTCCCGGGCGGCGGCTACCATCTTTTCCCGGATCTCGGCCACAGCCTGCCGCATCTGTTCCAAATTCTTTTCTGCCATCTGGCTCAGTCCTCCTCGGTATAGCGGGCACGCTCGCCGCCGATCAGCTTCGGGCGGGTGTAGGCGCACAGAATGTTTGCTTCGCCGATCTTATTAAGGCTCAGCCGCACCGGCACCGCCACCCGCTTCAGATGCATCCCGATCAGGGTGCCGCCGATATCCATGCCCGCGTTGGCGCGGATCTCTTCCACCGCCACCGGGTCTTTGAAGTTCTTCCAGCAGGTGGTGGCCCAGCTGCCGCCCGCATGGGGACGGGGCACGACGCACACTTCCTCCCAGCCGTATTTTTCTGCGGCTTCCCGCTCAAGGATAAGGGCGCGGTTCAAATGCTCGCAGCACTGCGCCGCCAGCCAGACGCCTTTTTCCGCCAGCACCGGCGCAGCGCCCGCGTACAGCGCCCGGGCAGCTTCCAAGCTGGAATCCTTGCCGATGTGACCGCCCACCATCTCACTGGAAGAGCAGCCCACCACGAGCACATCTCCCTTTTTCAGCTTTGCCGCAGCCACCAGCTCGGTCATAGCCTGCCGCGCCTCGGTCTCAATCTGTTTTGCAAATGCTTCGGTCATACAAATACACCTCACTTATCGGTTTGCAGCCAGCAGGCTGTCTGCCCCTGCAGCACCGAAATATACTTTACTTTCCACCGGACACACCGCCGCGCAGCTGTCCTGTGCAAGGCCGGTAAAGGTCTGCTCCCACGCCCCGGTGGCAAGGTTCACTGCTTCGGCGCAGGGTGTGTCTGCCGTGCATCGGAACAGCCGCTCCTGCGTATTCTGCCCCGCCCGCAGGGCGATGCCCCGCAGCAGGGTGCTGTCCGCGTTCTTTTCCAGCCAGCTGCTGCGCGCCCAGCGGTAGCTGATGTACAGCGTGCCGTCCGTGTCCGCGGCAAGCGCTCCGGGGTAGCCCGGCAGACCGGCAAAGGCGGCGGTGCAACCCCGTCCCCCGGCGGTCAGCTCCCGGGCGTCGGCATCCACCGCCCAGATGCAGCGGCTGCCAAGGTCGGAGACATACAGGGTGCTGCCGTCCGGGCTGAGCGCCAGACCCGCAGCGCCTGCTACCCCGCCCAGCACCTTTTCCACCGTGCGGGCGGCGGGGTCGTACACATACACGCAGCCGGTGGCGGTGTGCGCCAGCAGCTCGGTGCGCAGGGCGCTTTCCAGCCCGTTCTCCGCGCCTGCCGCCGCTGCCACTGCAAAGTACACCTTGCCCGCCGGGCTTACCTCCACGGCAGATACCGCCCCCAGCGGCGCACCGTCCAGCTGGGTGACCACCTGTTCCACCGCTGCGCCCCAGCTGTCGTGCTTTGCACGGCAGAGGGTACCCCCGGCGGTGGTCAGCTGGGTCAGCCACACATCCCCGGCGGCATCAAAGGCAAAGCCGGTCAGCTCGCCCTCCACGCTCAGGATGGCGGCAGCGTGCCCGCCATCGGTGCGCACAAGATCGCTGGTGCGCTTTTTCAGCGCAGCGCCGTTCCATGCGGCGGCATACAAAAGGCCGTCCTTGGCACGGATGCAGTCCACGCCCTGATACTCCCCCAGCTCCAGCCGGGTCTTGCGGTCGGTGGAAACTGCCGTCTGCATCGCGCCCGTCTCCTGCCGGAGGTCGGGGGCTTTATAGGTCTGCGGCGGGGTGTCGATGGGACGGAAGCCCAGCGCATACACCAGCACCAGCAGAATGCCCACCCCGAACACGGTGCTGGCGGTGCGGAACCGCTTGAGCATGGCGTCCCGTTCTGCGGCCATCTGGGCGGCATACTCGGCCCGGCGGCGCGCCGCCATGGCGTTGGCGCGGTTGGCGCGCCGCATCCACCGGTCCACAAACAAAGCCACCCGCGGCCCCACCGTGAGGGACGCAATGGCCAGTATGAGCAAAAATTCGATCAGTCCGATTCGCATAAGCGCTTATCCTTATCTCTGAAAAACCTGCGGACAGCGCACTGTCCTTTATCGCTAAAGTATAGCATTCCTGCGCAAAAAGGGCAAGCGGGGACAAAAAGAACTGCTGTACAGCATCGTGCGGCAGCTCCGGTTTTCAGGTCCTCTTTCTCAGCCGTCCCTCGATCCGGCCGCGCAGAGGGCAGTACCATGTATAATAGTGCTTCTTCAGCAGCCGCTGCAAAATGCGGCTGACCGCGCTGGGCTTCGGCTTCCAGCTTTCGGCATAGCGGTGGATGGAGTAGGTCTTGGGCGTTACCCGAAGCTTCCGGTTGTAAAGATCCATCGGGCAGAAATACTCTGCCGGAAAGATCTCCATTTCCGCGATGCTCTGCCTTGTTCCGTCCTTGCGCACGCCCAGTGCCTGCAACACCCTTGTGTTCCGCTCCGGGCAGGGCGTCAGGTCCGCGCTGCCGTCCGCCTTTAAAAAATCCAGCGCATCGTAATCCCGCAGCAGCGCCTGCACCACCGGGTTGCCCTTGCGTGCCCCGAACCCCAGCCCGGTGGCTACCTCGTTATTGGTCTGAAAACCCATAAACCCGGGCAGCTCCAGCAGCTCGTCCAGCGGGCGCACCAGCTCCACATCCGTGTCCAGATAAATGCCGCCGTGCTCGTACACCACCGCCAGCCGCGCATAGTCCGATACAAAGGCATATTTCTTTGCCTCGTAGGCCTGCTGCACATAGCGGTTTTGGCTGATATCAAAATTCTGCTCGTTCCATTCGATGATCTTGTAATCCGGGCAGTATTTCTCCCAGCTTTCCATACATTTCCGGTTCTCCGGGCTGATAGTCCCACCGCCGAACCAGCAGTAATGGAGGATCTTGGGGATGCTCATGATCACTTCTCCTTTTTCTCCGCAAATTTCCTGATCGTTACGACCTTATTTTACAAAAGTCCGCATTTTCTTGTCAAGTTTCCCCAGCGTATTTTTCCGTGCCTCCCTGTAAAAAGATTGCCGCCCCGCCGCCCGGTGTGGTATACTGGGTGCAGACGGTTTTGTTTTTCCAAACCATTCACTTAAAATTCACAGCTTTTTCCAATTCTTGCATTAAAATAAAGTCGTATACTGAACTATGATAGGAGGAGTCCTGTTTTATGGCAAAGATCCTGATCGTTGACGATGAGCCCCGCATCCGGGAGCTGATCCACGAGCATCTGCAATATTCCGGGTATATCTGCGAGGAAGCCGGGGACGGCTCTGCGGCGCTGGCACAGCTGTCCGGCGGCGGGTTTGATCTGGTGATCTTAGACCTGATGATGCCCTTTATGGACGGCATGACCTGCCTGCGGGAGATGCGCGCCCGCCACATCAACACCCCGGTCATCATCCTGACCGCCCGGGGCGAGGAATACGACAAGCTGGCCGGGCTGGAAAGCGGCGCAGACGACTATGTGGTAAAGCCCTTCTCCCCCCGGGAGCTGGTGGCACGGGTGCGCGCGGTGCTGAACCGCACCATGCCCCGCCCCACCGAGGCCGCCGACACCATGACCTTTGGCGAGCTGACCATCGACACTGCCAGCCATACCGTGCGGGTATCCGGCGAGGAGGTGGCCCTGACCCCCAAGGAGTTTGACCTGCTGGTATTTCTGGCCTCCAACAAGGGCATTGCCCTGAGCCGGGAAAAGATCTTGCAGAAGGTGTGGAACTACGACTACTTCGGCGAGGACCGCACCGTGGACACCCATGTAAAGATGCTGCGCGGCCATCTGGGCAAATGCCGCAGCTACATTGCTACGGTATGGGGCATCGGCTATAAGTTCGACCCCGATGCCGCCCGTTGACTGAAGGAGCGTGCGGAGCATGCGGCAAACCACCAAAGCACGGCATACCCTTGGCATCCGCGGGCAGCTGATGTGGTTTTTGTGCTTCATCTGCCTGTTTCTGCTGGGGCTGTTCTGGCTGCTGTCCACCCAGCTGCTGGAGCCTTTGTACACCAAGCACATCGAGACCCAGCTCACCAATCAGGCTGACAGCATCGTGGAGCGGCTGGACGATGCTATTGCCGAGGGCAAGGTGCTGTCCAGCTGGTCCTTCGGACAGCTGTCGGTCAACAGCGATTTTTTTGATAAACTCACGCTGGAACTGTACACCAAGGGCACCTTGAACAGCTTCTGCGTGGATATCTCGGACACTACCCTGCACACCATTTATAAGATCGAGAACCAGTCCTTCTGCAACCTGCACGGCACCTATCTTTCGGATTCTGCCAACAACGATAAGATCATTGCCACCGCCCTTGCCATGCGCCGCAAATGCCGCAGCGTGGGCAGCTTTGTGCAGACGCTCAACCCGCCCCGGCTCTCCGGCTCGGCGCAGCTATTGGTAGGGCGCACCACCGCCGACGGCAGCTACACCGTGCTGGTGACCACCAGCCTTGTGCACGTTGCCGAAGCCAGCAAGGTGCTCAGCACTCTGCTGCCGCTGGCGGCGGCGCTGATTTTCTGCTTTGCCATGTCGGCGGCGTGGCTGTTCAGCGAGTGGTTCACAAAGCCGCTGCGCCAGCTTTCCAGCGCCGCACGGCAGATGGCGCTGGGCAACTACGCCGTGCAGGTGGACAACCGCCGCAACGACGAGCTGGGCGACCTTGCCCGGGACTTTAACCACATGGCCGAGGAGGTGCAGCACGCGGTGCAGATGCAGCGCGACCTGCTGGCCAACGTCTCCCACGACCTGCGCACCCCGCTGACCCTCATCAAAGGCTACGCCGAGACGGTGCGCGACCTGACCGGTGACGACAAGGCCCACCGGGACGAGCAGATGAACATCATCGTGGACGAGGCCGACCGCCTGACCGCACTGGTGTCCAGTGTGATGGAGCTGAGCAAGGTGACCAGCGGCACCTATAAGTGCGAGCGGGTGCACTTTGACATGGGGCAGCTGTGCGATGAAGTAAGCGAGCGCTACGACGCAGTCTGCGCCCAGAACGGCTGGCAATTGCAGCTGGAGCTGCCGGAAGAGGAGCTGCCAGTCTATGCCGACCCGGACATGATGCAGCGGGCGCTGCACAATCTGCTGGGCAACGCCATGCACCACATCGGCAAGGACGGCATTTTTATCCTGCGTGCCTTCCGCTGCTCTGAGGGCGTGCGGGTAGAGGTGGAGGACCACGGCCCCGGCATTGCCGCCACCGACCTGCCCTATATCTTTGACCGGTACTACCGCTCCCGCTCGGACGCAGGCAAGCAGGGCACCGGTCTGGGGCTTTCCATCACCAAGGCCATCTTCCAGCAGCACAGCTTCCGCTTTGGCGTACAAAGCACCGTAGGCAAGGGCACCACCTTCTGGTTCGTCATGAGCGATCTGCCCTATGTGGACGACTTTGAGGGCAAGTAAGCACCCCCTGTGATACAGAAAAAGCACCGGCAGTTTTCCAGATCTTCCAATCGGGAAACTGCCGGTGCTTTTATTATGTTCCGCTCTCTGCCGTATGGTAGATGCCAAAGGTGTTGTCCGGGGCGGGCATCTCCACCCGGGAGGCGCGGTCGTTCACCGCCCACATCATGGCACCCATGGCACCCAGCACCACCAGAATGATGAGCCATTTTACTGCATTGGGTAATTTTTTCATTCCGTTATCCTTTCCGTAGTCTCCATGCGGCACTTCTGCCGGGCAGCGCGCAGCAGCGCAGCGGCCTCGGCAGCCGAAAGCGCCTGCACCCACCCGGGGCGTTCCCCTGTGCCCGCGCCGGTGCTGCCTGCCTCAGCAAAGCCGGCCAGCGCCGTGTCGGTGCGGTCGTTCCAGCCGGCAAAGCCCTCCGGCGCAATGTGCGCCCCAAGGCGGCAGTCCAGCACAGCCGTTTTGCCGGTAGGCCGCCACGGTCTGCCCAGATACACGCTGCCCGCCGGGCAGTCCGAGACAAAATCGCAGTCCCAGAACACAAAGCCCAGTCCGTCCGCTGCACCGGAGGGTGCGGTGACCCAGCTGTGCGCAAGGCTGTTGTCCACCGTGCGCAGGGTACAGTGCTCAAACAGGGCGTCCGCCCCGCCAAAGATAAAATCAATGTCCCCGGCAATCTCGCAGGCGTGGTAATACTGCGCGCTTGCCCGGCGCGGTGCCAGCACCCGCGGGCCCAGAAAACCGTCCTTCTCCCGCTCTTTCTCCGGCAGAGGGGCGCAGAACAGGGTATCCTGATTGCCCAGCAGCCGCACGCGGCTGAACGCCGCCCGGGCGCTGTCCACATAGGCTGCGATGGCCTGTCCCGCCCTTGCGCCGGGGCCTGCATCGTTCTCGATGGTCATATCCTCCACCCGCAGCTTTTCGCCGCTGAAAAAGGCGGTGTAGCTGCGGAAGGTGTGGGTGGGACGCCCGTCCGGGTGCGGCAGCTTGCCGCCGTCGTTCCATACCAGCCGGGTGGCATCCATGCCCGCGCCCGCAAGGGTGATCTCCTTTTTCTCACAAACCAGCTTTTCCCGGTAAATGCCCGGTGCGATGCGGATGACCGCAGGGCAGTCGTAGGGCACCGCCAGCACCGCCTCGGAAATGGTGGTAAACTGTCCGCTGCCGTCGGGTGCAACGTTGATGGTAAGCATAAGCCGCCTCCTGCGCCCGGCACTGCCGGGCTGAAAAATATGCTTCCAGTATACCCCTCCTTCCTGAAAATTGCAACGGAAACTCTGCCGCCGTTACCCGCTCTTTTCCAGCCGGAGCACGGCGGCGGTAATATCATCCGGGCGGCCGGTCTTTTGTGCGCGGATGCGGGCGGTCTGCACCAGCGTCTCGGCAAGCTTTTCCGGCGCATCTCCCGCCGCCGCCGAAAGCTCCACCTGCTTTGCCACCCAGCCCGCGCCGTCCACCAGTAAGCCGTCCGATACCAGCACCGCGTAGTCCCCGGCGGTCAGATGCACCACCCGGCTCTGCCCGTTCACCCCGCCCAGCACCCCCATGGGCAGGGTGGCCTCGCCCACAGCCCGCACTCGCCCGCCGTGCACCAGAAACCCCGGGGCGGCTCCGGCCTTGAACAGCCGCGCCGTGCCGGTGTATAAGTCCACGCTGATGAGGTCCAGCGTTGCGCCGCTCTCGTCCTCGCTTTTCAGCGCCAGCGCCACGTTCACCAGCCGCGCCGCCAGCTCGGCAGTAAAGCCCGCCTTGAGCAGCCGGGCGGTCAGCTCTGCCGCCAGATTGCCGTCTACCGCCGCCGGGCGTCCGGTGCCCATGCCGTCACATAAGATCATCTGCGCCGCCGTAGGGCTGCAAAATTGCTGCACTGCATCCCCGGAAACTTCGCCCCGGGCGGCTGCGCTCGCCGCCCCGAACACCGCCCGCAGCGCCGGTCTTTCGCTGAACAGCAGGGTGGTCATGCCCTTGCAGGAGAGCACCTGCGGCACCTCCAGCGTGCGGCGGCAGATATGCCCCACCTCCCCCGCCAGCGCCGCCAGCTCCTGCGGGGTGAACCGGGTGCGCGGCAGGGTGACGGCGGCATGGGTGCGCCCAAGGTCGTCCAGTGTGACGGCGCACTCCTGCGGCGGGGCACCCAGCCCGGTAAAGAACTCCGCCACCCGGCTGGATTTATAGGGTTCGGGGTCACCGGGACGTCCCAGCTGCTCGCTGAGCACCCCCAGCGCCTCGGCTACGGCGCTGTACTGCTCGGTCAGGGCGGTGCGCATGGCCTCGGAATGGATGCGCGCTTCCTTGCGGCTGCGGTACAGCGCAAAGCTGCGCCCCGCCGCCGCGCACAGCGCCGCCGGGTGGATGCAGCGGGACAATTGCCCGGGCAACTGTGCCGCTTCCACGCTTCCATTCTGTTCCAGCAGCGGACGCAGCGCTTCCATGCCCGCCATGGTGGCGGTGTATTCCTGCTTCCAGCAGGTCTCCCGCCGCCCGCAGTTAAAACAAAGGGTATCATGTACATTGTCTATGACCCAGCGGAAACCCTCCCGCCGCCGGGGCAAGCCCTCGTAGACCGCGTTCACCGTCTCCGCCAGCGAGGCAAGGCTCTGCGCCACGGCTTCCAGCCGGGTGGATGCCGCCGCACTGCGGGCGGGCGCGGGGGCGTTCTCCCCGCTCTGTGAGGGTTCCGCCACCGGAGCCAGCCAGCCGCCGGGCAGCAGGCAGACCACCGCCATGCCGCCGCAGGCGCTGAACAGCAGCCCAAAGGCGTTTCCGGGCGGCTGCACGCAGAGTACCCCGGATACGCAGCCGCCCGCGTAGGCGGCAAGGGTTTCCACCCGCCGTCCGGGTGCCAGCACCGCCGCCGCTGCCGTGGCACAGCCAAGCCCCGCTGCCGCCGGGGCAAGGGCAGGGTCTGCGGCGCAAAGGGCTGCACCCAGTACCGCGCTGCCGCTCAGGGCGGCAAGCTTCTGCGCCCGGCAGCACAGCGCCAGCTCTGCGGCGGCACACGCCAGCACCCCGGGCGAAAACCACCCCCATCGCACACTGCCCAGCGCCGCCGCCACGGCTGCGCCCACCAGCAGCGTGCCCATGCCCGGGCGCTCCGGGGCAAATTTGCGCAGTCCGAAGCCGATGCCCGCCGCCAGCAGAGCGTCCGCCGCGCTGTACAGCAAAAGGTCTGCCCCGCTGCTGCCCAGCGCAAAGCACAGCGCCATGCCGGTCAGGGTGCCGCAGCCCGCCAGCGCGGCGGGTACAAACCTTTGCGGCAGCAGCCAGCGTGCTGCCACGGCAGCGCCCAGTGCACACAGCTGACACAGGCTGCGCAGCGAGAGCGCCCCCAGCCCATGGAGCAGCAGCCCCAGCGCCGCCCCTGCCGCACAGGGCGCAAAGCAGTCCTCTGCCAGCCCAAGGGTCAGCCCCAGCCCAAAGGGCATCAGCGCCCCGTACAGCACCGCCCAGCCGCCGGCAAAGCCGATGCCCACCGCTGCCAGCCGCCGCGCCGCCGGGCGCAGCATCGCCCGTGCCGCCAAGGGCGAAGGCTGCAAGCACCGCCCGTCCGAAGATAAAACACCCATCCGCTCTGTCATAAAAATCCCCCGCTTTCCGGCGGGGATTTTGTTCTGTTCCCCGCACTGTCTGCATATACTGTAACGCGGGGCAGCGGCAGTTTTTGGCGCGGTGCATAGAACCGCCCCAAACCCGCCCAAAGACGCAAAAAAGCCCTGCGGCCGTCATTTTGCCGCAGGGCTTTGGGGGTATTTTGTAAAACTTAACCGTTCAGCTTTGCAATGGCATCCTGCACGCGCTGCAGGGTCTTTTCGCGGCCCATCATGCAGGCAAGGTCGGTGCCGCCGCCGGGGGTGCGCTGCTTGCCGGACAGGGCAATGCCCAGCGGGTAGAGCAGCCAGCCATTCTTTTTGCCCAGCTCTTCAGCCTTTGCCTTGCAGGCATCAAACACGGCATCGCGGTTTGCAAAATCCAGAGCCTCGTCGCTCAGCACCGGCAGCAGGGCTTCCAGCGCTTCCTTGGCCGTTTCCGGGGTGGTCTTTTGCTTTTTGTTGGCATACAGGCTCACGTCGTACTCCGGCATGGCGTCAAAGAAATCCAGCTGCTCGGGGATCTCGCCCAGCACCTCGCACCGGGGCTGCAGGTTTGCGCACAGCAGCTTTTTGTCAATGGTGCTGTGCACGGCGCTGTCGATCCACGGCTCGGCCTTTTTCTGGAACTCCTCGGGGCTGAGGCGGCGGATATACTCCGCATTGATGGCGCGCAGCTTGAGGGGGTCGAAGATGGCGGGAGACTTGGAGATGCCCTCCGGCGACCAGATCTTGACCAGCTCCGGCAGGGAGAAGATCTCCTGCTCGGCGTACTCGCCGCGGGGGCTCCAGCCCAGCAGGCAGATATAGTTCAGCACTGCCTCGGTCAGGTAGCCCTTTGCCACCAAGTCCTGATAGCTGGCATCGCCGTTGCGCTTGGAAAGCTTGTGCTGTGCGTCTTTC
>ERZ773170.2360-NODE-2360-length-11476-cov-14.240960_pt1 | contig 11476 bp, 8 predicted proteins | sample MGYA00581002_ERZ773170 | MGnify/ENA primary metagenome ERZ773170 (study PRJEB29015, sample SAMEA2737811) | human gut metagenome | biome: human gut; feature: human-associated habitat; material: faeces | place: China | collected 2012 ... | reverse complement strand
CGCAGCCGCCGGAGCGGTGCTTAAGCCGTAAGGCGGGAATTGTGCGGTGTTGCCACAAATAAAAGTGTGCAATGTGTCGAAAAAGGTGTCTTTCTCTTAATAGAGTATGTAGGGGTGGATAACGTTTCTCGAAGGTGTAAACAAAGAAAATGACGGATATTTCGCAAACACAAGCAGGATTTTGCGTTTGTAGAAACAGACGATATTTTCGACGTTTCAGATACACCCTAATAATTCAACGAATGAAAGTCATTCGCTGGGCTGCTCACAGGGTAAATGGTATCGGGCGCACAATGCGCCCCTGCAAAAAAATTTTGACAGTTTGAAATTGCGGTACTTTCTGTATTTTATATGCAGCGGTTTGTGTTGGCCCTGTTCTGAACAGGGACGGTAAAACCGTTGGCTGGTTGGATGGTACGGTTAACATATAAGCAAAGTAAAAATACAAAATAAGGCGGGAACCATATGAAAATTGCAGTTGCGGGTACAGGCTATGTGGGTCTGTCAATTTCGTGCCTGATTGCACAGCACCACACGGTTTGTGCGGTGGATCTGATCAAAAGCAAGGTAGACAGCATCAACAACAGGAAGTCCCCCATTCAGGATGAATACATCGAAAAATACCTGGCGGAAAAGGACCTGGATCTGACCGCCACGCTGGACGGGGAAGCGGCCTACCGCGATGCGGATTTTGTTGTGATTGCGGCACCGACCAATTATGACAGCAAGACCCAGCACTTTGATACCTCTGCGGTGGAATCTGTCATCGACCTGGTCATGAAGGTGAACCCCAATGCGGTTATGGTAATCAAATCTACCATTCCGGTTGGCTACACGGAGCAGATCCGCAAGAAAACCGGCAGCAAGAACATTATGTTCAGCCCGGAGTTTTTGCGGGAAAGCAAAGCGCTGTATGACAACCTGTACCCTTCCCGCATTATTGTGGGCACCGACCCCAACGACCCGCACCTGGTAGAAGCCGCCCATACATTTGCCGGGCTTTTGCAGGAGGGGGCCATCAAGCAGGGTGTGGATACCCTGTACATGGGCTTTACCGAAGCCGAGGCGGTCAAGCTGTTTGCCAATACCTATCTGGCGCTGCGCGTGGCCTATTTTAACGAACTGGATACTTATGCCGAAAGCAAGGGCCTGAACACCAGAGATATCATTGATGGCGTTTGCCTGGATCCGCGCATTGGCAGCCATTACAACAACCCCAGCTTTGGTTACGGTGGCTACTGCTTGCCCAAAGATACGAAGCAGCTGCTGGCCAATTATGCCGATGTACCGGAAAATCTGATCGGTGCAATCGTGGAAAGCAACCGCACCCGCAAGGATTTTATTGCGGACCGTGTGCTGCGCATGGCCGGGTACTATGATTACGGTGAGGAGTGCGACTATAATGCCGCACAGGAAAAGCCGGTGACCATCGGGGTATACCGCCTGACGATGAAGAGCAACAGCGATAACTTCCGCCAGAGCTCCATCCAGGGCGTGATGAAGCGCGTAAAGGCAAAGGGGGCAACGGTGATCATCTATGAGCCGACGCTGAACGATGGGGAAACGTTCTTTGGCAGCAAAGTGGTGAACGACCTGGAACAGTTCAAGGCAATGTCCCAGGCAATCATTGCCAACCGGTACGACAGCGTGCTGGACGATGTGAAAGAAAAGGTATACACCCGCGACATTTTCCGCCGGGACTAAAAAGCAATAAACAAGACATGGGGCATTGCAAAGCGCATGCCCCATATTTTAACGAGGAAGCAAAATGATAGGGTTGGGAACGATCATCAACGTGGATGCAGAAAAAACGCGGCAGTATTATCAGGCCATGGGGCCGGGGGAACCTTGCAGCTGCAATAACTGCAAAAATTATTGTGCACGGGTCAAAGCAGCCTACCCGGCGGCAGCGGAATACCTGGCGGGGCTTGGCGTGGAGATTGAAAAGCCGCTGGAAACATCCCCACTGGAACTCGGCGCGGACGGAATGATGGAATACCGCGCCTGCCAATATGTTGTGCTGGGCAGCTGCGAGGAAAATTACCGCCATACAGTTGGCGGGGTGGAAGTGTGCAAGGCAAGGTTTTACCCTGAAACGGGTGTGAAAGAGGAACATTTTGTGCTGGAACTTTCGCCAATCCGGCTGAAAGGGTGGCAGGAATAGGAGAGCTGGGGCTGCGAACCGCTGAGTTATAAGGCAACACCGCATAATTCCCGCCTTGCGGCTTAAGCACCGCTCCGGCAGCTGCGGCACGGCATCTGCGTTGCCAAAATGCTCGATAAGACATCCAGTATTATCTGCGCTTTTGGCTTGGCATCTGCCGCACCTCGCTCGCCGTATCGGCACTTAGAATTATGCGGTATTGCCATAAATGGCAGAAAGAACAGGAGGAGCAGGCAATGGATATCACGGTATATCTTGGCGCAAAAGAGGGCAATGACCCGGCGCTGAAACGGGCAGTGCAGGAACTGGGGCAATGGATTGGCCAAAGCGGGAACGCGCTGGTGTATGGCGGCTCCAAAACCGGGCTGATGGGCGAAATTGCCAAAAGCGTTCTGGATGCGGGCGGAACTGTGACCGGCGTGGAGACCACCCTGTTTATGCAGGATGACCTGCAATATGACGGTCTGACGGAGTTGATCGTGACGGAAACCATCACCGAGCGCAAGACCGAGATGATCAGGCGGGGCGATGCGTTTATTGCGTTCCCCGGCGGAACGGGTACGCTGGAGGAGATCGCCGAAGTCATGTCCAAGGTATCGCTCAAGCAGCTGGATGCTCCCTGCATTTTGTACAACCTGAATGGCTATTATAACGGTCTGAAAACCCTGCTGGATCATATGATCGAAACCGGGCTTTCGACAAAAGAGCGGCAGGAAGGAATCTGGTTTGCGGAGAACCTGGAGCAGATCAAGCAGATTCTGAAAGCATAAAAACGCCGAAATATCACCGTACGCCGCACAGCACTTGACAATGCCGCTGCGGCGGGGTAATATATTGATACCAAATGCAGTGCGGGGGAGTTCCGCGGGCAGACGTTCTTTCCAGAGAGCCGGGGCAGCTGAAAACCGGCAGGGCGTGCCCGGCGGTTTGTCGCCCCCAAGCAGGGCAGGCGAACCGCCGTGTGCGCAGTAATCTGCTTCGTTTCGCCCCCGTTACCGGGCGGTCAAGTGGCTTACCTTTATATAAAACATATATAAAACGGCAGGCAATTTGGGTGGTACCGCGGTACTGAACATGTTTTGGAACATCGTCAGGCCGTCCCATGTTTACAACATCATGGGGCGGCCTGATTTTTTATTTCCGTCCCGCACATCAAGGAGGGCCATCATGGCAAAAGAACTCGCCAAGCAGTATGATCCCAAAGGCACAGAGGATCGAATTTACCAGGAATGGTGCGATAAGGGCTATTTCCACACCCAGATCGACCGCAGCAAAAAGCCGTTCACCATCGTAATGCCGCCGCCGAATGTTACCGGCCAGCTGCACATGGGCCACGCCATGGACGAAACCTGGCAGGATATCCTGACCCGCTACAAGCGCATGCAGGGCTATGCCGCTTTGTGGGTGCCGGGCACCGACCATGCTTCCATTGCCACCGAAGCCAAGGTGGTTGCCGCCATGCGCGAGGAGGGCCTGACCAAAGAAATGTTGGGCCGCGATGGCTTTTTGGAGCGCGCCTGGGCATGGAAAAACACTTATGGCAGCCGCATTGTCAGCCAGCTGAAAAAGCTGGGCTGCTCCTGCGACTGGCAGCGTGAGCGCTTTACCATGGACGAGGGCTGCTCCGACGCCGTGAAAGAAGTGTTTGTGCGCCTGTATGATAAGGGCCTGATCTACCGCGGCAACCGCATGGTGAACTGGTGCCCCCACTGTAACACTTCCATCTCTGACGCCGAAGTGGAATACGAGGAGAAGGACGGCAGTTTCTGGCACCTGCTGTACCCGGTCAAGGAGACCGGTGAGATGCTGGAACTGGCCACCACCCGCCCCGAAACCATGCTGGGCGATACCGCTGTTGCCATCAACGGCGAGGACCCGCGCTATACCCACTTGCACGGCTGCCATGTCATTCTGCCGCTGCTGAACAAAGAGATTCCCATCGTGTGCGATGAGCACGCCGATATGGAAAAAGGCACCGGCGTTGTGAAGATCACCCCCGCCCATGACCCCAACGACTTTGAGGTCGGCAAGCGCCATGACCTGCCCATCATCCGCGTGCTGACCTATGACGGCCACATGACCGGCGCTGATGATAAGGCTGCCGCCGATGCCCTGAAAGCCAGTGGCCATGCTTCCGCCGATGAGCCGGACGTGCTGGACTGCGGCAAGTATGCCGGCATGACCGCCGCCGAAGCCCGCAAGGCCATTGTGGCAGACCTGCAGGAAGCCGGCTACCTGAAAGAGATCGAGCCGCTGAAGCATGAGGTCGGTACCTGCTACCGCTGCCATACCGTGATTGAACCCATGGTGTCTAAGCAGTGGTTCGTCAAGATGGAACCCCTGGCCAAGCCCGCCATTGAGAGCGTGGAAAAGGGCGAGATCAAGTTTGTGCCGGACCGCTTTACCAAGAACTACCTGAACTGGATGCGCGGCAGCCGCGACTGGTGCATCAGCCGCCAGCTGTGGTGGGGCCACCAGATCCCGGCATGGTACTGCGCTGACTGCGGTGCAGCCACCGTTGCCAAGTCTGCCCCCGCAGCCTGCCCGCACTGCGGAAGCACCAACCTGACCCAGGACCCCGATACCCTGGATACCTGGTTCAGCTCTGCTTTGTGGCCGTTCAGCACCCTGGGCTGGCCGAATGAGAACGCCGAGGATTACAACTACTTCTACCCCACCAACACGTTGGTGACCGGTTATGATATCATCGGCTTCTGGGTCTCCCGCATGATCTTCTCCGGCCTGGCCTACACCGGCAAGGCACCGTTTGACACCGTGCTGATCCACGGCATTGTGCGTGACAGCCAGGGCCGCAAGATGTCCAAATCTTTGGGCAACGGCATTGACCCGCTGAAAGTTATTGACGAGTACGGCGCCGATGCCCTGCGCATGATGCTGATGGTGGGTTCTACCGCCGGCAACGATATGCGCTACAGCGATGAGAAAGTGACAGCAAGCCGCAACTTTGCCAACAAGCTGTGGAATGCTTCCCGCTTTGTGCAGATGAACCTGCCGGAGGACTTTGAGCCGGGCATGCCCGCCGAAGAACTGCTGGATATGAGCGATAAGTGGGTGCTTTCCGAACTGGCACGCACCGCCGCCGAAGTGACCGCCAACCTGGATAAGTACGAGCTGGGCCTGGCTGCCGAAAAGGTGGAAAACTTTATCTGGGATATCTACTGCGACTGGTATATCGAAATCTGCAAGTCCCGCCTGAACGGCGAGGACGCCCAGCAGGCAGACACCGCCCGCAAGGTGCTGGTGTGGGTGCTGGATAAGGCACTCAAGCTGCTGCATCCCTTTATGCCGTTCATCACCGAGGAGATTTACCAGGCATTGCCCGGCAGCGCCGAGACCATCATGACCCAGGAATGGCCGGACGCCGGCAAGATGACCGCCTGGCCGCAGGAATGTGCCGACTTTGAGGTGCTGATGGACTACATCAAGGCAGTGCGCACCATCCGCAATGATATGAACGTGCACCCGGCCAAAAAGACCAGCATGACCATCGAGACTGCCAACCCGGCAGCCTTCCAGAAAGGCGGCGCTTACCTGGCACGCTTTGCCTTTGCAACGGATGTTGCCCTGACCGAAAAGTACACCGGCACCACCGATGGCGTTGTGACCGTTGTTACCCCGGCCGCCCGCGGCTTTATCCCCATGATGGAGCTGATCGACCGCGAAAAGGAACTCAAGCGCCTGCATAAGGAGCTGGAAAAGGCCGAGAAAGAAGCCAATATGTTCCGCAACCAGCTGAACAACCCCAAGTTCGTGGAGCGCGCCCCCGAAAAGCTGGTCAACGAAACCCGCACCAAGCTCGCCGCCAGCGAAGATAAAATCGCCAACATCAACCAGTCTATCCAGGCATTGGGCTGATAAGTGATAGCGCCGTTCACATTATAATAAGATGAATACACCACGCCCGCAGCCGGTCCCAAAGACCAGTTGCGGGCGTGGTGATTTTTGTATAGGGAAGAATATGACGGATACAATTTTGCTTCCGGAATGGTCAAGACCGTTCCCTACAGAAATGGTGAAGATTGCGGCTAAAGAATAAAAGATAATGCCTAATCTCTACCTCCGATTCCTCATTGCTCATTCCTCATTCCTAATTTCTAATTATTGAGAAAACTCCTAACTCCTAACTTGCAATTTCCGTTCCCGGAAAATAGTACCCCAAAATGTCCTCCCAACCCGCGCCGCCTTCGGCCATGGCTTTAGCGCCATATTGGCTCAGGCCAACCCCGTGGCCGTACCCGCGTGTGGTGATGACAAACTGCCCGCCGCGCCAGGCAATGGCAAAGCAGGTGCTGCGCAAATCAAGGGCCTTGCGCACCTCCAGCCCGCTCACCATTTGGCCGCACAGCTCCAGCGTGCGCACATACCCGGCTTTGTCCCAGGTGGAAGCACCGACCCAACTTTCGGGGGAATCATCGGGGGTAAGGCCCAATTCTTCCAGCGCGGTGCGTACCTGCTCGGCGCTGTACTGAATGGTCACTTCGTACCCATCGGCAAACTTATCCCATGCGGAATCCACGCCGCATAAGTAAGGCAGCTGGCCGCCCCACACGTTCTGGCTGGCTTCGGTGTGGCCGCTGCTGATGGCATGGTAGCAGGCAGCGGCAGGCTGTCCGTTGTACAAAAGCACCGTCTGCCCGGTACGGGCGGCAAGAGATTGCAGGCGCTGCATGTTGGCGGCGTAATCACTGCCCCAGCGGCTTTGCAGAACCTCGCTGCTGGTCCAGCCGCTGCACAAAGCGCTGTTGGCGGTAAAGCTCTGCCCCTGAGCGGATAAGTACAACGCATAGCTGCGGCTGGCAACCATCTGGGCCAGCAGGGCATCGTCCGGCCAGGTTGCGGGCATCTCGCAGGCGGCAGCACCGACCATAAAATCCACAGCGGAAAGGGTGAAGTCGGAATCGCTGGCTTCATCATGCAGGGTGATGGTTTGGGGGAATGTGGGTGCAGCGGAAGGCGCGGCAGTGTTTTCCGGCTGTGCTGCCGCAGTAGGCGCGGCGGACGGCGTAACCGTGGGAGCAGCCTGTACCGGAACACTGGGGAACAGCAGGCAGAGAAACGGCACCGCAGTGCTTAACGCGGTAAGCAGGGCGGCACAGAGCAGTGTGCGCTTCAAAACGGCAGATCCCTCCATTCCGGCAGGTGCGGCGCACGGCAAAACCTTGCATTTTGCCGCGGAGAACCGTATAATAAATAGCACTGGCGGGGCTTGTCTTGCATCTTGACCCCGGAGCCTGTTACCATTGTATTCGCCGCAAGAGGGATTTATGCCCGGCGGGAAAGGCTGTCCTATGAAAAAATCAAAGAACAAATATTCGCCGTGGCCGGCGGTAGCGCTGTGCCTGGTGTTTTTGGCGCTGCGCGTTGTGGATCTGGCGCTGTTTACGGACCCGGAAACCAGTTTCCCCACGGTGGGACCCTCGGCGGCGCGCTGGGGGGCTGCGTTGGTTGGCGCGGCGGCGCTGCTTGTGATGGGCCGCAGGGCGGATGAAAAAATTGCCCCCGGCAGAAAAAGTGTGCTGGGTGTTATGATGGCGGTAACGGGGACTGTGCTGGTACTGGCGGGGCTTTCGCAGTTGTTGAGCGCCGCGGTGGTGTGGCCCAGCATGGTGCTGCTGACGGCGGCGGGCGTGTGGTTCTTCGCTATGGGCTGGCGGGTTCTTTCGACCCCGGAAGGGCGTGGAACCGCCATGCCGCCCAACGCCGTGCAGTGCCTGATCCCTACGGCGGCGCTGTTGTGGGTGCTGATCCAGCGGTTTTCCATCATCCCGGCGGCATCGGCGCGGCTTGGCTGTACCTTCCGGGTGCTGGGGGCGCTGGGCGCGCTGCTTTGTGTGGGGATGCTGTGCAAGCTGCTGTATGTTCCTGGCGGTACCTATGGCTGTACGGTGCAGCAGTACGGCAGCCTGGCATTTTACTTTGCAACCTGCCACGAACTGCCGCAGGCCATCTTTGAGCTGGTGCGCGGCAGCGTCTCTGAACAAACCCTGCTGACCAGCCTGGCCATGGGCTGCGTTGGCCTGTGCGGGCTGGCGGCCATGCTTACCACGGTCCCGCGCAGTAACCCGACAAAAAAAGATAAGGCAGACTGAACCGATCCTCCAGCAGCTCCTGCGTGCTGGGGGATTTTTGTATGCGGCAGCCGGGACAAAGGGGCAAAAATGCAGCCGCGGCAAACTGTGCTCCGCTGTCAAACACCACAGCCCCGCCGCTTTGCCGGGCCAGCGCCTGCCACAGCGGCAGCACCCCGGCGGGGGCACCGCCCCGCAGGCAGAGCAGCACAGCGCGGGAACGCGGCTTTACTTCCAGCACCGCCTGCCCGCCGCAGGCCAAAACAGGGCGCAAGGCTTCCAGGACGGCGGCCTGCACCAGCGCCGGGCGCGCTGGAACAGGGCAGGTGATCCCCGACGGGAACATGACGTACAGCCAGCCGGGGCGGCGGCGCACGCATTGGGTCAGTGCCCCGGTCAGTGTTTGCAGCGTGCCGCATAATTCGCACCCCGCACCACCCGGCTGGGCCAGCAGCTCCTGCACGGTCTGCGCCCGCAGCTGCGGCAGAACCAGCTCCGGCCCAAGCCCGGCCAGCGCCCGGCGGGCGGCTTCTTCCGCCAGGGCGGCGCGCCGGGTGGGGAAACGTGCAGAAGGTGGAACCATGGCAGCAGCCTCCGTGTGGTGATAAATGGGGCAAAACCTGTGGCATTTACCCCGGCGCGGTGCCGGGGCAAGGATAGTATGCCCGAAAAATACCGCCAAAGGCCATACAGTTATTGACAATACGCCAAATTGGCGTTGAAAACCGCTGCTTTTTTTGCCCAAAACATAATTTTTGCTCAATTTGCGTTAAAATAATAACAGCCCCTCTTGCAGTTTTGGCAGGAATGGGGTACAATAGAATCAAACCGGAAAGCGGCAATAAGCCGCTTGGGTGGGGCGGGTTCAACCCCGTTCCGAATATAAAATCTTTGGGAGGATTTTACTATGGCTGTTAAAGTTGCTATCAATGGTTTTGGCCGTATCGGCCGTCTGGCTTTCCGTCAGATGTTTGAGGCTGAGGGCTACGAAGTTGTTGCCATCAATGACCTGACCAGCCCCAAGATGCTGGCTCACCTGCTCAAGTACGACACCGCTCAGGGCTCTTTCCTGGGCAAGATCGGTGAGAACAAGCACACCGTCGAAGCTACCGAGGATTCCATCATCGTCGATGGCAAGGAGATCAAGATCTACGCCATTAAGGACGCTAAGGATTGCCCGTGGGGCCAGATCGGCGTTGACGTTGTTCTGGAGTGCACCGGCTTCTACACCAGCAAAGAGAAGAGCATGGCTCACATCGCTGCTGGCGCTAAGAAGGTCGTTATCTCTGCTCCTGCCGGCAACGACCTGAAGACCATCGTCTACTCTGTTAACGAGAAGACCCTGACCAAGGATGACCAGGTTATCTCTGCTGCTTCCTGCACCACCAACTGCCTGGCTCCTATGGCCGACACCCTGAACAAGACTTTCCCCATCGTCTCCGGCATCATGACCACCGTTCATGCTTACACCGGCGACCAGATGATCCTGGACGGCCCGCAGCGCAAGGGCGACCTGCGCCGCGCTCGTGCTGGTGCTCAGAACATCGTTCCTAACTCCACCGGCGCTGCCAAGGCTATCGGCCTGGTTATCCCCGAACTGAACGGCAAGCTGATCGGCTCCGCTCAGCGTGTTCCGACCCCTACCGGTTCTACCACCATTCTGGTAGCAGTAGTTAAGGGCGCTGTAACCAAGGAAGAGATCAACGCAGCAATGAAGGCTGCTTCTACCGAGTCCTTCGGTTACAACACCGATGAGATCGTATCTTCCGATATCGTAGGCAGCACCTACGGTTCCATCTTCGATGCAACTCAGACCATGGTTGCTCCTATGGAAGATGGCAATACTCAGGTACAGGTTGTATCCTGGTATGATAACGAGAACAGCTACACCTCTCAGATGGTTCGTACCATCAAGTACTTCAGCGAGTTAGCATAAGCCGACAGGCGTTAACGCGTAAAGACCTATCAGGGTCCGGTCTTACAAGGACCGGGCCCTTTTTAGATACTAAAATAATTGGAGGTTAATACCATGGGATTAAATAAGAAATCTGTAGATGACATTAACGCAAAGGGAAAGAGAGTCCTGGTAAGATGCGACTTTAACGTTCCCTTAAAGAACGGTGAAATCACTGACGATACCCGTATCGTTGCAGCTCTGCCTACCATCAAGAAGCTGATCAACGATGGCGGCAAGGTAATTCTTTGCTCTCATCTGGGTAAGGTAAAGAATGGCCCCAACGAAGGCGAATCTCTGGCACCTGTTGCCAAGAGACTGTCCGAGAAGCTGGGCAAAGAGGTTACTTTCGTAGCTGACTACAATGTAACCGGCGAAGCAGCTACCAAGGCTGTTGAGAACATGAAGGAAGGCGACGTGGTTCTGCTTCAGAACACCCGTTTCCGCGGCGCAGAAGAGACCAAGAACGGTGAAGAGTTCAGCAAAGAACTGGCTGATCTGGCTGATCTGTATGTATGCGATGCTTTCGGTTCTTCCCACAGAGCACATGCTTCCGTAGCAGGCGTTACCAAGTTCATCACCGCTAAGGGTGGCGAGAACGTAGTAGGTTACCTGATGGAGAAGGAGATCAACTTCTTAGGTAAGGCTGTAGAAGATCCCGTAAGACCTTTCGTAGCTATTCTGGGCGGCGCTAAGGTTGCAGACAAGCTGAATGTTATCTCCAACCTGTTAGAGAAGTGCGATACCCTGATCATCGGTGGTGGTATGGCTTACACCTTCTTAAAGGCTCAGGGCTATGAGATCGGTAAGTCTCTGGTAGATGATACCAAGATCGACTACTGTAAGGAAATGATGGAAAAGGCTGAGAAGCTGGGCAAGAAGCTGTTACTGCCTGTTGATTCCGTAACCATCGCTGATTTCCCTAACCCGATCGATGCTCCTGTTGAGGTTCAGGTATATGATGTTACCAACATGCCCGCAGACAGAGAGGGATGCGATATCGGACCCAAGACCGCAGCTCTGTATGCTGAGGCTGTTAAGACTGCTAAGACCGTTGTATGGAACGGACCTATGGGCGTATTCGAGAATCCTACCCTGGCAGCAGGTACCATCGCTGTAGCTAAGGCTCTGGCTGAGACCGATGCAACTACCATTATCGGTGGTGGTGACTCTGCAGCAGCAGTAAATCAGTTAGGATTTGCTGATAAGATGAGCCACATCTCTACCGGCGGCGGCGCTTCTCTGGAGTATCTGGAGGGCAAGGAGCTG
>ERZ773170.2354-NODE-2354-length-11502-cov-14.052503_pt1 | contig 11502 bp, 7 predicted proteins | sample MGYA00581002_ERZ773170 | MGnify/ENA primary metagenome ERZ773170 (study PRJEB29015, sample SAMEA2737811) | human gut metagenome | biome: human gut; feature: human-associated habitat; material: faeces | place: China | collected 2012 ... | reverse complement strand
AAAATACTCCCTGTTTTGTTTGTCGAAAGAATTCTTTCAATTACTAAACAGAGAGGAATCAATGATTTTGACGCACAATTTGCAAAGAAAAAGCAAAAAACTTCGGATATTTGCAAAATTAGGCGATTTTCTATTCGAAAATAGGCGGTCAACCAAATTAGGCCTTAAAATGAGGCAACAAATTTTAATGTTTGTTGCCTCACGGTAAGTCACCCTTACAAAATGTAAGAGGTAGTGTTCCCCTTAGCTAGGTAGCAGCTCGGCAGTGTTGCACGCTGGGGAAACCTGCAAGTGTAACTACTATCTTGACGAACAAAATGTCCCTCTGCCTGTGATACTTGCGAATTTAGATGTTTTATACAAACCACCTATTTTCGTAAATACCCAAAACTTCTTCTCTTAATAAGGAAACAAAAGGAAAACAAAGAACTGTAAAAATTACAAAATGGTTACATACGGAAGAAATACACCAAAAATGCTGGCAAACTGCACATTCAAACAGTGAATACATGATGAAATATGCACAAATTGAAAGGAAACCGTTTCCCTATTTCTTTGTTGACGTAGGGTGCTGGGAGTGTTACTCTGTAGATGTCAAGGATGCGCATCAGAAAATCTCAAAAACTCTTCACCGTTTGGAAAGAAGGAAACAAATATGAGCAGAGTAAAACACTTGTTTGCAGTTGTGCTGGCGGCATTGATGCTGTGTCTGCTTATGCCTGTTGCTGCGTTTGCAGAGGAAGCATCCGATGGAAAAATGATCGTCTACGCAAAACTCCCGTCTGACTGGTCAGACCCGCACCTGTGGGCATGGGCAGACGATGGCACAAACGCTTTTGATGCATGGCCCGGTGGCGAAATGGAAGCAGACAGCAACAATGATGGCTGGTATTACTGCTGGATTCCCGAAACCACCAACAACATTATTATCAATGCGAATGACGCTGCGGTTCAGACCAGCGACTACAAGCTGGAAAGCAAGAATGCTTGGGTCACGGTGACCGATGCAGAAAATGTAGAAATCAGTTACGATGCACAGACCACCGGTGATCTGCCGGAGTATGTGGAAAAATTCAAGATTCATGCGCAGGTTCCCGATGATTGGCAGGATGTCTGCCTGTGGGCATGGTCTGCACCGGATGGCAAAAATGCTTTTGAAGCATGGCCCGGCAAGACCATGAGCAAAGGCGAAGATGGCTGGTATACTGCCAGCGCTCCCGTTTGGGTGAACAGCATCATTGTCAACGGCAACAGCGGCGATGTGCAGACGGAGGATATCTCCATCGATGCAGCTGAGGTGTGGGTTACGGTTTCTGAGGACGGAACTTCCGATTTTACTTACAATGATCCGAATGCTCCCGTTGCAGAAGATATTACCGTTCATGTAAAAGCTCCCGCAGACTGGACCGAGCCGCATCTGTGGGCATGGTCCGCACCGGACGGCACGAACGCATTCTCTTCTTGGCCCGGCGAAGCCCTGCAGGAAGGGGAGGACGGCTGGCTGACGCTTTCTGTTCCCGGCTGGGTCAACAGCATTATCGTGAATGGCAGCGATGGCAGCGTTCAGACCAGTGACCTCAGTGTGGAAACAGGCAAGGATCTGTGGATTGTAGTGAGCGATGCGGAAAATGCAGAAGTCACCTATGAAGACCCGGCTGAGACTGTAGAAACAGCAGAGGCTCCTGCTGCAGAGAGTGAGCCTACGGTTGCAACGGATGCGGCGGAACCCGCAGAAACCAAGTCCAACGCGATGCCGATTGCAATTGTCGTTGTTGTGGTGATTGCTGTTGTGGCAGGCGGCGTGGTCGTCTCCAAAAAGAAAAAGTAATCTCCCTTAGAAAATCATAGAGTACGGGCTGAACAGCCCGTACTCCTTATTTGACACAATCAGAAAGGCAGGTATTCCATGAAGCGCCTGATAGCAGGATTTTTAAGTGTATGTGTAGCGGTATCGTTGCTGATGACCGGCTGCTCGTCGGGCGGCACGGATAATACTGCGCAGACAGATGGCCCGGTTACCATCACGATCTGGCACGACAAAGAAGATGAAGTCGCGCAGGCGTTGCAGACAGAGTTGGATACGCTTGCCCCGGATATCGTGGTAAAACTGGAAAAGAAAGACGGTCTGACCGATTCGCTGAAGATGGTCGGCAACGATCCGAATTCTGCCCCTGATATGTACTTCTTTGCCCACGATAAAATTGGCGTTTACGCTGAAATGGGCATTCTCGCACCGATAACGGATTTCGTTGACAAGAGCACCTTGGATCAGTACATTCCGATGACGATTGAGGCTGCTACCTACAAAGGGGAAGTGTATCAGCTTCCGCTCTACTTTGAGACGCTGCTCTATATGTACAACAGACGTTATATGAGTGATGATGAAGTGCCTTCGACCACAGAAGAACTGTACAAATATATGCAGGAAAACACGAAGGGCGGACATTACGGCTTCGTGGAACAGCACAGCACGGCGTACTATGCTGCGGGCTGGCTCCATGCGTTTGGCGGGTACATTCTGAACGAAAATGGTGAACCCGGCCTCGATGATGAGAACACCATCAAGGCACTGGAATACCACAAGAAATTCGTGGAGCTTATGCCCACCGAGGGTGAGTATTCTACCGTGAATACGCTGTTCCGCGAAGGCAAAGCGCACTCCACCATCGGTGGTCCCTGGCTGGTTCCTACGGCGCGCGAGAGCGGTATTGACCTTGGCATTGCACCGATGCCTACTGTAGATGAGACTGGCAACAAAATTGCACCGTATTCCGGTGTGCAGGGTATCCATGTCTTGAAAGTTGCAGCTGAGCGCAAGCACGATGCCATTGCAAAGGTCTTGCAGGTTCTGACAAATGATTCCGTTGGCATTGCGATGGCGAAAGCAAGCGGCTGCGCCCCTGCGAAGCAGAGTTGCTATGATGACCCGGTTATCAGCGGTGACGACATGGTTATGGCTATGTACGATACGGCGCAGGATGCAGTTCCCATGCCGAACGTTCCCGAAATGGACGTTATGTGGACTGTTACGGAAAATCTGCTTGTGGATGTAAACATGAGCGGAAAAGATGTCCGCAGCAGTGCACAGGCCGCCCAGCAGCAGGTAGAGAGCCTTATCAAGCAGATGCAGTGATGCGGAAAGGCCGCACTATGAAGAATAATAAAAAAGAAACGTTTTGGGCCTATTTGTGCAGCGCCCCCTCGTTGCTTTTGATCTTGCTGATCGTTGTATTCCCAATTCTGTACACGGCGTACATCTCCTTTACAAACATGAATGTTTACCATTGGTTCAACTTCTCGTTTGTAGGGCTGAAAAATTATAAAGATGCGCTGTTTGTTTTTGATTCCGGCTTTTTGGCGGCACTGCTTCGGACTATACTGTGGACTGTGCTGAACATGGTGCTGCAGCTCGTGATTGCCTTTGTACTGGCCAGTCTTTTGAACATACAGGATTTTAAGGGTAGGCGGGTCTACAAGACACTGCTTATGATTCCTTGGGCCATGCCGGGCTATGTGTCGATCTTGCTCTGGAAAACCGGCATCTTCAATTCGCAGTTCGGCTTGCTGAACCAGTGGATGCAGAAGCTGGGGCTGGCGACAGTGCGCTGGCTGGCAAACGATGTCTCGGCATTTCTCTGCTGCACGATTGTCAACCTTTGGCTGGCGCTGCCGTTTATGATTATGATTATGGATGGTGCTTTGCAGGCGGTGGATCATAGCTGCTACGAGAGTGCGATTCTCGATGGTGCAAACTGGTTCCAGCGGGCGTACTTTATTACGATTCCCGCAATCCGCCAGATTATTGCTCCCTCGGTGCTGATTACCGTGTTTACGACATTTAAGCAATTCGACGTGGTATACCTGCTGACACAGCAGGCAGGTGCGAAAACCGGTGCCAATATCCACACCATCCTGACCTATGCCTACGAGAACGCCTTTATCACAAACAATTACGGATACAGCTCTGCGGTCTCCATTTTGATTTTTGCTATTTTGATTCTGTTCTCGATGGTGACCAGCCGGAAAGCAAAGGAGGGGTAACAGATGACGCGGCATCAAAAGCGTATGCTCAAGCAGGCAGCCAAGCAGATTTGTCTGCACATTTTGTTCATCGTGATTTGTTTCGTCACGCTGATCCCGATTTTGTATGCACTGTCGGTTTCTTTGAATGCCGACAACAGCCTTGTGAGCTCGGACTTCCGTTTTATCCCGAAGAACTTCACGCTGCGGAATTATGTTGCGGTCTTTACCGAAGAACCTGTCATGCTGTGGTTTAAAAACAGTATGACGCTGGCGGTAGTCACCGTTGTTATTTCGCTGGCGGCAGCAATTCCGGCTGCTTATGCGTTTTCCCGTATGCGCTTTAAGGGGCGCAAGCCGATATTGAAGCAGTTGGTTCTGCTGTACTCTTTCCCATCTGTCCTTTCCATGTTTGCGATTTATACACTGCTGCGCCCGCTGGGACTGATCAACAGCAAAGTTGGCTTGATTCTGATTTATACCGGAACGATGGCTGAGTTTGGTCTGTTGAACATGAAAGGATACTTTGATACGATACCGCGCGAAATCGAGGAAGCGGCGGAAATTGACGGCGCAAGCGGCATCCAGCTTGTCACGCGCATTGTTCTTCCGCTGGCGCGCCCCAGTATTTTGGTTACGGCGGTTATGATCTTGATTTATGTCTGGAATGAATATCTCTTTGCAACGACCTTTATGACAGGTGCCGAGAATTATACACTGGCAGCTGGATTGTACTCTTTGCAGGCAACAGAAATGAGCGGAAGCTGGCCCGTTTTTGCAGCAGCCTCGCTGGTAGTCAGCCTGCCGATTCTGATTGTGTTCTTTGCCGTACAGCGTCATATGACCTCCGGCCTGACTGCCGGTGGTGTCAAAGGTTGATTGCCCCAAACAGGGAGATGACACAATGAATTTTGAAGCCATCCAACACATCCCGATGTCACAGCAGGCACACGGGATTGACCCAAACCATGTCGTGTTCCGGCTGCGCGCCGGGCGCGATGATCTAAAGCATTGCACGCTGTTTTATGCAGATCGAGCCTGCCGCCTGACACCGGTTATTTTCTCGTCTGTAGAGATGCAGGTGGAAGCGCAGGACGAATGGTTTGATTACTTCCAAGTCATCTTGGAAAGCCCCTATAAGCGGATCTGTTACTATTTTGAACTTGACGACGGAACGCAGAAGCTGCTGTATTACGGCGATTTCTTTACAGATCACCGCGTGGACGACAGATCGGAATACTACCAGCTGCCGTTTAACCATCCGGCAGACATTGCAGCACCGCCTACTTGGACGCAGGATGCAGTGGTTTATAATATTTTCCCAGATAGCTTTGCCACGGGTCGCCGCTTTATCTCTGGCAAATCATCCGAAAAAGAGTGGAACGGTCAGATCACACGCGGAAAACTCGGCGGAACGCTGCGCGGCGTAATCGAAAATCTGGATTACATTCAAGAACTGGGTGCTAGCTGCATTTACATGAATCCGATTTTTGCAGCAGGGGAGTACCACAAGTACGATTTGCTGGATTATCATCACATCGATCCCTGTTTCGGTACGGATGAAGATTTTCGACAGTTGGTCAACGACTGCCATGCACGGGGAATGCGTGTGATTATTGATGGCGTGTTCAACCATGTGGGGTGGAATTTTTTCGCTTTTGATGACGTGGTGCGCAATGGCGAAAACTCAAAATATAAAAGCTGGTTTTACCATCTGCAATTCCCTGTAGAGAGGCCGGAAGACCCCGAAACCTATCCGACCTATGAATGCTTCGGCTATGAGCGCATGATGCCGAAAACCAACACCTGCAACCCGGAAGTACAAGAGTATTTCTGCGAGGTGGGCCGCTATTGGGTGCGGGAATTTGATATTGACGGCTGGCGTCTGGATGTCGCCAGCGAGATCAACGACGGATTCTGGCGTGCATTTCGGCAGGCAGTGAAAGAAGAAAAGCCGGAGTGTGTCCTGATTGGTGAGGTGTGGGAGACTGCCCAGCATTGGCTGAACGGTGATATTTTCGACTCCACCATGAACTACGACTTCCGCAAGCATTGCCGCCGTTTCTTTGCCGAGCAGAGTATTGATGCAGCAGAATTTGATGCCCGCGTGACCAATATGCGGATGCGGTATAAACTCCCGGTACTGTACGCGCAGCTCAATCTGCTGGACAGCCATGATGTGAGCCGCTTCTATTCGCTGTGCGAAAAAGACCCGGCAAGGATGCAGCTTGCTGTGCTTTTCCAGATGACCTTTACAGGGATTCCGTCCGTCTTTTATGGTGATGAGCGTGGTATTTACGGCTTACAGGAAGCAGAGTACCGCCATGAAATGACCTGGTCGCAGGAGCCGCCGGCTTTGGCAGAGTTTTATAAAAAGGCGATGCATCTGCGAACGGAACACCCGGCCCTTTGCCGAGGCAGCTACCATACCATTAAGGCCGAAAAGAAAAACGGGCTGTATGGGTATGAGCGCACCGATGAGAAAGAAAAAATCACCGTGTTCCTCAACAATCAATCTGCCGCCGCAGAGATTCCTACGATGAACGGAAAGATTCTGTGGCAGCAGGGATACGAGGAAAAGAACAACAGCCTTGCCCCTATGGGGTTTGCCGTATTCACACAGGAGGTGTAAAACGTGAGCGTGACGATTCAGGAAGTGGCCGAAGCTGCGGGTGTGTCCAAGGCAACCGTCAGCAAGGTGCTGCATAAGTCATATTCTATATCGCAGGAAACCTGTGACCGGGTAAATGCGGTCATCAAGGAACTGGGGTATCAGCCGAATCGCCGCGCACAAAGTTTTGCTACCGGCGCAACAAAAACGATTCTCTTTTTGGCAGAAATGCAGCATGGTGTGGGATTTGACAACCCGCATCTGTTTGAAATCATGGCCGGGGTAGAGAACGCACTTTCCGAAAAAGGGTATGGTCTCATTGTGCAGCACAGCACGGCGCTTGACCTTTGGCAGCATTTCGATGAACTGCTGCAGGGCTCCTATGTGGATGGTGTGATTCTGCACGCATCTGTTGTGTCAAAGGACGTGGCCCTTTGTCTGGCACATACGGAACTACCCTACATTGTTGTAGGTGCGCCGGATTTCTCCAACCAGCTTTGCTGGATCGATACCAATAACTCGGTGGCCGGGCAAATTGCAGTTACACATCTGTGGCGCAACGGATACGACAGGATCGCATTCATCGGCGGCCCCAAAGAAGATACAATTTCTGCGCACCGCCTAAGCGGCGCACTTGCAACTCTAAACGAAAAAATCCCGGCAGGATATTTGCGGGAAGGACCGCCCACCAGTGAGGGCGGCGCAGCAGCCGCACGCGCCCTGCTGGAACTGCAGACACGGCCTAACGCTGTGATCTGTGCAAACCAGTATATTGCGTTTGGCTGCGTAAATGAACTGAAGGCTTCCGGAATACGCATCCCGGAAGATATGGCTGTTATCACATTTGACGATTTTCCATTTTCTAAAATCATTGAACCGCAACTGAGTGTTGTGAACCTAGATATGTATGATATGGGTGAGCAGGCTGCGAAAGTTGTTCTGCGGCGAATCCGGACACCGCAGTATCTTGTACAATCGCAGACCACGCTGCCGATATTGATAGAACGACAATCGACAAAGAAGTTGCCGTAAAGGAGATATATACTCCATGCGATATTTTCATCGGTGTTCTTTTTGATGAATTGGAAATTGAACTTTTATTTCTGCCAAAGGGTGAACGGAGGGAAAACATTCACGGCGATTGGGATTCAACCGTACTTTTGAAGAAAAGCGATAACTATGTGATCACATCGTTTCCTCTCTGTACAGATGCCGTTAATAAAGATATCCGTGAATAGAGAGGCTAATATGTGAATTTTATTGTCAACAAAGATGTAATACATGCAAACGCCCATCAGTCAAAAACTGGTGGGCGCTTGTGTATGATATAGATTTTTTTGAAGAAATCACATTTTAATAAGGATTTGAAACATAAGAGAAAAACGTACAACAGAATTTTATGGATTCCCATATTTCTTCTTGCGGAGACTGAATGCGGGCATTGTGCCCTCCAAAACATCTACAACTTCGTTGCGGACTTCGCTATTCTCGACTGCTCCAGAAGTATAAGATATGTGAGAGGTAGATTTGTTCATCTGGCAAAAGACAATCTGCTCTGCATCACATGCGACAGCAATATTAGGGTTGTGCGTGACAATTATTACTTGACGCCGCTTTTTGGCTGCACATATGCACGGAACCAATTTCCCATAGACAGATTGGTTGTCAAGGTTATCTTCCGGCTGATCCACGATAATTGGCATATTACTCTTGCTAAGTGCGAGATAGAAAATCAAGAGAACAATTCCACGCTCTCCAGGAGAAAGCTCCTCTAAATTACGACCACCCATCTTAAGTCTAAAGGATACATCTATATATTGCAATCCATAGAGTAGAGAATAGAATTCTTCTTTATTGCTAATTCGCCTTGCAAGTAAATCAAAGTCGTCATCTACCAAGGAACTCATAACTTGAGATATGAAGTCAAGAACGCCATCAGTAGTTCCCCAATCTACCGCTTTTATAATATCCTGCATCTGCTCGTGAGCTTCAACTTTCCCTCTGAATCTGCCGGAAAGACGCTGATTTATGTATGCCAAAAGTCTTTCAGCAATGTTTTCATCAGATAGTTTTATCTCAGCAGAAAACTCGATTCCATCATCTAATTCCTTTAAAAGAGAACTTATTTGATGTGATATAGGGGTATAAATTCGGTTGTAAATATCAACTGCCTTTTCTTTTAATACAAATAAGTTCTTTACGATGTCAATGCGTTGTTCGCAGGCGTTTTGGTAATCGGACTCTAACTGCTCGTTAAGGTATGTAAGTTCATTTTGGTAGTGAGTTAACCCCGATTTGCTGTCACCCACAATTTTTGCGCGTTCCTCTTTCCAACTTTCCAAATTCGCTAAATATTGCTGGTAAAGCTGTTCTTCTTTTGTGGCAGATCGAATAAGATCGGATTTTTCTTTTTCTGCCATAGAAAGTTCTGCCAATAAGGTGTCATCACGGGCATTGATTTCGGTGCCAAGATCGTCAATGATTTTGGCCTTTTGAAGAGAAAGAGAAGTACTACGTATAATGAGTGCTTCACGTGGCGTGGTAAGGACAATAGTTTTATCCCCATCGAATTCCAAGGGATGTTTTTCCCAATATTTATCCAACGTACAGTTGATATCGGAAACCTCTAATTCGAGTCCTTGAATTCTGGCATCAAGAGCAGCGATTTCATCGATTTCTGAATTGATATCGCGAAGTGAGTTCTGAGAATGTTCGATGCGAGTTTTCAAATCTGAAATTTTAGAATTTGCCGCAGCTAATTTGGCCTGATATTCAAGGTCCTCTGTGACATTTTTAGGCTTGGGAACTTCTACAGGCTTTTCATGCTCATGCCGTTGCAGAAGTTCTTCGGCCTTAACTTTTTCATGAAGAATTTTTTCTTTGTAAGCGGAAGTCTTCTTTTCTTCCAGTTCTATAATGCGCTTATTTGCATTTTTCAAAAGTGAAAGAACTCGATTACGTTCAACAAATAGAGCTTGGGATTTGGTCTCAATAAGTTCCTTAAGGCTTGTTGCGCCGCCTCGCTCAGTGGCATCTACATAAGAAAAGACGACTTTATCAATTTCTTCTTGAAACTTGTCACCAATATCATTGCATACATCTTCAATATATTTTTGAGGCAAATATTGTGCATCTTCAATGGCGGCGGCGTCTACCGCTTCCATTAATGATTTGCTTTCGATGTGCCCGTCTTGCCATTCAATAGTGGCCTTATAATCTTTTGCATAACATTTTGGCTTTTTTCGAAAGCGTGTATCATTTAAGAAAGAGGCATTACTCATGGTTTTACACTTACAAAGAAGTCCAATGATGTCCGATAGCGCACTCTTTCCGCTACCTTTATTTCCTATAACAGCAACTAGCCCCGGATTTAGTGGTAATGAAAAATCAAACCACTTTTCAGAAGCATGTTTAGCGTCAGGAGTAGGTGATACAGAAATACTTTTAATTACGGATTTTGCATTCTTATTGACTCGATCCAGAACCGGAGGGACACTGCCAATATAGATTCTCTCTGCTGGCTGATACAGACACTGCTTTAGCCCTTCAAATGTACACTGTGCTTTAATCCATAAATCAGCATTCCTGGTATATGCCATAGGATTATGATTATCTGAGCATATAATCAATGGCCGTTCACCAATGCTTGGAAATACATGCTGGCGATAAGTGGTAATATCTGATTCTTGTCCGATTTCAAAAAAGTCAACTGCATTTGCAATCTCATTCTTTACAGCATCTCTGTAAGGTACAGCATTAGTTACCTTTATTTCGCGGTCAATGCCATTGGACTTTTTCCCGGCATGGATAGATATTAGACCTTTATGGGTATGAGCAAACTCGACGATGTCGTGAAAATCCCAGTAAATTGTATCATTAGAATCGCGGCCTTTTGCTTGGCTTCTCAACATTGTCACATTGAAATCTTGCTCTAGCACATCCAAATCCGAGTTATCAGGAAAAATTAGAATTATATGTAAATTATTTCCACCTTTATCTGTACGAAGTTCTACACCTGGAAAAAAAGTAATGGTTGGAGCAAGAACTCTCAAATTAGCAATTCGTTTTCCATCAATTAAGAAATGATCTGTAATGGCAACAGCACAAATTTCATTATCCAAAAGTACCTGACATAGTTTTTTATCAGCATCGGCACCGTTATACTTATAGTCATAGGACGAAGCAGTATGAACGTGCAAATCCCACTTTTTCCATTCGGAACCAATATTACTAGTCATAATTGTATCTCCTTGGGCAAAGAAGTAATTAGAGATGTATAGAGGCGTAGAATATTATAAAATCGTAGAAAAGATTTGCATAATGTCAAAATTACTATTTAAGTATACCACTTATTAAAAAACAAATCAATGATTCAAAGAACAACATATAGGGGTGAAAATTACATAAAGTGCGACTCATAATCTGATTTTAGAGGCAAATCAACAACTAAGAATGAAGGTTAACTGAATAATTCCAGAACGGATTCTCACCCTTAATGAAGAAACCAATGATATTTGATTAAGAAAATAAAAGGGTAAAAAGAAATTGCCCTATAAGGCTCGTAATAGCTGACGATTTTGAGCCTTATAGGGCATATTATTTGAATTAATTATATGGAGAACCTTGAATTATTATTAAACGGAATGCAAGTCAAATTCTCGAAATGGAATAACGTCCTTCAAAGACCATAAGCCGATAGAACTCTCCCCGCCAATAGAAATTCATTCGTAGTGCCTTCCATCCAGACGGCAAGATAGGGGAGAAGACCGGCGTATCTCCATCAAAGGTCGCTCCCAAGAAGCCGAAGAAAATGCTCGACCACGTTTCGCCCAAGCAGGCAAGATGAAGACCTTCTTTTCCGGTGTTGTTCA
>ERZ773170.2350-NODE-2350-length-11539-cov-139.196970_pt1 | contig 11539 bp, 9 predicted proteins | sample MGYA00581002_ERZ773170 | MGnify/ENA primary metagenome ERZ773170 (study PRJEB29015, sample SAMEA2737811) | human gut metagenome | biome: human gut; feature: human-associated habitat; material: faeces | place: China | collected 2012 ... | reverse complement strand
GGCACCGAAGTTGATATCCTCGAAGAAGATACCATACATGGTAGGCTGGATTTCTACTCCAGGCTTGTTGGCCTGAACCATAAACTGATGCTGTGCGAAAGCTCCGAGCGAAGACATCGCCATCAGCATTGCTGCGAAAATTTTAGCTTTTCTCATATTGCTTTGTTATTGTCTTTTTTAGGTTGAAATTTTCCTTTCTATATTGATACGTTTATCATATACACAATTACTGGTGCAAAGATACAAAAAATCCACCCCAAATGAGGTGGATTTTCTGATATAATATATTGGATTTTCGTTCAAATCGCTGTTTTTCTACTATTTACCCTGTGGAATAAGGGTAAATGTGAAGGTCTTGTTGCCATAATGTACACGATACTTCTCCAAAGGCCAAGCACCCCAAGAGTTCTCGCCGCCTACACCCATGTGGGCAGAATCGAGGAAGAGGTTGGTGAACTTAGACTTCTTCAGGTCAAAGCTGTGACGCTGCTCCTTGTCGTCACCATCGTCAAGCTCCTCGGTATCGAAGTGGATAGCGCTGGCATAGAATGGAGTGCAGCTCTTCACCTGTAAGCCCAAGCCTGTGGCATCGGTCTGCTTCCACCAGCGGATATCGCTCTTGGTACCACTCTCCTGTGGACGGATGTATGGGAAGTACTGGTTGTCGGCATCATCTGTGTAAACACCGATGCGCATGCAGTCCTTGCGGTCTGAGTAGTTCTCGATAGGACCACGACCATAGTAGTTGCTCTTCTCCATGGTGTATGGCATCTGCATCAACATACCGAAACGGAACATATCGCTTACCTTAGCACCCTCTGTAGCCTTGAAGTCTTCTGTTACCTTCACGGCACCAGTATTGGCGAATACTACGTAGGTGATATCCATCTGACCCTGAACCTCCGGCATATCGAATGATGTGAGGATCGTTACAGAGTTGGTCTTCTTGTCCTTCTTCACGTCGATGTTCTTCAGGTTCATCTGAGGGTTCTTCCAAGCCTTGAACTTCTTCTGAAGACCTGCACCCATATCGTTGTCGGTAGGAGCACGCCAGAAGTTTGGCTTCAGGGTACCACCCTCGCCGAGCAATGACTTGCCATTGTAAGCATACTCAGAAATAAGACCGGTAGAACGGTCGATCTTGAAGGTGAGGTTAGGTGTGGTAACAGCTACCACATTGTTCTTCTTGGCAGCCAGCTTCATCTTCTTCTTGCCATGTCCCTGAGCCAGCATCTTGCTGCAGTCGCCACAGCAAGCCTGCTTGGTAACTACCGGCAGCTGGGCATAAGCCATCACCTGACCAGCTGTGAGCAATGGTTCAGCCTCCTTCAGACGGAAGTCGATGTTGAGGAATACCTCCTTGCCCTTGATCTTGCTCTTGTCGTAAGGGATGGTGAAGTTCCTGGTCTGCTGTGCAGGAACATCGAGGTCAGCGATGGTACCATTCTGAGTCTCTACGCCATCCTCTTCCAGGCTCCATGCCAGTGCATAGTTGCTCAGGTCGCGGAAGAAGTTCTCATTGTGTACGCTTACCTCGCCAGTCTCGGCATTCACCATCTTGGTCCAGATGTTCTGGTACTGATAAGCCACCTCGTAAGCATGAGGGTTCATCTGACGGTCTGGACCGATGATACCATTACAGTTGAAGTTATTGTCGCTAGGATCATACTTGTTGTAATCACCACCGTAGCAATATTCTATCTTGCGAAGTTCCTCATTGTTCATCTTGTAAGGCAGGATGCTCATAGGCTTCACGATATTGCGATGCAATGCCTGATCTACGAAGTCCCAGTCGAAACCACCCTGGAGGATAGGATACTTGCGGATCAGATCCCAGTAATCGCTCAGGTTACCGCCAGAGTTACCCATGGTGTGGTTGTACTCACACTGGATGAGTGGCATCGGACTGTTTGGATCCTTGGCATACTTCTCAGAAGCAGCTACAGGATAGTACATTGGGCAGAAGATATCTGTACCCTCGCCACGGCGAGCCTGCTCGTACTGAACAGGGCGAGTCTTATCCTGCTCCTTGATCCACTTGTAAGCCTTGAGGAAGTTGTCGCCCATCACGGTCTCGTTACCCAAGCTCCATGTTACGATAGAAGGATGATTGAAGAACATAGACACATTGTGCTGGTTGCGCTCCATGATCTGCTTGGCAAACTCAGGCTTCTTGGCAGCCGCATCGTCGCCATACTGGAAACCATGGCTCTCCTGGTTAGCCTCAGCCACAACATACAATCCGTACTTGTCGCAGAGATCATACCAGCGAGGATCGTCTGGATAGTGGCAGGTACGAACGGCATTGATGTTCATGCGCTTCATCATCATGATGTCCTGAATCATGCGCTGCTCACTTAAGTTGTAGCCCTCGTCCGGATCAATCTCATGACGGTTGGCACCCTTCAGGAGAACAGGCTGGCCATTGACCAGGAACTGCTTGTTCTTGATCTCCACCTTGCGGAAACCTACCTTTACCTGTACAATCTCGTATGGCAGATACATACCGCCATTCTGGATAGGAGATACAACGAGGGTATAGAGGTTAGGAGTCTCAGCACTCCACTTGCGAACATTCTTCACACGGAGCTGATACTTAGCCACACCATTCTTTACATTATCGGTACCTGTAACGATTACCTCCTTGCCATCCGGGTCGTAAAGACCGAAGTATGCCAGGGTATTACCCTGCACCTTGGCTGTGATGTTGAGGTAACCATCCTTATAGTTGTTCTTCAAATCTGTCTCTACACGGACATCAAGCAGACGATGATCCTTAGAGCGGGCATAGAGATAGTTCTCACGAGCCGGACCGCTCAGACGCCAGAAGTCCTGATCCTCACACCATGAACCGTCACACCAGCGGAATGTCTGGAAGGCGATGAGGTTCTTGCCCTTCTTCAGGAATGGAGTGATATCAAACTCAGCGGCAACCTTGCTATCCTCTGCATAACCGGCAAATTTTCCGTTAACATAGAGATAGATGTTGGATGTTACACTACCGAAGTGAGCGATGACGCGCTTGCCATCCCAGTTGGATGGGATATTGATTTCACGACGATAGGAACCTACGTGGTTGTCCTTAGTAGGAACTGCTGGTGGCTGCTGGTCGAAGTGGCCACGCCAAGCGAAGCCATTATTTACGTACTCCGGCTGACCATAGCCCAACATCTCCCAGTTGCCTGGCATTTGGATGTTGTTCCATTTAGAGTCATCAAGGTCAGTCTTGTAGAAATCTGTAGGGCGCTCATCTGCATTGGCTACCCAGTTGAACTTCCATGTGCCCTCGAGTGACAGGTAGTTCATACTCTTCTTCTTGTCAAGATACTCAGCACCTGTTCCAGCGAAGTCATTAGGATCGTAAGCGAAGTGCATTGTGTGCAGAGGCAAACGATTGATTTCATTCACTTGGAGGTCGTGCCACTCTGTGAAAGTTGGCTGCTGGATGGCTACCGTCTTTACAGACGACTTAATGGCAGCCTTCGGTTTTCTTGCACCAAAGGCCACCATTGCCAATCCTGCCATACTCAATGTTACGAACAGTCTTTTATTCATTACTATTAAAGTTTTGTGTTTAGATATTTATCATATTCACAAGCGGCGAGAAGCATCGCTCCCACACCGAAGTTTGCCTGGGAATTGGCATCTACGGTCTGTCCTGGGATGGCTCTTTCGCCGATAGGCTGAACATAGCCCACCTTGCCATCTTCCTGAACGGCTGTTTCCGTGAGGTAAGTCCAGGCTCTGTCTATCACCTTCTTATATTCTTTCTTGTTGAGATAACCATTGTTTACTCCCCAGAGCATTCCATAGGTGAAGAAGGCGGTACCGCTGGTCTCTGGTCCCGGAGCATGCTCAGGGTCCATCATCGAGCGGGTCCAGTAACCCTCCGGCTGCTGGATTTCAGCCACAGCCTTGGCCAGTTTCTGGAACTTATCTACGAAGAACTGATAGTGTTTGTAGTCCTTTGGCATATCCTGGAGCACCTTAGCCAGACCGGCAAGAACCCATCCATCGCCGCGAGCCCAGAAATCCTTCTTGCCGTTGGCACTCTTGTGCTTCGGATAGATGTACTTTCCATCACGGAAGTAGAGGTTGGTCTCCTTATCGAGCATAATCTCATCGGTGGTGAGGAGGTTATCGTAAAGCTTGTCGAGATACTTCACATCGCCGGTAAGCTTGTACATCTTGGTCATCACAGGCATCACCATGTAGAGGGCATCGCTCCACCACCAGTAGTCTGTTGGCTCAGAGTAAGCCTCGTAGTGCATCACCTCCTTGGCACGCTTCACCATGAATTCAGAAGCTACGGCATTGCCCTTGGCTACCTCGATGTTGTAGAGGTCGATGTAGGTCTGGAAGCAGATCTGCCAGTCGCCGAAGAGTACGTGATCCTTACCCTCGCCGTATGGCTTATACTTCCACTTGGCTGGATTAGCCTCTGTGGCGCCGGTCCAGTCGTTATGTTCTGCCCAACGGATGGTGTAATCGAGCATCTTCTGGTCCTTCAACATCTTATATACCTCCATGTTGCCGGTATGATAAGCGGCATTGTCCCAGAAGGCACGCACCTCAGGCTTGTTGTTGGCCTGCCAGTAATTGTTTACCTTCGTGATGAGTGCTACCACCTGCTCGTGGTCCCACTTTCTGGAAGCCTTCACCTCCTTCTTGTTCTGTTTCTTGACCTTGGCGGTCTTCTTGGCTGGCTGCGCTGCGCTCAAAGGCAAAGCCAGGGCTGCAGCTGCCAACATCATCAATATCTTGCGCATTATATTAACTCTTAACTTTTAATAGTAAACTCTAAACTGAAAATTACCACTTGTCCTTGGTGACAATCTCGTCGTTCCAGTGATGATCCTTAGGGAACTGCTGATTGTTCCATGCCTTCACCTGGGTCCAAGGCTGTGCTGCATCGACCCAGAATGGATGGTCGGCAGGCAGGCCGAGAGGCATGAAGGCAAGGGTGGTCATATAGAGCGAACCGTTGTTGGTGTACCAGTCGGCTACGTTCTTCTGGGTGTTTCCGCAGAAACCGATAGAGAGATAACCCTTCTCATTGAAGTTGTTCTCCTGGTCGAACATGCGATGGAGCACCTTGGTCAGGGCTGCACGCACCTGTCCGTTGCTCAGGTCCTTTGGCAACTTCTGATACCAAGCCATCAAGGCAAGCGGCTGCATGGTTGCCATACGGTAAGGAATGCTTCTGCCGAAAGCCGGGAAGGTTCCTTCCGGAGAGATGAATCTCTCGAGGATGATGCTGTACTTCTGGCAGCGCTTCAACTCCCGGTCGTAGTACTTCTGATAGTCAAGGCGGGAATTCACCTTGGCATCCACCATCGCCTGGAGTGTTTCCAGATACATCGGATGGAACACATAGCTGCTGTAGTAATCGAATGCGAACGAAGGACCATCGGCATACCAGCCATCGCCTACATACCACTCCTCTACCTTGCGGCAAGCTGAATTCACGCGATATTCATCGAAATCGCCACCCGCCTTTGCCATGAAGCTCTCGATGGTAGAAGAGAAGAGGAGCCAGTTGGTATAAGGAGGATCGATGCGGCGGAGCTTGGCAAACTCCTTCATGTATCGCTTCTTGGTTACCTCATCCAAAGGCATCCAGAGTGTATCGTAAGCCCGGAGGAAACTCTCGGCGATATAGGCTGCATCTACCAGGTTCTGACCGCCGATGCCCCAGCAGAGATAGTCAGGGTTCTGAGGATCTACGGCATTCTTGTAGGAAGCCAAGGCCCACTCACGCAGCTGCTTGCGCTGCTTGCCTTCGGCTGTGACATCATCAGGAAGAGTCAGCCAGGGAGCCACGCCAGCCATCAATCTGCCGAAGCACTCCATATAGAGCACCTTCCTGTTGCGGTTGTCGAAGCTTGGACTGAACTCCGTCTGCATATTCTTCTGCAGCTCGCCCTTTGCCATATTCTCCAGCACGGGCTGAGCCATCTTATAGGCAAGCGAGCACCAATATTGGCGGTCGCTCTGCTGTTGTGCCTTCTTCTTCGCTGCGCTGATTCCCATGAACGGAACCAAAGCCAGAAGAAGGGTGATCATGATATTCTTATATATATGAATCATAGATAGTTGCAATTTTATGAGTTTGTTGAATTCTGTTAAACGATGATTGCAGTATTATCATTTCATGCTGCAAATGTAATTAAAATAATTTAGAAACGAGCAGAGCGACCGTGTTTTTTATCATTTTTTCAACACTGGAACACCATTTTCCCAGGAAATAGGTATCCAGAGATGACGACTGTCGCTCAAATGCTTCGGATTCCACATATCTGCCATGAATACATAGTCGGCGCCATGGAACATCTTCTTCTGTGCAGCAGTTTCCACCTTATATATATAGGTACCCTGTGCACCGAAAGTCTTGTCGGCACCCTCGCCACGGCATGGATTAGGCAACTGCTCCCAAGGACCGAAGATATTCTTAGCCTTGAACATGCGGGCTGCATTTGGAGCCCAACCGGTACATCCGCTGGTAATCATCCAGTAGGTGCCATCCTGCTTGAAGATGGTTGGAGCCTCGTTCTGTCCGCCGGCAGCTACTCGTACGTAGCAACCATTGTGCTGCATGTAGTCATCTGTCAACTGTGCAATCTGGAGTGTCAGGTTTTCCTCTGAAGAATAGATGTGGTAAGCCTGGCCATCATCGTCGATGAAGATGGTCATGTCTCTCGACATCTGTCCTCCCTGGAAGTCTCTCATCCAGAACATACCCCGTTCTATCTGAACGCGCCAGGCTGGAGTCCACCACTCTTTCAGTTCAGGGAAGAGAAGCTGATGCTTGAGGTCGGTGGTATCCGGCTTCGCAAATCCGATAGGATAAAGACCTGGATTCACTCTTCCTGAGCGGATGAACTTGAATGGTCCGAAAGGAGTATCGCTGGTTGCCACACCATAACGGGCAGCAGCATATCCCTGCCCCTTCAATTCGAGATGGAACCACATGACGAACTTCCTGGTCTTCTGATTGTAGAGAACCTTAGGGCGCTCGATGATGCAACCACCCTCGATGTCACTGCCTGGTTCATTAGAAACAGGGAGTACCAATCCATGGTTCTTCCAACTCTTGAGATCCTTGGAAGTGTAGCAGCTTACGCCGAGAGAGCTGTAAGGCTTGCCATCCTGCGAGCGGCTTTCGCCATACCAGTAGTAGGTACCCTTGTAGTTGAAGATGTTGCCACCATGAGCATTGATATGCTTGCCGGTATTGTCACTCCATACACCTCCGTCCATCGGAGCCTGTGCCAGAGTTGGGAGACAGGACATCATCCACAACATGATAAATGTGAATAGTTTATTCATTTTGCTGATGTTATTATTAAGTTAGTGAATACGCTAATTGTTTATTTTGTCTGCAAAATTAAAGAAAAAACCCCTCTTATGGGTCTAATATTCGGTACAAAAGGGATACAAATCGGTAAAATGCTGGAAAAACAAATGCAATTCATCCTTTCTCCCCTCCACAAAGCTATTAATTACGATAAATCTTTTGCATGGTTCAAGAACAGGCTGAAGCATCTCAAGCAGCACGCCCTGAAAGCCCAAGCACCAGGAGCTTCTGCCCTTTCAGGGCATGTGAAGTTTTCTGTTATTAGTCGTGGAAATGTGTGAAAAATCAATAGATTTCCACGACTAATAACTCATTTCCCATCACTATTCTGCGCGAAACGATGTTTTTGCCCCATTTCGCGCAGAATAGCGACACAAAAAGTTTCACGATGGATGCTTTTTCCGTATATGACAACCGCAAAACTGTTAATTACTGTTATTAACCGTGGAAATCTATCGATTTTTCTCACATTTTCACGACTAATAAATTATTTATTTGTATCTTTGCAGCACAATAAACAATTAATATACAGAAAGATATGATAGTAGGACGGGAAAAAGAAATAGAGTTTCTCAAAGGGCTACTCGAAGAAGAAGAGTCGCAATTTGTAGCTATATATGGCAGACGACGCGTAGGAAAGACTTTCCTGATAAGAGAGACTTTCAACTATAGCTTTGCCTTTCAACATACAGGTATATATGGAGCCTCACTCAAAGAGCAGCTAAGTGAATTTACGGAATCACTATACTCTGCTGGTATGAGAAAGGTAAAAGAACTTCCTTCTAATTGGAATGAGGCGTTCCACTTATTAGAACGATTCATCGAAAAATCGAAAGATACCCAGAAGAAGATAATCTTCATCGATGAAATGCCGTGGATGGATACACATAAATCAAACTTTGTACGCTCGCTAGACCATTTTTGGAACAGTTGGGCAACTGCAAGAAAAGACATTATCCTTATCATTTGTGGCAGTGCCACCTCTTGGATCATCAACAACATCATTATGAATTATGGCGGTTTGCACAATCGTTTAACAAACCAGATATTTCTGGAACCATTCAGTTTGAGAGAATGCCAGGAATTCTGCGAAAAGCGCAAACTGGGATATACAGAACGCCAGATCCTAGAAGCCTATATGGCACTTGGTGGCATTCCTTATTACTGGAGCTTTCTGAAAAGGGGACAAAGCGTAGCACAGAATTTCGATAGAATGTTCTTTTCTGAGAGAGGGGAACTTACTCAGGAATTCAATGCGCTCTATGCATCCTTGTTTAAAAGACCAACGACCCATATTTCCATTATCACAGCATTGGCTAGCAAAAAAATGGGTATGTTGAGAAAAGACATCTTAGATGCAACTGGGCTCTCCGACAACACCACATTCTCCAATGCTCTACAAGAACTAGAACAATGTGGTTTCATCAGGAAGTTCATGCCGATAGGTGGGAAAAGCAAAAACGCCATCTATCAGCTTATGGATAATTACACCCTGTTCTATTTTGACTTCATCAAAAAAAACACGAATCAAGACGAGCACTACTGGACTGCCAACATCGACACAACCATACACAACGGTTGGGCAGGCAGAGCTTTTGAACGTGTCTGCATACAGCATATCAAGCAGATTAAAACAGCATTAGGATTTGCAGCGGTCATCAGTACTGCTCACTCATGGGTATATAAGCCAAAGGATTTATCTGAAAAAGGGGTACAAATAGATCTCCTGATTGATAGAAATGACCAAACCATCAACCTTTGCGAAATGAAATATACCAATGCTCCATATACCATAAGCGAAGAGGAGGACATCAAGATTAGAAACAGAAAATCTGTTTTCATAAAAGAAACAGGAACAAACAAATCCATCCTCATAACAATGATTACCACCTACGGTTTAACTCCAGGAGGTTATGCAGACGATATTCATTGTCAGGTTACAATGAAAGACCTATTTCGTTTTTAACTTTCGCTTTCCGGAGTAACATTTAGGGAAATCTGTCGTAATCTCGCTTTTTTATTGAGATTACAACAGATTTTTCATTTAAAAGTTGCCGTAATCTCATATTTTTTGTAACTTTGTGGTAGATAATTATAAAACAGATGGTTATGAAGTACTTAGATCCTAAGGCAGGCCTCACGTTCAATAAGATATTCGGCAATCATCCCGCAAGACTGATCAGCCTTCTGAACGCACTACTGCCACTCAGCGACGAGGAGCAGATACAAGAAATCAAGTATCTGCCTACAGAACTTGTGCCCCAGCTCGAAGGGGGCAAGAACACCATTGTGGATGTACTCTGTACCGATGCCAGAGGCAGGAAGTTCTGCGTGGAAATGCAGATGGAATGGTCCGACGCATTCCAGCAGCGAGTACTGTTCAATGCATCCAAGCTCTATGTGAGCCAGGCTAAAAGGGAGGAAAATACAGTGAACTCCAACCCGTATATTCCCTGAATCTTGTGAATGATATCTTTGCGCATGATACTCCAGATTTCATCCACAACTACCGCATCGTGCATGACAAGGACAGCAATAAGATCATCGAAGGCTTGCATTTCACCTTCATAGAACTCCCGAAGTTCACTCCACATACCATTACCGACAAGCGCATGATGGTCTTGTGGCTCCGTTTCCTCACGGAAATCAATTCCAATACAAAGGAAGTTCCTGCTGACCTGCTTAATGACCCGGAAATAGGAAAAGCCGTAGAGGAACTGGAGATTTCCGGTTTCACAGATGCCGAACTCTGGGCCTACGACAAATTCTGGGATTCCGTAAGCGTTGAAAGAACCCTCATAGATGACAGCTACCAGAAAGGTAAGGTAGAAGGTATGAGCCAACAAAGTCTTGAGATTGCCAGAAAGATGCTGGCAAAGGGGATGGATGGTGCGACCGTGATGGATATAACGGGACTGTCGGCAGAGCAGATACAGCTGTTGAAAGCAGAGATGTAAATTACAGATATCGCAATAAAAGAAAGGGTCTATATGCCACCTGTTATCGTGGCATATTGACCCTTTCTTTTACACCATCTACAATTGATTCTTCACCAACTCGTAATAATAATCCTTCTTTGCCAGCAGCTCCTGATGAGTTCCACACTCCACTATTACTCCACGCCGCATTACCAATATCTGGTCGGCATTCTTTACGGTGCTCAGACGGTGCGCTGCCACAACCGCTCTCCCCCACAATCGCCGTCACCTTACGTTCTGGTATTTCCTGGCTGATCTTGGGGAAAATGGCTTCTAGTTCATATTTTATCTTAAACCAGTATCTTTATCACTATTGTTCAATATACGTCTGTCTGCCTTATCTTTTCTACCATGGTTAAAGGTATAGCCAAGTGTAAACATAAGCATATTACCATTATTCTTGATATAAGTAACTCCTCGACTTATATAATACTTACTATTTGTTCTATTTTTATAGTCAAATCCCTGTGGATAGCCCAAAAGAAGACAACTTAGACCTAGACGAAGATTCTTATGTTTATAAGACACCGTGAGGGTGGATTTTTTCTCTCCGGCGCTTCTTGTTTCACCAGAAAAACTCTCCCAGGCATTGGCAAAATAATACTCCACATACCATTTCTTCAAATTCAAAGATGCCGTTAAACCATAATGCAAAGGCTCGAAATCGTGCGAATAATCCAAGCCACGGCTTCTCATGTGCTGATATTGCAGCTCTCCTTGGATATCAAAGATATCAGGGATGACATGGAATACCAAAGTCGTATAAGCGAAATAAGAAGTACCTCAGTTCGGGATAAGAAATAGTGCCTAAAAAAGTTGGTAATCTCCGATATTTTTTGTATCTTTGTAGTTGAAATCCAATTAGTTACAAACATAAAAAGATATCATTATGGAGATTACCAAGGACAAAATTACAGAATTATTTTGTATTATTGATGAATTTTACAAAGTTTTTGATGCTGAAAATGCAGGAAAATTGCTTTTGGGTGAAGATGGAGTAAAGCGCAGACGACGTAAAGCCTCTTTATCTGATAGTGAAATCATGACGATTTTGCTGTATTTCCATTTCGGCTCGTTCCGAAACTTCAAGCATTATTACCTATTCTTTATTAGAGGAACTTTGAAGTCATATTTTCCAAATGCGGTGTCTTATAACCGTTTTGTAGAACTTGAAAGTCGCGTATTCTTCCCTCTCATGTTCTTC
>ERZ773170.2349-NODE-2349-length-11544-cov-14.153190_pt1 | contig 11544 bp, 8 predicted proteins | sample MGYA00581002_ERZ773170 | MGnify/ENA primary metagenome ERZ773170 (study PRJEB29015, sample SAMEA2737811) | human gut metagenome | biome: human gut; feature: human-associated habitat; material: faeces | place: China | collected 2012 ... | reverse complement strand
ACTCCATTTCTGAAGTGAAGTTTTCGAGGTCATCAACACCATTTGACAAAGACCCGATTTGCAATTGATTGCGAATTTCATCCGTTTTTTGCGTATGCATGGAAATAACTTAAAATATTGGCGTGCTGATTTATCAATTGCTGCATTTGGCAAAGGAAATCTGCTTCCGGGAACTGTTTCCCAGACCATTTGTTCAGCCCTGAATGTTCCAGAAGTTATCCAACGAATTTCTCAGCTGCTCGTTTCCGTGCACGTATTCCAGGTTGTTCCAGAATTGCGGATAGAATTGAACATACCTGCGTTCAGCAAAGCGCTCGTCGATCAGCAAGACGATGCCGACGTCGCGTTCGCCTCTGATGACGCGTCCGGCAGCTTGAAAAACGTTGTTCAGGCCCGGCAGCTGATAGGCATACTGAAAGCCGTCGAAATTTTTTTCATCAAAGTATTTTCTGAGCTCATCCGTTTCGTCGTTTAGCATCGGAAGCCCGACGCTGATGATGGCACAGCCGGAAAGTCTGGTTCCTTTGAGGTCGATTCCCTCGGAGAAGATGCCGCCGAGAACTGCGAATCCGATCAAAGGCTCCTTTGGCTTTTCTGCAAAACTTTCTAAGAAAGCTCGCCTTTGTTCTTCAGACATGGAGTTTTCCTGAATGATGGTCTTGACGTTTGGAAATGCAGTGCGGAATGCTTCGTGGAGATTTTCAAGATAGGCGTATGACGGGCAAAAAACGAGGTAGTTGCCGCAATGGGCCTCAACCATGACCTTGAGTTTTGAAATGATCGTTGGAAGATTTTCTTCTCTTTTGCGGTACGTAACCTGCGTCTTGTCGTCAATCAAAACTTTCAAGTGATTTGAATCAAACGGAGACGGCAAAGAATAAATCAGACTGTCGAATCCGCCGAGCATTTCCTGATAGTATTCAAGCGGACTGAGCGTTGCAGAAAACAAGACGCTTGATCCGCCGAGGTTTAGGCTTTGGTCAAGCAAAGCAGAAGGATTGAGCGAAAAAATTTTTAAATCAAGCAACCGGTTGTTGTTATCATAGACAAGTTTCGTTCTGAAAGTTTCATTGTAAAAGCCGCTGATTTTAACGAAGGAATAGGCTTCAAAAAAGCAGTTCAAAAGATTGGGGTATTGGCTTTGGTCGGGATTGTCGCGCATCCATTCCTGGGTGAAGTCGATGAATTTTTCAAGCGGATCAAACAGGCTGTCGAGCTGTTCTTTCATGATCAAAGACGCTTGATTGAATTCCTGCATGGGTTTTTTGAGCGTTTCAAAGACTGCCGAAACATCCTTGATCTTTCTTTCAATATTGTTCGTGCGGGCGAGTTTTTTGACGTCCGATTCGGCAAGAAGAAACGATTCTTCCAAAAGGCTTGAGGCGTACATTTCCTTTGCTCTTGAGACAAGGTTGTGAGCTTCATCGATCAAAAAGCAGCAGTCCGGATGCTCATCCGTAAAAAAACGCTGCAAATAGACCAAAGGATCAAAAAGATAGTTGTAATCGCAGATGATGACGTCGCAAAAAAGACTGAGGTCAAGCGAAAACTCAAACGGATCGACCTGATGCAGTCTGGCATAGCGTTCGATGACATCTCGCGTAATCATCGTTTCATGTTTCAAAACGTCCTGCATGGCCGGGCGAATGCGATCGTAGTAGCCGATAAAATAAGGGTTTTGATCGTCCGGCAGATCTTTTTCCTCGTCAAACGTAATCTTGTCTTTGGCAGTCAGCGTAATTGAACGAAGATTGGGTTTCATCAACGCGATTGCGTCCTCGCAGGACTTGCGCGTGCTTTGTTTGGCAGTGAGGTAGAAGATGCGGCTGCATTTTTCTTCGCCCATGGCCTTTAAGGCAGGAAAAAGCACTGAAACGGTTTTTCCGGTCCCGGTCGGAGCTTCAACGAAGAGGCGTTTTTTCGAAGCGATGGTCTTATAGACGCAAACGGCCAGCTCGCGTTGGTTTTTTCTGTATTTATCAAAGGGAAACCTGAGCATTTTGAGACTTTCCTGCCTTTGTTCACGCAGAACGTTTTCAAGTTCGAGCCACTTTTGATATTCGGACACGGCCCGGTTGAAAATTTCTGAAGCTTCTTTGCGCGTGACGACAACGGTTTTTTTGGACAATTGTTCCGTTGTCGTTTGAAAATACAGCAAAGTAACCTTCATTTGTGCCAAATTAGATTCTTTCATTAAAATATGCGAATAAATCTTTGCTTGAGCAAAATAAAGGGTTAAAATGTTATTAGGGAGTTCTGAGAAATCAAATGATGAAGTCTTTATTTCCAAGACTTCATCGACGATGCCGCCCGTTTGATGAAGTCCGTCGGCACGTCCGTGGATCAAAAGGGGCGTTTTTCCTGCAGTGATCTGCATCCGCAGGTCTGTTTCGACTGAAACGTTGTTATCCCATGATGCCTGGATCATTCGATGGATTCGTGAACCGTCAAGCGCGGTATTCTGGCGTCCGGCTCCGCTTGATTTCAAGTCTCCTGATTTCAAGGAAAACTCAACGAGTTCCCGAACGCCGATTGACTTTATTTTCACTGTAATCATTCCTTTAAGTGAATTGTATCAGAAAACAAAAAATAGGAAAACATTGTGATTATTAAATCAGGCATAAGAAATTTCGCAAGTTATGATAAATAGCAGCAATTAATGTGTTAAAATTAAAAATGTACGCTATTTTTGCATTTCCGATTTTTGAATATAATGATATACGGCAAAAATATGGTCATGCTTGAATATATTTGTTAAAGGTGAAGTTTGTAATGGAAAAAGAAAAAAGAAGGGCACTTGGTCACAAGGCGATGAACTTGTTTCAAATCGAGATGTTTCGCATCGATCAAGATTCCGAATTGTTCGAAACGTCCCCAAAAGAATCGCCGGGTGCCGGCACGCGGAAAGCAAAAATCTTCGTAAATGAAGAAAATTTATTATACAGAATCAGACAGTTCGGCGAAGACGACAAGATCGGCGTGCTGAATTTTGCCAACCCGTTCGTTCCGGGCGGACATTTTATGGATGGAGAAAACGCACAAGAGCAATGGATCTGCCGAAACAGCTACTTGTTTCCCGAGCTGCGCAAGTTCAGAAGAACGTACTATTACAAGAATGAACTTGATCCAAAAAACGGCTACATCAGCCCGTCATTGATTTATTCGCGTCATGTCAAGGTTTTACGTGATGAAAAGGAAGACAGAATTTTGCCGGATCCTCGCTACGTCGATTTTATCTCGGTTGCGGCACCGAACGTGAATTTGATCAGACAAAAAGGCGTAAAGTTTGATTCAGCAACGTTGTACAGCGATATTTTTGAAAAAATCGTTCGTGTTTTGCGTGTTTTCAAGATTCACGAAGATCGCAATCTTATTCTCGGAGCATTTGGCTGCGGAATTTTTGGCAATGATGCGAAGATGGTATCTTTGGCGTTCGACAATGCTTTGAAACTCAAAGAATTTGGCGGATGCTTTGATAATATTTATTTTGATATTATTGATAACAAGCCCGCTCTTGCGGCATTCAAAAAAGAATTTGGAGCGTAATTCAATGAGCTTTGGAGTTTTCCGAAGTTCTTTTTTTTTGCGTTTATGAAGAAAATTGATAATTTTTTGTTCAAGTTTGTTAAAAAAGTTGACAACAAAAAAGATAGAGAGTAGTATATCATGGTAAGTTTAATGAATTTGATGACAAATTCTGATAAATAATGAGCGTTCGCTTTAAAAGAGAGGAATAGCAGGATGTATAAATTACTTAAGAAAAGAGTCTCGTGGCCGGCGATTGCGGCTTCCGTAGCTTTTTTAATGGTTCAGGTAATCTGTGACATGAACCTTCCGTCCCTCACTTCGGATATGATTAATAACGGCGTTGCCAAAGGCGATATTGATTATATCTGGTCGGTGGGTTTTAAGATGCTCGTGGTTGCCGCGATTGGAATGATTGGTTCGATCGGCAACGTCTACATTGCGGCCAAGGTTGCTCAAAAGGCCGGTTCGAGCCTTCGCGGCGACGTTTTTAAACGCGTGCTTGGTTTCGGGAATCAGGAAATTGACGGCTTCAGCACGTCTTCTTTGATTACCAGAACGACCAATGACGTTTTGCAGATTCAAAATGTTGTTTTGATGTTTCTTCGCATGATGCTGATGTCGCCTTTGATGATCATTGGCGCAAGCATTATGGCATATCAAAGCGAAAAAAGACTGACAATGGTCTTCCTGGGTTCCGTTCCGCTGCTTGCGATTGCCATCGGCATCATCATGCGCTTTTCCGTTCCGTTGTTCAAGAGTCTGCAGGGCAAAATCGACAGAATCAATTTGACTTTCCGTGAAGGACTGACGGGCGTGCGCGTTATCCGGGCATTCCGTCAGGACAAGTTCGAACAGGATCGTTTCAAAGAAGCCAACAAAGACTACACTGAAACAGGGATCAAGGTTTTCAGCATCGTTTCATTGATGTTTCCGATCATGAATCTGATTTTGAACGGAACGAACATGACGATCGTCTGGTTCGGTGCCAAGCTGATCGGCGATAAGACGATGGAAGTCGGCAACCTTGTTTCGTTTATGACGTATGCCAACATGATTTTGTTCAGTTTCATGATGCTTTCGATGGTTTTCGTCTTCATTCCGCGTGCACAGGCTGCAGCTGAACGTTTGAACGAAGTCCTTGATACGAAGTATACGATAACGGATCCCGATGTCCCTGAAAGATTCACGGCAGACGCTCCTTCCGAGCTTGAATTCGACAATGTCGATTTTTACTACGAAGGTGCTGAAAAGCCTGCTTTGGCCAAAACGGATTTTAAAGCTGTCGCCGGTCAGACGGTTGCGATTATCGGTGGCACGGGCTGCGGCAAGTCAACTTTGATCAACATGATTCCGCGTTTGTATGATGCGACAGACGGAACGGTCAAAGTCAACGGCAAGGACGTCAAAAAAGTCACGCAAAAGGATTTGCATGACAAAATCTCTTTCGTGCAGCAAAAAGCAGTTCTGTTCAAGGGAACGATCAGAAGCAACATGCTTTTCGGCAACCCGAATGCGACCGATGAAGACATTTGGCACGCATTGGAAATTGCTCAGTCAAAAGACTTCGTTTCAGAACTTGAAGACGGGTTGGACTCCGTCGTCGAACAGGGCGGCGGCAACTTCTCCGGTGGTCAAAGACAACGTTTGGCGATTGCACGCGCGCTGATGAAAAAGGCTTCCGTTTATGTATTCGATGATTCGTTTTCGGCTCTGGATTTTAAAACGGATGCCAAGCTTCGTCAGGCACTGCAACAAGATCCTGAAATCAAAAACAGCGTCGTCGTGATCGTTGCGCAGCGCGTTTCGACCGTGCTTTCAGCCGACGTGATCATTGTCCTGGACGGCGGCGAAGTCGTCGGCAAAGGCACGCACGAAGAACTTTTGAAAACGAATGAAACATATCGAGAAATCGTCAACTCGCAAATCAGAAAGGGGGACATGTAGATGCCAAGAGGTCCAAAAATGAAAGGGAAACCGGAAAAAGCCAAGAATTTCTGGGGGACGACCAAGCGCTTGCTGGCCTATATGAATCCATGGAAATGGGGCATCATTGCAGTCATTGTCTTTGCAATCGGGTCCGTTATTTTCCAAATTGTCACTCCGAAGATTTTAGGGAAGGCGACGACTGAAGTCTATAAGGGCGTAATGAGCGGCTATATGCAGATGAAGCTGGGACACGCCGTTTCGAAATTTCCGATCGATTTCACGAAGATCACGCATATTTTGATTACCGTGGCTGTCTGCTATGTCGTCTCTGGAGTGTTGTCCTTTGCGCAACAGCTGATCATGGCCAACATTTCGCAAAAGATCGTTTATAATCTGCGCCGCGACATGAAAGAGAAGATGCAGAGACTTCCGATCGAATATTACGACATGCACTCAAACGGTGACATCATGTCGCGTGCGGTCAACGATATGGACAACATCGGCGGTACGTTGCAGCAAAGTTTGGCGCAGCTGGTAACGAGCGTCGTCACTTTCGTCGGTGTCTTCTTCATGATGCTTTCAATCAGCTGGAAGATGACGCTGATTGCGTGCGTCACGATTCCGTTGAGCTTGTTTATCGTAATGGTCATTGCTCCAAAGTCCCAAAAACACTTTGCGGCACAACAAAAGAGTCTTGGTATTTTAAACAACCAGGTTGAAGAAAACTATGCCGGACACACGGTTTTGAAGACGTTTAATAAAGAAGACGACATGATCGAGCAGTTTGAGGAAGAAAACGAACGCTATTATCAGGCTTCCTGGAAAGCCCAGTTCATCTCCGGACTGATCATGCCGTTTATGAACCTGATCAAAAATATCGGCTATGTTTTCGTTGCAATCGCCGGCGGAATCGCCGTTGCGCATAAGACGATGGCACTTGGCGACGTTCAGGCGTTTTTGCAGTACGTCAACCAGTTCACGCAGCCAATCACGCAATTGGCAAACCTTGCCAATACGATTCAGGCAACAATCGTGTCTGCTGAAAGAATTTTTGAAGTGCTTGATGAAGATGAGATGAAAGAGCCGACGGAAGTTCTGCCTGATGAAAGAACCGATGCCAAAATCAAGTTTGAACACGTCAAATTCGGTTATTCCAACAAGGAAATCCTGATGAAGGATTTTAATTTTGAAGCCAATCCGGGCAAGATGGTCGCAATCGTCGGACCGACCGGCGCCGGAAAAACGACTCTGATCAACCTTTTGGAACGCTTTTACGAAATCAAGGGCGGCGTAATCAGAATGGACGGAATCGATACGCGCAAGATGTCGCGCGACGAATTGCGTTCACGCTTTGCGATGGTTCTTCAGGACACTTGGCTGTTTACGGGCACGATTTATGAAAACATCAAGTATGGCCGTGAAGATGCGACCGATGAAGAAATCATGGCAGCGGCAAAAGCAGCGCACGTTGACACGTTCGTGCGTCAATTGCCGAAAGGCTATGATACGATTTTAAATGAAGAAGCTTCAAACATTTCACAAGGTCAACGCCAGTTGTTGACGATTGCGCGTGCTTTCCTGGCAAATCCTGAGGTGCTTATCCTGGATGAAGCAACGAGTTCCGTCGATACCAGAACCGAAGTGCTCATTCAGCGTGCCATGAACAAGCTGCTTGCCGGGCGCACGAGTTTCGTCGTTGCGCACCGCTTGTCAACGATTCGGGATGCCGACAAGATCATCGTGATGAATCACGGCTCAATCGTTGAAACCGGAAATCATGAGAGTTTGATGGAAAAGAACGGCTTTTATGCAGATTTGTACAACAGTCAGTTCAATCAGACGGAAAATTTGGGTGATGAACCGGCAACCGTGTAATGATGCGATGACGGAAAAATTCCCGTGAACCTCTTGAATTAAATGAAATGCCGAACAGGGGCGGTCTGATTGAGACTGACTCTGTCCGGCATTTTTTTGATATTATGGAAACCGATTTATTTTTCTTATATGGTTCTTTTTGCCAAATGCAGTGCTGCGCATCGCCTGCTCGATCAGCGCGTGAAGTCGGGATTACGGGCAAAACGGCGGTTCTTGAGATTGCCCGTAAAATGCAGCCATCGGTTACGGGCAAAATGGCGATTTTTGAAATCTGCCCGTAAAATGTCATTAAAAACAAAAAAGGACTTCTGCGGCAATCATTTCCGCAAAAGTCCCATGCGCTCCATCGATGACGGAGGGCCGGCAGCACTCCACAATGCACCCGACCAGGCACGTTGCAATCCGGCAACATTGTACCCCGCTTCGAAAAATGACCACTAGCCGCCGCAGCGGAACAACCGAAGTTGCCTGGTCCCTCTCGACTCATCGCATGCAACCATCATAACGCACTGACGGATTTTTTGCAAGTCAGATTTCCTTGTCCATGCGATGATGGGGGATGCCCGCTTCCAAAAAACCTTCGCCGATCGTTTTAAAACCGAGTCGTTCATAAAAGGGAGCAGCCTGATCCTGTGCTCCGAGCGTGATCAGCTTGATGCCTGAATCAGAAGCTTTTTCTTCTATAAAGCGCATCAATTCGCTCGCAAGATGCTTGCCGCGATATTCCTTGCGGCATGCGACGCGCTGAACGTGCCAGATTCCTGGAGATTCCAGAAAAGCTCTGGCGCAGACGGCGGCAGTCGTTCCGACGTAGCCGACAAAATAATATTTGCCCTCCTCGCCTTCGATTTCACATTCGAACGGAACGTTTTGTTCGGTGATAAAGACTTCATGACGAATCGACAATGCATCCTCATAGATGGGGCTTTTGGTTGAAGTTGTTTCTTTGACGATCATTTTGGTCACCTCAAGGTTCAAAAAGTCTTAAATAAGTGATAGTCTTAGTATTGTTAATATTTTAAGTGCAATCTGAATTTTATTCAATAACAAAGAGGAAAAAATGGCGAAACATCTGAAGAAAAAAAGAAAAAATCTTTTATTGTACGTTGCGACAATGGTGGCGGGGTGCCTGGCAATAATCCTTTTCACGTATCAAAAAGTTCAAAGTCCCGTAATCAAGGCCGGACAAGCAGTCGAGAGGAAGTATTCGGCAATGCCGGTGCCGACGCTTTATATTCATGGTTGGCACGGCAATGAAAGGTCGACCGATCAGCTAATCGAATCTGCAGAAGATGAAAAGGGCGCAAAGAAGGTGCTCAAAGTCAAGGTTTCCCCGCAAGGAGCAACGACTTATTCGGGAAAGTGGAATTCAGACGTCAAACATCCTTTGATACAGGTCGTCTTTGAAAACAACGAAGCCGAAATTCCGGATGAAGCCGGTTGGCTGAAGACGATCACCGAAGAGTTAAGGAAGCGTTACGGAATTTCTCGCATCAATGTCGTCAGTCATTCGATGGGAGGACCCGTAACGTTATTCTGGGCACTGAATTTGCGCGACAAAAACAGCCCGAGACTGCAGAAATTCGTTCCGATCGCGGGACCGTTTGACGGCGTAATCTTCACGGATGACGTGCCGAACCAAAACAGAATCAAAGAAAACGGGGAGCCGGTCTGGCAAAATGCAGCGTATCAAAGCTATTATGAAAAGAGAGACGATTTTCCAAGAGGAGTTTCTGTCCTGAACATTTATGGCAATTTGGAAGACGGAACCAATTCTGACTATCTGGTGACGAACGCTTCAGCCAGATCTTTGAGATGGCTGATTAAAGATCGTGTCAAATACTATGATGAAAAAATGATCAAGGGACCGATGGCACAGCATTCCAAGCTTCATGAAAACAAACAGGTCGATCGACTCGTCAATGATTTTCTGTTCGATTGACGAGCGTTTTTGCTTGCGATTGCGATTTACATGACTATAATAGAAGGCGTGAAGTTGATTCACAAGTGGAAATCGCGAAAAGAGGCGAAAGATATTGGCTAAGAAGTTAAGCAAGGAAGAACGCAAGGCAATGGCTCGTAAAGCTTTGGAAGACCGCGCTAAGCAACCTAAAAAGGCACCTGGCTCCGGCTTTGCAAAACTTGATTCAGACGCCAAGAACTTACGCGGATACTAGTAGCGTTGCATCCACTGCTGATGAGGTTCGTAATTTCGAACCTCATTTTTAATTATGTCCAGCATCTTTGAATGCGACATTTTGGGCGATATAATTCTTTTTTGATGAAAGCGCTTAAAAATAATGCTATAATGAGCATGTGTTAATGAAGTACAGTTTTCGTAAACGAGGTGAACAACATGTATCATTCAAACGGAAATTATGAGGCATTTATGGATGCCAGAAAACCCGAAGGCGCAGAAAAAAAGAGCGCATATATCGTTGGCGGCGGTCTTGCCGGACTTGCAGCAGCAGTTTTCATGATTCGTGACGCGCATATGGAAGGAAAAAAGATTCATGTTTTAGAAGAAGAACCCGTAGCGGGGGGTTCTCTTGACGGAACCAATCGTCCGGAATACGGCTATATCATTCGCGGTGGGCGCGAAATGGAAAATCACTTTGAATGTCTGTGGGACATGTATCGGTCGATTCCTTCGTTGGAGATTCCCGGAGCATCTTACCTCGATGAGTATGCCTGGCTTGATAAGGATGATCCAAATTCCTCGAACTGTCGCCTGATTCACAATCGCGGTGATCGCGTTCCAACGGACGGGCAGTACGGCTTGGGCAAATGCGCAAACGAAATTGTCAAACTTGTGATGACTCCCGAAGACAAGCTTGAAGGAATCAGCATTGAAGATTACTTTTCTGAAGAGTTCTTCAAGACGAATTTCTGGTACTATTGGGCAACGATGTTTGCGTTTGAACGTTGGCATTCGGTAATTGAAATGCGGCGTTATGCGATGCGGTTCATTCATCATATCGATGGATTGCCTGATCTTTCGGCACTCAAATTCAACAAGTACAATCAATACGAATCGATGACAAAACCTCTTTTGGCATATCTCAAAGATCATGGCGTCGACTTTTGGTACGATACGCAAGTTGAAAACGTCATCGTTGAAAAAGACGGTGAACAAAAGGTTGCAAGAAAACTTGTCTACAAGCAGGCCGGAGAGAAGAAAACTCTGGATTTGACGGAAGACGACCTTGTGTACGTCACGAATGGCTCAATCGTCGAAAGCTCAACTTACGGCACGCATCATAAAAAAGCGCCCGTAACGCACAAGCTTGGCGGAAGCTGGACATTGTGGAAGAATTTAGCGGCTCAAGACGAAGCTTTCGGTCATCCTGAAGTATTTTGCGAAAACATTCCGGACCGCGCATGGTATGTTTCGGCAACGATGACGATCAAAGACGCGCAGCTTGAACCATACTTTGAACGTTTGACCAAGCGCAGCATCCATCAGCACCGCGTAAATACCGGCGGAATCATTACCGTCACTGATTCTGGCTGGGTTTTGAGCTTTACGATTCATCGTCAGCCGCACTTCAAGGATCAAAAGGAAAACGAGACCGTCGTTTGGATCTATGCCTTGTTCTCAGACACGCCGGGCAATTATATCAAAAAGCCGGTCGTTGAATGCACGGGCGAAGAGATTACCCAGGAGCTTCTTTATCATCTGGGCGTTCCTGATGATTTAATCAAGGAATATTCAGGAGAAAAGCACGTTAATACGATTCCCGTTTATATGCCGTATATAACTTCATATTTCCAGATGAGAAAGAAGGGCGATCGGCCCGACGTTGTGCCTGTCGGTTCAAAGAATCTGGCATTCATCGGAAACTTTGCCGAATCACCGACAAGAGATACGGTATTTACGACGGAATACTCGGTCAGAACGGCAATGGAAGCAGTTTACAGTCTGCTCAACGTTGATCGCGGCGTTCCGGAAGTCTTTAATTCCGTTTATGATATTCGCGAATTGCTCAAGGCAACGTACTATTTGAACGATAAGCAACCATTGGACAAGATGGAGCTGCCGGTTCCGAAGTTCGTTTTAAAAGGTGCTTTGAAGAAAGTTAAGGGAACATGGCTCGAAGAATTGCTTCATGATGCCGGATTAATGTAGTTGTCAATGGGTCCTCGTCACTTGACGGGGACTTTTTTGAAAGCGTGCAAGGAAACACGTTCTTTTAAGGACGTGATGAATTGCCT
>ERZ773170.2330-NODE-2330-length-11663-cov-13.660062_pt1 | contig 11663 bp, 10 predicted proteins | sample MGYA00581002_ERZ773170 | MGnify/ENA primary metagenome ERZ773170 (study PRJEB29015, sample SAMEA2737811) | human gut metagenome | biome: human gut; feature: human-associated habitat; material: faeces | place: China | collected 2012 ... | reverse complement strand
GCAAGACCACCAAGAAGGCTGCCGCCAAGAAGGACGAGGAGCCGAAGGAAGAGGAAAACAAGGGCGAGTGATCTCCCGCGTTTTCTGAACTAAAGATGTAAAAGGGCCGATACGGTGCGCATCTGCCGCCGTATCGGTTCTTTGGTAACCCCTATTTTACCTGTTAAGGAGGGAAAACCCCATGAGCCTTGTACCCTATGTTGTCGAACAAACTGCTCGCGGTGAGCGCAGCTACGATATTTTTTCGCGACTGCTCAATGACCGTATTATCGTGCTGAGCGAGGATGTCAACTCCTCCTCTGCCAGTGTGATCGTTGCCCAGCTGCTGTATCTGGAAGGCCAGGACCCGGAGAAGGACATTTACTTCTACATCAACAGCCCCGGCGGCTCCATCTCGGACGGTATGGCAATCCACGATACCATGAATTATATCAAGTGCGATGTCTCCACCATCTGCGTGGGCATGGCTGCCTCGATGGGCGCTTTCCTGCTGGCAAGCGGCACCAAGGGCAAGCGTTTTGCACTGCCCAACTCGGAAATTCTGATCCATCAGCCGCTGATCGGCGGTCAGGGCGGCGGCCTTTCCGGCCAGACCACCGATATCAAGATCCACGCCGAGCACATGGTGTATATCCGCGATAAGATGAACCACATGCTCAGCGATTACACCGGCCAGCCGCTGGAGAAGATCCAGCTGGACACCGAGCGCGACAACTATATGACCGCGCTGGAAGCCAAGGAATACGGCCTGATCGATGAGGTCATCGCCCACCGCTGAAACTGAACGGTGCGGGGGAGAGCCCTGCGCGCAAAGACCCAGAATAAGGAATAACAGTTATGGCAAACAACAATTCCGGCAAAAATGAAAAAGACCTGGTGTGCAGCTTCTGCGGCAAGCATCAGGACGAAGTGGAACGGATGATCATCGGCCCCGGTGTCAACATCTGCAGCGAGTGCATCGGCCTGTGCCATGATCTGCTCTCGGATCAGCCGGAGCACCCGGAAGCAAACGGCCGCCCGGGCCGCGGCGCAAGCCGTACCCGGATGCAGGCTGTGGATGGTCTGGATATCAATATCCTGACCCCGGCTGAGATCAAGAACGGGCTGGACCAGTATGTCATTGGTCAGGATGAGGCCAAGCGTGTGCTGGCGGTCTCCGTTTACAACCATTATAAGCGCATCCTGAGCGGCAAAGGTGCAGATGTGGAACTGCAGAAGTCCAACGTTCTGCTGCTGGGCCCCTCCGGTGTCGGCAAGACTCTGCTGGCTCAGACCCTGGCCAAGATGCTGGGAGTGCCCTTCGCCATTGCGGATGCCACCACCCTGACTGAGGCGGGCTATGTGGGTGAGGATGTGGAGAACATCCTGCTCAAGCTGCTTCAGGCGGCGGATTTTGATGTGCAGAAGGCACAGGTGGGTATCATCTACATTGATGAGATCGACAAAATCACCCGCAAGAGCGAGAATCCCTCCATCACCCGTGATGTGGGCGGCGAGGGTGTGCAGCAGGCGCTGCTGAAGATCCTGGAGGGCACCGTGAGCAACGTGCCGCCCAACGGCGGCCGCAAGCACCCCCAGCAGGAGTTCATCCAGATCGATACCACCAACATCCTGTTCATCTGCGGCGGTGCCTTTGATGGCCTGGATAAATACATCCTGCGCCGCACCGATCGCTCTGCACTGGGCTTCGGCAGCAGTCTGAAGGACAACTCCGAGGATGCCCAGCGTGCCCTGCTGCGCAAGGTGGAGCCTCACGATCTGGTCAAGTTTGGCCTGATCCCTGAGCTGATCGGCCGTCTGCCGGTCATCACCGTGCTGGACGATCTGGACGAGGATGCACTGGTGCGCGTGCTCAAGGAGCCCCGCAACAGCCTGGTCAAGCAGTACAAGGAACTGCTGAGCATGGACAGTGTAGAGCTGGAGTTCACCGACGAGGCCCTCCACGCGATCGCCCGCAAGACCATTGAGCGCAAGACCGGTGCCCGCGGTCTGCGCAGCGTGATGGAAGGCATCCTGCTGCCTGTCATGTATGATGTGCCCAATGACCCCACCATCATCCGTGTCACCATCGACAAGGACACCGTGGAGGGCGGCGAGGCCCATCTGGAATACGGCGCTGTGCGCAAACGGTATAAGAACCAGACCGCCCTGAGCTGATATCTGCACTCTGCAGACAGCAGGGAAGGGATGCCCTGCCAAATGCTTCGGCTTTGGCGGGGCTTTTTTTGCAATTTGCTTGTTTCGCGCCCGGAGTTGCGGTATAATAATAAAGTCTGGATGACTGTGGTGGGAGAACTCTCTGGCAGGAACTCCTGAAACACCCGGCATCGGATACTGTGGGAAATTGGAAGTACGATAAAGGAGTGTGTTTTTCAATGGCAAACTATCTTGAGATGAATCGTGAGGAGCTCACTGCCGAAAAGGCAAAGCTGAATGAGCAGTACAAAAAGTTTCTGGCCATGAACCTGAAGCTGAACATGGCCCGTGGCAAGCCCGGCCCTCACCAGATGGATCTGGCAATGGGTCTGCTGCAGATGAACGATTACACCACCGACGCAGGCACCGATGCCCGCAACTATGGTGATCTTGAGGGCCTGCACGAGGCTCGCGTCCTGTTTGCGGATGTGTTCGGTGTCAAGCCCGAGGAAGTGTTCGTGGGCGGCAACTCCAGCCTGCAGCTGATGTACAACCTCATCAACATTGGCTATGTGTTCGGCTTCCCTGAGTCTCCCTGCCCCTGGTCTCAGGTGGAAAAGCGCAAGTTCCTCTGCCCGGTGCCCGGCTATGACCGCCACTTTGCCATCACTGAGGAGTACGGCTTTGAGCTGATCAGCGTGCCCATGACCCCCAATGGCCCCGATATGGACATTGTGGAGAAGCTGGTGGCCGAGGATGACACCATCAAGGGCATCTGGTGCGTGCCCCAGTATTCCAACCCGGATGGTTATACTTACAGCGATGAGACCATTGACCGGATGGCCAAGATGAAGACCGCTGCTCCTGATTTCAAGATCTTCTGGGATGAAGCATACATCGTCCACCACCTGACCGAGGAGATCATCGAGACCCCTGTTCTGTTGAACGAGAGCAAGAAGTACGGCACGGAGAACCGTGTGTTCATGTTCACCTCCACCAGCAAGATCACCTTCCCCGGTGCAGGTGTTTCCGCCATTGCATGCAGCGTGGACTCCATGAAGTATATCTGCAAGCGCTTCTCCGTGATGATCATCAGCTATGATAAGATGAACCAGCTGCGCCATGTCCGCTTCCTGAAGAACAAAGAGGGTGTGCTGGCCCACATGGCAAAGCACCGCCGCCGCCTGATCCCCTGCTTTGATGCCGTCAAGACGGCCTTTTCCGAGGAGCTGACCCCCTGCGGCGACATCGCCCACTGGACGAACCCCAAGGGCGGTTACTTCATCAGCCTGTACGTTATGCCCGGCTGCGCCAAGCGTGTGGCCCAGCTGTGCAAGGAGTGCGGTCTGACCCTGACCGGTGCCGGTTCCGCCTATCCCTACCACAAGGACCCGCAGGATTCTCACCTGCGTATCGCGCCCACCTATCCCAGCCTGGACGAGGTGGAGACCGCATCTGATCTGCTCTGCGTCTGCGTAAAGCTGGCAGTCATCGAAAAGCTGCTGGCCGAAAAGGCAGAGTAAGGGTTTTGTTCTGTAAAAAATCTCCTCCGTGCAGAGGTTTTTCTGTGCGGCGGAGGTTTATTATATTTTGGAGGTTTCCTGTTTTTTATGAAGACGAAAGGCAAAGCATGGCAGCTTGTTGTCACAGTGCTCCTGATCGCCGCGTTTGTCTACACGGCATTCTTTGGTGTGGCAGTCAAGTACGGTGATGTGACCAAGACCTACATCAAGGGAGCGCAGGATATCCGCTTTGGCGTGGATATCAAGGGCGGTGTCAACGTAACATTTGCCCCCTCGGACAACTACGATGCCACCGATGATCAGCTGGACGCTGCCCAGCTGGTCATTGAGAATCGTCTGGTCGGCCTGAACGTGACCGACTACGAGCTGTATGTGGATTATGACTCCGACCGTCTGATCCTGGAGTTTCCGTGGCAGTCCGGTGAGACCGATTTTGACCCCGAAGCCGCCATTGAAGAGATCGGCAGCACCGCCTACCTGACCTTCCGCAAGGGGAGCAGTGCAGACGGCGAACTGATCCTGGACGGCTCCATGGTCGAGAGCGCAGCTGCTCAGTACGGCCCGGTGAGCGGCAGTACATCCGAATATTATGTGGCCCTCAAGTTCAACGACGAGGGTGCCAAGGCCTTCGGGGATGCCACCACGGAGCTCTACCAGAGCAGTGGAACCATCAGCATCTGGCTGGATGATCAGAACGTGAGCACGGCAACGGTCAATGCGGCCATCACCGATGGTGCCGCCATCATCACCAGTTCCGCGTCCAATCCCTTCACGCAGGAGGACGTGGTCAAGATGGCCCGCCAGATCAATTCCGGTGCACTGCCTTTTGCCCTGACTGTGGACAGCTATTCCACCGTCAGCCCCAGCCTGGGCGAGAACAGCCTGAGCGCCATGGTGCTGGCAGGTCTCATTGCCTATGCCCTCATCGTGGTGCTGATGACGCTGCTGTATCGTCTGCCCGGCTTCCTGGCCTGCATTGCACTGGCCGGTCAGGTGGCGGCAACGTTGGCCTTCGTCTCCGGCTATTTCCCGGTGTTTGAGAGCTTTACCCTGACTCTGCCCGGCATCGCAGGTATCATCCTGGCCATTGGTATGGGCGTGGATGCCAACGTCATCACCGCCGAGCGCATCAAGGAGGAGCTGAACAACGGCAAATCTCTGGATGGCGCGCTTAAGAGCGGCTTTGCCCGTGGCCTGACCCCCATCATTGATGGCAACGTGACCATCGTCATTGTGGCAATCGTGCTGATGGGTGCCTTCGGCCCCTCGGATGGCCTGTTCGCCAAGGCCCTGCACTTTGTGTTCTTCGCCTTTGGGCCCTCCACCGCAGGCACCATCTACGCCTTTGGCTACACGCTGCTGACCGGTGTTCTGCTGAACTTTGTGTTCGGCGTGTTTGCCACCCGTGTGATGATCCGTGGTGCAGCCTCCATCAAGGCCCTGCGGAATCCCTGGCTCTATGGTGCTGTCAAGCCCGGCAAGGAAGTCAAGGAAAAGAAGCCCATCGACTTTGTGGGTCTGCGCAAGCGCTTCCTGACCATCTCCACCTGCCTGATGGCGGCCATCATCCTGTGTGCTGCAGTGTTCGGTGTCCGGCTGGATACGGAGTTTACGGGCGGTGCCATGATCACCCTGAGCTATCAGGGTGAGATCAGCACCTCCGAAGTTCAGAAGACCGCCTCCACCGCACTGGAAAACAACGGCCTGACCCTGCAGACCGGCGAGAATGTCGCCACCGGGGAGCAGACCCTGAAGATTTCCATGCCCGGCAACGAGACCGTGACCACCGATCAGGTGGAGAATCTGCTGACCTCCCTGAACGAACAGTACCCGGACAATGCCTTTGCCCAGCTGTCCCTGAGCAATGTCAGCGCTGCTATGGGCACCAAGTTCCTGCAGAAGAGTCTGGTGGCTGTGGTGTTCTCCCTGCTGCTCATCCTGCTGTATATCGGCTTCCGTTTCAAGAAGATCGGCGGCATGACCGGCGGCCTGATGGCTGTGCTGGCTCTGCTGAACGACCTGATGGTGGTGTTTGGCACATTTGTGCTGCTGCGCACCCCGCTGGACGGCAACTTTATTGCCGCCATGCTGACCATTCTGGGCTACTCGATCAACGATACGGTTGTGGTCTATGACCGCATCCGCGAGAACCGTGCCCTGATGGGGAAAAAGACCCCGTTCGAGGAGCTGGTCAACCACTCGGTCAACCAGTCTGCCCGCCGTACCATCATCACTACGGTGACCACTGTAATGGCACTGGGTGTGATGTGCGTGGTCTCCAAGCTGTACGGTCTGGACAGCATCTTTACCTTTGCCTTCCCGCTGATGATGGGTATGCTGAGCGGCGTGTATACCTCGCTCTGTGTTTCCACCTCCGCCTGGGTGCTGTGGAACGACCGCAAGAGCAAAAAGGCTGAAACCAAAAAAGCCTGACCGTGTTTTGCCCGACAGGCCAAGAACCAACATCAGGAGGAACGATTTATGAAATGTCCTTATTGCGGCGATGAGGAATCCAAGGTCATCGATTCCCGCCCGACCGAAGACGGTGAGCGGATCCGCCGCCGCCGTGAGTGTCTGCGCTGCCGCATGCGGTTTACGACCTATGAAGTGGTGGAGACCGTCCCGCTGATCGTCATCAAAAAGGATAACTCCCGTGAGCCTTTTGATCGTCAGAAGCTGCTCAACGCAATGCTGCGGGCCTGCGCCAAGCGCCCGGTGAGCTACGATGCACTGGAACGGGCTGTCAGCAGCATTGAGCAAAGCCTGATGAGCTCCTATGACCGCGAGGTATCCAGTGTACGCATTGGTGAACTGACCATGCAGGAACTGAAAAAGATCGATGAAGTGGCCTATGTCCGCTTTGCTTCGGTCTACCAGCAGTTTGCCGATGTCGAGAGCTTTTTCACGGAGCTGAAAAAACTGATGGGCGACCGCAAAGAGAAAAACTAAGGTTCCAGCGTTAAAAGCCAGACTTTTTCGTGAACTTCACGAGAAAGCCTGGCTTTTTGTTGTGCTCACCTCAACTGTTCAGCTCAGTACAAATACCCTCAAAGAATACGATGAGAGAGCCAGGCCAGGGTCTCTACCTGAACCTGCGCCCGGCGCAGTTCCCCGAAGGCTTCCTCGGGTGCATTCAGTTCCAGATGGCCATCGGCGGCGCGCAGGGCGGCTTCCAGCTCCGTGAAGTCCTGCGTGCGGAGCAGGTGGTTCATGCCCTCCCGCATGGTGTCGCAGAGCTCGGCTCCTTCGGCCAGTGCCTGCCGCGCACCGGTCAGATCGCTGTTCCGGATATCCTCCATGGCGGTGTCGATGTCTTCGGAGATATCCTCGGCGAATTGCTGTACCCGGAAGCTGCTGTAAAAGGCTGCCGCCAGCAGCAGGACTACGATGCCAATGCAGACATAAATACGTTTCATGCCGCACCCCCTTGCCGGAGCCCCGCCGTTTGACGAGGCTCCTTTTTCAGCAGAAAATAATCCTCGGTATCGTTGCCCGCCAGGATCAGGATCTCTTCCAGAAGCAGGCTGTTGGCCTGTGCGGTGCGTTCCAGCCAGGCAGCATCCTTGCCGCAGGTGGTCAGGTTTTCGGCAAGCACCTGACCATCCAGCACAAAGGGAATGGTGGCCTGTGCCCGCTGTACCCTTGCCCCAAGGTCGGCGAGGGTGGCCGGTTCCTTTTCCGGGCGCAGAGCCACCGAGAGACTGCCGTTGGTCTCCACGACCGCATAGGAGACATCCCGGGGGTCGAACACATCTTTGCCGCGCAGCGCCTCCATCAGATCGGCGGCAGTCAGCCGCAGGGTGCGCAGGGCGTTCTGATCGATCTCACCATTCAGGATGACCGTTTTGGGCCGCCCGGACATCAGGTTGAAAAAGCGCTGGCTCCTGAAGCTGAGGATCGACCCAAGAAGCTCCAGCGCCGCAATGAGAAAGAGGGGGATCAGGCTGGCTGTGACCGGTACTTCTTCAGATTCAATGGAGATGGAAGCCAGATTGGAGATGAGGATGGTGGATACCAATTCCTCAGGCTGTAGTTCCCCCAGCTGACGTTTGCCCATCAGCCGCATGGCAAACAGGACGCAGAGATAGATCAGGATGGTACGGAAGATCAAGAGTTTCAAACCGGAACACCTCCCAGCGTATAACCACCGCCCCGGCGGACAAGCTACCAGAAAGGGGGCGGCAAAATGGAACAGCTTTCCAGCCATCTGGCGGCAAATCTTGCGGAGCTCAACGCTAGGTTTGGCCGATCGGCAGATTTTTATGCGAAGGAGCTTGAGCTTTACCACTGCAAAGGAGCCATCGTTCTGTTTGATGGAATGGCCAGCCTGAAAGGGCTGTGGCAGCTGCTGCTGGATGCCGCCAGCCGCCGCACACCGCCCGGCCGGGCAGAACAGCTGACCGGGGAACAGGTGTTTGCACTGTTGTTTGAGCACTCCGCACTGCCCGCAGAGCCTGCCCCTGTGGAGAACTGGGATGCTCTGATCCGGCGGCTGACGGCGGGCATGGCAGTGCTTTTGCTGGACGGATGCGCAAAAGGTATCGCCTTTTCGGTGCAAAGCCTGAACGCCCGCTCGGTGGATGAACCGGCAGGGGAGGGAAATCTCCGCGGCTCCCGGGAAGGCTTTGCGGATCTGCTCCGGGTGAATACCAGCCTGCTGCGGCGGTGCTTCCGCAATGATGCTCTGGTCATTGAGATCGGTCAAGCCGATTGTGAGATGAAAACGGAGTATGCTCTCTGTTACTGCCGGGATACGGCAGACCCAAAAGCGGTGCAAAAGGTGCGGCAGACCTTGCAGCGGGCCAGGCCGCAGCTGCTTTTGGATTCCAGCTACTTTGTGCCATGGCTCTTTCCCTGTAAGATCCGAACCTTTGCTCCTGTGCGCTATACCGAACGGCCTATTGTGGCAGCGGCAAAGCTGCGGGAGGGGAAATTCGTCATTCTGGTCAATGGCAGCCCCTCAGCGCTGATCCTGCCCACCCTGTTCTGCGAAAACTTTGAATGCCTGGATGACTATGCAGGAACGGCCTATTTTGCATCCTTTCTGCGGGTGCTGAAATATATCTCGTTCTACCTGAGCATTTTCCTACCGGGCGTGTTCGTCTGCTGGGCAGTCTACCTGCCAGAACTCCTGCCGCCCCAGCTGCTGTTCAAAATCGAGGCCGCAGAGCAGGCAACGCCGCTGCCGCTGTTTGGGGAAATGCTTCTGGTGATCCTGATGTTGGAGATCATCCGGGAGGCTGGCCTGCGGATGCCCCAGACCCTGGGGCACTCTGTCAGCCTGATCGCGGCCCTCATCATCGGGGATGCCGCCATTGCCGCCGGACTGATGAGCACACCGGTCATCCTGACCGCCGCTGCCGCGTCCATTGCGGTGTTCGTCACGCCCTCGCTTTACGAGGTGGCAACCGTTCTGCGGCTGGTGGTGTTGCTGGCAGCAGGGTTGGCTGGCCCGGTGGGACTTGCCGCCTGCGCACTGGGCGTGTTATTTGGGCTGACCCGGGTCTCGGCGCTGGGTGTGCCCTACCTGCGGGATGCCATCTTCCCCGAGGTGCCGCTCTCGCCGGACGGTGTGACCCGGCGCAGCTACCCAAAACTTTCCTGGCGGCCCTTTACCATTTGGCAAAAAAGAGGTGGTTGAAATTGGAACGATCCTGTTTCTCTGAAAAAACACTGACCTTGAGTGTGCTCACAGCAGAGTTCGCTCGGTGTGTGTTACAGACGGGTGCGCCTGTAACAGCCCGCAGTTTTCTGCTTCGCGGCCTGCCCATGACACTGGCGCTGGTTCTGATCACCGCCCTGACAGCCGGGGCAGAGCAGCGTGCAGACAGTTTTTTGGGTACAGACTTGCGTTCCCGGATAGTCTGCGGCGGGCTGGGACTCTGGTTTGTCTGGGAGGCTGTGGAGACCTTCCGTCAGGCGCAGGAGCTTTGCTGGGGGAATTTTTCTTCCATGGCCATGCTGGGGCTTCTCCCGCTGATGCTCTGGGCAGGATGGAAGCTGGAACCTGCCGTACTGGCCCGTTGTGCGCCGATCCTGTGCTGGGCGGCGGCGCTGGCGGGTTTGCTCTGCCTGCTGGGGCTGAATGGCCAGTTCCACTGGGAAAAGCTGATGCTGCCCACCGAACCTTTAACGCCCACTCTGCCCCTGTATCCGGAATACTTTGCCCTGCCGCTGTTCTGCCCGGCAAAGCAGGTGCGGTGCGCTGTCTGGCTTCCGGTGAAAGCTTTTATACTGGCTGGCAGCTTTGCGCTCTGCACGGAACTGGTGTTTGGGGCGGGGAATGCCCTGCCCGGCATCGAGCTTTTACGGGCGGGCAGGCTGGGCAGCATCTCCCAGTTTGATGCCCTTGTGCTGCTGGTCTGGTTGGCAGCGGCAATGTTCCGGTTCTGCGTGCTGGTGCAGGTGGTGCGTCAATTGGCCGGGCGGCTGTGGGGCAGAGCTACGCCTGCGGAGGAAAACGCATGACGGGCCAACAGCATGCCCTCCGGTGGCTGGCGGCAGGGGTGCTGGTGCTCTGGTGCGGGGGATTTTTACGGGCAGAGAATACCGAGAAAAGCATGGTGCGTGCCTTGATTCTTACCCCGCCCACGGTGGCAGTGCAGAGTTGGATGGTGAGCCTGCTCTACCAGTTTCCGGAAGCCGCTGCCGATGCCTCTGATGCCGCCGCACAGGTGCAGCTCTGCACCGGGCAGGGAAACACCCTGCAAACGGCTCTGACTGAAGCCGAGCGCGGCCTGCCCCGTAAAGCAAGCTACCGGCTGTGCGAGTATCTGCTTTTGAATTCCGAAACAACTTTAAAAACCATTCGACAGGCGGAGACCGTGTTGAAAGAGGAGCCGGTGCAGGGCTTGTCTGCCCGGGTCCTCTGCATGGATCTTTCCGGAGAAGAACTGGCCGCAGCAGACGGAGAAAACGAACTGTTCCCGGAACGACTTTTGCAGGTCGTGAAAGAAGCTGCACCGCAGGCTCCGCACCTATACGAGAGCCGGAACGCTCTTTTGGCCCCGGTACTCATCCTGACGGATGGTGCCATTGAGAATGCGGAGGAAATACTTCTGCTCACCGAAACAGGGAACACCCAGCTCACCCCGGCAGAGAGCCAGATGGCACAATTGCTGCTGGGGCAGAGCGGAGAACACACTTTTCCGCTGGGTAGCGGGCAGGTGACTTTCCGGCGCTGTGTGGTATCGGTGGAAGCTGTAGAAGATGGCTTTGCCGTGACCCTGACCGGCCAGCGCAGGGCGGGCACAGCTCTGCCCACAGCAGCACAGTGTGCGGCGCTGGAGCAACTCTGCGTGCAGACCGTTCAGCGCTGCTGGGAAAACGGGTATGATCTGCTCTCTCTGGGAGCAGTTCGGGCGCTGAAGCAGGGAACAGGGCGAGAAGCGCTGACAACAAAAAACGCCTGCCCGCAGGTGCAGGCAGACGTGAGCTTTTTGCAGTTTTAGTGGGCGGTCTCAAAAACGATGGTGATGGTGGTGCCAACGTTCACTTCGCTTTCCAACTTGATGCGGGCATTGTGGATGCGGGCAATGTGCTTGACAATAGCCAGCCCCAGACCGGTGCCGCCGGTGGCCTTGCTCCGGCTCTTATCCACTCGATAGAAGCGTTCGAACACGCTGGACTGCGCGTCTTTCGGGATACCGATGCCATTATCCTTGACGGTCAGGGTGCAATGGCCGTCCCGGGTGCAGGAGGTGATGAGCTGGACCTTGCCACCGGGGCGATTGTAGCGGATGGCGTTGTCGCACAGGTTCTGGCACAGCTCATCCAGCTGATCCCGGTTGCCAAGTACTTTGGCGCTCTCGCCCAGATAGGTCAGGGAGATGAAGGAGCGCTGCGCGTTCAGTTTCTGACGTTCCACACAATCCTTGGCCACGTCCAGCAGATCGACCGTTTCCATGTCGGGCTGTGCATGGGTCTCGCTGACGCTGTCCAGGTGCGACAGCTGCAGGATATCGTTCACCAGCTGGATCATCCGGCTGGCTTCTACATGGATCT
>ERZ773170.2325-NODE-2325-length-11677-cov-13.159181_pt1 | contig 11677 bp, 9 predicted proteins | sample MGYA00581002_ERZ773170 | MGnify/ENA primary metagenome ERZ773170 (study PRJEB29015, sample SAMEA2737811) | human gut metagenome | biome: human gut; feature: human-associated habitat; material: faeces | place: China | collected 2012 ... | reverse complement strand
CGGTGTAGACGATTTCCTGTTTCTTTGTTTGCGGCATTGTAATTACTCCTCATATATACGTTATTTTCTCCAAAACAAAAACAGCCGCAGGGTGTCGCTCAACTCGTTGCGACGCCCTGCGGCTGTTGTCTCACTGCGTTGGAAAGTGAAGTCAGTATACCGCAGAAATTGCGCTCATGTAATACTCCTGCACAAATTTCTGCACTTTGTATAAAATCTTTCTCTGTTTTGCAGCGTCACTTTGGTACAAAACGCCGCATGTGTTGCTGCAAACTTTACAGCGGCGGCGCGGCGCGCTATAATGGCGGTGTTTATACGTAATAGAGAGGTCGAAAAGTCATGTCAAAATTATTCCCGCATCACCGCGGCCAGATGTCGGAGGCATTCCGCACGGTCATGTTCTTGTCGGCGTCGGGCGGCCTGCAGGACGCCTACACCTACATTGGGCGCGGCAAGGTGTTTGCCAACGCCCAGACCGGCAACATCGTGCTGATGAGCCAGAGCCTGTTTGATGGCGATTTATCGCGGTTTGCCCACTATTTTATCCCCGTTCTGTCCTTTGCGCTGGGTGTGGCCGCGGCGGAGTGCATCCGCCTGCGCTGGCGGCAGGCCCGCCGCATCCACTGGCGTCAGCTCGTCGTGCTGGCCGAGATCGTGCTGCTGTTCGCGGTGGGCTTCTTCCCTGCCGGGTGGGATATTGGCGCAAACGCGCTGGTCTCGTTTGCCTGCGCCATGCAGGTGCAGGCGTTCCGCAAGGTGCATGGCTACCCGTTTGCCAGTACCATGTGCATCGGCAACCTGCGCAGCGGCATGGACGCGCTGGTCGCATTCGGACACAGCCACGATAAAAACGCTCTGTGGAAGTCCCTGCACTACTTTGCCATTATCTTTATCTTTGCGCTGGGTGCGGGCATCGGCACACAGTGCGTCGGCATCTTCGGCGAGAGGACGATCTGGCTTTCCTGCGCGCTGCTGCTGGTGAGCCTGTGCTTTATGTTTATCAAAGAGGATCTGCCGGAGATCGAGGAGGAGCTGAAAAAATAACGCATCTTCCCTGCCGGAATGGCTGTAGGGGCCGGACATATCCGCCCGGGAACACCGTGGCCGCCGTCAGGCCCCGCGGAGGGGTCAAGACCCCTCCCTGCGATTTCCATTTCTCATAATTCCCCTATTACAATTATAATTTTGATAAAACGACAGCCCCACCCGTTTTCTGCGGGCGGGGCTGTCGTTTTATACGCGTTTTCGTTCTTTTTTATTTTTCCAATCGTTGACCATGCCGTGCAGCCGCTCGCCCATAAAGATAAGCCCGGCCAGAGTCGGGGCACTCAGGGCCAGCAGAACGACCAGCACCAGCGTGCCGCCCAGATCCAGCCGCACCAGCGGCAGCCAGCGCGCCAGCAGGAACACCCCGCCGACGCCCGCCACGGTCATACTGCCCCAGATGGCCCAGTGCAGCGGCGTGAACGGGATGCAGACACCCCACAAAATCTGCAAGCCCACGCACAAAATCACCAACGTGCAGATCGTACCGACCATGTCGGACGGGATGTCGAACGCATAGCCGAACCCCTGTGCGCAGAACACAAGCAGGAAATCCGTCAGCCCGCCGGGCAGTGCCTTGCGCAGCACGTTCCGCATGAATCTGCCGTGGACAAGCTCGTGGTTCGGCTCAAGCGCCAGAAAGAACGCCGGTGCGCCGATGGTGGCAAACGTGACGAGCGACAGCTGCAGCGGCTGGAACGGGTAGGCCAGCGGCAGGGCCAGCGCGACGATGCTGAGCAAAAACGAGAAGATGTTCTTGACCAGAAACAGCGACGCCGAGCGCTGGATGTTGTTGATGACCCGCCGCCCCTCGGCCACAACGCCGGGCAGCGCGGCAAAGTCCGAATCCAGCAGCACAAGCTGCGCGACCTGGCTGGCCGCCTGCGCGCCCGATGCCATCGCGATGCCGCAGTCAGCATCTTTTAACGCCAGTACGTCATTTACGCCATCTCCGGTCATGGCTACCGTGTGGCCCTTTGCCTGCAAAGCATGGACGAGCTGGCGCTTCTGCTCGGGCGTGACGCGACCAAAGATCGTGCATTTTTCGGCAGCCTCGGCCAGCGCCGCCTCACTTTGCAGCGTGGCGGCATCGACCCAGTGCTCGGCCCCGGCAATGCCCGCGTTGGCGGCCACATGGCTGACAGCCTGTGGGTCGTCGCCCGAGATGACCTTGATCTTCACGCCCTGCTTCGCAAAGAAGCGGAACGTCTTGGGCGCACTCTCGCGGATGCGGTTCTGCAACGGCAGCAGAGCCAAAAATTCCAGCTGTGCGGGGTCGAGCGCCGCGGGCGGATCCGGCAGTGTGCCGCTATATTTTGCCAGCAGCAGCACGCGGCGGCCCTGGGCCAGCAGCGGGGTCAGCCTGTCGGCAAGCTCCCCCGCCCTGCTGCCCGCCAGCACGTCGGGCGCACCGACGACGTAGCACCCCTGCGCGCCAAAGTCTTTGGCACTGTACTTGTACGCCGTGTTGAACGGGATGGTGCGCACGGCAGCCCATGCCGTGCCGCCCTGCCCGAAGCGGGCTGTCAGGGCGCGGGCCGTATCGTTATCAGGCTGCCCTCCCGCGTAGAACGCCGACAAAATCTCGGTGATGGGTGTATTTTCCGCCAGCGGAAGCGGGTCGTCCGCCTGCATGGTGCTCTCGGTGATCGTGCCGGTCTTGTCCACGCAGAGGGTGTCCACCCGGGCCAGCGTTTCAATGCAGTTCATGTCGCGGGTCAGCACCTTGCGGCGGGCCAGCCGCATCATGCTCACGGCCAGCGCAACGCTCGTCAGCAGGTACAGTCCCTCCGGGATCATACCGATGAGTGCTGCCACCGTGGCGTCGACAGTGTCCTTCATGGAAAGCTCCAGTACCCAATGCTGCTTCCAGATCAGCACCGCGCCGATTGGGATCAGCGCCACACCGATGAATTTTATCAGCCTGTCCAGGCTGCGCATCATCTCGCCGCGCGCGACCCTGTGACCGTCGGCCTGCGCCTCAGCGGTCAGGCGGCTGGCGTAGCTCTCGGCCCCGACACGGGTCAGCCGCGCCACGCAGCGGCCCGCCATCAGAAAGCTGCCGGATTTCAGCTCCGCGCCGCACTCCTTGGGAATGGCCCGCGCCTCGCCCGTGATGAGGGATTCGTTCGCCTGGGCGCTGCCGTCCAGCACGACGGCGTCCGCTGCGATCTGGTCACCCGCGCCGAACTCGACAACATCGTCCTGCACAAGGTCGTCGGACAGAACCTCGCACCACCGGCCGTCGCGCAGGCAGCGGAGCTTCTGCGCTGAGACAAGCGTCAGCTTGTCGATGGTACGCTTGGCGCGAAGCTGCTGCACAATGCCGATGAGGGTATTCCAGAACACGATGCCCAGAAATCCCATATTCAGCCAGGAATGCACGAGCGCCAGCATGACGGCCAGCACCAGAAACACAAGGTTGAAGTAGGTACAGATGTTATCCCGCACGATCTCGCCGGTGGTTTTGGTCTGTGATTTGGGCGGCTGGTTCGTCTGCCCCGCCGCGCGGCGCGCTTCGACCTCGGCGGCGGTCAGGCCGGTGATGGATGGCATAGTAAGGGGTGCTCCTTTCGGGGGTGGATCAAATGGCGGCAGGGGCCGGACATATCCGGCCCGGGCGTGTATGGCACACAAGCGGTTATGGGAAGGCCGCGGGCCGGGCACGCCCGGCCCCTACAGGGCGGCGGAATTGTTTAAAACGGCTTGTAGGGAGCGGTCTTGACCGCTCCGGGAAGGTTGCTGGCGACGGAAACCGCACCAGGCGGCATATATACATTCCGCGCAACTATGCGGCAGCCGCACAGCTCCGCGGAGGGGTCAAGACCCCTCCCTACCGTACAGACGATTTACGGCAGCCTATTATAACGCCCGCTGCTTATATTTTTCTCAGTATACCCACCAAATATGAACAAAACAAGTGCCCGGCTGCGTTTTGGGGCAGCCGGGCAGTTTTGTACATTATTAAATTTCCAGCGGCTCAAACGCCTCCGCCGGGTCGGCATCGACAGCCTCAAGATTCCTCGTCAGCTGGTCGAGCACCTTATAAAATGTCGCTAAATCGTCTGGGTCTATCCCCTCGTCGGCGCGGCGCTCTACGTCGGCCACAACAGCCCCCACGCGGGCGGCGCGGTCATGGCCTGCGTTGGTCAGCAGGTAGAGGGCATTGTACTTGCCGCTCTCGGCGCGCTTTTCCACCAGGCCGCTGCGCACCAGTTCTGCCAGCACGCGGGAGATCATGGCCGGGTCCAGACCGCACCGTTCTGTCAGCTCCGAAAAGTGCAGGCCCTCCGACGCGGCGGCCAGCCGGCAGAGCACCAGCGTGTGCCCGGCCTTCAGCTCAATGCGGCTCATGCCGCTCGCCTTGATGCGCTGGATGACCTTTTGCAGCCGGGCCAGCGAGATGGACAGCCGGATAAAACGGTCATTCATATCAATCTTCCTTCAGTTCGCCGCGGGAGGCCGCCTTCAGGTAGGCAAAGATGAAGCCGTCCAGGTCGCCGTCCATGACAGCCTGTACGTTGCTGCTCTCGTAGCCGGTGCGGTTGTCCTTGACCAGCGTGTAGGGCATGAACACATAGCTGCGGATCTGGTGGCCCCAGGCAATCTCGTTCTGCACGCCCTTGATGTCATCGATTTTGTCCTTGTGCTGCTGCAAAGCGATCTGGTACAGCTTGGCCTTCATCATTTCCATGGCGTACTCACGGTTCTGCAGCTGGCTACGCTGGGTCTGGCAGCTGGTCACAATGCCGGTGGGCTTGTGGATCAGGCGCACGGCCGAGGACGTCTTGTTGATGTGCTGGCCGCCCGCGCCGGAGGAACGGTAGACCTGCATCTCGATATCGGCGGGGTTGATTTCGATATTGATGTTGTTGTCCAGCTCGGGCATGACCTCCAGGCTGGAGAAGCTTGTCTGGCGGCGGGCGTTGGCGTCAAACGGGCTGATGCGCACCAGGCGGTGGACGCCGTGCTCGCTTTTGAGCATACCGTAGGCGTTCGCGCCCTTGACCATCATGGACGCGGACTTGATACCGGCCTCGTCGCCGTCCAACACGTCCAGCACCTCAACGCTGTACCCGTGAGCTTCGGCCCAGCGGGTGTACATACGGTAGAGCATTTCGGCCCAGTCCTGGGCCTCGGTGCCGCCGGTGCCTGCGTGGAAGGTCAGGATGGCGTTGTTGTGGTCGTACTCGCCGTTCAGCATCGTCATGAGCTGCAGCTCGTCGATGGACTTCTCGACGCCCTCAACGGCCTCCTCACCCTCGGCGGCCAGGGCGGGATCGTTCTCTTCCTCAATCATTTCCAGCAGCGTCTCGGCTTCCTCATACTGGGTGGCCAGCTTGCCGAAGCGCTCGAGCTTGTTCTTCACTTCGCCCATCTCACCGATGATTTTCTGGCTGCGGGCCTGGTCATCGTAGAAGCCGGGCATCGTCATCTGGTGTTCCAGCTCGGCAAGGCGCTTCTCGCTGGCCTCAATGGACAGGGCGTCGCGCAGGTCGTCCACAGCGGTTTTCATGCCGCCGAGTTTTGCTTTCAGTTCGTCAATGGTAATCATATATGGTATCCCTCATCACATAAGTTGGCATAAAATTACATAGTACCATTATAAGCGAATTGGCGGGCGTTGTAAAGAGGGGCAGCCGCATAAAATATTTGTAAAAGAGGGATGTATCCCTCCCGGCAAAAACAACGCCGCCCTGTAGGGACCGGGCATGCCCGGCCCCTACCCGGTTGCGCAAGGAAAAAGAGCAATAAATTCATTTCTCTTGTAAAGTTTTTATGTTTTCTTTGCATTTATCCATTTGATGCGGTATAATGTCTTTATGTTACTGAAAGAAGAACGAGGACACACCACATGACACGTTACACCGGAAACCACTGCCCTGTCTGCGAACAGGCATTTACCGACGAGGACGATATCGTCGTTTGCCCTGACTGCGGCACACCCTACCACCGGACCTGCTGGCAAAAAGTTGGCGTATGTATGCACAAATCCGAGCACGCCGCCGGGTTTGAGTGGCAGCCTGAGGTCGGCCCCGACGCCGACAAGGCCGCACACGAGGCCACCTGCCCCAACTGCGGCACCCACAACACGCCGGGCGCGGTGCGCTGCGCCCACTGCGGCTGCCCCCTGCCCAAAGCGCCGGACCCCATCACCGCCAAGACAGACGATGAAAAGTCTGTGCCCATCTACGCCCGCGACCCGTCCGCGGTGAACAACAGCCGCACCGCGCCCGGGCCGCACATTGACACCTTCGGCACCGGCGAGGACGGCGGCATCTACCGCCGCGAGATCGGCCCCGAGGACCCCATCGACGGCATCAAGGCCAAGGACTGGGCCGCCTACGTGGGCCGCAGCCCGATGTACTACCTGATGCAGTTTTTCCGCATGAGCATGACGAAGAAGAATGTCACGGTCTGCCTGTCGGCATTTTTGTTCGGCCCTGCGTACCTTTTCTACCGCAAGATGTGGAAAGAGGGTCTGCTGGCCACACTTGTGATGCTGCTGCTCAGCGCGCCGGAGCTGATTGCCATTGTGGCGACGTTCAACCCGACGCTGTTCGGCTCGCTGCCGCTGGGGTGGATCCCCACGGCGGCCAACATCTGCGCCGTGGCAGCGTGGGCGTTCAAAATCGTGCTGGGGCTGTTTGCGGTATCGTGGTACCGCAACGATGCCAAGCGCAGCATTGAGAAAATTTATGCCGACTACCCCGAGGGCGACGCCCGCACCGATGCCCTGCTGCAAAAGGGCGGCACGAGCTTTTTATCGGTGATTTTGTACTACGCCGTCATTCTGCTGCTGGCGTCCCTGGTCATCAACCTGGCCGGCCCCGATTTTGTGCAGTACGCCATGGCGATGAGTGGGTATTGATGGCACCGCAAAACAACGCAATACACCAATGGTGTTAAAATAGGAGGAAACTTATGAAAACCGCATTAGTTATTATGGCCGCTGGTATCGGCTCCCGCTTCGGCGGCGGCATCAAGCAGCTGGCAGCTGTCGGCCCCAACGGCGAGATCATCATGGACTATTCCATTCATGACGCCATCGAGGCCGGGTTTGACAAAATCGTCTTTATCATCCGCCACGATATCGAGGACGCCTTCAAAGAGGCCATCGGCGACCGCATCGAGAAAATCTGCGCCGAGCTGGGCGTTGAGATCGACTACGCGTTCCAGGCGTTGGAGAACGTCCCCGCCGGGTACGCCGTGCCCGAGGGCCGCAGCAAGCCCTGGGGCACCGGCCAGGCTGTGCTGGCCTGCAAGGGCATCATCAAGGAGCCGTTCGCCGTTATCAACGCCGACGACTACTATGGCAAAGAGGCTTTTGTCCAGCTGCACGACTTTTTGCAGGGCTACACGCCCGACAAGTCCGGCGACCTGGCCATGGCAGGCTTTGTGCTGAAAAACACCCTGAGCGACAACGGCGCTGTCACCCGCGGCATCTGCCAGATGAACGACGCCCACTACCTGACCGGCGTGCTGGAGACCAGCGGCATTGAAAAGACCGCCGACGGCGCAGCAGCGGGCGGCAAGAGCATCGACACGGACAGCCTTGTCTCGATGAATATGTGGGCACTGACCCCGGAGTTTGTGGACCTGCTGGACGCCGGTTTTGTTGAGTTCTTTGAGAAGGCCGAGCCTACCAACCCGCTGAAAGCCGAGTACCTGCTGCCCATCTACATTGACGAGCTGCTGCACGCGGGCAAGGTCAGCGTCAAGGTCCTGCCCACCCACGACAAGTGGTTCGGCGTGACCTACGCCGAGGACAAGCAGACCGTCATTGACAGCTTCGCCAAGCTGGTCGCCGATGGCGTGTATAAGAAGGATTTGTTCAGCGATTTGAAGAAGTAAGAAAGCAAAGCCTCCCTTTGACAAGGGAGGGCTTTAGGCTTCCCCCTTGGGGGAAGCCTAAACCGCCCCATGCACCATCACGGTGCATGGGGCGGTTTGCTTTTGCTATTTCAGAACAGCCTTAGTTCTGCTTTTTCTTCAAATAGGCGGTCACACCCAGGCCCAGCAGGGCGGCGATGGAGATAACGACGATCGGGATGATCGGCATATCATCACTGGTCTGCGGGATGGTGCTGGCCTTGGCAGCTTGGGCTGCACCGGTGGTCTGCGGCGTGTACACGCCCTTGACGTTGGCATAGCCGGAAAGCTGCTTCGCGCTTTCCAAATGGCCGCAGGTATCGCACTTGTAGCCCCCCATTGCATTCTGTCAATGCGCAGTTGATACATTTGTGTAAATTGTGTGGAATTTTTCCCATGCGCACAAAAATTCCGGGCTGGTTTGTGCAAGTTGATGGATTTCGGCTCCCATGTAGGGGCCGGGCATGCCCGGCCCTCGCGTGAAAGGCAGGCGATCGTCTGCCTAAAAGTCGCGGGCCGCACATGTGCGGCCCCTACATTCTCTGCCCCGGGCAGGCTATTGACAACCCCACCATAAAATGCGACAATAAAACCAAAATTACAGCAGGCCCTGCCGGGCTTTTGGTTGAAAATTGCAAAAGCCTGGCACACAACGCTATGGAAAGCCGAGGCAAAAGGCGGTATGGTTAATACAACAGAATCAACACACCGCATACACCGTTACAGGAGGGTACTTATGGCAAAGAACGAATTGGACATTACGACCCTGACCCCGGAGCAGCGCGACGCGCGCCTGGCCCTGGATGTGGAGCGCCTGCTGCGCTTTGGCCGCAAGCACAAGCTCATCAAAGACCTGGACGTTCTGGTAGCACGCAACACCCTGTTGGACCTGCTGGCCCTGGCCGCCCCCAGCGAGGCCAAGCCCCCGAAGGAGGACCCCGCCACCCCCGCCGCCCTGCTGGACGAGATGGTCGAGCTGGCCGCCCAGAAGGAACTGTTCGACGGCGCGGTGAACCAGTACCGCATCAACTTTGAGACACGCCTGATGGGTGCCCTGATGCCCCGCGAGAGCGAAGTCTGCAAAAAGTTCAAGAAGCTCTACCAGAAGCAGGGCGCAAAGGCCGCCACCGACTGGTTCTATCAGCTCTGCGTGGACACTAACTACATCCGCACCGCGCAGATCGCCAAGAACATCCAGTGGAACACCGCCACCCCCTACGGCGAACTGGAAATCACCATCAACCTGACCAAGCCTGAAAAAGACCCCAAGACCATCGCGCTGGAGCGTTTGCAGCCCAAGAGCGGCTACCCGGCCTGTATGCTCTGCAAGGAGAATATCGGCTATGCCGGGCGCATCAACTTCCCCGCGCGGCAGACCCACCGCATTGTGCCCATTACGCTGGCGGGCGAGCAGTTCTACCTGCAATACAGCCCCTATGCCTACTTCCACGAGCATTGCATCATGCTCCACGAGCAGCACAAGCCCATGGAGATGAATAAACAGACGCTGGCCGAAATTTTTGACTTTGTGGCGCAGTTCCCCCACTATACCTGCGGCTCCAACGCCGACCTGCCGATCGTCGGCGGCAGCATTCTGAGCCACAGCCACTTCCAGGGCGGGCGGTATGTCTTCCCGATGCAGAAGGCCGATATTGCCGTACCTATGGCAGATATTCGCTATCCCGGCGTCAAGGCCGGCATTTTGAACTGGCCTGTCTCCGCCGTACGCCTGGTGGGCCGCAGCAGCCAGCAGATGCAGATCGTGGCAAACAACATCCTGACCGCCTGGCGCACCTACACCGACGAGAGCGTCGGTATTCTGGCCGAGACCGACGGCACGCCCCACAACACCGTGACGCCGATCCTGCACTACGACGAGACGGATGGGTTCATCCTGGACCTGGCCCTGCGCAACAACCGCACCAGTGCGGAGTTCCCGGATGGTATCTTCCACCCGCACAAGGAATACCACAATATTAAAAAGGAAAACATCGGCCTGATCGAGGTCATGGGCCTGGCGATTTTGCCCGCCCGCCTGAAGGATCAGGGTGCGCAGATTGCGGAGATTCTGGCGGGCCAGCGCCCGAACACGAGCCGTGAGCCGGGCGACACCCTGGCCGTACACGCCGATTGGATCGACGAGCTGATTGCCAAGTACGGCACCCACATGAAGCCCGAAGCCGCCAACAAGGCTGTCAAGGCGGAGATCGGCACGGTGTTCAGCCACGTTTTGGAGAACGCCGGTGTATTCAAGCAGGACGCCGCCGGGCAGGAAGCGTTTGTGCGGTTTATGCAGAGCGTAGGGTTTAAGAAAGTGTAAAATCGCATAAGAAACAGGGACATCGACCCGGAAGGGCTGGTGTCCCTGTTTTCGTTGCCTTGTAGGGGCCGGGCATGCCCGGCCCGCGGCCTTCCGGCAGGCAGTCGTCTGCCGTACACGCGCGGGCCGCACATGTGCGGCCCCTACAACTCAATGATGTTTACCATAAAATCCGCCGCACACGACCCGGGAGGGATAAATCCCTCCCCTACGGTTCCTCCTGATACCCGCACTCCCACAGCACGCCCCAATCGGGCTCTTCATCGATTCCGGCTTCCACGCGGGCCAAATTTGCATTGATGATGCGTTGTTTCATGTTCACGCAGGCCAGAACCGTAAAGCTGACCGCCAGCACCAGAATGGCGATATGCGCCGCCGGGATGGCGCGGAACACCCGCACCAGCGCCAGCACACACCAGACCGCCAACACGCCGAGGAACCACCCCGCGATGACCCGCCGGGGCGTCAGGCCGTAGAGGACGACATAGACCGCCAGCTTGCCCGCCGCCAGCGCAGCAAACGCCAGCCCGAAGCCGCAGAACACCGCGGCCAGCGCTTTGGGCAGCGGTGCGCGGCCCAGAAAATGCACACCCGCCAGCACGCCGAAGTTGAGCAGCAGAATTTTTTGCAGCTCCCAGAAGCCGTCCACCGCAAAGGCAGCGGCGTCCGGAGCGCTTAACCCCAGGGGCGCGGCGGCGAACCACTCCCCCGCCTGCACGGCGAAGAACAGCGCGTAAACACCGCAAAGCGCGGCTACCGCTACCGTTGCCGTACTGCGCGGCACAATGCGGGCGTGTTCCAGCGCAGCGGTACATTGGGCCGCCGTCGTGGGCGGTTCGGTGCGGCGCAGTGCGCCGAACACCAGTCCGTACAGCCACGCGCCCACCGGCAGCGACAGTATAATATACATCAGTGTATCGGTATATTTTATATTGTTGAGCAGGCTGTTCCACCAGTCGGCCACACTCTGGCCCAGCGCCGCAAAGTTGGCATCGGCGGCGGCCAGCAAGCCCCACGCCGTACCGCAGAGCGCCAGCGTCAGTGCCGCCGTAGCCAGCACGCGCAGCGCCTTACGGACTTTGATGCGGCCATGCAGGCCGGTTTTCAGCGCAGAAAACACCGTGCGCACCCGCAGGAAGAAATTGCCGAAGGGCAGCCGGAACACCCCGGCCAGGCCATCCAGCAAAACCAGGCTGCCGCTGTGCCCCTGGGCCAGCATTCCGCAGCGGGCCAGCACGTACCAGACGGCGAAAGTGTGCCACGCCATCCACTGCCATACGCCCAGCGGGTCCGGCTGGTAGCCGAACAGCGGGTACGTCAGCGACAGCACCAGCCAGCACCCGGCCCAGATCGGGGTTTCCCGGGCGGCGGTGCGGTGGGCGGCACGGGCGGCACAGTCCACATACACAATGAACAGCGCCGCAAAAACCGGCATTCCCC
>ERZ773170.2322-NODE-2322-length-11691-cov-2.685459_pt1 | contig 11691 bp, 8 predicted proteins | sample MGYA00581002_ERZ773170 | MGnify/ENA primary metagenome ERZ773170 (study PRJEB29015, sample SAMEA2737811) | human gut metagenome | biome: human gut; feature: human-associated habitat; material: faeces | place: China | collected 2012 ... | reverse complement strand
CAGATCCTGATACAACACTTCCGGGCTGGTAAAGTCCGCCGGAGCTTCAAGCTCTATATCCAGTTTTTCTTTTGTTCCCTCTTTTCCCATATATGTGGCCACCTTTTTACAAATAATTAGTTACCATTATAATTTTTTTTAAATAAAAAAGCAAGGTCTGGTATACCTATTACTTTCTTATGAGTTCTGATTACTTACCCTCATAGATAATAGCAGACTCAACATCATAGCCCTTTAAAAGTTCTCTTCCCTTAAGTCCTGCCAGTTCCATTACAAAACAGATCTTCACTACCTTGCCGCCCAGTTCTTCGATCAGCTTGATAATTGCTTCCGTAGTACCACCGGTAGCGATCAGGTCATCAATGATAACAACCTTCTGTCCAGGAGTAATGGAGTCCTTGTGCATCTCAATCTCTGCAGTGCCATATTCCAGTGCATACTTTGCAGAAACAGTCTCGCAAGGCAGTTTTCCTTTTTTGCGGACCGGAACAAAGCCCTTGTGCTCTGCATAGGCAACCGGCACACCAAAGATAAATCCTCTGGACTCTGCTCCTGCGATCACATCAAAATCCACGCCATCCAGCAACTTGATCATCTCATCGATTGCCAAATGTAGTCCATCTGCTTCCTGCAAAATACTTGTAACATCACGGAAGATAATGCCTTCCTCCGGAAAATCCGGAATACTTCTTATGTAGTCTTCAACCTTTTTCATCGCTTGACCTCTTATCTTTTATTTTATAATGTCCGATACCCTGCATCAAACACCAAGTCCTATCTCATGTTATACTCATGCGCCCCACATGTCAAGTGGCAGCCTTGCCCTTTTCCAGTATATCTTTCATCTGCTCACAGATCGCAATACTGGTATCCAGATCCAGATTTCTGACACTAGCCGCCAGTTGATCGATCCTTACCTGCAAAGTTTCCTCATAGGCATAGCCCTCCAGCATCTGCATGATCTGATCTATGCCGTCATAATCCAGATTTTCCGCATCGGCACATAACATAGAAAGCATACCAAGGATCCATGCTCTATCTGTCATATTTGGTTTCTTTTCTAACGGCTGCATATGCACCGAAAGATTTTGCCTGCAAGCCTCGACTTCTTCCATCAAAACGCCATGCAGATGTCGCAGACGTTCTTCCTTGCCGTCTCTTGCCGCATATTCTAAGATCCTGGCAAGCGCGGATGCCTGCATGGCTCCGATCAACGCCAGATTGCTCTTTAGGGCATGCACCTTGATCCGATAGGCATCTATCCCCTTAGGGCCGGAAATATCCTGATATAAAAGATCCAGTTCCGCAACAGCACTCTCACAGCCATTATAAAAATCTTCCACGGATTCCCACAACATCTGCGCATTCAGAAAATGCAAGAGCCCATATTCCCAGTCAAAGCCTTCCACCTGCGGCAGTTCCTGTAAGGCTTCGTGATTTTTTTCACCGTAGACTTCCGAGTTATTGCCGGAAAGTTCTATAGGCTCCACATGGATATTGTGGAGTGCCAGTTGCTCTACGATCAGATTTTCCAAGCGATGGGAATCGATCGGTTTGGACAGATAGTCCGTAAAACCGATCTGCATATACTGCTCCTTGGCACCGATGATGGCATTTGCCGTCAGTACGATGACCGGCGTATCCTTGCAGCGGTTCTCCTGCATGCTCTGCATATAAGAAAAAGTCTCGACACCGTCCAGTTCCGGCATCATATGATCCAAAAAGATGATATCATAATGGCGCTTTTTGACCATTTCCAGACAGGTAAAGCCATTGTCCACCTCGTCGATCTGGATCTGTGTATGCTTGAGCAGTTTGCAAAAGACCTTGCGGTTCATGGCATTGTCATCCACAAGGAGAACATGCACATTTGGCGCCAGAAAAGTAAAATGCTGCTCTTTGCTGTTGTCTGCATTCTTTTTATCCTTGATCTGGAAATGCCCGATCGGGGTCCAATCTTTGACACGCTGTTTTAGATCAAAATAAAAGGTAGAGCCCTGCCCATAGACACTCCTGACCTGTAGGTTAGAGTCCATCATATGCAAAAGATTTGCCGTGATCGCCATACCAAGTCCCGTACCCTCGATGTTGCGGTTGGTCTTTTCGTCGATACGCTCAAATGCCTCAAAAAGACGATGCAGGTCTTCCTCCCGGATCCCCGCTCCGGTGTCTTCGATCTCAAAATGCAGGACTTCCGAATCTTCTTCCTGGTGCCCGGTCACGGAAAAATTGATACCGCCCTCTCCGGTGTATTTGATGGCATTGCTCATGATATTATTGATGATCTGGCGCAGGCGCAGGGAATCTCCCCGATACATGGCAGGCAGTTTCTCATCCACATGGATATGCAGATACAAGCCCTTTTCCTTAGCACGCAGACCGAATACCGTCACGGTATCGTGTAGCACATCACACAGTTCGTAATCATCTGCCATCAATTCCATCTTACCGGATTCAATTCTGGAAAAGTCCAAGATCTCGTTGACGATCTCAAGCAGGGATTCCGTTGAAGTCCGAATATCCTGTGCCAGACTTCTGGTATTATCTTCCCTGGTCTCACGCAGGATCATTTCATCCATGCCCAGAACCGTATTGATCGGTGTTCGGATCTCATGCGACATATTTGCAAGGAAATTGCTCTTGGAATGGTTGGCGATCTCCGCCTCTCTCTGCGCATGCTTTGCTTTTTGCGTCACTTCCACCAGAAGTTTGTTTTTCTCCTCCACGATACTATCCTGCTGCTTTTGCATCCATGCCTGCACCTTGACGATCAGACCTACCGCCACCGTCGTGACAAAGATACTCTGAACCACATCGAGGAAAAAACTTGCCCGCAGCATCTGCCCGTGCACCAATTGTGAATATTTGTAAGAGAGCCAATAACAACCGATGATAACGATAGCATCCAAAGACAACATAACAACAAAATTTACGCCATCCAAAAGCAGGAAAATAAATAAGATTCCCAGCGCAAACCAACTGGACATTCCACTTTCAATACCGCCTTGGGAGAAAAAGATGCCAGGAAATAAAAAGAAGCAACTCACAATAACCATAAAATTGGAGGCTACACCCAGCCGCCCCTTATAATTTGCCAGATAAAAAGGAAGGACAGCGATCAGAATTGCCACAATAAAGATCGGCACCGGCTGTACCGGCAATAGCGATGCTATTGCCATGATAATAGAAAATACTCCGCCCAGCACTGCGACCACGACCATCACATTAAATAGAACCAGCCGCATACCCTTGGTACGCACATTGAAAAAACTTTTGATCTTATCCACAAAACTCTGCATAAATTCCCCCACGATATCACGTCAATATTATGTTTATTATAACGCGACTGCCGCGAAAAAACCATCCTTACTTATTCCAGACTATCCCTTAAGCACAACTTTCCCCATCCTGTCCTCTCAGATGGCATAGGCTCTCCCAGCAAGGGAAGCGCCCCACGCAAAAGATATGCCTTCAACTTTTCCCCATAGGCATATGAATCATTCCCTTCCAGAATCCCCCACTGCATGATCAAGGCAGCCGAACCGGTCACAAAAGGTGTTGCCATGGAAGTGCCGCTTCTCGTCACATAACCACCGCCCGGCGCGCAGGATGTGATATCCACACCCGGTGCCACCAGATCCGGCTTGACTTCCCCGGTCACCCAAGCAAATCCCCTCCCCGAAAAGGAGGCATACTGATTTCTCCTGCTGTCATATGCTCCCACCGAAATGACCTTGTCGGCAGTCGACGGCACCGTCAAAGTCGTTTCCTCACTCGCCTGTAAAAAGCCGGTATTTTCATTCAGACTTCCCCCCGTCTGCAGCCAAAGAGCATAAGAGCCATCCTTGATCCGCCGAGGCAAGAGCCTGATCGTCCAGATGCCAGCATCCACATAATCTGTCCTTGGCAAAAATGCAAAATAAATCTCCTGATAAATCTGGTAGGGACTTGGTGCGTCAAAGAAAACATGAATCTCTGTATTGTTCCATACATAAGATGCGATCTGCCCTTCCCCGACTCCCTGCTCACTATCTAAAAAACGGAAAACCTGACTCTGATCCGGTGCCAAAAGCACCAAATCCACAACATCCTGATAGCGTTTCCAAAATTGCAGATTGACACTGGTCTCATAGACATCCACTGCCAGTTCGATTCTTAATTCCTGTCTGAATGCAGACAGTCTCCCTTGCTGATGCAATGCCTCCTGTCCCTCATTCCCGGTACCGATCGCGATCGCCATCTTCCACTGATTTGCCACCTGGGATAGATAAGTCTCCAAAAGCGATGTTCCTGTGTGGGATCCATAGTTATTTCCAAAACTGATATTGATCGCCACCGGTTTCCTTTCCTCTATGGATTTTCGCTTGACATACTCCACTGCTTCCATCAACTGTGTGGTCAAAGGGAATCCACTGGATCGGGCTGTCCCTAGTTTTACGACGATCAGGGGACTTTCATATGCCACTCCCCGGTTTCTCCCCCCGGATGCCCTGCCGTTTCCTGCCGCAATCCCTGCCACATGGGTACCATGCCCGGACGGATCTGTCACCGGTACTAAAGAAAGTGCCGACGTGCGATCCTCCGCTGCCAGCGCCTGATCGATCTGCGCCTTACTGTATTCTTTTCCATCCGCAAAAAGCCATGCGATCCGGCTGCTTCCATCCGCATTGCGAAAATCCGGGTGAAAATAATCAATGCCCGAATCGATAATGGCGACAAAAATCCCCCGGCCAGACAAAGGTCCTACCGGGGTCATCTCTTGTTGTAACGGCCAGATACAGGATGCACGCACGCCCTGTGCCACTCCTGTTACGATCCGTTTGGGTTGCTCTATATAAATCACACTATCCTGCGCCGCCAGCGCCTCGATCGCATCCTCTGGGACAAGTGCCGTGACATAGCCACCGCTCAATTCCTGAAAACTTGCCTGGGGAAAAGCCTGCCGCAAGGTCTGCACCGATCCTGCCAGACGCAGGATCAACTCCCATGACTGGCTTTCTTTTTCATAGCCTGCCGACAGACTGCCGGATTTCTCCAGTTCTTCTGTAGGAAGCTGCAATGCCAGTTGCAGCGATGCATCTATCTTATCGCTGATCACATCCATAAATTACATCTGATGACGCACGATCAGATACTCGTCATTGGACTGATAGTAAGGACAGGACGCCGTATTTCCCATCAAAAAACGTACCATATCATCCTCATCCAGATCCATATCACACACATAACATTCATCTTCGTCATCATAGACAAAATTATTGCACATTTCACAGTTTGAAGTCTCTGCCATGCTCATCTCTCCTTTTTTTGTCATTCTATGACTTGTGTCATCCCTTCATGCAAAAAGTCTTTATCCAAAGATAAAGCGGAGCAATCCGCCAACCAGACATGCCGCTAAGATTGCCGCCAACATAATGGCATACTGATAGCCTTCATGCTCGCGTCCCCACTTGGTATGCATGACGCCTAGATAAATCCCAAGCCCTGCAAAAATAGCGATGACATTGATAATCATATTCAACCAATCCATAAATGATTGCCTGCCTCTCTCTCTTCTTTTATGCCTGCTGCAAGATTTCTTCCAATGCCGCAAACAGACGCTCCATCTCCTCTTTGGTGCCGATGGTAATGCGCAGGAAATTGTCAATGCGCGGCTTGTTAAAGTAGCGCACATAGATATCCTTTTCTTTTAAAGCCGCAAAAATAACTGCAGCCGCCATCTTGGCATGGCTTGCAAAAATAAAGTTTGCCTTGGAATCCAAAAAAGTAAATCCCAGACGCCGCAACTGCTCTTTTGCCCATTCTCTGGTCTCAACGATACGGTCGACCTGCTCCTTAAAATAAGGTGTATCCTCCATGGATGCCTTGCCGATCTGTATGGTCAGTCGATCCATGGTATAAGAGTTAAAGGAGTACTTACAATCGTTCAGATAAGAGATCAGTTTGGGGCTGCCCATAGCATAGCCGATACGGCTTCCTGCCAGTGATCTGGATTTGGAAAAAGTCTGTACGACCAAAAGATTTTCATATTTTGGTAACAATGCCAGCGCACTTTTTGTTCCAAAATCCACATATGCCTCGTCAATGATCACGACAGAGTCCGGATTTGTCTTTAAGATCTCCTCGATGGCATCTAAAGACTCTGCGATTCCGGTCGGCGCATTTGGATTGGGAATCACGATCCCGCCATTTTCTCTCTTATAGTCCTCGATACAGATACGGAAATCCTTCTGCAAAGGGATCTGTACATAAGGAATACGGAAAAGTTCTGCCCAGACATCATAAAAAGAATAGGTAATATCCGGAAAGAGGATAGGCTTGTTACTGCCAAAGAAAGTCAGAAAACTCATGGCAAGGACATCATCCGATCCGACACCGACAAAGATCTGATCTTTGGAAAGTCCTTTTTCTAAAGCAATCGCCTCGATCAGATCTGCGGCTTCGGGATCCGGGTATAGCCGGAGTTCTTCCGCATCAAATCCATCTAAGACCTTTTGCACCCGAGGGCTTGGTGGATAAGGATTTTCATTGGTATTTAGTTTGATCACCTTACGTTTTGGCTGTTCGCCCGGAACATAAGGTTCCACTTTTCTAACATATGTCTCCCATCCACTCATCTGCCTCTGTCCTTTCTATAATGCGTTATATGCTGCTACTGCCGCATCTAAAACTGCCTTGTTGCTGACTTTTGCCTTTGCGGCATCCGACAATCCGTTGTAGGCATTCTGTGCTGCGTCAATGGCGGCCTTGCTGTTTACCGTCACCGGTGTGCCGATCTGATCGATCAATGCAATGACTGTATTTGCCTGATTTTGTGCATCCGCATCTGCCTGCTGTGCAATACCAGCCCAGATATTTGCATATGCATTTTCGGCATCTACCAATACCTGATAGTTGTCTACACAAGCCTTGCCGGAATCTTTTAAGGCATCGTAAGAACTACGTGCTGCGGAAATGGCTGCGCCGCTGTCCGCCGTCACGCTTCCGATCGCATTGATGGCATTCTTGCAGGCATCTGCCTGCTGCTGGGTCAAAGAATCCACGGTCTCTGTGCCTGCCAGATCATACATGAGTACCGGGAAGCCTGCCTGCACATAACTAAAGATGGTGCCGGCAGCCGAAAGTGGCAGGTTGACACAGCCATGAGAACCATAGCCCTCACGGTAACGCTGTCCACCAAAGGACTTCTGCCAGGTCGCATCATGCAGACCGATATCTCCGTTAAACGGCATCCAGTAAGATACCGGTGTTCTATAGTTTGCTCCCTTAAGGATCGCATTTCTCTCACAATATGTAATGCGAAAAGCACCACAAGGAGTCACATGACCGTTGTTTGGATTTCCGGTAACACAAGGAGTATCCATAACAACAGATCCGTTTACGACCAGATATACATGCTGTGCCGTACGGTTGATCTCCACATAAGAGTTGCCATAATCGTTGCCGTCATGGCTGGCTGCTGTGTACTGATAAACGAAATCACGGCTGACATCCTTACCACCCTTGAGATCTTCGGTCAACTGTGCCACTTCGCCATCCTTGTCGATACGCCATCCGTAGTTGCCACCCGGTACGGTAACGGTCACGCCATACTGTGTTGCCAGTTGTTTTGGCTGTCCGTAAGTATCGTATTTCTTGCTCATGGTAGAGACGAATTCTTTCATTTTTTCGGTATCAAATGCCGGCTGCATATCGTCGTCACCGGAAAGCCATGTGCCGATCGTATCCTTTGGCACAGACTCGGTCGCACTGCCGATCTGGTAAGTGATCTTGGTATCCAGATAGCCATTGAGGGTCTTGATGAGTTTCTTGACTTCCTTGCTATCCTCGGTGTATTTCGGCTGTTTGTAACATTTATCCTTGGTCAGATCCAGGGTCTTTTGCAAAGATAAGGCTGCCTGTTCTACCTTTTTGTTTAATTTTTCAACCTCGATCTCCGTACCGTAGACTTCTTTGGTGACAACAAAAGAACCATCCTTGTAGGAGACCTTTGCATTTTCGGTCGCCTTGACATCCTGATTGGTCACACAGGAGAGTTTTGCCACATTCTTTTCCAGCGTATCGGTATCACAGGAAACCAATGCATCATCCATATACTCTGCCGGTACGAACAGACGATATACCCAGAGGGAACCGTTCTGTTTCTTCAAGAGTGTCTTGATCTTCTTGTCGCTGATGTCGATCTTGAGTCCCAATTCATCGGAAGAAAGTGTTTCCTTGTCTCCTTCGCTGTCTACCACGGTGAGATCATATCCCTTTGCCGCATCTTGCAGACGGGTCTTCATGGTGGTTTCACTGGCTGCAGAAGCCTTCACACCATTGACCGTGCTGCGGAAAAAGAAGTGGCTCTGGAAAAAGATGCCAAATCCCACAAATACGATCAAAAGCGCACCTAAGACACTGCCACCAATGATGGCGATCTTCTTTTTGTCAACGTTCTTTTTTTCTTCTGTGCTCGTTTCCACAGTCGATGGTGCGTCCGTTTCTTCACCCTTTTTTGAAAATAATAATTACCTTTCCCTTACTCTACGCTCATTTATATAAGGATGCAATCTGCTCTAACCATAGTTCGGCACATGCATCTGAAGGCATTCTGAGATCTCCTCGCGGTGACAGACTGACCGTACCAACCTTTGGTCCGTCCGGCAGACACGAGCGTTTGAACTGCTGCGCAAAAAATCTGCGATAAAATGTATGCAGCCACTTTAGGATCGTGGCTTCGTCATAATCCTCTGCAAAGGCATATTTTGCCAGACGATAGATCTTTTTCGGCTCACTGCCATAACGCATCAGATGATACAAGAAGAAATCATGCAATTCGTATGGACCTACCAATTCTTCTGTCTTTTGCGCGATCACGCCATCCTTTGGCGGCAGGAGTTCCGGCGATACCGGGGTATCCAAGACATCGCGCAGCACATCTGCCAATGCTTCATCGGCAAGATAGGTTGCATAGTAGGAAACCAGATAGCGCACCAGAGTCTTTGGTACAGATACATTGACCCCATACATAGACATATGGTCGCCATTGTAGGTCGCCCAACCAAGCGCCAGTTCTGACATATCACCGGTTCCGATGACCATGCCTCCTTCTTTATTGGCAATATCCATGAGGATCTGGGTGCGTTCCCTAGCCTGTCCGTTTTCATAAGTCACGTCATGGCATTCGGCATCCTGTCCGATATCTGCAAAATGCTGAAGCACAGCATCCCGGATCGAAATCTCACGGAAAGTCGCTCCCAGACTTTTTATCATAGAAACCGCATTCTGATAGGTACGGTCTGTCGTTCCAAATCCCGGCATGGTCACAGCGATTACGCCCTTGCGATCCAGTCCCAGCATATCAAAAGCACGCACGGTAACCAAAAGTGCCAGGGTCGAATCCAGACCACCGGAAATGCCGATCACCGCCGTTTTTGCTCCGGTGTGTGCCAGCCGCTTCTTCAAGCCCATAGACTGGATGTCTAAGATTTCCTCGCAGCGTCTGCGCAGGCTTGCCTCATCTGATGGTACAAATGGTGCCTTGTCTACAAAACGTGTCAGTTTCGTCTCCTGCAAAGGCAGAGAAAAATAGGTCTCATAATAGTCGGCATCTGTCATCTCATAGGTAGACATCATATGGCGTTTTGCAGCGATTGCATAGACATCTATTTCGCTTAGGACCATTCCGGTCGCAAAGAGGTCACTCTCTACTAAGATACTGCCGTTTTCCGCGATCAGGCTATGCCCGGAATAGACGACATCCTGCGTGGATTCGCCCTCGCCTGCGCTGGCATAGAGATAGGCACAATATAGGCGTGCCGATGTCATTGCCACCAGATCTTTGCGGTATGCATTCTTGCCTGTCACTTCATCGCTGGCAGACAGATTGGCGATCAGGGTCGCTCCGTGCAGACAATGCCTGCCGGATGGCGGACACGGTGTCCACAGGTCTTCGCAGATCTCGGAGGCTATGACAAGTTCCGGTATCTCTCTACAACGAAAGACCTGATCTGTTCCCAGAGGTATGTCAGTCTCCTGTCCTTCCAGACAGACATTTACGATCTCCTGCATACCCGGTGTAAACTGTCTTGCCTCGTAAAACTCTGCATAATTTGGCAGATAGGTCTTTGGCACAAGTCCCAGTACCTTTCCACCGCAAAGCGCTGCTGCAACGTTATATAATTTGCCCTGATGCTCCCATGGCAGTCCGACAAAAAAGATACCGGATAGGTCTTCCGTCTTTTTTGCCAGGCTAAGAAGCCCTGCCTTTGCCTGCGTCAGCAAAGTGCGCTGATAAAAGAGATCATGGCAGGAATATCCTGTAATGCAAAGTTCCGGGAATACCACGATCATAGCCCCCGCCTTAGCACTTGCTTCCATCGCCTCTTGTATCTGTTTTACATTATAAGTGACATCTGCGACACGCACCTTTGGTGTGATACAAGCCACCTTGATAAATCCGTCTTTCATACTCTTCTCTCTTATCTTATTTGCGCTTACGCATCTCGATCAATTCGTCCACGGTATAATTGTATGCCTTGTTGCAGAACTGACATTTGACCTCGATCGGCTTGCCATCCGCAATGATGTCTGCCACGTCCTCATCCCCAAGACTGCACAGACTTCGCTCCACACGCTCTGCGGAGCAATCGCAGACAAAGCCCGCATCCACTGTCTCATGGAAGGTCACGTCAAAGCCTGCCAGAACGGTCTCTAAGATCTGCTCCGGCGTCTTGCCCTCGGATAACATGGTTGTCACTGATGGCAGATTTTTGATATTTTCCTCTAATTTTTCAATGATCTCATCGGAAGTAAAAGGCATGAGTTGGATGATAAAGCCACCTGCCTGTGCCACGGTATTATCTTTATTCATCAAAACGCCAAGTCCAACTGAAGACGGCACCTGTTCACTGGTCGCGAAATAATAAGTCAGATCTTCGGCGATCTCGCCTGTCTGCAACGGTACCGTGCCCACATAAGGCTCTTTTAAGCCCATATCCTTGATCACACGCATGATGCCCAGATCAATGGCTCCGCCGACATCTAATTTGCCGTCCTTGTTGGGTGGCAGCATGACATCCGGCACATTGGCAAAGCCCTTGACATGTCCCTTGGCATCCGCTGTGACCGTGATCCCTTTCATCGGTCCGTTGCCCTGGATCTGCAGGGTCAGCATGTCGTCGTCCCCCTTCATCATAATGCCCATCATGGCAGCCGCCGAAAGCATACGTCCCAGTGCCGCGGTAACGACCGGACTGGTATTGTGGCTTGCTCTGGCAAATTCCACCAGATTCTTTGACGTAATGGCAAATGCACGAATAGCATCATCTGCCGCGGTTGCTCTTACAATGTAATCTTTATATGCACTCATCTTTTATCCTCTCTTCTTTCCCACTTCTCTTGCAATGACATATATGCGCTCAGTCTCCTCCAATACTGTCGTCATGGTATCTGCGTCTAAGATCTCAAGCAGATCCATCCCTCCCTCACGCAATGCCTTTTTTATCGCTTCTATCTCATAGGCGCGCTGATAATGCACCTCTTCAAATCGCATAAAGTAATCCGGATCTTCCTCATCCTGAATATAGAGCGTCAGGTCATATTCGTTGATCCCGGTCGTCTCGTCAAAGGTATTCTCCCAGATAAAACTGCCCTGCTCGCGGTTCTCGGCAAAAGTATTATCCGCCAGTTGACTGCGATACTTATACG
>ERZ773170.2316-NODE-2316-length-11722-cov-12.807577_pt1 | contig 11722 bp, 8 predicted proteins | sample MGYA00581002_ERZ773170 | MGnify/ENA primary metagenome ERZ773170 (study PRJEB29015, sample SAMEA2737811) | human gut metagenome | biome: human gut; feature: human-associated habitat; material: faeces | place: China | collected 2012 ... | reverse complement strand
CAGATTGTTTAGTCACATACCCCGTTGCTAAAATATTCAGTTCAGCGTTGGTAACTGTCATTTCATTTTCATTATAACCATATACAAATGCAAATGCAACATAGGATATTGTCTTGTCATTATTTTTGGAAAACATGACAAATATTACAGTTCGTTTTTAGCAGTATTCACCCACGATTTTGTAAAGTAAATATAGGTTGTTTTACAAATTATTGCAGAATGTAAAGCCATTGTATTTTTACTGTAAATAGTTAGTTATTATTATTGACCAAGATAAAATCAAGGAATATAATTTGAACGAAATTTGAAAAAGTGCTGATTAAATCGGTATTTTCAGTTTCAATCAAATATCGGGGTAGAAATAAAATGATAGAAAAACTATCACTTGATTTTGTCAGAAAGATTTACAATATACTCACCACGGGAAATGACGATGTGAATTTTTATTGTATGTGTCTGCAAAATCAAAACCGTGAAGCGGCAACAAATAATCCTGTAAAATTTGGGTTAGAACTTATCAAAATAAATATTCTGTACAGGCTGCCGTTTTGCAACAAGCGGATTTTCACAAAATCAGTCGGCAAGGATTATCTTTCACAAATATTTGTGCGTCCGTCAATTTGTGAACTTGCATCGGGTATGCTCGATAATTCACACCTTGTCACCGATATATTCGGCTCAGCTTTAAATCAAATTAAAGATGATGACAAAATTTTTGCAGAAATTGAAAATGTCACGGGCGTAAAAGGTTTTGCTCTGCTGAGAAAAAAATACGGAAAGCAAGGTCTTACAATTTCTCGGATTTATAAAAAAATAAATGCGGAGCTTAAAACACTGATTGACTATAAATTAGAGCTTTCATTGGTTGAAAATTCGTTTTTTGAGAACCGATACATTGTGCGTATGATTGACATTGCACAATGTAATAATATGAAGGTTTCAGTTGTGATAAGGTCGATATACCCGAAAGAATTTATAAAGCATCTGCTTAACAGCCACCAAATAGGTTATGACGAACTTATTGTGACAAACGGAAATAATAATGTTATTGAAACAGATGACAAAAGTCACACCTGCGTTATGAGCAATAATTATGATTTCATTAAGAAATATGCAAAAATGGGTTGCAGGCAAATGTACTACCGCTGTCCTACCGCTCTTATGGAACACATTGATAATCCAATTAAAGATGAAAAATTCAAAAAGCTGTACAATACAATCTGTGGTATGAATCTTTTCAGCGGAATAAAGAGAATGAGCAATGAGTATGAACTCGGCTATATGTGCATTGCTCCTGCGATTGTAGGATTTGCATCGGAGTGTATTGAAAGATTACGCAATACAGAAAAAATGATTTTCTTCTGTAACGAAAATTCAATATTTGCTCAGACAGTCAGAATATTAAGTGAAAATACTGATAAACTGATGTTCTTTCCGTGGTCAGCTCTTGCAACAGATAAATACAGAACCGTTGCCGAATGGCGAAAAATCATTCCCGAAATGCCGATTTTCAGATATGCAAAACTTGGTGTTCTTGACAAACTTATGAGATATCCGATTTCTGAAATTAACGGAGATATCAATACGAATGAACTTGCCAAAATTATGGCGACTGCTTGGATTGATAAAGACAGTGAGGGTGTTAAAAGTGCGGTTAAAGAGATTATCACAGATAGTAATATTGTTGTCACTGCCGACCATTTACCTGAAAAATGTGCAAGTGCGGAATTTGCAAAAGTGCTTTCGCAAATAGATGAAAACATCGTTTACAACGGAATTACCATGAGCAACTACCTTTGTGCCGATAGCAACGATATTTTACCTCTTTCTGAAATCATTCAAGGCAACAAGCCGTTACTTTGGAAAATTGACAAAACTGAAAAGCATTGGGTTTATTCTAAGAAAATTGATACCGCTATTCTCAAAGAGATATACTCCGCTGTATGTGACTTTGCAAATGACTTTGTGAAATACTCAAAAATTACCGATTGCAAATGCAAGATTAGCGGTGAGGACGCACTTTCACTTTATTTGAGCGGAATTGAACGCATAAAAAATATTACTCAGGAGTGATTATATTGATTCTATACCATGCATCTACAATGTATCATCTTCTGTGCTGTATAGTACATAAGCTTGCTTATTATCCCGATGATGACGCAGAACTTCTGATACTTGAATACATAAAGCCTGATAAAAGCAGAAAATCATTTTTAAAGCAGGTGATTGATTCGGGATTTTTTACAACAGCAAGATATGTTCCCGAACAAAAATTCAAGCTAAAAAAAGGCAATGCACTTGATAATACAAGCAGTGAAAAAGAAATTAAATCCGTAATTGAAAATATTTCTAAAACATTTGAAAATTGGCTTGATGAGGACATAACAAAATTTGAGGAAATCTATGTTGCATCAGACCAACATTCACTCGGTATTTATCTTACAAGCAAAAGTATTCCCTATCATTATTTTGAAGATGCAAGCGGAATGCTTTCGGAACAGTCAAGATATCTTTCAATTACCAAAAGCAACAATATGACCAATCATATAATCAATGAATATCTTGGTTGTATGGGACGAAACAGTTGCGTCAAGTCAAAACTGTGCGACCTTCGTCATCAGCAGAAAGGCTTTTATGATGAAAAGGCGGAAGATTTCTGTATTTACGATATTTTAAAATACAAAATTCCCGACAGAGTACAGGATATTCTAAACTTCTTTGGCGATATACCTCACAAAATCAGAGGCGACAAAAAGATTTGCCTTTATCTTACTCAGGATTTGAACACACTCAAAATCAAAGACCTTGACCTACAGGAATTAATGATGACAACGCTTGTCGATTATATGTGCAATGATGAGTATGTGCTTGTTGTAAAACCTCACCCAAAGGACAGGTGGCAAAATTACAGAAGAATTTTTTCTGACTGTATTCTGCTTGAAAAGTCTGAGCCGTCGGAACTTTTACCGTTTGTCATCGACCGTGAGGTTGATATGGCTTTAACGGCTAGTTCAACATCAATCAGGGGCGTTGACAAGTTTGCAGTTCATTCCTACTACTTCACAACCGACATTGAAACAAGCCGTGAAAGAATTGACGATATGTTTATCGCAACTTTGTTATTAAAAGAACTTGGTATTCGCAATGTAAGTTCAATACGCAATATAAATGAAACTCAGATTACGAACTTTCTGAATCGCTACGGCATTGCTTTAGATAACGGTGATACTTTGATTGACGGCGATATGGAGAAAGTCGATAATCTTGATGTTTATGATTACAGACTTTCGCTGTTACTAAACCTTGGCAACATAATAAATTTCAATCCTAACATACCGACTGACGGTTTATATATTGTCACCGCTGACTTCACTCCGAAAGACTCAAGTCTTATGAGAGAAAAACAGCTGATGATATTTGCATATACAAATGATAAAGAAATTCAAAACAAGCTTGAATCGCTCATTATTCGCAAACAGCTTAGATATACGCAGGCAGACATTGCTGTTCGCTGCAAAAAAGCTGACAGCGAAAGTATTGAACGGTTAAAAGCAAAACTTGCAAGAGATATTGAATGGGAGAAATAAAAATGGAAAACAAGAAAAAAGTTGTGGCATTCGTGCCGATGAAATTAAACAATGAAAGATTACCCGGTAAGAACACAAAGGCATTTAAAGGAGGAAAACCTCTTCTCACCTACATTCTTGACACACTTACAAAAGTTGAAGGTATTGACGAAACATATGTTTATTGCAGTAATGAGGAAGTTAAAAAGTATCTTCCTAACGGCATTAAATTTCTTAAAAGAAGCGAAAGCCTTGACACATCAAGCACTTTGATTATTGATGTGCTTAAAGCATTTGCGGAAGATGTTGACGCAGATATTTATGTGCTCGCCCATGCAACAGCGCCCTTTATCAAAGCAAAAACAATTGAAACTGCAATTGATAAGGTAAAAAATGAGGAATATGATTCTGCCTTTACCGTAAAGCCGATTCAGGAATTTTTGTGGATGGACGGCGCCGCTTGTTACAACACAAACAAGATTCCGAGGACACAGGATATTCAAAATGTGTTTGCGGAAACAACTGGCCTTTATGTTTACACTAAAAAGCTTATTAAAGACGGCAGAAGAATCGGCAGTAATCCATACGGTGTAACTGTTGATTTTATTGAAGCAACCGACATCAACAATCCGATTGATTTTGACCTTGCACAGGTAATTTTTGATCATTACATTAAGAATAATACAGAAAGCGATAATAACGGTAACAATGAGTAATATAAAAATTCTTGACTGTACTCTTCGTGACGGAGGGTATGTAAACAACTGGCATTTTGGCAGAAAAGCAATTGAAACAATGCTTTTTAACTTTTCAAAATCAAACACAGATATAGTAGAATGCGGTTTTCTGACAAACAAGCCTTATGATCCCGACTATTCGCTCTACAACAGTGTTGAACAGCTCAATGAGCTTATAAGTTCAGACAGCAGTATGAACACGATGTATGTTGCGATGATTGCAATCGGTGAGCGTGAAATCAATCCCGTGCTACTTTCAGAGGCAGATTCAACTGTACTTGACGGAATCAGACTTACATTTCATCCAAATGAAATTGATCTCGCCTTTGAATGGGCTGAAATTATAAAAAGTAAAGGCTACAAGCTGTTTATGCAGCCTGTAGGAACTACAAATTATACCGATAAACAGTTTCTTGATTTGCTTGAAAGAATAAATAAACTTGAACCGTATGCGTTTTATATTGTAGATACTCTCGGTGTGATGTATGAAAAAGACCTTATCCGTCAGGTGTTTCTCGTTGACAACAATCTGAAACCGTCAATCAGCCTTGGTTATCACTCGCACAATAATTTTCAGCTTGCATTTTCAAATGCACAGGCGCTTTCACAGTACAATACAAAGCGAAATATAATCATTGACTGCAGTGCAAACGGAATGGGACGAGGTGCAGGTAATCTTTGCAGTGAATTATTTATGGATTACCTCAACCGAACATTTTCAAAGAACTATGATGTATTGCCTGTTCTTGAAATTGTTGACCGTTACCTTATTCCGATTTCACTCAGCAATCCGTGGGGCTATAATTCGGCTTATTTTCTTTCAGCCGCAAACAATTGTCATCCGAATTATTCGTCATATCTCATGGCAAAGCATTCGCTTTCAATGCCTGCAATCGGAAGTATACTCAAGCAGATTCCGCAAAAAGAAAAGCGATTTTTCAACAAAGCGCTTATTGAAAAAATTTATCAGGAATACCAGAGCAATGCAGTTGATGATATTGAAATTCTTGACAGACTGCGTAAAAAGCTTGACGGAAGAAATGTGCTTGTTATCTCCCCCGGCTCTACGGTAAAAAGTGAAAAAGGTTCGATTTTGAAATATATTTCAAAGAAAAAGCCCTTTGTAATCTCGGTTAATTTTATTCCGGACTACATAAAGCCGAATATTGTTTTTGTCGGAAATGCAGTCAGATATTCCGAGCTTGAGGACAGGCTTAATTTAAAAAAGACCGTGTTCACATCTAACATAAAAAATCTTCCGAAAAAAGCAGTCTGCATAAACTATTCGGAACTTATAAATGCAACAGATGACGCTTCGGACAGTTCAGGTCTTATGGTACTTAAACTTTTGAAAAAAGCGTCGGTAAAGTCGGTTGCACTTGCAGGATATGACGGATTCACCAAAAATCCGCTTTCAAATTACATAAACAAGAATATGTGCGGTGTTTACGATCCGATTCTTTTAAAAGAAAAAAACCTTGCAATATCAAAAGAGCTTAAAAAGCTTAAAGAAAAGATGAAAATTAAGTTCGTTACAACATCAATTTATGATACCGAAAAAACAAGGAGCGATAAAAAATTGTGATGAGTACGATTCAGAATATAAAGCGAAAACTGAAACGAAAAGCTAAAAAATTTAAACTTAAAGCCGTAATGAAAAATCGCTTTGTGCTTGAAGGCTTTTATAAGTACGGGGATACCGACAAAAGTCGTTTCAGAAGAATGTTTTACCTCACCTCTCTGCATTTATCAAGCAAACTCGGAAGTGTTTCGGGAGTAAAGCCGAGAGTATATGAAAGAAAAAAATATACAATAAAGCCTTGCGTGAGCGCTCCGGAGTCAAGCTTTGCCAAAAGACCGTCCCCCACACTTATGGCAAAAAAGTTTCTTGTAAACGATATTATATCCTTTGATATTTTTGACACACTGATTTTACGCCCGTTTGATGATCCAAAGTCGCTGTTCTTCCTTTTAGGCGAAAAGAATAAATGTCCCGGATTCAAGCGTTACCGTGAACTTGCAGAAAAGCTTGCAAGGCAGGAGGCTTTTGAAAAGAACGGCACTTATGAGGTGACTTTGCGTGATATCTATGAAAAGCTGTCACGATTTGTATTGCTTGATATTGACAAGGCTATGCAGTATGAAATTGAAACAGAACTTGATTTGTGCTTTGCAAACCCGTATATGAAAGAAATTTTCTTGCAAGCAAAAAATCTCGGAAAGACAATTATTGCCGTTTCGGATATGTATCTTTCAAAAGATGTTATTGAAAAAATGCTTAAAAAATGCGGATATGAAGGCTTTGACAATATCATTGTTTCAAACGAATACAATGCAAGCAAGCGTTCGCTTTTGCTTTATGAATACATAAAGGAGCAATACGGAGTTGAGAAAAAGTATATTCATATCGGCGATAACATTGTTTCGGACAATCGTTCGGCACGAAAATGCGATATTGAACCCGTATGGTATAAGGGTGTAAATCCGAGAGGAAATGCGCACAGAGCGTTCGATATGACATCACTTATCGGCTCGGCATACCGTGGAATTGTCAACGCAAAACTGCAAAACGGTGATAAGCAGTATTCGCAGTATTACGAATTCGGTTACACTTATGCAGGCTTTCTTGTACTCGGATATTGCAAATTCATAAATGATTACTGCAAAAATCATTGGATTGATAAAATCCTTTTTCTCTCCCGTGACGGATACATTTTAAAGTCCGTGTATGACCGACTTTATCCCGACAGCAACACGGAATATGTATACTGGTCACGCTCTGCCGCAACAAAGCTTACCGTAAACAGATTCAAAAATGAACTTTTACTGCGATATATAAAGTACAAAATTCCTCGCAAGATGACAATTGCAAAGATTTTGAAGGCTATGGACCTTGAAGAAATGCAGCCGTTTCTTGACGAGGCGGAGCTTACTGCAGACACCTTGCTTACAAAAGAAAACTACGAGGACATTGTCAAGGTGTTTACCATACACTGGGATATTATTACAGAGCATTACAGGCGCAGTAACAACGCCGCAAAAGCCTACTATAAAGCGGCTGTCGGAAACAGCAAAAGTGCCGTTATAGTTGATATAGGCTGGGCGGCAAGCGGATTTTCCGCTCTGAGGTACCTTATTGAGGATGAATGGAAGCTTGACTGCAAGGTCAGAGGACTTGTTGCAGGCTCAACCTATCTTCACGATATGGATATAATCGAACCGCAGATGACAAACGACATAATCACATCATATATGTTTTCGCAGAGAATCAACCGTGAAATCCGCCGTGATCACGATGTAAAGCGTATGTACGGAGCTTTTACCGAAATTATGCTCAGCGCTCCCGCACCGTCATTCATAGGCTTTGATTTTGACGATGACGGAAGAATCAAGTATGAATTTGATTATCCCGAGGTTGAGGGATACAGTATGATAAATGAAATTCAGGACGGTATTCACGATTTTGTAAATGACTACACAAAACATTTTGCCAAATATCCGTGTATGATGAACATTTGCGGAAGTGACGCATATGCCGTTTGCAGACAGGTTATTTCCTGTCCCGAATATTTCAGCAATCTTTTTGCCGACTATCCCGTAAACAGAGCCGTAGGTTCTGCATCGTTTGAAACCGGCAGTCTTGGTAAACTGATTGAAAACGAATTTGTAAAGTGAGATAAACTATGATTTTATACTACGCACTTACCACTTATCACATACAATGCTGTGTACTTCATCGACTTACACGCAAAAAAGGCGCTACCGCCGTATTATTGCTCTCTGACATTCACAAAAATTCGGTTGCATTTTTAGACAGATACAAAAATTCAGGCATATTTGACGATGTACTTTTACTTAAAGAATCGGAAGTAAACGCAAATATCAAGAAAAATGAGGAAAAACACCGCTCTAAAAATTCGATTTTAAAATCAGCCTGCGCAGAAATAAAAAGGGTTCTTCCGATAACCCAAAATTCGGCAGATGAACTGTATCTTTGTCCCGACCACTTTCCTTTTGGCTGGTATGTTATCAAAAACAAGATTAAATATCATTGCTTTGAAGAAGGCTGCGGTGTGCTTTCCGACAACAAGTTTATGATATCAAATATGAGCCGTAACAAAACGCAGACTGCATTAATGAACACGCTCGGATATTTTGGAGAGAATGACAGCTGTGTTGAAATTCTTGCCGATACTCAGGCACAGGTTGAGGGTTTCACTCACGCTAAAATGGTTGATTTTTCCGTAAAAAGGATTCTTGAAGAACTTGATGTACAGGCGCTTGACAAAGTACTTTCGTTTTTTGGTGTGAATAATACGGTTAAGACGAATAAAAATACAAGTCTGATACTCACTCAGCATATGGCAAATCTCGGAATTATGCCGCTTTGCGATCAACACAAGCTGTATGAACTTTTTGCAGATTATTTTCTTGAAAACACACACATTGCGGTAAAGCCGCATCCTGATGATATTGCCGGCAGGTACAAGGATATTTTCGGCAACAGTTGTACCGTATTGCCGTTTGCGATGCCGTCGGAACTTCTCCCCTATGTTTTTGACGGACGGGTTAAAACTGCCATTGCGGCATATTCCACTGCGGTTAAAAATCTCGGCAATTTTTGCGACAGAATGATTTGCTTTGACAACCGCATTATGGATGATTTCAGACATATCCACAGATACTATGCGGCGGTAAGGCTTGCAAAATATCTTGGCAAAAACGACAGTATTGTTACAAACGGAAATGAACTTCTGCTTGAAGAACTTGCCAAAAATGACGATTTACAGACTAAATTCAGCAATGAAATATCGGATTTTGACGGCTATGCCGTTGTTTCGGACAGGCTGTGTGAAAACAAAAAAATTGAGGATATCTCAGCTTTTATTTCATCAAAGCAGAACAGAGGCTGGATAATTTTTCTTAATGAAGAACAGTTGCACATATATTTTGACGGAACTGACAAGAAAGTATTTTCAAAAATCAGACCGATTTTCATTGAAATCAAAGAAACGGAAAAAAGTCATCAGGAAGTGATTTATTTGTATTCAGAAAATAAAAAAGCTCTTGAAAAGGCTGAAAATTTCAGTTTGACAAAAGAGCTTAAATATACAGGAGTAACGATTGATTTACATTCAATTTCAAAGAGTGAAAGCGAAAAAATTAAAATGCTTGAGGGTGTTCTTGAGGCAACGGAAAAGCGGCTCAACGGATATATTGAAAACAAAAAAGCTGTTGACGCAAAGCTTGAGGCAAGGGGTATTGTACTGTGAAAAATACAAAAAAGCTGATTATATTTGACCTTGACGGCACATTGCTCGACACATCTGAGGGGATTTTGCATTGCTATCACAAAACGGCAAAACTGCTTAATTTAAAGAAAAATCCCGTTGAGAACGACAGCATTGTAATCGGCGGTCCGCTCTCCGACGGATTCAGAACACTTTATGATATACCCGATGAAGAAACACTTGCAAAAGCGATTGATACATACAGAAATTTATATGCAAATGAGGGCATTACAAAATTCAGTGCTTATAATGGGATTGATACTTCGTTAAGCGAGTTGAAATCAGACGGTTATCAGCTTGGAGTGGCAACGCTCAAGCTTGAAGAATATGCAAAATCCATGCTAAAAAATGCAGGGCTTGCAAAATATTTTGATATAATTCACGGTTGGAACGGTACAGAAAAATGCACCAAAGCATACACCGTTACCAAAGTATTGTTTGAACAAAAATGTCTTGCAAAAAATGCTGTGCTTGTCGGAGATTCTGTGTATGACAAAAACGGTGCAGAAATTGCCGGAGTTGATTTTCTTGGCGTCACCTACGGTTTTGGTATCAAAAAAGGCGACAAAACCAATTCAAGATTTGACACCGTTGACTCCCCTGTTGAACTGACAGAATATTTTAAAATCAACTGAGAAAAATAGTGCTTCAAACACTTGATAATATTCGTTTTATATATTATCTTAAGAACCTCGGGAAGATATGCGAAAAACATGTATATAACATCTTGAGATTGATTTTGTCGTACAGTTACATTGAACATAAATTTCTCCTCGATAAAATTTGCATTGCTGTTGTATTTGCTGATTATCTATGATTCGTATCCGCCGTTCCTATAACTAGGAACTTTGATTTCACGTTTTCTAATTATTACTGTCTCTGCTTTTGTCATTGAAAAACTTCCTCTTAAGCTTTAAATTATCTGTTTCCATTATTGCCTTGCGGTTTCGAGAAAACTGATTGTGCTAAAAAGCAAAATCAGCTTGTTGCTTAAAATTCAATTTTCTGCTTTAGGCAGTATACTATCACATGATTTTTTATTTTATTCTTTTTCGGTTTGACTCAACTATTGACATTAAAACCATATAAATATTTGCACAGCAAGACCTCCTGCACCTGATTTAACTCGTTGCGGGAGGTTTATTTTTATTCCGATATTTTTGGTTTCATTATTATATCTGTATAAAAATTTCTTCGATCATTGTAAAATCTTACGACTACAAGGGTAATTTTGACGGCAATAATCACAAAATTTCAAGTTTCAAAATTACAAGCGGCAGTGAAAAAATAGGTCTGTTCGGCTCAATTAAGATAAGTCTGTTTGCAATCACCGTCGTAATAATGGCTTTTATAGAGTCCCTATGTGTAACTGCGGTCAATTATGGCAACAATACTAAGGTGGCTGCACATATTGATTCTGCCACTGAACCACAGCCGACCATGGTAAGTCTGCTATGTGCACCGTCTTTATACCATCGTAGGTTGCTCCTGAGAACTCATCTGCTGTGAGAACATATTTTGGGCAATTACCATAGATTTCTGTCAAACGCTCGTATTCTCTTTTTTGTCTTTGGAGTAAGTTCACAGGAATTTTAGGCAAAAAATAAGAGCCCAATGGCTCAGATGTTAAAATTAAATAAGTAATTGTTATTGATTATTCTTGATTCCATGATAATTCCTTACTTTTTAAGATTTAGAAGAAGGTATCGTTTTATTCACTCCATGCTGTGGAGGGAAGTCGATCACTTGCTCTTTTAATGAAACCTTTTTTGAAATTTTGTCGATGAACGGAATTTTTACATGAAGTCCTGTTGACCAAGTTACATGATATGTTCCGAGTCTTTCGATTACATATGCGTGTGCCTGCGGCACTACCTTTACATTGCTTACAATTACTATAAGCAAAATAAAAAGGATGATACCTAAAATAATAAGTCCTAACATTATTTACCTCTCATTCTGATACGGGTTCTACAATGAGTTTTACACCCTCAATTGCAAGAACCTTGATTTTCGTTCCTTTTGAAAGCGGTGCTTTGTCAGACTTTACAGTCCAAGTTTCCGCACCAACTTTTGCCTGTGCTGTTTTGTCAATATCGGTTAAATCTGTGAGCATAAACCCGACTTG
>ERZ773170.2307-NODE-2307-length-11752-cov-2.788322_pt1 | contig 11752 bp, 6 predicted proteins | sample MGYA00581002_ERZ773170 | MGnify/ENA primary metagenome ERZ773170 (study PRJEB29015, sample SAMEA2737811) | human gut metagenome | biome: human gut; feature: human-associated habitat; material: faeces | place: China | collected 2012 ... | reverse complement strand
TATTAAATACATCCGGATGCGCTTTTTCAATTTCGTCGAACAATACAACCGAATATGGATGTCTGCGCACCTGCTCGCTCAACTGACCACCATCTTCATGCCCGACATATCCCGGTGGAGATCCGATTAGTTTTGCCACGCTGTGTTTTTCCATATATTCGGACATATCTACCCGGATCATAGACTCTTCACTTCCAAACATTGCTTCTGCCAGCGCTTTTGAAAGCTCTGTCTTTCCTACACCAGTTGGTCCGAGGAACAAGAATGAACCGATCGGGCGGTTCGGATCTTTCAAACCGACACGTCCACGTCTTACTGCCTTTGCCACCGCCGTAACGGCTTCTTCCTGACCGACTACACGTTTATGAAGCGTTGCCTCCAGCTTCTTAAGTCTCACGCTTTCTTCTTCCTTAAGTCTGTGTACCGGGATCTTTGTCCATTCAGCTACAACATCTGCAACATCATCTTCTGTGACAGTAAATTTACTTTCCTTATTCTTCCGCCGGAAGCGCTCCTGCGTCCGTTCTAATTTCCTCTGGATCTGCTCTTTTTCCTGGTTCTTCTCTCTGGCTTCCGACATATCACCGCTGCGGATCGCATTTTCCAGATCTGTCTTTACTTTTACAAGACGTTCCTCCAGATCATATACAGATGCCGGTGCCTTGAATCCACGCAACCGTACTTTCGCGCACGCTTCATCAAGAACATCGATGGCTTTATCCGGCAAAAAGCGATCACTGATATAGCGCTCAGATAACTTCACCGCAGCATCCAGCGCTTCTTCATCAATCTCTACCTGATGATGCTTCTCATAGCCGGCTCTTAATCCTTTTAAAATCTCTGTGCACTTCTTCTCATCCGGCTCTTCAATCGTAACCGGCTGGAATCTGCGCTCCAGAGCCGCATCCTTCTCAATATACTTGCGGTATTCCGCAATGGTGGTGGCACCAATCAGCTGGATCTCTCCACGGGCCAGGGAAGGCTTCATGATATTGGACGCGTCAATGGCGCCTTCCGCACCTCCGGCACCAATGATCGTATGAAGTTCATCCAGGAATAAAATAATATTCCCGTCCTCCGTCACTTCCTTCAATACCTTCTTGATACGTTCCTCGAACTCACCACGGTACTTACTTCCTGCCACCATTCCCGACAAATCTAATGTCAGTACTCTCTTATTCTGCACGGTAAAAGGTACGTCTCCTGCCACAATGCGGGCTGCCAGACCTTCTACCACGGCGGTCTTACCTACACCGGGTTCTCCGACGAGACAGGGATTGTTCTTCGTGCGGCGACTTAAGATCTGCACTACTCTGCGGATCTCTTCTTCTCTGCCTACCACAGGATCCAATTTTCCTTCTCTGGCCAGAGCCGTCAGGTCTCTGCTGTATTGTTCCAGTGTAGACTGCTTCGCCTTGCGGTCTCCCTTTTTCCCCAGATCTTCCTTGTACAGATTGCCGTCCTGTCCGATGGCGATCAGGGTATCTACATAGATCTTCTGCACATTGGCTCCCAACGTGTTCAGCAGACGCACGGCAACATTCTCGCCCTCTTTGATCAGTGCAAGAAGCAGATGCTCCGTGCCGGTCTGCTTCTGTCCGAAACGGGCAGCCTGGCGGTGTGCCTCTTCCAGAATCCGGGCAGCTCTGGGAGAATATCCCTCTTTGTCCTTCACGGCCACACCGTTTTCAAAGGCGATCAGATCCCGGATCATTTCCATGACCTGATCCACTTCTACTCCGTTATCCGCCAACACTTTTGCGGCTACACCGGTATCTTCCTTCAGGAGTCCCACCAGAATGTGTTCGGTCCCGATATAGCCCTGTTTCAGGCCTCTGGCACATCTGCCGGCCTGGGCAAGCGCATTTTGCGCTTTATCCGTAAACTGTGACTGCATCAATTCAGTCCTCCATATTCTTCATAAATTTCATCAATCAATTCATGTACTTCCTGCCTGGAAATATTTTTGCAGCTGCTCTTAGCAAGTATTACCTGCAGTTCCTTCCGCAATTCATCCACCGCACGCATACGGTCCACATCCAGAGCGATCACGGCTCCCTTTCGCCTGTCGACCTTGACATAGCCCTCCTGCTTCAGAACCGTATAGGCCTTATTTACAGTATGCATATTGATCCCGATGGTATCCGCCAGCTGCCGTACACTCGGCAGGGAATCTCCCTCATGAAACTGTGACGTGGCAATTCCCATGATGATCTGATTGCGCAGTTGCATATAGAGCGCTTCATCACTGTTGAAATCTATCTCTATTATCATCAAAATCACTCCCTTCCCACTGTCACCGATTGTTATACGTCTATTATAACAGTGAGGGCGGTGCTGTCAACTGCAGACCGGGAAAGTTTATCAAAATTTTAAAAAGAAAGCGGCATCCCACTCTCGTAAGATGCCGTTTCCGGTCTTTTTATTCCTATTGTTCTTCGTCGCCGTCCCAGTTCAGGAATTCGAATTCGAACTCGTCATCATCGGACATGAAGTTCTTGGACTTCCAGCCGGGATCCTGCGGATTACCGTTATTCTGTGCCGGTTTTACCGGTCTGTCTACTTGCGGTGCGGGTCTTCCGGTCTGGGGTGCTGCAGGTCTGGTTCCCTGCGGTGCGGGTCTTCCGGTCTGGGGTGCTGCAGGTCTGGTTCCCTGCGGTGTGAGTCTTCCGGCCTGGGGTGCCGTAGGTCTGGCTCCCTGTGTCGCGGGTCTTGCCTGCTGGCCTGCCGGTCTCTGTCCCTGCACCGGTCTGCCGCCCTGTCCGGCGGGCTTTCCTGCGGGACGTCTCTCTGCTCCCACTTCATGCATCACTTTCTGGCCACCCTGGGTTCTGCCGCCCTGAGGTGCCGGTCTTCCACCCTGACCTCTGCCGGTCTGGGGTCTGTCCACTCTTCTTCTGCGAAGTGCTGCTTCCTCCGCATCAGAGAAATCAGCCGCATCCGTCATATCCTTGATCTTGAAGATCAGCAGAGTGACTGCTGCCGCCGCTGCCACCAGAAGAATGACAAGAATAATGATCACGACCTTCTGACTGGTGATCTTCTTCTGATTGGTCTCAAACTGCGCATTGATCTCAGTAATCTGGTCAATAGAGCTGAACAGATCATCGATCTTGTATTGTTTCTGTCCTACCATATCTAACAGATACCATGCATCTCCCTGCAACTGGGTATCCCAGTCCTTGGAAGTGGTCTGTGTATCTTCGGCGGGCTGTTCTTCCGAAGGCTGTTCTTCCGCAGGCTGCTCTGTGGAAGGTGCCTGCAGTTCTCCGGATAACGCCACATAATCGGAACGGATAAATCCGGTCACTTCGGTATTGTTGGCGATGAAATTCACCTGATACCAGGTATTGCCGTCCGTACCGGTAGCCTGTCCGGTGACGGTCAGAGCCATTCCGTTCTCTGCTGTGGTTACGATCTGGCTCGTGGTAGATGCATTGCTGCGCACACGCACCGACTGTCCGCCCGTCACGGTAGCACTTACAGGCTCCACCGCTGTGACATCCACCGATGTTTCATTCACTGCCGGAGCCGGTGTTGCTGCGGTAGTCGTCGTTGTAGTTGTCGTGGTGGTCGTAGTTGAAGAAGACGGCGGGGTAGATCCGTCGGTAATGCTTACCAGATCGGAACGAATATATCCCAGCGTATTCGCATCCACATATACCTCATACCAGGTATAGCCATCCGCTCCCTTGGTCTGGCTCTTGATGGAAATGGTCTTATCCTTTGCCGCACTGCCGATGACTTCACTGGAAGAATCCGCGCTCTTACGGATCTTTGCACTGGATGCTGTTACCTTGGCTGCGCTTTCCGCATGGCTGACAAACGCCAGATTCTCGGCAAAAAGTCCTGCTCCCAGCACAAGCACCAATGCAAACATTCCCCAGAAAGCCTTGAATTTACTTGTTCTCTGTACTGTCTTTTTCATCTGCAACTCCTTCTGTATCCTGACATGTCTTACGCTTCATCGATTGCCTTGCCAATGTCATGACGCATGTATTTGTTCTCGAAGGTGATCCATTCCGTTGCCGCATAGGCATTGGCACGGGCCTCCTTCAGGGTAGCTCCCTTGGCTGTCACTCCCAGAACACGTCCGCCGTTTGTCACGATTCCCTTGTCTGTGAGCTTCGTTCCCGCATGGAAACAATAATAGCCGTCTTTTCCGTTGAACTTCTCCAGTCCGTTTATCACATAACCCTTCTCATAGGATACCGGATAGCCATCACTGGCCAGAACCACACAGACTGCAGCATTGTCTTCAAACTGCAGATCGATCTGATCCAGAGTACCATCCACACAAGCCTCCATGACCTCGATAATATCGTTCTTCATGCGGGGCAGTACCACCTGTGCCTCCGGGTCACCGAATCTTGCATTGTACTCCAGTACTTTGGGGCCGTTCGGTGTCAGCATCAGTCCGAAGAAAATAACGCCTTTGAAAGGTCTGCCTTCCGCTGCCATGGCATCCACCGTAGCCTGGTAAATATATTTCTTGCAGAATGCATCCACTTCTTCGGTATAGAACGGGCTGGGAGAAAAGGTTCCCATACCGCCGGTATTCAGTCCCTGATCGCCGTCCTTCGCTCTCTTGTGATCCTGTGCAGAAGTCATGATCCGGATGGTCTTGCCATCTACAAAGGAAAGTACACTGACTTCTCTTCCGGTCATAAACTCTTCGATGACCATACGATTACCAGCCGCACCGAATTTCTTGTCCAGCATGATCTCATCCACACCTGCCAGAGCTTCCTCCAACGTATTGCAGATCAGTACGCCTTTTCCCAGTGCCAGGCCGTCTGCCTTCAGCACGGTAGGGAAACTTGCCTGCTCCTTCAGATATTTGATGGCATCCTCCGCATTATCGAAATTCTCATAGGCTGCGGTAGGAATATTATATTTTTTCATAAGATCCTTGGAAAAAGCCTTGCTGCCCTCCAGGATTGCTGCATTTTTACGGGGTCCGAAAGCACGCAGGCCCTCTGCCTCCAGTGCATCTACCAGTCCGCCTACCAGAGGATCGTCCATACCTACGATGGTCAGGTCAACGGCCTGTTCCTTCGCAAAAGCAACGATCTTGTCAAATTCCATGGCTCCGATGGGAACACATTCTGCGATCTGACCGATTCCGGCATTGCCCGGAGCACAATAGATCTTATCTACCTTAGGACTCTTTGCAACACAGGTTGCAATGGCATGCTCTCTGCCACCGCCACCTACGATCAATACTTTCATACCCATATTATGTTTCTCCTTATTCCGTAACTATTCACCCCCCATTCGCAAAACCGCCTCTGCGAGGCTTTCCTGAATAACATGTTTGTATGCTATTTGCTCATGGTGATTACTTCGCCCATTGGCTCTGAATAGTTACTCATTTGTTATGCTTTACTTTGCCGTCTACGACGCAGATCCGTCCGTTGGCAATGTCATCCACCGCCTGAGGCAGAAGCAGCCACTCAGCCTGTTCCATGACACGTCTCTGCAGTACCTGAGGAGTATCACCAGGCTGCACCTCCACTGCCTTCTGAAGCAGGATCGGACCGGAGTCTACTCCTTCATCCACATAGTGGACCGTAGCGCCTGTAACCTTTACACCTCTTGCCAGAGCTGCCTCATGGACCTTTAAGCCATAATAGCCTACGCCGCAGAAAGACGGGATCAGGGAAGGATGGATGTTGATGATCTTATTTCTGTATTTACGGATCATCTCCTCCGGGATGGTTACTAAAAATCCTGCCAGCACGATCAGATCCAGGTCATATTCATCTGTTTTCTTTAAAAATGCCTCATTAAAGGCTGCTCTGTTTTCAAAGCTTTTCGGTGAAATGCAAACAGCTTCGATGCCATGGTTTCTGGCACGTTCCAGTGCATAAGCCCCTGGATTGTTGCTGATGACTACTTCCACCTTTGCATTTGTGATCTTTCCACTGTCAATGGCATCTAAGATCGCCTGAAGATTGGTTCCGCCGCCGGATACCATTACGCCAACTCTTAACATAAAGTCACGCCTTTCTCTCCATTTTCAATGGTTCCTACTACATATGGCTGGTCTCCTGCTGCCTTGATAGCTGCCATGGTCTTATCCACATCTGCCTCGTCCACAGCTACTACCATGCCAAGTCCCATGTTAAATGTATTATACATCATTTTCTCTTCGATCTTGCCTTTTTCAGCAAGAAGTTTGAAAATCGGAGGTACCGGATAGCTGTCCTTGCGGATCACAGCACGGACACCGTCCTTTAACATACGCGGAACATTCTCATAGAAACCACCACCTGTAATATGGCTGCATGCCTTTACGGTCACGCCGGACTTTTTAATGTTCTTTAATGCCTTTACGTAAATTCTGGTTGGTGCAAGAAGTGCTTCGCCTAAGGTCTTTCCAAGGCTGTCATAATAGGTATTTAAACCTTCTTTATTCATTTCCTTCTCAAATACCTTACGTACCAGAGAGAAGCCATTGGAATGTACGCCGGTAGAAGCCATACCGATCAGCACATCTCCTGCTTCCAGTTTCTCACCTGTGATCATTTCTTTCTTGTCGCAGACACCTACTGCAAAACCAGCCAGGTCATAATCCTCTTCCGGCATCAGTCCCGGATGCTCTGCTGTCTCACCGCCGATGAGAGCTGCCTCAGACTGTAAACAGCCTTCTGCCACGCCCTTAACGATATCAGCGATCTTTTCCGGATAATTCTTTCCGCAGGCAATATAGTCCAGGAAGAATAATGGCTCGCCGCCTGCGCAGGCAATATCATTGACACACATAGCCACTGCGTCAATACCAATGGTATCATGCTTGTCCATGATAATAGCCAGTTTTACCTTGGTTCCGCAGCCGTCTGTACCGGATAATAATACCGGCTCTGCCATTTCCTTGATCTTTGCTAAAGAAAAGGCGCCGGAGAAACCGCCAAGTCCGCCTAATACTTCTGCGCGCATGGTCTTTTTTACATGCTCTTTCATTAATTCAACTGATTTATAACCTGCCTCAATATCAACTCCGGCTTTCTTGTAATCCATCATCTTCTTATCCTCCGAATTTGTCCTGTCCATACCTTCTGTAATGTTACTTTTCTAATGTTATTTTTTTTATATTATTCCTGTAATGTTATTTCTGTGCCATATACTCTTTGTATCCGATCTTTTCCAGCTTCTCAGCCTTTTTCTCTACGTCTTCTTTTAAATTCTCAGAATATGCTTTTAACTTTCCTAACAGTTCCTCATCAGATGTTGCAAGGATCTTTGCTGCAAGGATACCTGCATTGGCACCGCCGTTAATTGCAACGGTTGCAACCGGGATACCGCTTGGCATCTGTACGATGGAATACAGAGAGTCTACACCGCCCAGATCAGAAGTCTTCATCGGGATACCGATTACAGGGAGTGGAAAGATAGCTGCACACATTCCTGGAAGGTGAGCTGCTTTTCCAGCACCTGCAATGATCACTTTAAAACCTTTTTCCTCTGCAGCCTTTGCCCACTTAAAAAACAGATCCGGTTCTCTGTGGGCGGAAATAATTGTCATCTCATAATCGATTCCAAACTTGTCCAGGATCTCTGCCGCTTTCGCCATAACCGGCATATCTGAGTCGCTGCCCATTACAATTCCTACCTTAGCCATCTTTCATTCTCCTTTTGAATAATATATATTAGATTTACTAATATATATGTTTTGTATATTTATCTTTTCTAATAATTATAATACTAAGAAATAAACCCGCAGTCAATAGTAAAAACGCAAAAAAGCAAATCAAAAAAAGCCGCACACTGCTTTTTTTGCCAGTGTGCGGCTCTTATCAGTCACTTAAGACTTATTTTGTTGCTTGAAACTCTCATGATCCTTGTTACTTAGGATTCCTCTTCTTTATGCTTCTTGCTCATAGCTGCCAGTGCAAGGAAGATACCGGAGAACATAAGGGTATTTGTCCTTCCTTCGTGTAATGTCGCAGGAAGATACTGCTTATGATCCGCTCTCCCTGCTTAAATTAATTTGGGTTTAAGCAAAGAGTCTTTCAGATACTGGTGAAACCAGCTTAGATTTGAATTAATAATATTTTAGAATTATTCCAGATACCTTGCTCATGTTCATTTTAGCACATGACACAGTGGATTGCAATACATTTATGCCCCTCCCATTTTATCCTTCAGGCCTATTTCCCTTTGTGTTCCCGCTTTTTCTTAGTATGTTATATACGCAGAAAGCCCCGGCCGTTTCCGACCGGAGCTTTCCGCTAACAGGGTATGTTTATGAGTTTGGGAATATTTTCTTTATTTCAGATATTCTTTCTATACATCCTGTTCTTTCTTTTTCCTTCCGATTGCAGTTAATGCAAGGAAGATTCCTGAGAACATCATGGTCAGTGCTGCTTTTACAGTGGTCTGGCCAGTCTTTGGAAGTGCTGCCATTGGGATCTCACCATCATCAATGACGATTGGTGCCGGTGACTCTGGTAATTCTGCCATTGGTACGTCTCCCGGGGTGATCGTTGTAGTAACACCAGGACCTCCGCTTGTATTAGAGATAGTTGATCTGTGGCTTCCGCCACCGCCTCCACCTGATGAACCGCCGCCACTATTTCCGCCACTGTAGCTGAAATATGCGGTAAATGTGGTATCTGCAATAAATCCGGCTTTTGCGATCTCACTTGCTGCGCTATAGTTCGTATTTCCATCAGACCAGCGGTTAAACTTATAATTTCCGATTCCTGCAACTGTTACTTCTGCCTTCGGATGAACCGGTGCAGTCATGTTGTAGGTACCATCTGCATTCTTAGGTCTGGTAACAACTTCTTTTACCTTACCGCTTACTGTTCCATAAGATGGATTTTCAGAAATATACTGGAAAGTAACCTGATACTTATCTGGAATGTTGTCTGGCTCATCTGGATCAATTTCTCCGATCTCGTCCATACTGTAATATACATTTACCATATTTTCCTTAGGATCAAGACCGATCTGCTTATCTGCGCCTTCAATGCGTTCCAGAACGTAATTCTTTCCGTTAAATTCAGATTCTTTTGGCACTGTAGTCGTAAGGATCTTTTCTCCGAATACACCGATATCACTTACAATCGCTGCTGCTGTATCTTCTGTTACAACGCCATTGGCATCTTCATAGAAGTAATGGATCTCATAATGAAGATCTCTTCTTACAATAAAGTGTGCAATGAATGTTTGATCTTCCAGGTATTCAGAATTTCTCAGCTCATCATCACTATTGAAGAATGTCAGATCATCCTGCTGCCATTTTTCAAATCTGTAACCGTCTTTTGGTGTTACAGTAGATGGCTGGGTTGGATGCTGAGGTGTCTGTGGGCCAAGTTCTGTGATCTCACCAGTTTCACTGTCTCTGAAGATTTCATAAACAGTAGCAATCTCACTTGTTGTTCCTGTCACAGTTCCTTTATCATCATCTGCTGATACATAGGTGAATGTGATCTGATACTTATCCGGGATATCATCCTCATTAGTATCTTCGCTGTAATATACATTTACAATGTTCTGTTCATTGTCTGTTCCTACTGTAAGGTCATCAGCTCTTACAAAGGTATATCCACTGATTTCAATTTTCTCTGTATAACCCTCGATCACATCCCCAAAGTGTGCATCCCTTGGATCTGACATTGTATGGATTTCTTCCTTTGTATCTTCATCCAGATATTTCACCCTATAATTCTGCTCTGCTGCTGTAAAGGAACCTTTCAGTACCACATTTGCATCCGGCATTACAAATTTGCCGCCTGTAGTAGTCACTGCTGTTCCGTTTTCAGTTGCTGCCGTCCAGCCAATGAAAATATATCCTGTTACATTCGGATTTTCTGCTACTGTAACCTGTGCCTGATACTTATGATTTGCTACATCAGGAACTGCCGGTGCACCTGTTGGAACATCACCTTCATATTGATAACTTACCTGATGGGTATTTCTGGTGTAATACAGCTTCAGGGATAATACATTTTGAATATTTGTAGTACCATCTGTTACTGTTCCAGCAATACTTGTATCCAGCGTAAATCCATCAACTGGTATTTCTTGTCCTCTTGTTGTAACGGACTGTCCTGCTGCTGTATTGAATGTATCAATATAGCGAAGTCCAAATTCACCATTCGGTCTTTCATACCAGTGCTGTATATGATAAATTGCAGTCTTAGGTACATAGTAGAAAATAACTACCTGATTCTCCTGGGTTACTTTCTGCACTGGATCAGATTTTAATGTATATCCTTCAAATGTCTTAAAGGTTATCATTACATTCTGGTCACTGGTAGTACCTGTTTCAACTGTACTTCCAGGTACCGGTGTTTTAGTGCCCTCCAGTAAATATTTTACTGTATAAGTCCAGCTCTGTACTGCTCTATACTTAAATATGATCTCCTGTCCATCCTTTGTGATCATTGCACTGATGGATAAAGTTTCAGGATAATATCCTTCTACTGTTTCAGCAGGTTCACTTACTGTGGAATTTCTTATTACAGTCTGCTGCTTCGCATCGGCAATCGCTACATCACCACACATATATTTCACAGTATATGTGACTGTATCAGAGTTTCTCCATCTTGCATATAAAGTTGTATCCTTTACGATCTGTGACTCTGGAATAAACTTCTTTGTAAGTGCGCTGTCAGTATACCAGCCGAGGAATTCATCATCTGCTTTGTCCGGTGCTGCCAGTTCTTCTTCTGTTAAAACAAAACCTTTTTCCCTGGTAATACTAGCTTTTTCTTCTTTACAATTAGTTACGAAATCAACTGTATATTTCGGTTTTTCCCATTTTGCGTAGATGGTAAGTCCATCTTCTGTCATGGTCTCATTCCAATTTACCGGTTCCTTAAAGCCAGGATCCAGATACCAGCCTGCAAATGTATAATCAGAATCTACATATGAAGGTCTTCCTGGATCTCGGGAAGGTTTGCCTGTGGACAGTTTTGCCTCAAATTTGATGCTTTCCGGATCCATTGGCTGACAATTCTCAAAGCGAAGATTATAGGAATTCCTGGTATAATAGAGCCAGAGAACAGGTTCTTCGTACCATTCATTATACTGCTTCCAGTCAGAATACGTAAATCCAGTAATTGACATCTGATCTTCTTTAGTTAAATGTACATTACTTGAAGCTTCAAATGTCCTGTACGTTGTTCGTTCTCCATCTAACCCTTCCACATAGTAAATAATCTTTTTACCTGAACCTGCATCTTTTTCATACATGGTCAGATTTTCAGCTGGCATATTCGCTAAAAGCGTATACTGTATATTTCCAGAAGAATTTGGTCCCCAGCCGTCATCTGCACAGGCGGTTTCCCATTTCGCAGATACGTCTACACCATAACGGGCGGTGATCCTTAAACTTTCATCTTCCTTCCACTTCCACTTCCGACTGTTCCATCTCATAAACGTAATGGTATACGTAGCTCTTGCAAAATAAACATTCTTAACTGCCGTTCCATCGGCCGTTATCTTCACATCACCATCCGTTTTTTCTGCTACTGGTGTTGTCTTATATCCTTCCGGTACTTTATAACTTCCATTCGGGATAGAACTTCCCACTGTACCATTTCCATTTATCACATGGTTTACAGTGTAAACACCCTCTTTTACAGTTTCAGTCCAGTAAATAATCTTATAATCAGCTCTCTTTGCTGCTTCCCATTTCGCAGTAACTACCAGATCTTCTGCCGGCATGGTCTCCTGAAGGTTTTCCCAGCCTTTAAATTCATAGCCTACCTTTGTCGGATTCTTGTCTGGTTTTGTT
>ERZ773170.2297-NODE-2297-length-11824-cov-127.350497_pt1 | contig 11824 bp, 15 predicted proteins | sample MGYA00581002_ERZ773170 | MGnify/ENA primary metagenome ERZ773170 (study PRJEB29015, sample SAMEA2737811) | human gut metagenome | biome: human gut; feature: human-associated habitat; material: faeces | place: China | collected 2012 ... | reverse complement strand
AATTCGTATAGTAACCACCATCACGAAGGGTACAATCTAAAATCTTTGTCTTCATTGATATAAAAAATGTATTGATGCACGTATAATGTAAATAATAAGTAATTAACTTTTTTACAATACAAATGCTTGTAGAAATATACTTGGCATATTTGACTTTCGATAGTAAATATTCTCAAAAAACAAATAAGACTATCAAAATAAATTATTCCCCAAATTCCTTAATTCTCTGATCCTCTCGCAATGAGCAAACAAGCAGTTGGTCATTCTTCTCGGCTACGATATAGCCATCCAAGCCTTGAACAACCACCTTACTTTCATCGGCTGCATGAACCACGCAGTTCTTGCATTCATACAAGCGAATGTCCTTGCCTACCTTGGCATTGCCAGCCTCATCATGTGGAAGCAAAGTACGGAGGCTGCCCCAACTTTCTAAGTCGCTCCAGCCAAACTCGGCTGGCAAGGTATAGATTTCCTTCGACTTCTCCATCACGGCATAGTCAATGCTTATCTTCTCACAGGTTGGGAAGAGTCTGCCGACAACCTCTTTCTCCTGTTCGGTATAGAAAGAAGGTGCCATCTCGTCCATGATGCTGGCAAGATTCGGCTGGAAGGTTCGGATTGCCTTACTGATGGTATCCAATGTTCCATACGAAGATTCCTGCATTCCAATAGTAATTGCCAGCGGCAAGGTATTGCTCGGCTGTATCCAGGTTTGGCTTTTCCTTGAAAGCCTTTACCTTGTAGATTTCATCTACGGATGTTGGCTCTGCTGCGGCGATATAGCCATAGCCAGTTTCCGGGCGGCTTGGTTTAATACCGATGGTTACGATGGCGTTCTTATCGGAAGTATAGCTCAATGCTTTGCTGAGCACTCGCTGATACTCCGAGGTATTAATGACCAGGGCATCGGATGGTGTCACCACGATGTTGGCATCAGGATGCTTCTTCTGGATCTTCCAGCAGGCATAAGCAATACATGGAGCGGTATTGCGAGCCTCCGGCTCTGCTAATATGTTATCTACTGGCATGTCAGGGATTTGCTCCTTGACAATGCGAATGTATTTCTCGTTTGTCACTACCCACATATTCTCGACAGGACAGATTGGCTTCAATCTATCTACTGTCAATTGAATGAGAGAACGCCCCACACCCATCACATCAATGAACTGCTTTGGGTAATCGGGAGTTGACATTGGCCAGAAGCGGCTGCCTACGCCGCCAGCCATAATGATTATTTGAGTATCGTTGTATTGCATAATATCCTTTTTATATTAATTCAACTCAACCCTTGCCCCAATGCATTAAATATGACTCGATTCGTGTACAAAGACACCACCATCATAAAGAGCATTCGGAAGTAAAGAAGCAAAGTATTCTTCGCTATTCGCTTGTTGGTATTTGATGATTGAGTTGACATAAGAAGCACTTTAATTTACAGGTAACTTTCCTGCTAAATCCATAAAATTAACACTCAATTTATTAGACTTGTACAAAGACAACATCTTAAGCCAAATAAATTTCACACACGCATGTATATATACCATATTATACTTAAGTAATGTACATATGAAAGGGCATAACAATCCCACACATAAAATAAACCCTATACCTAAAGCTTTAAGCCAAAACAAATATGTTGAGTCTTGAAATGGTACAATATCCAACAAAGAAGGGAAACATTCTTTTACAAAGAATAAAATGCCTACAGAAAGAAATAACATATAGAAGAAATGGTATACATAGTGCATTGTAATTCTCTCTTCTGAATGTTTTTCCATTTTGAACATGTGAATTAAACCAAATAGGATAAATGGAACATAACTGCATAGAAGAAAACCACACAAACATTCCTCTTCATTCATCAGAGCCGAATACTTTGCAACTACACGCAAAAAGAAAAACGTCACAGCCAAATGAATCAAGAATTGCCATCTATTCTTTAATGAAACGAACTTACGCAAAAGTTTAAAATGCTCTTTACATTCTCCAACAGAAGTTTTGTCTTTTGCATAGTCATCTCTCAACATAAAGACCAGCCACTTAACAAGCCAATAAAGAGAAACATAAATAGAGAAAAGACTTAATATGGCCAAAAGCTCTTCATCGAAAGGCACATATTGGCATCTTAGCAATTCGTCAAAAATGAAAATAACAATACTGTAAGCAAAAGCAAACATAGGTCCTTTCTGCTGCTCTTTCTTGTTCTCTATTGCATCAGCAAAGTTTATTACATTATTGTCCCAATTAGTTATTTTTGCCTGAAGTTCAAATTTTGCCAAGTCAATGTTCCCTATAGCTTTCGTGCATTCCTCATACAAATCTTTATATGTTTCCTTATACTTTTCATTCTGCGTAAACAAAAATATAGACTTGTAATCAGAGCTTTCTTTTACAGAATCTAAAGAGATAGTTGGCTTTATTCTCTTCGTATATTCTACGATTTGACTCTTAATATCTTTAAGTACCTCATATATAAAATTATTGTCATTCCTCCCAATGCACAAAATAATGAGAGTAGCCAAGATACCAACAAATGTTTGGCTAGAACCTAAAAACGAAATACTATACACCTCCATTATCATCTTGTATAATTATAACTTTTCTTGCAGACAATTTTACAAACGTTCCAAATATATCTTTTACACTTTTATATAGCTCTTCGTTATGAAAATAACATACATGAAATGTTTCATCACCCATTTTCTGTACTGTAAGAACCATACTATACTTTGGGACTAACAGAAAAAAGTTCAGACCTTCTACAATTGATAAATCATCACGTAATACATATAACTGTACATCAGAAACAGATTTTGTATCGAGTAAAATTTTATTTATGCGATCTTGTTCTTTAAAATTGTCTGTTCCTCCACTATTCTTATATATAAATTGAAGACTATTTTGTTTCTTAGACATATAGCTTTCACATGATTTCCAAAAATCATGTAAAACCTGTTTACGCTTATCATCTCCCTCTACCAAAACTTCTGCTTTATTGTAAGTATCTATCAAATAATCTAGATTCTCGACAAAAATATCTATTTCATCAACATTGTCAAATAGAAACTTTAAATAAATGAAGTTCTCTATTGGGTCATTGAGAATGAAATTATTAGGTTCATCTTTCTTAGACGAATCAACTAAAGCTGCATAAAAGGTATCAAAATTTCCATATTTTAATTTATCATCATGTCTTTCCATATTCAATTTTCCTTTACGCATCAAATTATTTCGAGTTGCTTTCTTTGACAACTCCAATCAAATAATCTTTCTTTATATCATCAACTGTCAAATGATGTGCAGATAGTGCTTCTTGAATAAGATTGTCATTCACATCGTTCAAGTCATAATCTTTAAATTCCATCAAGAATTTATCTATACTTGACTTAAATTTATCCAATAATGCAGGAGTCATAACTTTTACATCATGAGTCAAATTAGCACGATGATTCAATGTATTAGTTGGTGCCACAAAGATTCGACAAACATTAGCCTTGCCATACTTTTCTTCAAACCAAGCACAATGATTACACATTTGCCCCGCCTCAGACTTTTTTATAGTATTACGGTCATCCTTGACCTCATTCTTACATTCAAAAAAGATATATTGATTATGCACACCACACCAGAGATTATCTGGACCGACTTTATACTCATTGTCAGGACGCTGACTTTCAAAACCAAGCATTTCCCCGATTTCCTTTAATGCCTCTTCAAAAAGAGTTGAAGTTCGACCAAAACTCAAATTATCGAAGACTTCTCTACTCTTCAAGCGCATCTCTCTATAATTCTTAAATTTCTGCAACCAACGTTGTATATTAGAAAGTTGCCCAGCACTCTTAAATTCCATTTTCTTATAATCTATACCATGTTGAGGATATAAAAGTCTTGGATTTTTTTCAAAAGCAGTCTTTTGGATATGAATAGAATCTAATTCGCTGATAAAGTATTTATATCGAGCAAGAATTTGCTTATACCAAGCTTGTTCTTGTAGATTGCCTTTACACATGTTTATGACATCGCTTACTATTTGGCAAGCTTTTTCATAATTACGATTATAGGCAGCATACTCATATTCACGTTCTTTCAGCATAATGGAATATACATGGTTATTACCATCAACTTCAGATATATTATCCATTTCTTGTTGATAATAAGTCTTCCAGTTTACGTCTCTATTTAAAGATTGGTTGATTAATTCTACAAGATTTTTGCGACTATCCTCACTTTCCAAGATTTCTTGCTTCAGACTATCTACCAAATCATTAGCAATCGCTATTTGCTTTCTTGTTTGAGCCGAAAAATAACATGCAGTATGATGGTTTATCATAAAATTGACCAAATCAGAACCTATGATTATGATGACACTATAATCTTTCTCTCCACGAACACTTCTTCCTAATCCTTGTTCTATTTTCTGTACTTGCTTCAAAATTGTCACCTCGCTACCTTCCCTGCAATCCATCTCGTAACGATCAGACAGATTATCACAAATAGGAAGTGAATCTATCATCAAAATACGGCAATCATTATCTGGAAGATTAACACCGTCATATCGATTCACCAATACATTTAACTCTGACTTATCTCCTTTTCTTATATTTTCAATAACACTATTGATGTTGGTTCTATTTGTTACAACTCCACCAAAACGATCATAATCTTGAGCCAAATAAGAAGAAGGTACAATCGCAAAACGAGGCACAGGAATTTTGGTATTGGAAAATAACTTTATCATGGACAAACGTGATAGTTTCTCGTCTATCAAAGAAGGAAAGAGAATCATCTTCTCACCAGACCACTTTTGAATATTATCTGTCAACGGATGCACGACATCTTCCTCTTTGAACCCAAACCCCTTAATGAAGAAAGAGTCATCTTGGGTTGTGGCAGACATCAATATGCGATGAGAGGCATTGGCAAAGCTACCAAATTTTTCTATTGAGCAAAATATTGGTGATATTTCTATACCTTTACCTGTTATGAACATCTGACAATCTTCAAGATTATCTTTCAAGAGAGGCCATGCAAATAGAACTGCTTTATCATCCGTCTGAGCACCCAACAAGCCAGTCACCTCATGCAGTTTCTTAAACCAAGACCAATATGGGATTTGAAGTAAATCAGAAGAGCCTTTTTCTATATCAAGTAGAGTTCCTGCACCTTGTTCTTTCAAGTCATCATAAAACAAATCTAACAATTTGTCATACAAATTATTATCACTTTTAATACGAATGGAAAAAGAGGACTTGATGGATTCGATACAAGCATGTGAATCATCAAGAACAACACTGCCTATTCTAGTAAAATTCGCATTCAATCCAAAGACAGTCTTTCCATTAAATAGTTTTTGAACAGTTGTAACCAATATTTTTTTACCATTCAAAAAATCAACAGGAATAATACTTCTTTCCATATCGGAAAACTGGCAGACATTTATTCCGAATTTATCAGCTTCTCTACATGTCTGACCAACCAGATATTCATTAGGACAGAGATACAGACAAGGTTCGCCATGCTCATTCAACAAAGACTGAAGCATCAATAGACCTATCAATGTCTTGCCCTCACCAGTATGAAGTTTGACGATAAGATTACGATCTTTACTTCGATTATCATACCAATCTTTCAATACTCGTTCTTGAACTGGTCGTAGAGGTCCCGCATCCGTCTTACGGTCTAGACCATTATATATTTCAATAGGGTCAACCTGCTTAGCTTTTGGTTTTACACCTATTTTCTTACTAAAATCTATCATAACATAATTCTTTATATTACACTTATTCCTTTACATCAAAAAAATGTTGCAAAGCCTAAAAGATACATCACAAACTAATTTTTCCACAAAGAAATACCCCGATCAAAACGTATGCAAAAAGGACTAAGACCAATTTTGCACCCCATAAGAACCAAGAAATACCCGAAACATAAGTTGGCATCTCCATTATCTTCATTTTATCAGTGAGGTAATAAGCGTTCAGAAGGATTTCTACCAAATAATGAAGCAATTCTATTACTATAGCTAAAACAAACAATCCCAAAGCAACAAGTAAATGAGAATCAACTTGTATGCTTCCATCCTTACCTGTCACTTTAAACACCCATACGATACCAACACCAGCCAAAACCAATTGGCGCAAGATATTAGATACATTGGCAGAAACTCTACCTATATTATTCTTACGAAGACTTACCCAATCTGTTGTTTTTTGATTCAACTTATCCATAATAACTTTTTTATTCTTGACAGCTTGAAGATCCTTGTTTCTTTCCTGGAAAAACTGGATCTTTTATGATACGTCTGTATCTACGACGCCTTGAAGGATTCTTAGACCAGGATAAAAAAGTATAGCTTTTTCGATTGGAGGCAGTCCGTAAGCGTCCAAAAATGTCACAACGCCCCTATTTGCGGGCTTTTTGCAAAGCCCGCAAATCTCATTTTTAAATTTCTTTCACTAAAAATTTCATTAATCCAAGCAGATTGTCATTGGAAGCAGGTTCTCGTAGTCCGTTCTACCAGATTTCACGGCCTTGAGCAAAGCCTTGAAATATTGCCTGAACGAGACTCCGACTTGCTTGCAAGTCTGGATAAAGGTATTGTACATTGCCGATCTCAATGCACCCTGAACACTACCAAAGAACAACGAGCCCTTGCGCTGTATGGTCTGGGGACGTATCGCTCGTTCTGCTACCAGGTTATCTATGGAATATTCACCATCATTTCGATAGGCAAAGACTTGCTTCCAAAACTTATGGAGATAGTTCAGTGCTTGCTGCATCAGTTTAGGCAACTTATCCATCTTGTTCGCCATCAAGTCGAACATTTCATTCTGAAGTTTGTCTACGATACCTCGAGTATACTCATCATTGCGCATCTCCTTGATTTTTTCGGCATCATAACCTTTTTCTACATACAAGTCCTCACGCTTATAAAGCTTGCGAATCTTACTCATAGGTGAAGAAGCTTCTTTGCAACCCATACGTTCCGCACGTTCTAGCTTGGCACGAACGTGGGCAAGACAACATAGATGCTCTATGTCTATCAAGTCATCGTCGAGATACATGTAGCAGATATAACCATCACTCTGAAGAGACTTCAACTTGGCGTCACCCAAGAAGTCCTTCAAAACAGCACGGTTACGGCCACCACTCTTCTGATTGCCATACTTGTCTACCGTATCCTCATAGAAGAATATCACGATGTTGGCCTTGCGATTTACCAAACACCACATATAGGTCTTACGATGACCGAAGTGGGTCTGGAATCGCTCCCATGTCTCATCTACGTTTACGTTGGAACCAGGAGCCAAGGCTCGGTCCTTCAATGCCGGAAGCACTAGCTTCAATATTTCATAGCCCTTATCCGCATAGTTGGCCAGATTCTGGCGATGAGTCTTCAAACCCATCTCGGACAGTCTGTTTTTCACCTCACGATAAGCAGGACAGGCCATGTCATACATATTCGATGTTTCTTCCGTCAAGAAGTCTGATGTTACATGAGTACCAGGCACAATCTCGTCATAGAGGTAGCCATCCTTATCATTCTCCTGAGGCATAAAATACGTTTCCTTATGACCATCAGGATAAGTCAAGACAACTTCCTCGAACCAATGTTCCTCTACTTTAGTTATTGTATGAAGTACCTTCTTCGGATTCTTCTTGATATGATAAGTTACGCCTTCAGGCAAGTGACTCAAATCGCACTTATGGATAATCGGAGTACCAACTGTATGCTTATTATAAGTACGACCCTTACGAGAAGGACCATGATATATTGTCTTAGGAGTTGGTGTTCCTGGAGTTCCTTTACTAGAGTCTCTGTCTTCCGAAGAGTTATTAGGCTCTCCGGATTGAGATTTCTCTGATTTCTCGCCATCAGAGTTTGCCTCTGAGGACACATCATCCTTACGATTTGCCTCTGGTAAAGATGCATCCGTACCATCGAAATCATCCCTGCCATCATTAGCTCCTACCTCTTCCGCAGAACGACCTGACTGCTGGCTCTTTGTTCCACTGTAAAGATCAGAACGAAGGAGAGCGATATCATTCTCCAAGTCCTTACGCTCCTTGGCATCCTTCTCTCGTTCAGCTTCCAACTGACGGTTCTTCTCTTTGGCATCTGCCAACAGGGTCTCAGCAGTTTTCAGCTTTCTCTTTGTATCAGTAAGCTCTTGCCTGGTTTCTTGTAATTGCTGAAGCACAACATCCAACTTATGAGAATGGCTGGCACTTACCGCCTTGTTTTCATCATTGTATGTTTGCTGTTGAAGACGAGACAATCGAACCTCATCCGTCAACTCTTTAATATTGGCAGTAAGGCGGCTTATCTCCTCATCCTTGGACTGAATCTGCGAATACAAGAATTTACAAAAGTTATGTAGTTCTTCTCCTGTCATACCTTGGGACGGGTCATAGTCAGCAGAAGTCCGAGACTCCTGCTGAATTTGATCGAGACAGTTTTGTGCCTCTATATCTATGCCTAATTCGTCTAATTCCATAACCTTTGTATTTTAGTACAAAGATACAAAAAATATTTGAATTATGCAAATTTATAAAACACATAACCATCTGATTATTAGTTAATTATACTTAAATACGAATTATACTCTAATCTGCTTTATAACAGGCGATTCCAATACTATCATCACGGTCTTCCAATCCATCTTATAGGTAGGAACTCCTTCTCGAAGTACAACTTTCTTAAATCGATATTCATTGCTGAAAGTACGTTCGTGAAGGTCATAGACATGATGCTTATATTGAAACAACCTTATCGTTCGTCGATCACGAGACATATAGATATAGATGTCACCATTGAGAGGGTCACGATGATATATATTACGTATGATCTCAGAGAGACGAGGCCCCTTGTACCTCATATCATGAAACATGGGTAAGTAGTAGAAGTTGTCAAGACCTGAGAGCCTTAGCATAATCCCTCCAATCTAGACACTAAGTCCTTCATGCCGGCATAGTCAAGCCCACCCTTCTTGACAAACAAACCATCCGTCGTTTGGATGGTAATGAGTATGCCACCCTTCGATTTCTTTGCTTTTGGCTTGGATGCTGGCTGAGGTGGGACTTCAACATCATCTGTCTCTTCATCTGTAGGTGCTCCTTCTATTTCAACAGGGATAACAGTATCCTTGGCATGCTTCTTGAACCACGCATAGAATTGCTTGTATGGAACACCTTGGTTAATACAAAAGGAATTAATTGAAATTCCATGTGGCTCCCCTTCCGTCTTGTAGCGGAACCAGAATGTCTGAAAGTCTTTGTCGCTGTACATTTTACTTACGTTTAAAATTACTGGCGACAAAGTTACATCATCTTTCTCAAATCACCAAATCCGTTTTTGGACACTTACAGGCAGTCCCACGCTGAGCATAAGCCTTCCTCTTTTGTGGTTTTGCATTCTTCTTCATGCTATATAGTACATTTACATAATTTTTGTAACAAATATCGCCACAACTCCACCTACCATATTATATATTCCGAAGTCTTCCACTCCCAACGCATTAAATATGACTCGGCTCGTGTACAGCGACACCACCAACATAAAGACTATTCGGAAATAAAGAAGCAAAGTATTCTTCGCTATTCGCTTGTTGCTATCTGATGAATAATTTGACATAATCTACATAATATTTACAAAATTGATGTGAATAAAAAAAAATACCAAAATTTCTCAATATTTTCATTCAACTTTTTATTGGGAGTAAGATTTTTTAATACAGATTTGTCATAACCACAGTCGAGCATCTTCCTAGAATAATCCAACCATACCAGAAACATACTATCACCAAAGTATGTTTTTTTCATCAACTCTAGTCCATCATTGATTACTCCGTACATTTCCTTATTTATGCTCTGCCTCTTTTCTTGCTTGAACACTCTTTATCTGTGCATGAAAATCAGCTGTCAAAGATTCTTTCTCTTTATCAAGTTTTCTCTTCTTGATACTGATTTCCAAACCCTTCAAAGCTCTCAAACATCGGGAAGATTAACAATGCAATCCAAACCAAGAAGATTAAATTCATGCCATTAAAGTCTGCAGTAAATGACAATGCAACACACTCCTTAAAGTGAATAAGCACAAAGATAGTTGTTACTGTCAGAATCAAGCCAAACCAATAATCAACCAATTTATAGCGGAAAGACAAGCCTAATGTCTTCAACCTATTCTTTATATTCTTCAATCCAGAATGAAGACAATAACCTATGAGGCATCCTATTGCAAAGGCTGCAAAGAGAAATAGCAGAAATATTGTTGTTGAAATATCCATATTTTATCTGTATTAATCAACAAAGAATACCCAATAGGCTTGAACGGTTAATTTACACAACCTTACCAGATTGCTTCATTGCTACCTTGAACTTTAATGCCACTTCATTGGCAAAATGTTCTACAGACTTCTTTGCAATCTCTTTTTCTCTATCAGATAGAGAAGATGCATCTACATTCTGTTTAGCACACTCCACAGCCGAATCCTTAGTTTCATCAAAAGTTGACTCACTGACCACATAAGGAGGTGTAAACAATTCCTTCAAAAATTCGACTATCGCCAAATCAGCACGCTGATGTGCTAGTTGTTGTTTTGTATTCATACGTACAAATCTACATTAATATTGAATGGACTATCAAAGTCCTTCAACAAGTCATGCTTGGTATCTTTCTCCGAGAGAATAGCATGATCGGTTGGGATTTTCCAATCGATACCGAGGGTATCATCAAGGATAGAGATACCACCATCTGCCTCTGGGTGATAGAAGTTATCACACTTGTATTGGAAAACAGCAGTCTCTGAGAGGACTGCAAAGCCGTGTGCGAAACCACGAGGGATGAAGAACTGGCGATGGTTATCCTCGGTAAGTTCCACTGCTACATGCTTGCCATAAGTAGGGGAATCCTTGCGAATATCCACTGCTACATCGAGGACCCTGCCTTTTACGCAGCGCACCAATTTACTCTGAGTGAATGGTGGGCGTTGGAAATGCAAGCCTCTCATTACGCCATAGCTGCTCATAGACTCGTTGTCCTGGCAGAAGTGAACACTGTGTCCCAAGATTGGGGCTACCTTCTCTTCAAACTCTCGCTCGCTGAAGCTCTCGAAGAAGTAGCCACGAGCGTCACGGAAGAGGCGTGGCTCTATAATGAGAACGCCTTCAATATCAGTTTTGATTATATTCATTGTTTTCTAATATTCTAAATTCTTTTTTAGTGTTTGATTTTTCTCTTCAAGTATTGAAAGGAGATACTTGCCATAATCATTCTTCAGCATAGGCTGAGCATTCTCTCTCAACTGTTCTGCAGTAATCCAACCCTGGCGGTATGCAATTCCTTCCAAGCAAGCTACCTTCAAGCCCTGTCGCTTCTCCAAGACTTCGATAAAGGTGGATGCTTCAGAAAGGGAATCGTGGATGCCGGTATCAAGCCAGGCAAATCCTCTTGCCATAGTCTGTACCTTCAGCTGCTTATCCTTCAAGAACTCCTGATTAACGGTGGTGATTTCCAACTCACCACGAGCGGATGGCTTGATATGCTTAGCTACTTCCACCACCTTGTTAGGATAGAAGTATAAGCCTACCACTGCATAGTTGCTCTTAGGATGTTCAGGCTTCTCTTCAATGCTCAGGCAATTACCTTGCTCATCAAACTCAGCAACTCCATATCGTTCCGGATCACTTACACGATAGCCAAAAACGGTAGCCTTATTGTTCTGCTCTGCATCTACTACTGCTTGATGCAGCATCTGGTTTAATCCTGCCCCATAGAAGATATTATCGCCTAATACGAGGCAAGCGGAATCATTACCAATGAATT
>ERZ773170.2295-NODE-2295-length-11830-cov-2.574607_pt1 | contig 11830 bp, 9 predicted proteins | sample MGYA00581002_ERZ773170 | MGnify/ENA primary metagenome ERZ773170 (study PRJEB29015, sample SAMEA2737811) | human gut metagenome | biome: human gut; feature: human-associated habitat; material: faeces | place: China | collected 2012 ... | reverse complement strand
CGTATCTAGTTTTCAAATAAATACACAAATTAAGGGAGCAGAAGCATGATTAACTTACGCGAAGTAGTAGAAACGAATGAAATGATCGACAAGGAGAATCTTGACGTCCGTACCATTACGCTGGGAATCAGTCTGTTAGACTGCATTGATTCAGATTTGCAGCGTTTAAATGACAGGATTTATCATAAGATTTATGATGCTGCCAGGGATCTGGTAAGAACCGGTGAAGAAATTTCCAAGGAATTTGGAATTCCTATTGTGAACAAACGTATTTCAGTGACACCGATTGGTCTGATCGGCGGGGCAGCATGCAAAACAAAAGAAGATTTTGTGGAGGATGTTCTTAAGCTGGCAGAAAAAGGAAAGTCAGAAGAGTTCCAAAGCAGGTTGATGGAGTGTGCCAGAGCGAACGACTGGAAAGCAAAAGCGGCAGAGCTGAAGGATTTTATTAAAGAAGGCGGAATGCCGGACAGTGTGAAAAAGGAGCTGAAAAATGAAAGATAAGCTGAGCAAAGTGAAAAATCTTGTAAAAAAATATGGACTGACCGGAACAATAAAAAAAATGACCGGATATATTTATTCCAATTATATTGTGCGGATTTCGATGAAAGAGAAAATCTATGTGGCATTGAATAAAAAGGAGATCCGAAAGCGATTGAAGCGGATGCTGGAGAGAGAAGACTACGACCGCATTGTGGTATGGAGAAGTTCTTTTGGATGGGATGTGCCTCTGTATCAGAGACCGCAGCATATTTTTACTAACTTTGCAAAGCAGAGAACCCTGGTGCTGTATGAAGTGACAAGATTTACAGATGATGTAAAAAGGATCAAAAGACAGTCAGAAAATCTTTACCTTGTCAATTTTATGAATAAGGCATTTGCTAACTATATTTTTGAAGCCATTGAGCAGCAGGAAAAACCAAGATATGTTCAGTTCTATTCAACAGACTGGACACTGACCAAAGGGCAGATCGAGGAGTATGAGCGACGTGGATATAAGGTTGTATATGAATATATTGATGATCTGAATCCTCACCTTGCCGGAACGGATGAATTGCCGGTCAATGTCAGGGAAAAGTACGAGAAGACCATGAAGGAGAAAGACTCGATCGTGGTTGTAACAGCAGATGCACTGCAAAGGGATGTCCTGTCAAAAAGAGGGGATTCTCATCTGGTGTTTTCTTGTAACGGTGTGGATTATAACCATTTCCATAATGAAATTGATCCGGACTTTAAGTTTGAAAAAGAATTTGCAGAGATTCTTGAAAAGGGACAGCCGATGATCGGATATTACGGGGCATTGGCAAAGTGGTTTGATTATCAGCTTGTTAAAGAACTTGCAGAGACGGGAAAGTATCAGATCGTACTGTTTGGAATTAAATATGATGATTCTTATGAAAAGGCGGGGCTTGACAGACAGGAGAATGTCCATTTCCTGGGTTCAAGGGATTATCATGTATTGCAGAATTATGCTGCAAAGATGGATGTACTGACCATCCCGTTTTTGATCAATGAGATCACAAAAGCAACCTCTCCGGTCAAATTGTTTGAATATATGGCATTGAATAAGCCGATCGTCACGACTGACATGGATGAGTGCAGAAAGTATCAGTCAGTCCTGATCGGGCATGACCATAAGGAATTTGAAGCAAAACTGGATGAGGCATTGGGAAAAAGGTCAGATAAAGCGTATATAGAACTGTTAGACAGGGAAGCATTGGAGAATACATGGGAAGAAAAGGCAAAAGCAATCATAGAAGAAATGAAGCACTGCGAAGAAGCAGACGGGAACCGGTAAGTAGACAGCCGCATATGCAGACTTCAGGCAGAAGGCAGAGACATCGAAGAAGATCCAGAAGACTTCGGCGGAGAAGAAGGCTTTTTGGAATTGTTGTGGTACTGATCCTGGCAGCGGGGATGGCAGGAATTTTTCTGTGGAAAAGAAGTCATACTGCGGGAAGTCCCCCGACATCTGAAAATAAGGGGGGATCAAAGGATACAAAAAAGAAAGATGCTCAGAGCGGGACATCCGATTATACGATAGAACTTCAGGGTGACAGTGAAGTGACTGTCAGGCTTGGAGATCCGTATGAGGATGCCGGTGCAGTTGTGAAAGACCGGCAGGGGAATAGAACAGATATCAGCGTCAGTCTGGAGGAATATGATCTGAATACGGCAGGAGAACACCAGTTGGTTTATAAAGCCACCGATCCCAAAGGAAAAGAAATCTCAGCACAGAGAACCGTTACGGTGACTCCGAATAAAGAATATGGAGCAAAAGGTCTTCCGATTTGTATGTATCATTATGTATATGATGCCAACAGTGTCCCGGAGAATCTGAACTCCAATTATATAGAAGTGGGAACACTGGAAGAAGAATTGAAATATCTGCATGAGAATGACTATTATTTTCCGACCTGGAAAGAAGTGAGGGAATATCTGGACGGAGAGAGAATCCTTCCGGATAAAAGCATTGTACTTTCTTTTGATGATGGTCCGCTGTATATAGAACTGGCAATCCCTTTATTTGAAAAGTATCAGACACCTGCAACTTCTTTCGTGATCACCAGTTATTATAATGATAAAAGCATGTTGGATCCTTACCGAAATAATCAGTATCTGACACTGGAGTCGCATACAGATAATATGCACCGTGGTGGTGGAACTTACGGACACGGAGGTATTTTCCCGGCTTTATCGAAAGAAGAAGCCCTGGCAGATCTGAAGAAATCCATTGAGTATTGTGGAAATGGAGATGCACTTGCATATCCGTTCGGGGATTATACGGCAGAGTGTGAACAGACGGTGGAAGAGGCTGGATTTTTATGTGCAGTTACGACAGAACCGGGCAAATGTTATCCGGGAGATGATCCCTATGCTCTGACGAGAGTACGAATGTTAGGAAGTCAGTCATTAGATCAGTTTATTTCAGAGATCAACTAAAGAGGAATAAAGAGAGGTGCTTCTTATGGGCAGAGAAGTGAGAAGACGCGGTAGAAGGCGTGCAGCGGCAGCGAAAGAAAAAAATAAGAACTGGTTTATGAAGTTGAAAATGTGGCAGCGGGTCCTGCTCTGCACCGTAGGGGTGCTGATCTGTACTTTTTCTGCGGCAGCAATTTATGTCGCAGCAAAGTGGGGAAAGATCCAGACGCAGGATATTGAGGCAAAGGATCTGATTATCAATGAGGAAGTTCAGGAGAAGAACGGGGAGATCAATCTGGGAAAAGGTTATACCAATATCGCCCTCTTTGGTGTGGATTCCCGTGATGGAAATCTTGGAAAGGGAAACCGCACGGACTGTATTATTGTAGCCAGTCTGAATAATGAGACGAAGGAAGTAAAGATGATATCAGTTTACCGGGATACTCTGCTGGATCTTTCTGACGGAACTCTTCAGAAGTGTAATGCTGCTTACAGTTATGGAGGACCGACGCAGGCTGTTAATATGCTGAATATGAATCTGGATCTCGATATCCAGAAATACGTGACCGTAGATTTCGGTGCCATTGCAGATGCGATCGATCTGCTGGGGGGAGTGGAGATCGAGATCAAAGAGGAAGAAATCCAGTATCTTAACAAGTTTGTTCAGGAAACTGCAGATTCTGCAGGGAAAGAGGCACACCGGGTAGAAACTGCCGGACTTCAGTTATTAGACGGAGTTCAGGCAACGACTTATGCAAGAATCCGGTCGACAGCCGGTGGTGACTTTACCAGAACAGAGCGGCAGCGTCTGGTTATTGAAAAAATCGTAGAAAAGGCAAAAAATGCGGATCTTATGACGTTGAATTCGATCATCGACAAGGTATTTCCACAGGTTGCAACCAATTTTACACTTTCGGATATTCTTTATTATGCCCAGGCTTATACGGAGTATCAATTAACCGGTAATATGGGATTCCCACAGGATAAGTCAACAGATACGATATCAGGACTTGGAAGTATTGTGATCCCTGAAAACCTGGCATCGAATGTATCTGCACTTCATCAATTCCTATATGGGGTAAATGATTATAGTCCGTCTTCTAAAGTGAACAGTATCAGTGAAAAAATTGTTGCGAGGGTTGGTGCAGGTGGAAATGCACAGGATTCAGGAGATTCATTGAAAAAAAATGATTCATCATCTACAGGAAGGACGCAGGATCGGATCTATAATGAACCGCAGCCATCAGTTCCTGATGACGATGAGCCGGCAGTACCGGATCAACCGTCAGATAATGGAAATAGTGGAACTGATCCGGGAACAGACAGTGGAACCGGTGATGGAAATCCAGGAGCAGATACCGGTGAAACCGATTCGGGAGACAACAGTGGAACTGGTGAAAATGGTGGACAATTATAGAAAAACCGTGTATGATAAGAGATAATGACTTAAATCTAATATGAACAAAGGGGTAGTTACATGAAGATGATGAAAAAAGCAGCAGCGATGATTTTATCGGTCTGCCTTACAGTACCAATGTTTGGCACAATTGTCAGTGCTGCACAGGGACAATTGATGTTCTCAGATCCAGAGACAAAGGTAGGAGCAACGGTAGATGTAAGTCTGGTTGTAAAGACCGGAGGAGATGCAATCGGAGACGCAGATATCACAATGAGTTATGATACATCGGCACTTGAATTTGTCAGTGGTGATGGTGTTCAGGCAGATGGCTCAGGAAATCTGACTTACTCAGGCAGTGGAACAGGTTCCGAGAATGAACTGCGTACGACACTTCAGTTTAAAGCACTGAAAGCCGGAGATACAACGATCAGTGTTCAAAGCTCCAAAGCGTATCTTTACAATGATGAGACACTGACACTGACAGAAGGTTCTTCTGCGGTAACGGTAGCAGCAGGCGATGATGGAAGTACAGAGATTACGACAACTGCGGCAGAGGGAGGAACTCCTGTTGCCGGAGAGACTACCAATATCACAGTTTCGGTAAACGGGACAGATTATCTCTTCTCAGAGGCATTTACTGCAGCAGATCTTCCGGAGGGATATACAGAAACAAAGCTTACATTCAATGGTGAAGAAAGAAAATTTGCGAAGAATGGTGCAGGTGTATGTATCGGATATCTTGTAGATTCTGCGGGAACAGGAAAGTTTTTCCTTTATAATGAAGAGGATGCTACATTTTTACCCTATACGGAGATTCAGATTTCAGACAGTACCTCGATTATTCTTCTGAGTGATACAGGAGATGTATCCATTCCGTCTTCTTATCAGCAGGGAGAACTGACAGTTGGAGACCAGAGTTATCCTTACTGGGCTGATCCGGAGAATGACCGGTATGATCTGATGTATGCTTTAAATACAAGAACCGGAGAAAAAGGATTTTATCAGTATGATTCATCAGATGGAACTTATCAGGCGGTTGAGACACCGGCAGAGCAGGTAAAGGAGAAGACGAATGAGTCAGTTCTTTCTAAAATAGGAAACTTTATTGCGGATCATACTTTATTTGTCCTGATCGCGGCAGGAGCATTTGTTCTGATTCTTCTGATCCTCATGATTATTTTTGCCATCAAGCTTGTTCACAGAAATCAGGAACTGGATGATCTTTATGATGAGTACGATATCCCGTTTGAAGAGGAAGAAGAAAAGCCGGCAAAGAAGAAAAAATCCCGCAAGGCAGAGAAAGAACCGGACGATGAATACGAAGATGAGTATGACGATGAATACGAAGATGAGTATGACGATGAGTATGAGGACGAATACGAAGATGAGTACGAAGATGAGTATGACGATGAGTATGAGGACGAATACGACGATGAGTATGAAGACGAGTACGAAGATGAGTATGACCATGAATACGACGGATATGACAGCAGTGAGATAGAAGAAGATGAGAAGGCAGATTCTTTAAAAGGAGATACAAGAAATTTTAAGAGACCGCGAAGAGGCAGAAAATCCCCGGAATATGATGTGGATTTTGTAGATCTGTAATGAAAAGAGAGGCAGGTATATTATGAAAGTGATCATAATGTGCCTGCTTTCAACATTTGTTAATCAAATGAACACACTTTCATCACAATCCTTTATTACTATATAACCATAAAAGAAATACAAAATAAATATAAGAGAAAGCGGGTATGAATCATGGATAATCAGTATAGTTATTATAATCCAAATGAGACAGAAGGAAATACATCAAACGGTACAGCATTTTATAATAATGGACAGGGTGATGATGGAAAGACACCAAAGAAGAAAAAAGAGCATAAGAAAATGCCGAAGGCTGTTGCAGTAACTGGACTGGCATTGATGTTCGGAGTTGTATCGAGTGCTACCTTCCTTACTACGAATTATGTGGGAACGAAAGTACTGAAACTTGGAACAACTCAGAAAAGTACCAGTACTACATCGACCAGTGCAGTTACCAGTAACGCATCACTGACGAAGACATCCAGTGTGGTTACATCAGATGTATCCAGTGTAGTAGAAAATGTAATGCCATCTATCGTTTCTATTACGAATATGAGTGTACAGGAAGTTCAGAACTTTTTCGGAGGAACTTCCAAGCAGGAAAGCGAAAGTGCCGGTACAGGAATCATCATTTCACAGAATGATTCGGAATTGCTGGTTGTGACAAATAACCATGTAGTTGCCGGAAGCAATACATTGACAGTTACTTTTGCAGATGGCAACAGCGTTGAAGCAAATATCAAAGGAACAGATTCAGAATATGATGTTGCTGTAGTTGCGGTTCCACTGGATTCCATTTCTGAAGATACGAAGAAGGCTATCTCAGTTGCAACACTTGGTGATTCCACAGAGCTGAAAGTGGGAGAACCGGCAATCGCAATCGGAAATGCACTGGGTTATGGACAGTCTGTTACAACAGGAGTTATCAGTGCCCTGAACCGTTCAGTATCAGAGACAAATGAGACAACCGGAGAGACGACAGAGAGCAGTGTAAAACTGATCCAGACAGATGCAGCAATTAACCCTGGCAATAGTGGCGGAGCTCTTGTCAATGCCAGTGGTGAAGTAGTTGGAATTAATTCATCCAAGCTGGTGGGAGATTCGGTTGAAGGTGTCGGATATGCGATCCCGATCAGTGACGTATCAGATCTGATTGAGAACCTGATGAACCAGGAGACAAAGACAAAAGTTGCCGAAGCAGATCAGGGAGCAATCGGAATCAAGGGAATGAGCGTTTCTACAGAGTATTCCCAGCAGTTGAATATGCCAGAAGGTGTATATGTATCAGAAGTTTCTAAAGGTGGCGGAGCAGTAAAAGCAGGCATGACAAGAGGATGCATCATTACAGGAATCAACGGAACAACGGTTTCAAGCATGGATGATCTTCAGGAACAACTGCAGTATTATGCAAAAGGTGATGAAGTAGAGCTTACGATCCAGGTACCACAGAGCAATGGGGAGTATCAGGAGCAGAGTGTGAATGTTGCTTTAGGAGCAAAGCAGACAAGTAAATAAAAAGCATAAAAGCTGAGTTTGTGTTATAAGATGCAAAGAGGCTGACACTTTTACGAGGAAGAATCGCAGAGTGTCAGCCTCTTTTTTTATCAGTGCCGGATAGAATTACCGGTCAAATTCTGGATTGACAGCATAAAAATTCTTACTGTCCAGTTTTTCCTGAACAATGCGGAGACTTTCACCGAATCTTTGGTAATGTACGATCTCCCGTTCCCTTAAGAAACGGATCGGATCACAGACTTCAGGATCTTTGATCAGCCGGAGAATATTATCATAGGTAGTGCGTGCTTTCTGTTCAGCACTGAGATCTTCATGGAGATCGGTGATAGGATCCCCTTTTGACTGGAATGTTGTTGCACTCCAGGGGACACCTCCGGCAGACTGTGGCCAGAGAGCAAGAGTGTGATCTACATAATAGGGAGCAAATCCGGAATGTTCGATCTCCTCAGGGGAAAGATTGCGGGTCAACTGGTGGACAATCGCACAGACGATCTCAAGGTGGGCAAGCTCTTCTGTTCCGATGTCGGTCAGTATTCCGGTAACTTCTTTATATGGCATGGTATACCTTTGGGATAAATACCGCATAGATGCACCCAGTTCCCCGTCAGGACCGCCAAACTGGCTGATAATAACCTGTGCAAGACGGGGATTAGTCTGTGTGATCCTGACAGGGTACTGTAATCTTTTTTCATAATTCCACATATTCAGCAGCCTCCTTCCTGCCATGGCCATGGCTCATTGATCCAGGACCAGTAATCAGACTCACAGGCAGTTGCAGTATCGATCGTAAGAGGACCGTAGGCAGAAGCATATTCCCGTAATGCTTCATTCCGCTTTCGGCTGCATTCATTAAAAAAGAGGAGTGCATTCTGATCCCATGGATGTGTATCCAGAAATAATTTTGTGTCATCTACGGCAAAGCTGATCTCATTGATATAATTTAAAAGTTCTCTGCGATTCATTTTCTGACAGGTCACTGACATACGCCTCCTTTTCCACAAAATGACTTATCAAGTTCCCGGAAAATCGTGCCACGGTGAAATCCTTTGTTGTAATCGTAAAGATCTCTCCAACGCTGCCATGGAACATAAGCCATTGCAATCGGAAGATCTTCCAGAGGATCTTTTATACCGCAGCCACAGTCAGGTTTTGCCGGTACAGGCTGGATTTTCTGACTGACAGGATGGCTGCAGGGTTCCGGAACAGGACGGCGGCAGTTGCAACTATGTCCGGACTGACAGGAACGGTGCTGGTTTATTTGATTCTGATAAATTGGCAATGAAAAAACTCCTTTCCTGGTATCTACAGAATTATTGTATGGAATTTTAGATGAAATGTGAGAAAGAGTCCTCTTTACATTTGAATATAAATCATTTATAATGTATGAGTTGACGGGGTGTGGCTCAGTTTGGTTAGAGTGCACGGCTGGGGGCCGTGAGGTCGCAGGTTCGAATCCTGTCACCCCGAGTGCAGCGGACAGGGCAGGACGGTTCAGGAAAGAGGAAGCGTTTTGCCTGAAAGACTGGAATTTAATAGAGTTATCGATGGGGATACTGTGAAACTTGAACGCTCACAGTATTTTTCAATTAAAAAGGAATTTCCCCGAACTTAGTAAAAAGAGAAATGATAAAAGGAGCGGATAGTATATGTGTGGATTTGCAGGATTTGTCGGTAATGTTGATGACAGAGAACAGGTACTTGTTAATATGATGAATACAATCGTACACAGGGGACCGGATAGTGCGGGAAAGTATGTGGATGAAGATGCAGCACTCGGATTTCGCCGTTTGAGTATCATAGATCTTTCTTCCGTTGGTGATCAGCCGTTGTACAATGAGGATCGCAGCATGGTTCTTGTATTTAATGGAGAGATTTATAATTACCAGGACCTGAGAGAAGAACTGAAAGCGGCAGGTCATGAGTTTGTATCGAATACAGATTCAGAGACACTGATTCATGGATACGAAGAGTGGGGCGAGAAGCTGGTAGACCGTCTTCGAGGAATGTATGCTTTTGCAATCTGGGATACAAAGAAGAAAAGATTGTTTGCAGCGAGAGATATTTTCGGAATCAAACCGCTATATTATGCGAATATGAATGGTACATTGATGTTTGCTTCTGAAATCAAAGCATTTATGGAGCATCCGAAGTTTGATAAGGTGTTCAATGAAGAGGCACTTGGAAACTATCTTTCTTTCCAGTTTGTTCCTACGAATGAGACATTTTTTAAAGGAGTGTTCTGTGTACAGCCAGGACATTACTTTATATATGAAAATGGAAAAATGAACATTACACGTTATTTTGAACCTCATTTCACAGGAGACTGTAAGAAGCCTTTCAAAGAAGTGGTGGATGATGTAGAACGTGTGATGAAGGATTCCGTTGAGAAGCATAAAATCAGTGATGTAGAGGTTGCTTCTTACCTTTCCAGTGGTGTGGACTCCAGTTATCTGACTTATCTGGGACAGGTGGATCGTACTTTTACAGTCGGATTTGATGAAGGAAAGTACAGTGAGATTCAGGATGCAAAGGAATTTGCAGCAAGCATTAACATGAAGAATGACGCTAAGGTGATTTCACCGGAAGAATATTGGGATAAGCTTTCGGATATTCAGTATTATATGGATGAGCCGGTCGCAGATCCAGCTGCAATCGCACTTTATTTCCTCAGTGCAGAAGCGTCCAAGAAGGTTAAGGTAGTTCTTTCAGGAGAAGGTTCTGATGAATTGTTTGGAGGATATAACATATATTGTGAACCTTTGGAACATACTTCTTTTAATAAAATACCGATGCCGGTACGCCGTTTCCTGGGTGCGTTTGCAGAACGCTGTCTGCCACGTGGTATGAAGGGAAGAGGTTTCCTTATGCGTCACGGAAAGACATTGGAAGAGAGATATTTCGCAAATGCGACGAATATTTTTACAGAGCGTGAGGCAAATCGTATTTTGAAAAAAGGATGTAAGCCGGGAATCCAGAAAGTGACAAAACCATTGTATGCACGTGTAAAAGGAAAAGATCCTGTGACAAAGATGCAGTATGTGGATCTTCATTTATGGCTGGGGCATGATATTCTGATGAAGGGTGACAAGATGGGAATGGCGAATTCTCTTGAAGTCAGAGTTCCGTTCCTTGACAGAGAAGTACTTGAACTTGCCGAGACACTTCCGTTAAAATACAAAGTACGTGCGCCAAAGACGAAGGTTGCATTGCGTGCTGCGGCAGAGCGACATATCAGAAGTAAGACAGCGGAGAAGAAGAAACTGGGATTCCCAATTCCGATTCGTGTATGGTTGAAGGAAGAGAAGTATTATAATATTGTAAAAGAGATGTTTGAGTCTGATGCAGCGAAGAAGTTCTTTGATACGAAGCTCCTGCTTAAGATGCTTGATGATCATAAGAACGGAAAGAATACGAATGAGAAGACGGATAATAGCCGTAAGATCTGGACAGTTTATATCTTCCTCGTATGGTATGACAGATTCTTTGAGCATGGAAAACCGATTCATCCGGCGATGAGTGTTCAATAATAAAAAATGTATCTGCTGTTTATTAATTGGGAATGTTAAAAAATAGAATAGATACAGATTTTAGATGGGAGTATGTATGAGAAACTATGAGAGTGATGCTTATAGGAAGTATCGAAGCTCAATGGAGCAGAGACAGAAGGTTGTGAGAACATCAGGTTCTCCATATTCTCAGCAGACTGCGGTACAAGGGAAACGGCAAATAGCGGAAAGGTCTGCGAGTACAAAACGTAAAAGGACAAGAGAAAAGGGGAAACCTTATTATGATTATGATCTGCTTCTTGTAATTATTTTTCTGATGTGCTTTGGACTTGTAATGCTTTATAGCAGTAGTGCCTACAGTGCACAGAATGATTATAATAATGATATGTTTTTCTTTACAAGGCAGGCGATTATCGGTATTATCGGATTTCTTGCAATGTTTATCGTTTCTAAGATTGACTATCATCTGTATGGTGCGTATGCAAAAGAATTTTTTTGGTTTTCAATGTTTTTGATGGCATTGGTGCAGACACCACTTGGTAAGACTGTAAATGGAGCAAGAAGGTGGATCAGGCTTCCTGGTGGCTTGTCATTGCAGCCGGCAGAGTTTACGAAGATTGCGGTGATTCTATTTATAGCATATGAAATCTGCCTCTTGGGGCAAAAGGCGAAAAAATGGGATGGAATTAAGATTCTGCTTGGTTATGGTCTTGTTGCAACACTGGGAGTTTTTCTATTGACGGATAATCTGAGTACAGCAATTATTGTGTTTGCAATTACATGTATTTTAATTTTTGTTGTACATCCGAAGACAAAACCATTTGTTGCTGGAGTAATTGCAGCAGGAATCGTGGGAATCATTGGAATTATTTTTTTGAAATATACACTTGCAGAAAGTGAT
>ERZ773170.2294-NODE-2294-length-11830-cov-17.169172_pt1 | contig 11830 bp, 14 predicted proteins | sample MGYA00581002_ERZ773170 | MGnify/ENA primary metagenome ERZ773170 (study PRJEB29015, sample SAMEA2737811) | human gut metagenome | biome: human gut; feature: human-associated habitat; material: faeces | place: China | collected 2012 ... | reverse complement strand
AAGTGTATCCTGTACATCGCCGGTGCCGGTAAAGCCGAACAGCTTCTTGTAGCCGGTCTCATAAACAAGCCATGCGCCGGGATTTTTCTTTAGATAGTAACTAACGTTGGATTGAAGGACACGCCGATAGGCAGAATATTTTTGTTGCAAGGAATTGTAGGCCAGGAGTGCTTCGCTGCTCAATTCGCCATGGCTGACGCGTTTCTGTGCTTCCAACATGGGAGAAAACTCGTTACGTTGCTCTTTCGGCCAGTCGCGGCTTTCTTCGCTCCACGGCCCGGAAATATGCTTCATATAATAGGCGTAGTAGATTTCGTCCGCGTCTATGTAGCTTTCTGCCGTCACGCCCTGATAAATGCCGAATGCCAGAAATGCAGCCAAGAATACCGCAGCACCATTCATCAGTAACAGCTTTCTGCCTTCTTCACAAGTGACAGAGGTTGCGTGAGTTTTGTGACGGAATGGAAGTGTCAGACTACGTTTGGCAGCTGGCAGCAGCTGTGCCTTTGAAAAAACCGTACAGAATGCCACGGACAAGACACTGCCTAAAGCGGCGGCAGTTACCCACTCTACCATTGGGAGACTGATGGGGCTGCCGAACCAGAACAGATTCCGATAATTTCCCAGCAGTTCATTGGTTTGCAATAGGCTTACCATATTGGCATACTTTATGACATTCAAATGGCTCGTGGCAGGAATCGCAGCACGGATGCCATACATCGCCAAAGGCAGCGCCAACGCACCAATCCAACCGGCCGCAGCACGTTTGGCGATAAGGGCAGCCAGCATGACCCACAGCCCCATCACAAACGCACCGGCCCACTTAGCAAGTAAAAACCGAAAAAGATACTGGCCAACGGTAATCTGCATGGTACAGCGCATCAAAGCCGGAACGCTTTGAATCGTGCGGTTCATGGGGCCAAGGCTGAACGATGCCGAACAGTATGCGAGATTGACCCCATACAGCACCGTAAGAACGACCAATAAGCTGGCAGCAAATGCCGCCAGCTTTGCAATGGCCGTCTTTAACCGTCCACCGGGCAAGCTGCGAATCAGGCTCAACAAACCGCTGTCGCGCTCTTGGCGTACAAGAATCAGCGCAAGCAGCAGCATAGCCGCCAACAGGATAAGATCCGTGAATGCATAGCTGATGGCCGTGTACAAACCCTTTTGCGGGTAATACTCTATAGGCGTATCTGTCAGCCCGGCATAAACCTGCGCGGTCAGTTCTATGTTTTTTAAATCGTACCCGGTACGGTCATTTTGAAAAATGGAGATGCCGGACAGTTGGGTGGCTTTGGTTTGAACACCCTCCAAGAAGTCGTTGTAAGCAGCCACGGTGTCATACTCGCTTTGCAGCTGGCTGAACAGGCGGTACTCTGTGTTCAAGTTATCCGTAAACAGAGTATAGGTCTTATCCGTGTACTCTTGTTCATAGGCATCGAACATGGCGGCATTGTCCTGCCGATACTGAGTGAGCCCATAGCCGCCGTAAGCCAGTTCCCGATAATACTGCCCGATTTTTACAAGGCTTTCTATCTCAGTGTATTTATTGTGAAGATAGGCTCCCTTTTCTTCCATGGTTTTATCGGAAAGCTCGGCGCCTACTGCGCGATAGGCTGATGCAGGAGGCTGCTTGGCTGTGGGGCGAGTACCTATCCACAGCAGTAGGAGATTGGAGGCCGCCAGTATAGCCAACAGAGCCGGGAACACTCTGCCGCCCCAAACTTTGCGGAGTTCAGCAAAAAACAGGCTCATTTACCGTCTCCCTCACCGAACACATTCAGGTAGACATCCTCAAGACCTTGGCCGGGTGCGTATTTTTCAATCAACTCCGGCACGGGCGCGGCATCCACGATCTTGCCGGCGCGCAAAAGAATAACCTTGGTTGCTACTGTTTCTACATCCGAAACAACGTGCGTTGCCACAAGAATAATGCGGTCTTTCGCCATATCTGCCAGCAATTCACGCAGGCGAACGCGCTCCTTGGGGTCAAGACCCGCCGTCGGTTCGTCCAAAATCAACAGCTTGGGGTCGCCCAGCAGGGCGGATGCCAACAGCAGACGCTGCTTCATGCCGCCGGAATAGGCAGAAAGGCGCTTGTCCAATTCGGCGGTCAAGTTTACGGCAGCCACCACACGGGCCACGTCAGTGGCAACATCTTTGCGAGGAATTTCTTTCAGCGCGGCCATATAGGCAAGAAAACGGCGGCCGGTATAGCTGTCATACAAGCCCTGCTGCTGCGGCATATAGCCCAAAATGCGGCGGAAGGCAATACCCGCTGCGGGCTTGCCGCACCAAAGCACCTCGCCGGAATCGGGCGCAAGTGTTCCCGTGATAATGTGAATTAAAGTGGATTTCCCCGCGCCGTTGGGGCCCAGCAATCCATAAAGACCCGACGTCAGGGTGAGCGACACGCCCGACAGCGCTCTTTTTACTTGTGGCCGCGCATTTTTCCCGAATGGTAACATCGGAATATGCGAAATATAGGTCTTGTAGAGGGAATCGAGAGCAAATGTAGTATCCATAAAGCAAAAATATAAATCAAACATTTATTCTGGTATCTAATGTTTACGAAATTGGAGTTGATATTTCTTCGCTAGAGTCTCCCCGCAAATAAGCATCTTTACTTATAAAACTATAAATATCTATATAGCAGGACTCATCAGCTACTCCATAATCTCCTTGATTTTTGAGATTTTTTTTAATGGTTCTATCATAAAGAAAAACAGTGTCGCCTGATACAGTAAGAATATGTCCGGGGGTCATTTTTGTTTTAGTATATCTTGCATTTGTGGGATGACCAGTTTTATCTAGTATGATGTTTGTGATTGAACCATCTTCGTTATCTAAAGTTAATGCAAAGCGGTCATCAAAGAGATACAAAAGGTTTGGAGAATTATCCATTGACAAATCCTTTGGAATATCAAGTGTAAAGCTTTGTTCAGTCAAAAGATTCTTGGCGGATAGAGTTCCGTCCCCATAATTGTAGCCACATAAATAGTCTCCTTGTATGGTATAACCAATATTTTCTCCATCATATAGATTACTTATCGGATGATTGTTTGCACAATCAGAAAGAGATGTACCTGATTGCGCTGGATTGAGCCAAAAATACTGACAACCATATCCATCTATTTTGATATAGGCTATATTATTGCCTACGGCACGCATAGCACCATAATAGGCATTATTTGGGTATACTACCACGGTTTGGCGCTTTCCAGTTTCGCAGTCAATTTTTTCGAGTTGTCTTGTTTGATTACCACTATCTTCTACACGAATAATTTCTGCCAGAATTTCTTCACCATAGCCGAAAACAGAACCAAGGAAATTTTCTCCGCTATTTAAAATACAAACACTCTTTTCTTCATTGCAATCTCCTTTGATTCTAGTAATATGTGGAGGTGTATCTGTTTCTGATGCTGTTTGAACAAGATATAAGGCACCATTGTGGAAGAAAATTGTATGGCCGTATTCCCCATCTTTAAGTTGTAAATATGACGAACATGCTTCTGTATCATGGGTGCAATTGGGAGCAGAACACATAAATACCTGCTGTTTTGTCTGAAAATCGGTAAAAAGAATGCTTTCACTGGAGGGATAAATGCTCTGCAATGTGTAAATTCCTTCTGGAGAAATGGCAATATCTCCGAGAATATCATCAGGAGCAATGTGAGTGATGGGAATAGATTCCTTTGCGTCAGGTTGAGTATAATCGTCATTTATGGCTGGGGATTTAGCTTCACTTTTTAAACTACTATTACTTGAACAAGAGGTAAGGAAAACCAATCCGGAAAAAAGTAGAGTGAATGCTCTTACATATTGTTTCATACTTTTGTGTTCTCCTTAATTATATAGACGGATTGCTTCGATATGTAATATATGGCAGACCTGTTATGTATACAAACAATACCAAGTCTGCCATATATTTCTATTTCAAATAAATCAATCTAACTTTTAGCAATCCCACGAAGTATTATTGCTGCCGCCGAACGTCACACGTGCTTTATTTGAATCACTTGCATAGGATAAATATGTCTGTGAGCCATAAACCAATCTGAATTTAGGCTCTCCGTAGCGATCAATCCTTGTTAATGCGGAATCCTTCATGCTGGTTTCATCCTTTTGATATGTCCAAAGAATTGCTCGTGAACTGCTCGCAGCACTTGTCTCTCTATTTACAGCTAACGTTGTATCTGCAGCAAATTCAAGAACAAAACCGGCCTTGGAGTTCACCACGCGATAGACCTCATTGAACTTTTGATCTGTACTGGGGGATGTCGTTTCCCAGAGAATCAGGGGCTTTCCCAACGCAGATACAGTTGTGCTATCTCTGGCTACGTTTAAGTAATTGTTACTACTGGATATAGAATGGTAGGGGCGATACGTCATACTATAGTAATTGGGCCCGACCTGCGCTGCAAACGTAGGCAGCGCCATGGCTACCATCATTGCGAGGGAAAGCAGGAACATAGGAATGCGTTTTTTCATCGTTGACATTTGATAAGCCTCCAGTCTAATGGATTTCGTAGGGTTGATATTCGGACAATTACAAGCGCCTGTGCACCGACGCTTACTACTAATTGGGAACCGTGGGAAGATATGCGTTATATTGGCATTAAAATAGCATAGATTTCTATCAAGGTCCACAAATCGTGCGTAAACGCAAAATAAAGTGCATGAACGCAAAAAATCCTCCACGCCAAATCAATCGCGTGGAGGATTGAGCATACTTGCTGGAAAATACGAACTATCTAAGATTCGACTCTGTCCGGCCAATCTGCGCTAAAAATAAACCGACAGTCCTCGTAGGTGAACAGATATTCTGCATGGTACTTTTCTAAAATGTCTTTGACATTGCTTATCCCAAAGCCATGAAGTAACGGATCTTGTTTGGTTGTGGGAATGTGGCCGTTGCTGATTTGGACATTTTCACTCGGATTAACAATTAGCAACGAGAGCATATTTTTGCTGTAAAGAATCTGAATACTGACCCAGCGGTCTTGTTCAGATAAATCTGCGCAGGCCTCCATTGCATTATCAATCACATTGCCAAGCACAATAGTTACGTCAACGCGAGGAATCTTCAATTCTGAAAGATCATTTACACGAAAACGCATATCAATTCCCAATTTTCTGCCTATGTACCCCTTTTGGTTTAAAACGGCATCAATAGCTGCATTGTGGCTGTTAATCAGTAGAATGCGCTCGCTTTGACGCACATTTAATTCTGAAAGGAACTCTTTGGCATCGTCAATGCGTTCGTTTTCCAGCAATTCCGATAGCGTAGACAGATTGGCTCGGAAGTCATGCGTCATTTTTCTTTGGCCTGCATACGCTTGGCTCAATGCCTGAATGTTCTCGTCCTGCACGTGGGCTCGCTCGTTGGCAGCAATCAACTTCTCACGATTTTCCGCGTTTGCTTCCAAATAGTCCAACAAAATCAGAGCAGCCACGTCAACAAGATTGAGTATCAACAGACAAATCTGCCATACACGTTGCTCTTGCGGATAACTATATACTTGCCGAAGCACAAGCAAGGTACAAACCGGAAAAACTGCGGATAATGGCACCCAAGCACTTGTTTGTGCTCTTGTGTGCAGGGGGTGGTGATATTTTCTGATAAGTAGGGCAATACACAAAGAAATAAAACCCCGGACAAAAAATACTGCGGAATAAAGCGGTATATTCCATATGTATTCTTCATATTTCCAATTTCCAAAGTAGAGGAAAATGGATTCGAACCAATAGCTGTAAGAAAATAAGACGGCGTAAACTGTTACAACAATAAATAGTCTCCGATCCCAGCGGCTTTGGTACAGGAATGCGCTGAATACATACAGCAGCGAAATTTCCTGAAGCATCTTGAATGTGTATCCTAATTTTGTTCCGATGAGAATAGAAAAAAAGTATAAATAGTCCACAATAAAAGGCTGTAAATCCAGTTTTTATTTCTTTCCTCATTACGTGGGAAAAAAGCGTCGAATATGAGTTTGTTGATAACAACAGCAAAAACGTTGCCTATAAGGCTAAGAATATTCCCCCAAACCACTACCATAGCTGCTGCGCCTGCCATCTTACAAATTTCTGCTTATTTTCTCGATAGCTGCGGGCACCGACCGGCAGAGTCAACCCGGTTGTTAAAACGGCACTCGTGCTTTGGAAAGACTGCAAATAAGCCATATTAACGAGATAACTTTTATGGATACGCAAAAAGCCCTGCGGAATAAGCAGTTCTTCTAACTGCATCATGGTCAGTCGCGTTACCAACTGTTCTCGGCAACCACCAATCAAGTGCAGATATTGCTCACGTCCCTGACTCTCTACCCATGCAAGTGATTGAACCGGAATAGGAACACTTTCGCCCTCGCAGAGAATCTCGACTTTTCGTTGCCGAGTACGGCACATTGCCAATGCATCCTCAAAGTAAATTGGCAGCTTCTTTTCTAAATCGGCTTTGGCGAGATATCGAAATGCATCCACTTCATAGCCCTCCGGAGCATATTCGCTGAAATTTGTCACAAAAATCAAGACGGCCTCCGGATTTATCTTGCGCATCTTTCTAGCAAGGTCAATTCCACTTTCTTTGCCAAGGTCTATGTCGAGAAAAAGAATATCATATTGTGCTATTGTGTCAGCCCGCATTTCAGCAATATCAGTTAAACAGATTACGGCCATAGATTTGCTGGTGTATGTTGGTAAAGATAGTATCCTTTTTGACATAGACTGTGCAAATGTCGGATCATCATCACAAATAAGAATTTTTGTCATATTCTCTCCTACAAAGCCTCGACCAACTGTGGTTTGATTGACGTGTGTTCTCAAAATAACGAATCCTCCGCGTTTTGTCAACATATTTCTTTACATATACCACGTTTGTGGAATTAAATCAATGATATTCTACAAATAAAACGACTCAAAATTGTAAAATACTGTTGTTGAGGGAGGGGAGAACATTTATGGTGTATGATTTAGGCCCACGTCTGTTAAAATTGCGAAAAGATAAAAACCTTACACAGCAGACGGTGGTTAATCGTGCAAAAGGGTTCGACCCAAATTTACGCCTTTCGGATTCAGTACTGGGTAAGTATGAAAGCGACCGTGCTGTTCCACGGCTGACAGAGGCGGCAGCACTTGCGGATGTATTGAACGTTTCGCTGGACTATTTGGCGTATGGTGAGAATTGCGATGTACTTCCGCTTAGGGGATTAAGCCCTGAGCAGGTAAAGCTGCTTGTGGATTTGTCAGCATATATTCGGGACAAGAAAAGAAATGATCTACGGTATGAGACCACCTCAAAAATAACAGTCGAGCAAAGCAAGTTGATTGCTCGACTAATTGATGAAATCCTGCACTGAGTGCTTTTTCATCTTTCAAATTTTGCGTTTATGTCATATTTTTTGCGTTTATGACATTTTTGTGGCGAAAATATCCTTTCGCTGATAAAATGTGCATCGTAAGGAGTTGACATGAATGGAAGCTTTGGCGGCAAGAATAGCAGCTTTTTGTTTACAAAAGCACTATATCGAATCAGATCAGATTGCATGGCTGCAATATGGTTTGACAAGTCGCCTGATAGGAATGGTAACATTCCTGCTCCTGCTTCCGATTGGCGCATTTTTTGGAGGATGGGAAAGCACTTTCTTATTTCTTCTGATTTTTCGCTTTCTTCGCACACGGACTGGTGGATTTCATGCAAAGACTCCAAGTGCTTGTTTTTTCTGCTCCGCATTTACAATGATTGTCTCATTGGAGTTTGCAAAGCGATTGTGTCCAATATGGGATATGGTTTGTCTCATAACAGGAACTTTTCTAATTATTAAACTGGCACCGGCAAATAATGCTGCGCTACATCTGAATACAGAAGAATTTGCAGCCATTCAACGGAGAATTGTACTGAGATTATCTACAGTTATGCTGTTCGTGCTTCTGTTGTGGATTTTTAATGAACCACTTGCCTATCAGGGAATATCCGCTATTTTGGCAGTCGCTGGAACCTTAGTGGCTTCAAAACTTGGCTTTGGAATGCAATAATGCATTCTATTGATAAAGAACAAACACAAAAACGAAAGGGGTATCTATTATGAAGTCCAAGGAAAACTTTACTCAGCAGTTTGCCCGTGAGATGGCACAGGCGGTTGTTAAGCGCGAACGCTATGGTTGGCCGCCGGATTCTGCATGGGGAATGTTCCAGCCTGCACGACCGAAAGAAGAAAGTGCGACAAAGGAAAAGCAGTAAAATATTCATTTAATATGCACGTCAGCCAACGTGTTTAAAGCAATAGTCCACGTTTGCAATAAACGTGGACTATTGCTTTATATGGCAATAAGACTTGATTTGACAGAACTACAAAAAGCCATTTGAATTGACGTTTTAACCAATTCAAATGGCTTTTCGTAAATATCATCGACAGCAATAATGTAGTAAAAGCAATTCATTTTCTGTCTCCCACCCCGATTGCCACGATTTCGCGTTTGTCCCTTGAAATCACCATAATAGAAAATGGTGTAAGATTATTAAACCAGCAAAAAGGAACAGCGGAACATCCAAAGAGGAGATATGCCAGAATCAATTTACTGCATATATTGTTTTGGCGGCAAAACGAAAACGCCAATCTTACATAAAGAAGAAACAGAGAGAGCATGAAAAAGAAACCAGAACTAAAAAGGAGGCAGAACAATCCGAATTTAGAACCGCCGGGTATGATATGTGGAGCAGAATGGAGCCGAAAAATGAAAAACTGATGGCTGCTATGCAGCAATTAAGTCTCAAAGAGAGGTTTGTTGTCACAGAGTATGCCCTAAAAGGAAAGCCCTTTAAGGAAATTGCTCAAGAAACAGGACTCAAAGAAAAAGGAGTGGCATCTGCCTATTATAGAAGCATTAAAAAGCTGAGAGCCGAAATGGGGGATGTAAAATGACTTTTATGGAACTGTTACTCTCAGCGAAATTGGGAAGTACATCGGCCTTTGAGGAACTGTTTGTCCGGTACAAAAATCTTTTGCGAAAATATTCCGTAGTAAACGGTATATTCGACGAGGATTTGTATCAAGAGCAGTGCGTATTGTTTGCACACTGCATCGAAATTTTTGATGTGAATCGATAATAGAAAATCTCCGCCACATTTATGATGTGACGGAGATTTTTGTCAAAAGAGCGCATTTATAGGCTTGAGGCAAGCAATAAACGTACTGCGATAGCTTGATTTGACGCTTTTACAGGTGACTGTGAACGGAACATCTGCATGATTCCATAGAATCAAATCGCTTTGCCGCCAGACTCTTCATACTTACTTTCGCGTGCGATGTCACTTTTGAAGCGGATGCACCGCACGTGACCGAGACGTTCTACAAGGAAACAGTACGGGCGGATACCATCGTCGACTTCCAGAATCTCATAGGGCAATAGCTACATAGAGAGCAACTCTGCCAAAGAATGATTTTTGATTTGCTTTGCAAATTCCATCGCCGTATAAGGTGACTCTCCCTCATACCGCACTGCATAGCGGCTGGGGTATGGGAAAAACGAGATTCCGTTGGCCGCAAGCATGCTCTCTCCTGCCTCGATTTCCGGTGAACGGAAGTGGTAAATCCGCAATGTGGGCGGCACACGCAGCTTAGGACACCATTTCGGTACATTTACCTTGGGGTCATCAGAGCGAAAGATGATGATCTTTTTGCCGCCAGTGCAGTATTTTGTGTTCGGTTTCATGCGCCGACCGTGAACTATTTTCGTTTCAGACCCGGCGTAGAGCTTGCAATCCGGGCAGTAATAACATTTGAATTTGCGTACTTTCTCTTCATACATAGTCAATTTCACCTCTTATTCTGTCAAAAGAAGCCGTGGCAGCAAAGCGCCGCCACGGCTATCATTAAATCATTCTGTGAACATTCAACCCTTTACGCACACGCGGCCAGCGTTTGTCGGCGCGGGTTGAGGACCGCGAGCACAAAAGGGCGTGGCTTGATGTAGTAGTGAGTGGTAGATGTCTCAAAGTGAATCTCCTGCGTTTCTGTCTCATGAATCTTCACCACAGGGGCCGTATGATACATCTCACCACCAGTGCTGAAAATGGCAGGCCTGCCCACCATCAGTGCGGACATGAGTTTGCCGGTAATGTAAAGCTCCAGCTTCCGCTTTTTCATTCTGTCATTGCCTCCTTTTAAGAATCTCTGCATAGTTCCACCACGATGAACCGTGCGTTATCCAGCAGCGTATTCACATGGTACAGCGAGGTGTTCTGCATCTACGCGATTTCGTTCGTCTGGTAGCCCTTGGTGCGCAGACGGATAATTTCCATCTGCTGGGGCGTTACCCGCTTGGCGAGAGCGTGCAGGAGCAGTGCTACCTCACTTTCACGCAGCGCTTCTTCATCAGTGACTGTCGGCGTAGAGCGCCGGGTCAAATGCCCGGTGTAAGACTGTCGGGGTCGGACGAAGCGGATCACGCGAAAACGGCGCTTGTCGGTGCGGTGGGTATTGACAACTTCGCCCTCCATCGCCCGCCACGCAACCGTGGAAAAGGAATAACCTGCAAGGTTCGGGTCGGTCAGATACCGCTGCACGGCCCGCAAGTAGCCGAAAATGACGATGTCATAATACTCACTGGCAGGCAGATTCTTCTCGTGCAGGAACTTGTAGACAAGGTTGTGGTTTTTATCGGCAAAAATGCGCTGGGTTTCATTCAACGGAATATCGTGCATAAAGGCACCTCCTTTGTAAACTATCAAGCGGGCAGCGGCTGTGTGTCGCCGTTCACCGTAGCACCGATGCAAAAGCTGTCATCGGTGACCGCAGGGGCAGCAGTGTAGTTCTCTACCTCGCAAAGACCATCATCCTGTTCACGCTTCGCTTCGATGCGCTGGCGGTTCATGCCGCGAATCTGCTCACGGAAGCTCAATGCGTACTTGCGCACAGCAGCAAGCTGGTCGCCGTGGAAATCGCCCAAACGCTTGAACGTGGCAACGCTGTAATCCTTGCCCTCCGGGTTTGTCTGGCGTTTCAGACCAATCTCCACAAGGCTGCCGTAGGTAGCACGGTTACGGAAAACAAAGCCCTGATTCAAGAACTCGCGGAACGGGCTGATGCTGGTAGGCGAGAGGTTGATTGCCAGCGGCATAAACTCTCCGCTGCGCAGCAGATACAGCACCCGCATATTCTTGCAGGCTTTGCCGCGACCGTTGCTGGCACTGCCAAACTGGCTCAACGCGCAAGCCTCGCAAACACCACCGGGCTCACCGTAGCCCTGCTTGCCATCCACCGAGGAGCAAAGCGGCGGCACATCATCGCTGTATTCATCGCCCTCCGGCCAGTAGGCACAGCTTGCGTGGTTGAACAAAATCACGCCGGTGAGAGTGGGGCTGTAATCCGGGTGCTGCGGGTCGCCGGTAGGCAATTCAAACTGCAGCACGCCGCCTGCGGGAATCTTGATGCGGGGAAAGGACATCGTAAAGCCGTCCCTATCCTCGGCAAGTTCCTCGCTGCTGAAATCGGCATCGCCCATTTCGGGCAGCACAAAATCCAGCGGTTCGTTGGCGGTCATGGCGGTGGTGGCTGCGGCGTTAGCATTAATCATAGACATAAAAAAATCCTCCTGTATGTGGGGCAGCATCAAGCGGCTGCCCTGTTGATTCTCGACCACTGCTGGGCAGGCATGGTCAAAATACTGTAACCGATGCTTTCCAGTTCACTGGCACGGTCATAGCTTTCCACATCCTGACTGTGGCGGGTCACGGCGTTGGATAAACCGTACAGCGTCAGATCGTTGGATTCAATCAGCCGCTGTAACACGCCGGTACTCTCGCTGTCGGTAATGTGAAACTCTTTGC
>ERZ773170.2288-NODE-2288-length-11850-cov-3.114879_pt1 | contig 11850 bp, 8 predicted proteins | sample MGYA00581002_ERZ773170 | MGnify/ENA primary metagenome ERZ773170 (study PRJEB29015, sample SAMEA2737811) | human gut metagenome | biome: human gut; feature: human-associated habitat; material: faeces | place: China | collected 2012 ... | reverse complement strand
CTCTCCGCAGCGGAGAAATCAGGAGTTGCATCCCAATTATATAAATAGCATATGCTACTTATTTCAAAAATATTTCTTATATAAGTATAGTATACCCTCAAACTTACTAAGTCAAGCTTTTTATCTCAGAATTATTCAGCCTTGCCAACAGATCCGAACAGTTCCATCTTCTCCTTAACAGTAGCCTTGATAGCTTCTGCGCCGGGAGCCAGAAGCTTACGAGGGTCAAATCCCTTGCCTTCCAGATCCTTACCAGCCTCGATGTACTTACGGGTAGCATCAGCAAATGCCAGCTGGCACTCGGTGTTAACGTTGATTTTGGATACGCCAAGGTCAATTGCTTTCTTGATCTGATCTGCAGGGATTCCGGTACCACCGTGCAGAACCAGAGGAAGCTCACCGGTCAGCTCCTGTACAGCTGCCAGAGTCTCGAAGCTTAAGCCCTTCCAGTTAGCGGGGTATTTACCATGAATGTTACCGATACCTGCTGCCAGGAAGTCAACACCCAGATCAGCGATAGACTTACACTCCTTAGGATCAGCGCACTCGCCCATACCGATAACGCCGTCTTCCTCACCACCGATGGAACCAACTTCTGCCTCGATAGAAAGTCCCTTGCTGTGAGCAGCCTTAACCAACTCAGTGGTCTTCTCTACGTTCTCAGCGATAGGATAATGAGAACCATCAAACATGATGGAAGAGAAACCAGCTTCGATGCACTTGTAGCAGCCTTCAAAAGAGCCATGATCCAGATGCAGCGCAACGGGAACATCAATGTCCAGATCCTTTAACAGTCCGTTGACCATGCCAACGACTACATCATAACCGCCCATGTACTTGCCGGCACCCTCGGATACACCCAGAATAACAGGGGAACGAAGTTCTTTAGCGGTGAGAAGGATGGACTTTGTCCACTCCAGGTTGTTGATGTTGAACTGACCTACTGCATAGTGGCCTGCTTTTGCTTTTTTGAGCATTTCTGTTGCGGATACTAACATTTTAATACCTCCATTTTATATACTCATTCTTGTTACGATATACGAAATGTTATACATTCGTAAAAGCACGAAAAACACATTTCGAATAATCACTTTGTGACTATCCAAACTATAGCACATTCTTTTCAAAAATGGAACAGCTTATTGTTAAATTTTTACCAAATTTTAAGATTCCTTCTGTTCCACCCGGATGTCTACGCCCCGGCAGATGTTCTCAATCACTACTTTTGTATGGGTTCCGCCATATTCTCCATCCAGAGTCCATGGAAGAGGCTCTGCGGAAGTGATCTCCACCTTTGACGTCCGGAAGCAGTACATAGCATCGGTATCGATATCCCGGTTCAGCAGGGATACCATAATGTTATTCAGTTCAATCGGGTTCTTCGGACGTTTGATCAGCGTTACTTCGAAAACGCCATCATCCAGCCTGACGTTTTTGCCGGTGATCCGCTTAAATCCTCCTACCGATGCGGAATTGGTCACCATTCCGAAGATAAAATCATCCACGATCGTAGTATCGCCATAAGTAATCCGCATGGGATAGGAACGGATCGCGGACAGCCGCTTCATTCCTTCCAGCAGATATGCCATATGCCCCAGCACATTTTTCATATCCTGTCCGGTCTCATAAGAGACATCCGTGAATAGTCCGAAAGCTGCGATATAAACGAACACATCCTCATTAAAGGATCCCACATCACAGGCGAAATCATTCCCATTTACAATATTTTCCGCAGCTCTCACCATATTCTTCGGCAGCCCGAGGCTTCCTCCGAAATCATTGGTGCTCCCGGCCGGGATATAGCCAATAGGCGTACGGAAGCCACTGCGGATCATGCCGGTGACCACCTCATCCAGCGTTCCGTCTCCGCCGCTGCAGACCACGATATCATATTCTTTGCTGCGCTTCTCGGTCTTCTCCATGGCATCCTCACTTCTCTGCGTGGGATATACGGTGATCTCATAACCGCCCTTGGTGAATACATCCAGAATATCCGCCAGTTTGTTGCGGATTTGTGCCTTTCCAGCTTTGGGATTATAGATAAATAACATCTTCTTCATAATACTGCCCTCAAGATACAACAAACGGGACTAACAGAATTCTCCATCAGCCCCGCTTCTTCTCATGTTATGTTCTTAAGCCACCTGACCGCTCAAAAACTTTTCAATGTTGTCCACAGCGGTCTGCTCATCTGCACCCTCTGCAGTTACTGTAAGCTCTTCGCCTGCACAAAGTCCCAGGCTCATCATACCCATAATACTCTTGGCATTGATCCGCTTATCGTCTACTTCAAAATAAATGTTGCTTTCGTACTTGCTGGCTTCCTGTACTAACAGTGCCACCGGTCTTGCGTCCAGGCCATCTTCCAGTCTGACCGTAATACTCCTCTTTGTCATAATTTTCCTCCTCTTTTACGTCCGGATTCTATCTGCCAGTTCGCTGAGTTTACGTAATCTATGGTTCACACCGGATTTTCCCACCGGCGGATCCAGATACTCTCCCAGTTCCTTCAGCGGAGCGTCCGGATTCTCCAGCCTGACCTCTGCCATCTGGCTTAAGGGCTCGGGCAGATTCTCCAGTCCGTAGTGATCCCGGATATAAATAATATCCTCTATCTGTCTGGTCGCTGCAGTTACCGTTTTGGTAATATTGGCGGTCTCACAGTTCACTCTCCGATTCACAGAATTGCGCATTTCTTTCACAATCCTCAGGTTTTCCAGCTTCATCAGGGCAATGGGTGCTTCGCACACATTGAGAAGATCCACAATACCGGATCCTTCCTTCAGATAGACCACGTAATACTTCTTCCGAAGCACAATCTTGGCCTCTATGTCAAATCCCTGTATCACACTCTGTAGTTGTCTCGCTTTATCCTCATCGGTGCATACAAATTCCAGGTGATAACTTTTCTGCGGATCGCTCATAGAACCAATGCAGAGAAAAGCTCCTCTTAAAAATGCTCTTTGACAGCAGGAATTTTTAATCAGCAGGGGGCTCACAGGCTCAGACAGATCCCCGATCTTATCGATCACACTCCGCATCTGTTCCTCGCTGATTTTAACATCAGTATCTATATTATATGTTTTTTTCAATAATGTAAAGCCTTTTCTGACAACCGCCTCGTTTTCCGTCTGGAAACCGATCATGAAATCTCCTTCTGCGGAGCGTCCGTATTGTCCACTGAAGTTCATGAGTGCGGCCAGCTCAGCGATCTGGCAATGTCTTGCCGGGCTGATGTGTTTTGCCAGTTCTTCCTTTACTTCACTCGAAAATGACATGTCAGATTCCTTCTCTGGGTACATCACGGTGATACAGCTTGATACCATAATGACCTTCCGCCTTCATACGTTCGTACAATTTATTTGCTAAAGTAACGCTTCGGTGCTTACCGCCGGTGCAGCCGATTGCAATAACCAGACGGTATTTGCCTTCTTTAATATAATTCGGGATCAGAAACTGAATCATGTCGGTCAGCTTGTCCAGGAATATTCCGGTCTCCGGAAAACTCATCACATAATCCTGCACTCCTTTATCATTACCGGTCTGGGGCTTCAGTTCCTCGATATAATAAGGGTTTGGCAGGAATCTTACATCAAAGACCAGATCGGCGTCTGCGGGGATTCCATGCTTGAACCCGAAGGACATGACCGTTACCATAAGACTATTGTATTCTTCGTTCTGTACAAAAATACGATCCAGCTCTTCCTTCAGTTCTCTGACTAACAGATTGGAGGTATCGATGACGTAATCTGAATTTTTGCGGATTGTCTCCAGGATCTTGCGCTCCTTGTGAATGCCGTCCTCCACTCTGCCGTCTGCTGCAAGAGGGTGCACACGTCTGGTCTCCTTATACCGTTTTATCAGAGCAGCATCGTCGGAGTCCATAAACAAAATCTCGAATTTGTAGCCTTTTTCCTTTAATTGCTCCAAAATCCGGGTCGCATCCATGAAATTCTGGTCTGCCCGGACATCCAGTCCCAGGGCCACCTTGCTGATCTCACTGCCCGGCATGGCAATCAGTTCTACGAACTTCTCCACCAGAGATACCGGCAGATTATCCACGCAGTAAAATCCAGCATCTTCCAAAAGCTTTAATGCGGTTCTCTTTCCTCCGCCACTCATGCCTGTTACTACTACAAATCTCATATGCACCTCGTTATTCTATCGTAACTATTCAGAATCCCATTCGCAAAATCACCTCTTCGAGGCTTCCTTTTTGCTCATGTGGTTACTTCGCCATATAAATTTGCGATTCTGCGAAGATGCAAGCATCCGCAGAAAACAAATTTACATGGTTCTGAATAGTTACAGGAATTTGATCTCGGGTTCCAGCTCCACGTGAAAACGTTCTTTCACTCTTCTCTGTACTTCCCAGATCACATCTTTTACATCTTCTGCAGTGGCATTGCCGGTGTTGATAATAAATCCGCAATGCTTTTCCGATACCTTTGCGCCTCCTACGGAGTATCCCCGCAGACCGGCTTCCATGATCAGCTGCCCGGCAAAATGTCCCTCGGGACGTTTGAAAGTACTGCCGGCACTGGGATATTCCAAAGGTTGTTTTTCTCTGCGGCGAATTGCCAGTTCCTCCATTTTGGCTGCGATCTGCTCCGGATCTCCGGGCTGTAGCCGGAAAGTCACTTTCGTCACGACAAACGACTGGTTCTGGATCACGCTGGTACGATAGCCGTACTCCATGGTACTGTTGTCCAGTTCCATGATCTCTCCATTACGGTTGACTACCGTAACAGTGGTCACCACCTGGCTCATCTCTCCGCCGTAGGCTCCGGCATTCATTACAGCTCCGCCACCGATGGTACCGGGGATTCCCGCGGCGAACTCCAGGCCTGTCAGGCCATGCTCTTTCGCTGCTTTTGCCACCTGGCTCATCAGGGCCCCTGCCTCTGCTTCCAGATAGCAGTCTCTCACTTCGATCCGGCTCATATGCTTACCAACCACCAGAACAATTCCTGCATATCCCTGGTCGCTGACCAGCAGATTGCTTCCGTTGCCGATCACGGTATAGGGAACATCCACCAGCCGAAGGTATTTCTGGATCTTACAGAGCTGCTCTTCGTTTTCCAGATAGACCAGGCAATCTGCCGGGCCACCGATCCGGAAGGTGGTATGCAATTTCATCGGTTCCTGTAACAGAACTTTATCTGCCGGTACAATTTCTTTTAATGCTTCTATCACTGCTGCACTTATCATGTTGTCAGGCTGCTCTTTCTTTTTGTTATAATTATGCCGCGAAAGCCTACTTTAATACCAGTGCTGCCGCACCGTAGATTCCGGCATCATTTCCCAGCTTGGCCAGGGCGAATTTCGTCTGCTTGCAGGGACCGAAAGCACATCTCTTATAAGAAGGCTCTATGTATTTGAATAAAATGTCTCCGGCCTTGGACACACCACCGCCAATGACAAAAATCTGGGGATCAACTACGCTGGCTACTGCGGCAAGTCCCTTCCCAAGATACTCGCCGAACTGTTCTGCGATCTCGATTGCTACTTTATCTCCGGCTTTCACCGCATCAAATACGGTCTTCGCAGAGATTTCACCACCTCTGAGCATGCTGGGAGCATCGTCTTTGGCCAGACGTCTGTTGGCCAGACGGGTAATTCCGGTAGCGGATGCATACTGCTCCAGACAGCCCTTGTTCTTACAGCCGCAGACCTCTGTCTCGTTGTCTTCGATATGAATATGTCCGATCTCACCGCCGGCACCATTAGTACCAGTCAGTATCCTGCCGTCGATGATGATACCTCCACCGACACCGGTTCCCAGAGTAACGGCTACCAGATTGGAATAGCCTTTACCACCGCCCTGCCACATTTCACCCAGGGCTGCCACATTGGCATCGTTACCTGCCTTCACGGTAACGGGCAGATCCAGTTCCTTTTTCAGCGTTTCAGCAAGATCAAAAGATCCCCAACCGATATTAACAGCACCGTTGACCATGAAACCTTCGGCATTTACTGCACCGGGGGCACCGATTCCCACACCCACCAGATCTGCTGCGGTGATGCTCTTTTCCTGCATTTTATTTTTGATGGATGCTGCGATATCTGGCAGAACTTTCTCTCCGCCGTTATCTTTTACTGTGGGAATCTCCCACTTATCCAGCACCTGTCCCTCATCATTGAAAAGTCCTAACTTGACCGTGGTTCCTCCCACGTCTACCCCAAATGCATATTTACTCATCATCCTCGTCCTCCTCACGTCTTTTTGCCAGAGAGTTCTGTACACGGGTGTATAGCTCTTTTGCTGCGTTGTAGCCCATCTTCTTCTGACGGTGGTTGATAGCTGCCGTCTCGCAGATAACTGCCAGGTTACGTCCGGGACGAATCGGAATGTTGTGGCATACCACCTTATTGCCCAGATATTCGGTATAATTCTCTTCCAGTCCCAGTCTGTCGTACTCTTTGTCCTTATCCCAATCTTCCAGACGGATGACCAGGTCAATGGTCTGGGTATCTTTTACGGACAATGCACCAAACAGTGCCTTGACATCCACGATGCCGATACCACGCAATTCAATAAAGTGTTTTGTGATATCCGGTGCAGAACCTACCAGCGTATCATCACTGACCTTACGGAGTTCTACCACATCATCGGTTACCAGACGATGACCTCTTCGGATCAGCTCCAGTGCTGCCTCGGACTTACCGATGCCGCTCTCACCGGTGATCAGGACACCTTCACCGTAGACATCCACCAGTACACCGTGCACGGAAATGCAGGGAGCCAGCTTGACATTTAACCACCGGATGATCTCAGACATAAAGTCAGAAGTGGATTTTTTCGTAGATAATAACGGAATCTGATGTCGGATCGCCGTCTCCAGGAAAATAGGATCCGGTTTCAGGTCACGGCTGAACACGATACAGGGAATATCATAAGCCATCAGCTTCTCATAAGCTTCCTTACGAGTCTCATCCGTCATGCCTTCCATATAAGTGTATTCCACAAATCCGACAATCTGCAGTCGGGTCGCATCAAAATGCTCAAAATATCCTGCCAGCTGCAGTGCCGGACGGTTGATATCCGGCTGTGTGATCTTCACATGTTTCACATCAATCTCCGGTGTGAGATTTTCCAGTTTCATTTTTTCGATAACACGGGTTAAACTTACACTTGCCATACTAATCTCCATACCTTTCCGCGAAAAAACCGCCCCGGTTCCCCGCCCTTTTCATTATCTTTTAGTGTACCACAGGTTGCCCTGTCTGTGAAGCAAAAAAGGCCACGATTTCCTCTGCCGTACGCTCATTCATTTCAGGAATTTCCATCAATTCTTCCACCGATGCCTGCCGGATCTCCTCCAGTGACTTAAAGTGCCTCATCAGGGCCTTTCTCCGGGCCGGTCCCACCCCCGGGATATCATCCAGTACGGACTTCACCTGAGTCTTGCTGCGCAGGGATCTGTGATACTCGATAGCAAAACGGTGGGCCTCATCCTGAATTCTGGTGATCAGCTTAAAACCTTCGGAATGGGTATCAATGGGAAGCTCAATATTATGATAATATAAGCCTCTGGTACGATGGTTGTCATCCTTGACCATGCCGCAGACCGGAATGTCGATTCCCAGTTCTTCCAGTACGGACAGCGCAATATTCACCTGTCCGCGACCGCCGTCCATCAGAATCAGATCCGGGAACTTCGTGAAGCTTCCGTACTCCTGATCCATCTCCTGTTCTTCCAGCTCTTTGCTCTCTTCCATGCCGTGGCGGAACCGCCTCGTCAGCACTTCCCGCATGCAGGCATAATCATCCGGGCCGGAGACACTCTTGATTTTGAATTTACGGTAATCGCTGCGCTTGGGCTTGCCCTTTTCATAAACAACCATGGAGCCGACATTTTCAAAGCCGCTGATGTTGGAAATATCGAACGCCTCCATCCGGTCGAGCATCGGTAAATCCAGCAGCTGTGCGATCTGCCGCACCGCACCGACCGTACGCGCCTCGTCGCGCGCAATTCGCTCCCGGTCTTTTTCCAGGACGAGCTTTGCATTTTTTTCCGCAAGCTCCACCAGCTTTTCCTTCTGTCCCTTCCGCGGCACGCGGATATATACCCTCGCGCCCCTGCGTGCGGTCAGCCATTCTTCTAATACCGGTATGTCATCTATTTCTTTCTGTAAAATCAACTCCCGCGGTACGAATGGTGTTCCGGCGTAAAACTGTTTCACAAAATCCAGCAGAATCTGCGCCTTATCCGAATCCTCCACATGCGTCATATAAAAATGCTCGCGCCCGATCAGCTTGCCGCTACGCACGAAAAACACCTGTACCACTGCGTCGCTTCCGTCCTTGTCCAGCGCGATGATGTCCTTGTCCTCCCCGTCGCTGTCCGTGATTTTCTGCTTCTGGGACACCTGCTTTACGCTGTTGAACAGATCGCGGTACCGGGCAGCTTCCTCAAATTCCAGGGCCTCCGCCGCTTCTTCCATTTTTTTCTGCAGATCGTTTAAAATCATATTATAATTGCCGTTTAAAAACTCCAGCGCCTTGTCCACATGTGCCCGGTACTCCTCGCGGCTCACATAATCCTGACACGGAGCCATACACTGCCCGATGTGATAATTTAAGCACGGGCGTTCCAACCCACAGTCCCGCGGCAGTACCCGGTTACAGGTACGCAGTTTGAACAGCTTATTTAACAGCTCGATCGTATCCTTGACCGCCGCCGCAGAGGTAAACGGCCCGAAATACTTCGATTTGTCCTTTTTCATCAGTCTGGAAAACTGCACGCGCGGATATGCCTCCCCGACTGTGACCTTAATATAGGGATAGGTTTTATCATCCTTGAGCAGTGTGTTATATTTCGGATTGTGTTCCTTAATCAGATTGTTTTCCAGAACCAGGGCTTCCAGCTCCGAATCCGTCACAATATATTCAAACCGGGCTATCTGCGTTACCATCTTTTCAATCTGTGGTCCGCGGTTAATTTTCTCACGGAAATACGACTGCACTCTGCTGCGCAGGCGAATCGCCTTGCCGACATAAATGATATTGTCCTGTGCGTCGTGCATCAGATACACACCTGGCTTCTGCGGCAGTTTTTTCAGCTCTTCTTCTATTACGAACATGTCGCGTTCTCCCCTTCTAATACAGCAGGGACTATGTTTCCATAGTCCCTGACAAACTCTCTTTCACTCCGGTTCTGCCGCCACGCATAACACTTCGTGTATCGCATTTACGATGAGCTTCCCTATTTCTTCTCGTCGTCCGGAAGGGCGGCTCCTGAAAAACGTCCTACCGGGCCTTTATTCTCCGGCTTCGGCGTCGGAGGAATCCAGGGCTTATCCTGTTCCTGGCTCTGTTCGGCGTCAGATGGATCCGCCGGCTGCTGTGCATCTCCCGAGAAGAAGCTGTCTTCTCTTTCCTGCTGCTGGCGTGCGAACTCTTCCCATGGCTTCGGCGTGGAAGACTGCGGCTGCGCTTCGGTGTCTGTGCCCGATGCAGGTGCTGTGCCATAGCTGTTTCCTGAATCGGACTGACTCGGGTTCGCCGTGTCTGCAGTCTGCTCTGCCGCCTTCATCTGCGCGCCGGCAGTCTGCTCCGGTTCTTCCTGCGGCAGTCCCTTGACCTGTCTATAGATCCGCATGAATTCCTTGCCGGTGATCGTCTCTTTTTCAATCAGATGCGCCGCCAGCTGATCCATCACCTCACGGTTTGCGGACAGCAGCTCCAGCGCTTCCTGATAACATTCTTTCAGGATACGCATGACTTCCTGATCGATCTCAGCCGCCGTCGCATCGGAGCAGTTTAAAACCGTCCTGCCGTCCAGATACTGGCTTTCTACGGATTCCAGCCCAATCAAACCGAACTTTTTGCTCATACCGAAACGGGTTACCATAGAGCGTGCCAGACCGGTCGCCTGCTCGATATCGTTCGAAGCGCCTGTCGTTACCGTATCAAATACAATTTCTTCCGCCGCGCGGCCGCCCAGATATCCGACCAGCATATCATGGATTTCAGCCTCGGTGTTTAAATACTTTTCCTCTTCCGGCACATGCATGACATAGCCAAGAGCCCCCATCGTACGGGGCACGATCGTGATCTTCTGCACGGGCTCGGAATTTTTCTGCAATGCCGCAATCAGCGCATGACCTACTTCATGATAGGATACGATCTTACGCTCCTGCGCGCTCATGATCCGGTCTTTTTTCTCCTTGCCGACCAGTACCTGCTCGACCGCTTCAAACAGATCCTTCTGGCAGACATATTCCCTGCCCTCTTTGACTGCATTGATCGCAGCCTCGTTGATCATATTGGCAAGGTCAGAACCGACTGCACCGCTCGTCGCGAGCGCAATTGCATCGAAATCAACCGTTTCGTCCATCTTGACGTCTTTGGCGTGCACCTTGAGGATCTCCACGCGTCCCTTTAAATCGGGCTTATCTACGATAATCCGGCGGTCAAATCGTCCCGGACGCAGCAGTGCCTTGTCCAGAATCTCCGGACGGTTGGTCGCCCCCAGAACCAGAATTCCCTTCGAAGTATCAAAACCATCCATCTCAGAAAGCAGCTGGTTCAGCGTCTGCTCACGCTCTTCATTTCCGCCGCCGTATTTGGAATCTCTGCTTCTGCCGATTGCATCAATCTCATCAATAAAGATGATACAGGGCGCATTTTTCGTCGCTTCTTTAAACAGGTCGCGCACACGCGATGCGCCGACACCGACGTACAGCTCGATAAAATCGGAACCGGTCAGCGAAAAGAACGGGACCTTCGCCTCTCCGGCTACTGCCTTTGCCAGAAGCGTCTTACCGGTACCGGGAGGGCCGACTAACAGCGCACCCTTGGGCAGCTTTGCGCCGATCTTCACATAGCGCTGCGGATTGTGCAGGAAATCGACAACCTCCTGCAGCGACTCCTTTGCTTCGTCCTCGCCTGCTACATCCTTAAACGTGATTCCGGTTTCTTTCTGTACATAAACCTTTGCGTTGCTCTTGCCGACGCCCATCGGGCCGCCTCCGCCCATCCGCCGAAATAGCAGACTTAAAAGCAGCCACATAACGACAATCGGAAGCACATAGGTCAGGATCATCGTCAAAATCAGTCCGGAGCTGTCCGGAACATCCTTGCCGTAGCTTGCAACCTTATATTCTTTTAAGTACGCCGTCAATGCATCATCCGACTGTGCCTTACCGGTATAATAGGTTACCTCCGGCATCGCAGAAAACAGCGTCTTCTGGCTTGTCTGCTGCAGTTTGAGATAAATCGTATCGTCATCCCAGGTAACCTCTGCCGCCTTGCCGCCTTCTACCAGCTCCTGAAATTTTCCATAGGTGATTTCCTGATTGGTTGCATTATTGATCATCCGCATAAACAGACTCATGGAAATCAACGTCACAATCGCCGCAATCGCCAACAGGATCAGGCTCGTCCGCCTCGGATTGTTCTGTCCTGATCCTCCGGAACCGTTCGGTCCCTGGGATCCGTTGCCGGAACCATTTCCATTTCCGCCGTTAAACGGGTTCATATTATTATCCATTCGATTTAACCTTTCTTTTCGTCCGCTTCATGCATGGAAGCCACGATAGTACCATAATTATAGACATTTCGATAGGATAAATCAATACGCAAAGTCTAAAATAGAATTCTGCTCTACGGCTCAAACGCGCTTTTTACCGATATGGATTTCCGGAACCGCCACATTTTCATAAACGATATCCTGATCCTCTCCGCACACCTCTGCAGGGTCTGCGTCGTCATCTCCTTTTAAGTGAATCTCCGGAACTGCCAAATTTTCATTTTCTACTTTGTATTTTGCCGCTTTTTCTTTTCTTTTTTTCCAAAACATCCTCTCTCCCCCTTGCTTTACAGGAAATTGATCAACAGCGTAA
>ERZ773170.2279-NODE-2279-length-11908-cov-3.686409_pt1 | contig 11908 bp, 10 predicted proteins | sample MGYA00581002_ERZ773170 | MGnify/ENA primary metagenome ERZ773170 (study PRJEB29015, sample SAMEA2737811) | human gut metagenome | biome: human gut; feature: human-associated habitat; material: faeces | place: China | collected 2012 ... | reverse complement strand
TGATGTGCTTGGGGCACTTCTGGGCGCACATGCCGCAGCCCTTGCACTTGTCGTAGTCCACACGGGCCACGCCGTCAACGACATGGATGGCGTCGAACTTACAGGTGCGCTCACACATACCGCAGGCGATACAGGAGTTGGCGCACACCTTCGTGACGGCGGGGCCCTTCTCCTTGTTCGAGCAGTTGACGAAGACCTTCTGCTTGTAGGGCACCTCGACGATCAGCTTGCGCGGGCAGGCCTCGCGGCAGGCGCCGCAGTTGGTGCACTTCTCCTTGTCGACCTCGGCGACGCCCTGTGCATTGATGTGGATGGCGTCGAACTGGCAGGCGGCAACGCAGGTGCCAAAGCCCATGCAGCCAAAGGAGCACGCGGTCGGGCCGCCGGCGACCTTCGTCGCGGCGACGCAGTCGTGAAGACCGACATACTCGAAATTCTTCACAGAGGCCTCGCCGCCGTTGCACAGCACGTGCGCGACCTGCTTTTCGCCGCTGGGGGCTTCCATGCCCATGATCTCAGCGATCTTGGCAGCGCCCTCCGCGCCCGCAGGAGCGCAGGCGGTGACGGGAGCCTTACCGGCAAGAATTGCCTCGGCGCAGCCCGCGCAGCCGGGATAGCCGCAGCCGCCGCAGTTTGCGCCGGCGAGGCAGGCCTGGATCTTGGGCAGGCGCTCATCGACCTTGACCTCAAAGGCCTTGGCCGCAACGGACAGGATCAGGCCGAACACGACGGCGATCACGCCCAGCACGAGGACAGCGTAAATAACGTTCGTAATCATAATTTCGTCCCCTCCTTACATGGGCCACACCTGCAGGCCGGAGAAGCCCATGAATGCAAGGGCGATCAGGCCTGCGGTGATCAGCGCGATGGGGAAGCCTTCAAATGCCTTGGGATAGTCGGCAAACTCCAGGCGCTCGCGCACCGTGGAGAACAGGTAGATCGCCAGCAGGAAGCCAAGGCCGCCGGTGATGCCGTACACCACGGATCCGATGAAGTTGTAGTCGTTCTGCACGTTGAGCAGCACCACGCCGAGAACGGCGCAGTTGGTGGTGATCAGCGGCAGGTACACGCCGAGGGCCGTGTAGAGCGTCGGCATGGACTTTTTGAGGAACATCTCGATGAACTGCACGAGGCTCGCCACCACGAGAATGAAGGCGACGGTCTGCATGTAGTCAAGGCCGAGCTTGACGAGGATGATGTTCACGCCGTAGCAGAACGCCGAGGCAAGGCCCATGACGAACGTAACGGCAAGGCCCATACCGATGGCGGTGTCGCTCTTTTTCGACACGCCGAGGAACGGGCAGATACCCAAGAACTGCGAGAAGATGAAGTTATTCGTCAGGATCGCGCCGAGGGAAATAGCAAGTAACTTAGTCACACTCATTTTTATTTACCCTCCGTTTCTTTCTTTTCCGCGTTCTTCTTCTCGCTTCTGGCAAGCGCCCACTGCATGATGGCGATCAGCGTGCCGAGGCAGAGGAAGCCGCCGACGGGCAGCGTGAGCATACCGGCGGGAACATAGGAAGAAGGCATGACCTGGATGCCGAGCAGCGTGCCCGCGCCCAAGAGCTCGCGGAACGCGCTCAGGATCAGCAGCACCACCGTGTAGCCGATGCCCTGGCAGATGCCGTCCACCGCGGAGGCGGCAACGGAGTTCTTGCTGGCAAAGGCCTCGGCGCGGCCGAGGATGATGCAGTTGACGACGATCAGCGGGATGAACACGCCAAGGCTCTCGGCGATGTCAGGGACAAACGCCTGCAGGCACAGATCAACGATCGTAACGAAGCCCGCGATGACGACGATGTAGCACGCGATACGCACTTCGTTGGGGATGATCTTGCGCAGAAGGGAAATAAAGATGTTGGAAAGCGTCAGGATGATGAGAACGGAGATGCCCATACCAAAGCCGTTTGCAACACTCGTGGTGATGGCCATGGTGGAGCACATACCGAGCACCTGCACCAGAACGGGGTTTTGGTAGATCAGACCGTCTTTGAGCTGTTTGTTGAAATTCATAGATCGTTCCCCCTTTCTCAGTTCATGGCCTCGGCGGCAGCCAGAGCGGCATTGACGCCCTTGGTCACGCCCTTGGTGGAGACCGTCGCGCCGGTGACGGCGTCGATGTTCTGCTTGACGACGAGCGTGCCCGCGCCGGACTTGCCGACGAACTGATCGAGCGCGCCGGTGCCTGCGGAGGTCGCTTCATTGTCGATGACCTTGGAGCCGATGCCCGCGGTCTCGGAGGCCTTGACGATGGAAACGCCCGTGACGGTGAGGTCGGTGTCCACGCCGACGATCATCACGATGTTGCCCTGAGAGCCGCTCGCGGTGACCTTGAAGGCATAGCCGATGGTGTCGCCGCCGGACTGCACCTCATAGACCTCGCTCAGCTTGCCGCCCTGGTCGTTGGCGGCGTCGATCATGGCCTGCGGGATCTCCTCCATCGGGGGGAACTCGCAGTCGGCCGCAGAGACGACCTTGGCGAGCGCCGCCTCGGTCTTTTGCTTGTTGATGGCCGCGATCTTGTCCGCGGTCAGCATGTTGGTCAGGCCCAGCAGCAGCGCGACGACCAGCGAGATCGCCGTCAGCGTACCGGCTACCTTGAAAATGAATTTACCTTCGATCTTCATTTCTTTGCCGCCTCCTTCGCTGCTTTCTTATCTACGCCGAAGCGGGTGGGCTTGGTGTACTTGTCAATGATCCAGGTGCAGCAGTTCATCACAAGGATGGAGTAGCAAACGCCCTCGGGATAGGAGCCGAAGTAGCGGATGAACACCGTGATGAGACCGCAGCCGATGCCGAAGATCAGCTGGCCCTTCTTCGTGACGGGGGAGGTGACATAGTCAGTGGCCATGAAGAACGCGCCGAGGAACAGGCCGCCGCCGAGCACGTTGTAGAGCATCCAGCTCATCGCATCGTTGCCCTGGGGGAAGAGGAACGTGAGGACTGCCACCGTGCCGATGTAGGCAACGGGGATCTGCCAGGAGATGACCTTGCGGAAAATTAAGTACAATCCGCCGATGAGCAGCATCATCGCGGAGATCTCACCGAGAGAGCCGCCGATGTTGCCGATGAACATATCGGACAGGCTGTACTGTGCCGTCACCTCGGCAAATTCGCCGCCCTTCATCATTGCAAGCGGAGTGGCCGCGGTCACGACGTCAGCGCCGCCGAAGAGCGGTGCCTTGCCGGAGGCCGGGTCGATCCAGGAGGTCATCTGGCTCGTGTAGCACGCGACGAGCGCGGCACGGCCGGCCAGCGCGGGGTTCAGGAAGTTCTTGCCAAGGCCGCCGTAGAGCTGCTTGACAAGGAAGATCGCGAAGAAGTTGCCGACGATCAGCATCCAGTAAGGAAGCGTCACGGGGCAGACGAACGCGAGCAGGACACCGGTGACGGCGGCGGACAGGTCGCCGAGCGTCTGCGTCTTGTGCATCAGCTTACGGTAGAGCCACTCGAAAAACATCGCGGAAACCACGCTCACGAGCACGGAGATCAGCGCGCGGAAGCCGAAACGGATGACGCTCATGATGAGCGCGGGGCACAGCGCGATGATCACGTCGAGCATGATCGAGCGCGTGTCTTCATTGTTGCGGATATGGGGGTTGGAGGAAGCGATGAGCTTCAGACCCTTATAATCATTCAGCATCTCTTAAGCCTCCTTCTTTGCTTCTTCAGCAGCCTTGGCAGCCTCAGCCGCGGCCTTGGCCTTGGCGGCGGCTTCCTTGACCTTCTGCTTGCCGACCTTGAACGAATGCGTCAGGTGCAGGCGGCCCGGGCAGATGTAAGAGCACGCGCCGCACTCGATGCAGTCCATGACGTGGGCCGCCTCGAGATCCTCGATGCGGTTCTTCTGCACATATAAATAGAGGTACAGGGGCTCGAGGTGCATGGGGCACGCCTCAACGCAGCGGCCGCAGCGGATGCAGGTCGGGTCCTCGGAGACCTTGTTCTCATTCGCGGCGAACGCCAGCACCGCGCCCGTGCCCTTGGCCACGGGGAAGTCGGCGGAGGCCTGCGCCATGCCCATCATCGGGCCGCCGGCGATGAGCTTGAATGTCTCGTCCTTCAGGCCGCCGCAGGCGTCGAACAGGAGCGAAACGGGCGTGCCGATCGGGCACTCGAGGTTCTTCGGCTCCACAACGCCGCTGCCGGACACGGTGACGACCTTGCGCACCACGGGCATGCCGTCCTTGATGGCATGGTAGATGGCGATGGTGGTGTTGATGTTGAACACGGCGCAGCCGATGTTCGCGGGCAGACCGCCCGGGGGCACCTGCTTGCCGGTGATGGCCTGGCAGAGCTGCTTTTCACCGCCCTGGGGGTAGCGGCAGCGCAGCGATTCGACCACGACGGGAGCCTTCTGCTCCTCGATGACCTTGTTGAGGGACTCGATGCCGTTTTTCTTGTTGTCCTCCACGCCGATGACGACCTTGCTCACGCCGAACATCTTGGCGAGGTAGCAGCAGCCGCCGATGATCTCAGCGGGGCGCTCAAGCATCGCGCGATGGTCGCCGGTGATGTAGGGCTCGCACTCCGCGCCGTTGATGATGACGGTATCGACCTTGCCGATGCCGCTGGAGATCTTCGTGTGCGTGGGGAACGTTGCGCCGCCCATACCGACGATACCGGCCTGCTTGACCATTTCGACCATTTCCTCCACGCTCAGCGCGTCGGGGTCGGCCGGAGCATGGACTTCCTCGCTCAAGTCGTCCTTGAAGTCATTGTCGATGACAACGGACATGACCTTGCCGCCCATGGAATAGGGACGGGGCTCCACCGCAGCGACCGTACCGGATACGCTTGCGTGAATGGGAGCGCCGAGACCTTTGAATTCGCCGATCTTCTGTCCAAGCTTGACATAGTCGCCCTTGGAGACCGTCGGGGTGCAGGGTGCGCCGAAGTGCATCGACATGGGGATCACCACCTGAGCAGGGGCTTGTAACTGCTCGATGGCCTTTTCATTGGTAGCAGCCTTCATATCATTGGGATGAACGCCGCCAAAGAAAGCTTGTGCCATAGTCTTCACCTCATCTTTATACTGCCAGAGCAGCGGAAACACTGCTCCATAATCGGATAGATTATATCCCCTTTCTTTTCTCTTGTCCAGAAAATATTCTTCATGACCATCATTTTCCTACATAATTTATCAGATTTCGCCGTCATTTTTTCGCAAAAACAGCATTTTGCCAAACAATTTTCCTTTCGGCGGCCCGCGGAGGGAATCACCCATTTTTCCGCTTCTTGACGTGTCCCGGATGCGATGCTATAGTTATGTATTATTATTATAATGAATTTCGTGCATTTTCCGCACATTGCCGTCCGTTTTTCCCCGTTCCGGCAAGAAAGGAGCTTTTTTATGCCCATGCAGCTCGATACCGGCGCGATCAAGGCAGAATCGCGCTCACTGCTGCGCACCGGTGAGGTCAATCCCTTCCGGATGACGCTTTTCTATCTTCTCATCACCCTTGTGCTCGATATGATCAACTCGGGCGTGAGCTATATGATCGACTCTGCCGGCGGCTTCACAGTGCTCTCGTTCAGCTTTGTGAGCATCCTCGTCGGCCTCGTCGCGCTCGTTCTGAACGCAGGGTATTACTGCTACTGCTTCGGCATCCTGCGCCGTGAGGAAATGCCGTATGAGAGCCTTTTTGACGCGTTCCCCTTTGCCGGGAAGGTCATCCTGCTTTCCATCGTCGAGGGCGTTTTCATCTTCCTGTGGTCGATGCTTTTCGTCATCCCCGGCATCATCGCGGCCTACCGCTACTCGTTCGCCATGCTGAACCTGTGCGAAAATCCCGAGCTCGGCGTGATGGAGGCATTGAACCTGAGCAAGCGGCAGACAAATGGCTATAAGATGCAGCTTTTCCTGCTCCAGCTCAGCTTCATCGGCTATCAGATCGCCGCGGTGCTTATCGCGCTGCTCTACGAATACGTCATCATCAGCTACCTGCCCGACTCGCTCTCCGGTGCGGTGCTCGGTGCTCTGATCTACGGCGTGCTCTCGGCGGTCGTGGACGTCTACCTGACGCCGTATCTGAACCTTTCGACCTGCCGCTTCTACCAGCTCGCCACCGCGCCGCAGGTAAACGAGCCGCCGCACTTCGACTCCTGGAACGACAACTTCTGAACGCAGCAAAAAAGAGGGATATCTCGCATGAGATATCCCTCTGTCATTTTTTGTTTTACTTCAGCACGTAGACGTTCTTGATGCCGAGGAGCTTGCAAAGCTCGGTCTTTTCAGCGATGTCCGCCTCGCTCTCGTACCAGACGACGATCGTGGAGCCGTCCTTTTCCTTACAGAGAAGGTACGAGCTGTCGAAGCGGTTCGAGCGCGATTTCTGCACGGCGCTGTCGTTCAAATACGCGCTCAGCTCGTCCTGCGTCAGCTCGCGCAGCGCGCCCACCTTGCCGCCTTTCACGCTCTGCGCCGCGGGGACGGCGTTGATGACCACGCTGCCGCCCTTGCCGGCCTTGACCGCCGCGTCGTAGACCTGCTCCACCGCCGCGCGCGGGGACAGCGGCACCGCGCCGCTCGTGCCCGTCAGGCTCTCCGCCGGCACCGCGCCGGAGGGCGCCGCGCTCACGCTCGTCACGCTGACTTTGGCCTTGAGGCCGTTGTAGGCGCGCAGCAGCACCGCCGCGGCCTGCTCGCGCGTCGTGTCGTTTTTCGGCGCGAACGTCGTTAAGTTCATACCCACCACAAGGCCCATGCGCCAGGCGAGCGTGATATAGCCGGGATTCGTCGAAACATCGGTGAACGGGCACTCATCCTGCACCGTGCCGGAAAGCGTGCTGTACCCCAGTGCGCGGACGGTCATCGCGGCCATCTCCTCACGCGTGATGGGGTCGTTCGGTCGGCAGGTCGTGCTGTGGCCGGAGAACACGTCGTGCGCGCTCGCGGTCTCAATGGCGCTATAATACCACTTTTTCGCATCCTGATTGTCGGTATAGCTGCCCTTTTCGGGCGTTACGGTCTTCCAGCCCATCAGGCGGCAGAGCGCCGCGGCATAGGCCGCGCGCGTCATCTTCTGTCCGAGGCCGAACTTGCCGTTTCCGATGCCCTGCAATAAGTTGTACTGCTTGCACTGCGCGATGCTTTGGCTCGCCCAGTTCTTGTCCGGCACGTCGGAATAGCCGGATTTGTTGGCGGCAAGCGCGAGCGTCGTGGTCATCACGAGCGCAAGAAGAAGCGCCGTCAGGCGCGTTGCGATCTGTTTCATTGGTATTTTCCCCCTTTTGGGTGGTCTTTCTGCCGTATTGTAGCACAAAGTTGCGTGGATAGTCAAATTTTCTCTTTACCTTTGCGGTGGTCTTTGTTAAAATAATAGATTGTATTAGTATGATGAGGCAGTATTGCCTGAGATAGTATGTCCAAAAGTTCTCAAAAGAAAGAAGGTGAGCCGAAACATGAAGTACGAGCACTGGCAGATCCCCGCCGCGCCGGAGGATGCCATCAAGACGCTGATGGACGCGGGATACCCCTATCTTGTCTCGTCGGTGCTGGCCGCGCGCGGCGTCACCACGAGCGAGCAGGCCGCCGAAGCGCTCGAGCGCGAGAAGACGCTCGCTCACTCCCCGTTTTTGATGAAGGACATGGACAAGGCCGTCGCGCGCATCTCGAAGGCGCTTGAAAACGGCGAAAAGCTGGCGGTCTTCGGCGACTACGACGTGGACGGTATCACCTCGACCTGCCTTCTGACCGATTATCTCCGCTCGCGCGGGGCGGATGTGACGATGCACATCCCCCGCCGCATCGAGGAGGGCTACGGCCTCGGCTGTGACGCCATCCGCGCACTCTCCGAGTCCGGCGTGACGCTGATCGTCACGGTCGACTGCGGCATCACGGGCGTGGACGAGACGGCCTACGCCGCGACGCTCGGCGTCGATCTTGTCATCACCGACCACCACGAGTGCAAGGAGCAGCTCCCCGCCGCCGTGGCCGTCGTTGACCCCCACCGGCCCGACTGCCCGTATCCCTTCAAGCACTTGGCGGGTGTGGGCGTCGCGCTCAAGCTCGTTTTGGCCCTTGGCGAGGGGCGCGAGGATGCGCTGTTTGCGCGCTACTGCACGCTTGCCGCCATCGGCACGATCGCCGACGTCATGCGCATGGAGGGCGAGAACCGCACCATCGTGCAGTGCGGGCTTGAGAGCATCGACCGCAGCGACTTTACGGGGCTGCACGCGCTGCTGCGCGAGGCGGGGCTCACGTCGCGCCCCATCTCGTCGATCCAGATCGGCTTTGTGCTCGCCCCGCGCATCAACGCCGCGGGCCGCATGGGCCGCGCCGAGCTGGCCGCGGAATTGTTGCTCACCGACGATCCCGTCCGCGCGGAAAAGCTCGCGCGCGAGCTGTGCGAGCTCAACCGCGAGCGCCAGAGCGTGGAGCAGGACATTTTCCGCCGCGCCATCGAGCAGATGGAGGACCTCCCCGAGAGCGAGCGCAGTGCGCTCGTGTTGTCCAGCGAGGACTGGCATCAAGGCGTCGTGGGCATTGTGGCGTCGAGACTTTCCGAAAAATTCTCCTGCCCGAGCTTTATGATCCACCTCTCCGGCGGGTCGGGTAAGGGCTCGTGCCGCAGCTACGGCGGCTTTAACCTCTTCAATGCGCTCGAAGCGTGCTCCGACCTTCTTGTGAGCTTCGGCGGACACGAGCTCGCCGCGGGCTTTACGATCGAAGAGCGCAACATTCCCGCGTTCCGCACGCGGATGAACCAGTATGTGCGCGCCCACACGGGCGAGCATCCGCCGGTGTCGATGCTCGACGTCGACGTCGACTTGCAGCACCCCTCGCTCATCACGCTTGAGGAGGTCGAGGCACTTTCGCTCCTCGAGCCCTACGGCGCGGGCAACAACCGCCCCGTCTTCTGCCTGCGCGGCGCAACGCTCGAGAGCGTGCAGGGCGTGGGACAGAACCGGCACCTGAAGCTCCGGCTGCAAAAAAGCCGCGTGAGCTTCGACGGCATCTTCTTCTCCGTCACCGCCGACGAGTGCGGCGTGTGCGCGGGTATGCGTGTGGACGCGGCGTTCTATCTGCAGGTGAACGAGTTCCGCTCCCAGCGCTCCATCCAGCTCCAACTCATCGACCTGCGCCCCTCGCTCGACCCCAGCGGGCGCGAGAATGAGGCGCTTTCCCTCTGCCGCGAGCTGATTAGCGGCGGCACGCTCTCCCCGCGCGACGCGGCGCGGGCGCTCCCCTCGCGCGACCAGTTCGTGCGCGCGTGGCGCGTTCTGGAGCGCGAGGTCGGGCCTGACGGCGTCAGCGAGCCCATGCTGCCGCTGCTGCGGCATTTGAGCTCGGAAATGGTCGGCGCGGAGACGTTTCTGCGCACGGCGATGTGCCTGCAGGTCTTCGCCGAGCGCGGGCTTCTTTCGATCGAGCGCAAGGACACGACCCTCACGCTCCGCCTGACGGCGGACGGAAAAAAGGTTGAGCTTAACAAGAGCCCCTACCTTTCCGCCCTGCACGGCTTTCTTTCGTAATTAAAGGAGACGATTCGGATATGACAGCACAGGATAAAGCATTAAAAGAGAATACCGCTTCGGCTCCCCTCCAGATCGTCGCGCCCGGCACCTGCGTGGAGACCGGCGAGCAGGCGGCGCTCGTGCTCGGCATGTACGACCACCTTGTCGAGACGATCCACCAGTACAACCCGAGCGCAGACTTTGCCCAGATCGACAAGGCCTTCCGCTATGCCGACACGCACCACAACGGTCAGCTCAGAAAGGACGGCTCGCCGTTTATCACGCACCCGCTCGCCGTCGCGCAGATCATCGCCGAGGAACTGCGGCTCGACTCAGAGTCCATCGAGGCCGCCCTCATGCACGACTGCATCGAGGACACCTCCGCCACGTATGCCGAGATCGCCAAGGAGTTCTCCCCCGCGGTCGCGGACCTGGTCGAGGGCGTCTCCAAGCTGACGCGCGTGCAGTACGCCAGCAAAGAAGAAGAGCAGATGGAGAACCTGCGCAAGATGCTCATGGCGATGGCCAAGGACATCCGCGTCATTCTCATCAAATTGGCCGACCGCACGCACAACATGCGCACCATGGAGTACCAGACGGCGGAAAAGCAGCGGCAGAAGTCGCTTGAAACGATGGAAATTTACGCCCCCATCGCCCACCGCCTCGGTATGCAGCGCATCAAGTGGGAGCTTGAGGATTTATCGCTCAAGTATCTCGACCCCGTCGGCTACGACGAGATCACCCGCTCGCTCGCGGCCAAGGAGGCCGAGCACGAGGCCTTTATGGACCGCGTGCAGGCGCAGATCGAAGAGCGCCTGAAGGAGCAGCACGTCCCGTATCTCAAGGTCTACGGCCGCATGAAGCATCCCTACAGCATCTACCGCAAGATGTACGCGCAGAATAAGACGATGGACGAGGTGCTCGACCTCTTCGCGTTCCGCGTCATCGTCGACACCGTGGCCGACTGCTACAACGTGCTCGGCATCATCCACGACCTTTACCGTCCCATTCTGGGCCGTTTCAAGGACTATATCGGCACGCCCAAGCCGAACATGTACCAGTCGCTCCACACCACCGTCATCGGTGCGGACGGCATCCCGTTCGAGGTCCAAATTCGCACCGAAGAGATGCACGAGATCGCCGAATACGGCGTCGCCGCGCACTGGAAGTACAAACAGGGCATCTCCGGCAACGCAGGCGAGCACAACTACGAATGGGTGCGCCGTTTGCTTGAAAATCAGGAGAACACCGACGCCGAGGAATTCGTCCACACGCTCAAGGTCGACATGTTCGCCGACGAGGTCTTCGTCTTCTCTCCGCGCGGCGACGTGACGAACCTCCCCGCCGGCGCGACGCCCATCGACTTTGCCTACTCCATCCACTCGGCCATCGGCAACCGCATGACGGGCGCGAAGGTCAACGGGCGCATCGCCCCGCTCGACTATCAGCTCAAAAACGGCGACATCGTCGAAATTCTGACTTCGAAAAACGCGCACGGCCCCAGCCGCGACTGGCTCAAGATTGCCAAATCGAGCGAGGCACGCAGCAAAATTCGCCAGTGGTTCAAAAAGGAGCGCCGCGAGGAAAACATCATCAACGGCCGCATCTCGTTTGAAGCAGAGCTCAAGCACCTCGGCATCCCGATGAGCGACGTGCTCGGCACGGACATCGAGGCCGCGCTTCTCAAGAAGACGTCGTTCGGCTCGATGGATGAGATGTACGCCGCCATCGGCTACGGCGGATTTTCCGCGCAGAAGGCCGTCAACCGCATCCACGACGAGATCGTCAAGCTCGAAAAGCAGCGCAAGGAGGAGCGCGCCGCCACCGTGCCGGTGGACAACTCCGGCGCGACGCGTCCCGCCGTCCCCAAGCGCACGAAGAGCGAGCAGGGCATCGTGGTCGAGGGGCTGTCGAACTGCCTTGTCAAATTCTCCAAGTGCTGCACGCCTGTCCCCGGCGACGAGATCGTCGGCTTCATCACGCGCGGCTACGGTGTGTCCGTCCACCGCTGCGACTGCCCCAACGCCGCCATTGAGCGCAGAAAGCCCGAGGAGCGCGGCCGCTGGATCAAAGTGAGCTGGGGCACGGACGTCAAGGAGTCGTATCAGACCGCGCTCGACATTTACGCCAAGGACCGCCTCGACCTCGTGCTCGACGTCTCCGCCGCGCTCTCGTCCTCGCAGACGCGCGTGGCGTCCATCAACGCGACGACGACCGCCGACGGCTTTGCGGTCATTCACCTCAGTATTTTTATTTCCGACGCGCAGCATCTCGCGGCGGTCATGCGTCGGCTGCATCAGATCAGCGGAGTGATGAAGGTGGATCGCCCCGCGGGTTAAACTCTGCTCCGCGCGTCGCACGGAGGGAAATGCCGCCTACGGGCGGCAGGACCACACCCCCCATTTTCTTTCCCGAGAAAGAAAACGGGCGGTGTGACCGTCCAAAA
>ERZ773170.2272-NODE-2272-length-11955-cov-2.910000_pt1 | contig 11955 bp, 10 predicted proteins | sample MGYA00581002_ERZ773170 | MGnify/ENA primary metagenome ERZ773170 (study PRJEB29015, sample SAMEA2737811) | human gut metagenome | biome: human gut; feature: human-associated habitat; material: faeces | place: China | collected 2012 ... | reverse complement strand
AGAAACGGGAAAATTGCACAGGTAGGTGCCAGAGGTGAGGTGAAGTTACAGCCGGAAGAAGGAGAGCAGGTAGTGATCGCAAAAAATGCGCTGATCATGCCGGGCATCATTGAGGCACACTGCCATATGGGTATCATGGAAGAAAAAAAGAGCACGGAAGGGGATGACTGTAATGAGACAGTGGATCCCCTGACACCGGCTCTGCGGGCTATCGATGGTATTAATCCTATGGATGCAGCCTTTGACGATGCGGTGCGGGCCGGAATTACTGCAGCCATGATCGGACCCGGAAGCTCTAATGTGGTGGGCGGCCAGTTTGCCATGGTAAAGACTAAGGGACGCCGGATCGACGACCTGATCCTGAAATCACCGGCGGCCATGAAGGTGGCCTTTGGAGAGAACCCCAAGGTCAATTATTCCGGGCAGAACAAAAGTCCTGTCACCCGTATGGCCATCGCCGCCATGCTGCGCAGGGAACTCTGGGAGAGCAGAGAATATCTGCGGCAAAAGCAGGAAGCGGCGGAGAAGGGAGAGTATTTTGCACCGGATTTTGAAAAAGAGTGCTATCTTCCGGTACTGCGGGGAGACATCCCGTTAAAAGCCCATGTCCACCGGGTGGACGATATTTTCACAGCAATCCGCATTGCAAAAGAATTCGGTATAAAAATGACGATGGATCATTGCTCGGAAGGTCATCTGGTGGCGGAAGAACTGGCGAAGGAAGGATTTCCGGCCATTGTGGGACCGGATCTTACCAGCCGGAACAAGATCGAGGTGCAGAACATGTCTTTTAAGACCGCCGGAGTGCTGAACCGGGCCGGTGTGATGGTCGCCATCACCACGGATCATCCGGTGTCACAGATCCAGACACTGCCGTTGTGTGCCGGACTTGCGGTAAAAGCGGGACTTCCAATGGAGGAAGGTTTCCGGGCCATCACCATTTATCCTGCGAAAATCTGTGGCGTGGCAGACCGCATTGGCAGCCTGGAAGTGGGGAAAGATGCAGACATTGCCATTTTCGACGGAAATCCTATGGAAATTTTCACACGAACCCTTTATACTATTATCAACGGGGAGATCGTGTACTGTAATGTCCCCAGGGAATGACCGGAGGAATATCTTGAGATACAGCAGGAAAAGTGCAGGGATCCTGTCCCTGCTATTACTATTTAACAGTATAGGTATGAACGCCTGCGGGCAGGCAACGGCAGAGACAGGGCATGTAAGCATAAGTATGACCGGCATGGAAAACACACCGGTCATCAACTATACAGTGCCTACACTGACACCCAATGTGCTGGTGGATCAGCAGGGGTATGCCGCGGTCGGTGAAAAACAGGCAGTGGTGAAGGGCAGACAGTCGGTAGAGACTTTCCGGCTGGTGGACCGGGAGACCGGAGAGACGGTCTATGAAGGCACGGTAAAGCAGACTGATTACAACGGGGAGCTGTCTCTGTACATCGGAACAGCGGATTTCACGGACTATACCGGGGAAGGTGAGTTCTATCTGGAGTGTGACAATGTGGGAAGATCCCTGACGTTTTCTCTGAAAGAAGACCACTATCAGGAACTGTTGGAAGCGTTGTGCACGAATGTTCATGACAGATGTCAGGATCGCAGTATTACCGAGGATGAGATCATCACTTTGCTGGAGGCCTGTGAGTGGTATCCGCAGGTGCTTGCGGATGATAATGGCAATGATATCCCGGATCTGCTGGAATCTATTGCCGACTGGCTGGAAAAAACGGCCAACGACACAGAAAAGCCGGAACCGGAGAACATGTGTTACGTGGCGGTGATGGCAAAATTCAGTTATCTGTACCAGAAATATGATGTGCAATATGCCACACAATGTCTGCAGCATGCGTCGTCGGTGTACACCAAGCTGATGTCGACATCCGGCAGAGATGCGGAGAAATTCATGGCGCTGACGGAGCTTTACCGGGCGGCGGGACTATACACTTACCGCAATCAGATCCTGGAGTATAAGGACTTTTTCGAGGACAATACCAGTTATCTGGAAGAAACGGCCTATCTGTATGGCTCCATGACGTATCTGGCCACCAGACAGCCGGTGGATGTGGACCTGTGCACTGTATTCATGGAAAGCATCCGGAATCGGGGCGAGGAGCTAGCCAAACGTTCCCATAACATGATCGATGCCGTAATGAATGTCAACAATGGAACCGAGGATCTTCTGAAGCGGGCAGAAGAATTGTCCTGTGCTAATTATGTGTTATACAGTTATCAGTACACGGAGATTTTAGAGGATTTTCTGCATTACCTGATGGGACGGAACCGGGATTCGGTGAGTTATTATCCCGAAGAGGGAGACGCTGCGGATTATCTGTTACTGATAGCCCAGCAGGTCTCCCTCGCGGATAGACATTAGAAAGATCAGATCAGTTCTTTGTTTTTGAAATAAGTTTCGGAGATAATATTCTGTACATAGGTGCCCATGCTCTTGCGAGTCTCCTTGTCCAGTTCCTTCGGATAAATAGGCTTACCGTATTCAATGACTACGGTGGCCTTTTTTATTTTCGGAAAATGATCTTCAAATACCGCAGCGGAATTCACAATAGTCATGGGGATAATGGGAACATTTGCTTTCTCTGCGATCTTGAAACTGCCCTCGTGGAAGGGAAGGAAGGTATCCGGGGTCTTGTTGCGGGTGCCCTCCGGGAAGATGCAGATGGAAATCCCGTTTTTGGCTTTCTCAATGGCCTGCAGAATGGTTTTCAGTCCTGCCTTGATGTCCTGGCGATCCAGAAAGAGACAGTGAAGATCTTTCATCCAGATGTTAAGCAGGGGCCATTTTAACATTTCTTTTTTCGCAATATAACCGGTAGGTCTGGGAACACGGACATAGGTCAGCACCACATCGAAAAAGCTGCGATGATTGCCGACGTACAGCACAGCAGTGTCGGTGGGAATGTTCTCTTCCCCAATGGCAATGACTTTCGTGCCGGAAAGACGGATGACCCAGCGGAAGGCCCAGTTTACAATGGCCAGGGAACTGCGGTCCTTAAGACCGGGGTTAAATTTGCCGATGATCCATTCCACCAGCATTAACGGCGTGGACAGGATCAGGAATAATACTACAAATAATACGACGAATATAAAACGGATCATAATAATACCAATGCCTTTCAGTAACCTGCAAACTTTCAGGTGCCTTGGCACCTTGTGCAGGCACAAATTTGCGTGTGAAAAATTAATTTTCACACTAAACTCCTTCGGATTTTTTATTTAGCAATGAAAAGTACGCCTAACGTGCCGGGACCACAATGGCTGGAGACTACACCGCCTGCTCTGGTTTCCAGAATCTCGTCAAAGATTCCCAGGCTTTCCAGATAGGAACGAACCGCTTCCACAATCTCCCGGTCGCAGCCGGAGTGGGTGATGAAGACTCTGTCGGGAACTGCATTTTTCAGATCCTCTTCCATATCCTTTGTGTATGAGAGGATGACGGAACCCAGTTTTCCACGGTATTTTTTGGAGGCATCCATGGCACCATCCACCACGACGATCCGGGGATGAAGCTTTAACATACCACCGGCCAGAGCCGCTACCGCGCTGCATCTGCCACCGCGGTGAAGGTAGGTCAGGGTATCTACGACGAAGCTGGCCCGGACTTTGGGACGGATGGCTTCGATGGCAGTAGTGATCTCTGCGGCAGTTTTCCCTTCAGAAGCCAGAATGGCAGCCTGTATTACCTGCAGACCGATGCCGGTGGACAGGTTTGCGGAGTTGATGACGGTGACTTTGTCGGAAGCTTCCAGTTCTTCTGCAGCCAGCCGCATAACGTTGCCGGAGGTGGACATACTGTCGGAGATGGAGAAACAGATGAGCTCCCGGCCTTCTTCCACAAAAGGCTGCATGACGTCCATGGCCTCGGTCAGAGAAGGAGCAGAGGTCTTGGGCGTGTTCTTGTTTTCATCGGACCACCGGAAAATTTCTTCCGGCGTAATATCCACGCCATCGCGGTATTCATCCTCGCCCAGCAGAATGTGCAGAGGCAGGATGGTAATGTCATACTTTTCCACTAATTCCTTTGACAGATCACAGGTACTGTCAGAGATGATCTTAACTGTCTGTGCCATAGAATCTACCTTCCTTTTTATTAGTAATTATTCCCCTTTGGCGATCTGCCTTGCGACATAGACACCGCTGGCGGATGCATGGGACAGGGAATGAGTCACACCGCTGCCGTCACCGATGATGTACAGGCCCTTGTGACAGCTTTCCAGATGTTCGTCCAGTTCCACTTCCATATTATAGAATTTGACTTCCACACCGTAGAGCAGGGTATCGTCATTGGCGGTACCGGGTGCGATCTTGTCCAGTGCGTAGATCATTTCGATGATACCGTCTAAGATACGCTTGGGCAGTACCAGGCTTAAATCACCGGGAGTTGCGGACAGGGTAGGCTCTACCATGCCCTCGGCAATACGCTTCGCATTACTGCGGCGTCCTCTCACCAGATCGCCGAAACGCTGTACGATAACACCGCCGCCCAGCATGTTGGAGAGACGGGCGATACTTTCACCGTAGCCGTTGCTGTCCTTGAAGGGCTCGGAGAAATGCTTCGCTACCAGCAGGGCAAAGTTGGTGTTCTCTGTCTGCTTGTCGGCTCCTTCGTAGCTGTGGCCGTTTACGGTGACGATGCCGTTGGTGTTCTCATTTACGACGATACCGTGGGGATTCATACAGAAGGTACGCACGGAGTCCTCGAATTTTTCAGTGCGGTATACGATCTTGCTCTCATAGAGTTCATCGGTCAGATGAGAGAAGATGACTGCGGGCAGTTCCACCCGGACGCCGATATCCACGCGGTTGGACTTGGTGTTGATGTCCAGATCTTTACAGATCTGCTCCATCCATTTGCTGCCGCTGCGGCCTACGGAAATAATGCACTTGTCGCAGTCGTAAGAAGCGTTTTCGCAGCAGATACGGTAACCGTCACCAACGGTCGCCACCGTTTTCACCGGGGTATCGAAATAGAAAGTCACTTTATCCTTCAGTTCTGCGTACAGATTTTCCAGCACGATGAAGTTGATATCTGTACCCAGGTGACGTACGGAAGCGTCTAACAGGTTCAGCTTGTTCTGCATGCAGATCTTTTTGAAAGAGGTGCCAGCAGTGGAATACAGCTTCGTGCCTTCACCGCCGAACTTCATGTTGATGTCATCCACATATTTCATCAGGTCGATGGCCTGACTCTTGCCGATATACTCGTAGAGAGTGCCACCGAAAGCGTTGGTGATATTGTATTTTCCATCGGAAAAAGCACCGGCACCACCGAAACCGCTCATGATGGAACAGCTCTTACAGTTGATGCAACTCTTGATCTTGTCACCGTCGATAGGACAGTGGCGCTTCTCCAGAGGGTGACCGGATTCGAAAACGGCAATTTTCAGGTCGGGATTCTGTTGCACCAGTTCATAAGCGGAGAAAATCCCCCCGGGACCGGCACCGATAATGATTACGTCATATTTCATAGGGATAAGTTTCCTTTCTCTTTGTTCTCTTGTAAGGATTTGTGGGATGTATACTCATTTTGAACCCCCAAAAACATTCAAAATATAGTATATCATATTTTCAGCTAAAATGGGGAATAGAAATATAGCAAAATATGTGATAAAATCATAAGTTATAGCGGTTCTTCTGCAGATGCGGATGAGCGGTGCGGGAAAATAACGGGATTTGGAAGAGAATTTCAGGAAATGGAATTATGGAAGCAACACAGAAGAAAAACAAATATGAAATAGATATGTGCAACGGCACGATTATGGACAAGCTGATCTCCTTTGCACTGCCCCTGATGGTGTCCAGCATTTTGCAGCTGCTGTTCAATGCAGTGGATATCATTGTGGTGGGACGGTTCACCGGAAGTCAGGCGCTGGCGGCTGTAGGTTCCACCACGGCATTGATCAATATGTTCGTCAATCTGTTTATCGGCGTGTCTCTGGGAGCCAATGTATTGTCCGCCAGATTCTATGCTGCCGGGAAAGAGCGGGAGATGAGCGAGACAGTACATACAGCTATGACTTTTGCATTGATCAGCGGTATTGTCATGGTATTCGTAGGGCTGTTCTGCACCCGGGGAGCGTTGGAACTGATGGATACCCCGGCGGATGTTATTGATCAGGCGGCATTATATATGAAAATTTATTTCTGCGGCATGCCCTTTTTCATGCTGTACAATTACGGAGCTGCAGTTCTGCGGGCAGTGGGAGACACGAAGCGTCCGCTGTTGTTCCTGATCATATCCGGAGCCATCAATGCGGTATTGAACCTGTTTCTGGTCATTGCTTTTTCCATGGGTGTGGCGGGGGTAGCCATTGCTACAGTGATCTCTCAGGTGATCTCCTGTGTGCTGGTATTATGGTGCCTGTTTACTACGGACAGCTGTTACCGGCTGCAGATTTCAAAGCTGGGAATAAAAGGGGAGTACCTGCTGCAGATCTTTCAGGTGGGGGTTCCGGCGGGGATCCAGAGCGTAGTCATCAATTTCTCCAATGTTCTGCTGCAGTCCTCGGTGAATTCCTTCGGCTCCATCGCCATGGCAGGCTATACGGCGGCCAATAATATCTTTGGATTCCTGTTCGTGTCGGTGAATTCCATTACCCAGGCGTGTATGAGCTTCACCAGTCAGAACTACGGTGCCGGGAAGAAAAAACGTATGGACAGGGTACTGATCGATTGTATGATCCTGTCGGTGATCGTAGCGGTAACGCTGGGTGGAAGCGCCAATCTCTTCGGTCCGCAGCTGCTTCACATTTACACAACGGATGCGGACGTTATTGCCTGTGGAACGGAGATTCTGCTGTATACGACGTTGACTTACTTTTTATGCGGCATCATGGATCTGATTCCGGGAGCCTTGCGGGGCATGGGACATTCGGCGGTACCTATGATATTGTCCATTATCGGTACGGTGGGAACGAGAATCTTCTGGATCTACGGAGTATTCCCAACGCATCGGTCGTTGATGGTACTGTTTTTATCTTATCCGGCCTCCTGGCTGGCAACGATCCTGCTGCAGGCGGTATGTTTCTATTTTGTCAGAAAGAAAGTACACAGCACCATGCCGCAGGAAGAACCGTTATAAGCGGTCGGTTTTCGGGAGTGAAAGTCCCGGGATGATCGAGCGTATGTAGGGATTATTTAGAAAATTGAGGGAAATTATGTTAGCAAAATTTAAGAAAAAATATATTGGAGACTGGGATTTTTACCAGAAGTATCTTTTACTGGCTATTCCCATGATCCTGCAGAATGCCATTACCAATCTGGTAAGCTTTCTGGATAACATCATGGTGGGACAGCTGGGAACGGAGCAGATGTCCGGCGTTGCCATTGTGAATCAGCTGATCTTTGTATACAATCTGGCAATCTTCGGAGCTGTGTCAGCTGCCAGCATCTTCGGTGCCCAGTATTTCGGAAAGGGCAATCATAAGGGACATATGTATTCCTTTCGGTTTAAGCTGTATGCCACGCTGTTGGTGACAGGCGGAGCGATCCTTCTGTTCCTGACGAAAGGTTCCGCACTGATCTCCCTGTATCTGACGGATACGGTGGGGAACGGGGCCACGGACTTGGCACTGCAGTACGGACTGGAATATCTGGCCATCATGATGGTGGGACTGATCCCTTTTGCGGTGAACCAGTCCTACGCGACAAATATAAAAGAGACCGGGCAGACCTTTATCCCGATGCTGGCCAGCTTTGTGGCGGTGGGTACTAATGCGATTCTGGACTATCTGATGATCTTCGGCATCGGTCCTTTCCCGGAGCTGGGAGTGCAGGGGGCGGCGCTGGCTACCGTTATTGCCCGTTACATTGAGGCACTGATCGTGGTGATCTGGGCACACATCCATCGGGGAAAAAACCGCTATCTGGAGGGAGCTTACACCGGCTTTGGTATTCCGCTTGCGGAATTGAAGGCGATCCTGATCAAGGGATTTCCGCTGATGATGAACGAGGTGCTGTGGGCAGCGGGCATGACAACGGTGACCCAGTGCTATTCTGTCAGAGGTCTGGACGTGGTGGCGGGACTGAACATTGCCTCCACCATCACGAATCTGTTCAATATTGTCTATCTTCAGCTGGGTTCCTGTATCAGTATTGTGGTGGGACAGTATCTGGGTGCAGGTAAATTGGAGGATGCCAAGGATGCAGACAACAAGATGATCGTATTCAGCGTCTTCTGCTGTGTGATCATGGCGGCATTGATGTTCGTGGTAGGAGGATTTTTCCCGGGAATTTATAATACCACGGAGGTGATCAGGGAACTGGCTACCAGTTTTATTGCGGTATCGGCCATCATCATGCCCTTCTGTGCCTTCAGCCATGCGTCGTATTTTACCCTGCGTTCCGGTGGTAAGACGGTGGTGACTTTCCTGTTTGATTCCGTATTTACCTGGGTGATCGTGGTGCCGGCGGCATATCTGCTGGCGCATTTCACCGGCCTGGGGATCGTGAGCATCTATTTTCTGGTGCAGGGTACGGAACTGATCAAGGTGATCATTGGTTACCTCATGGTGAAGAGTAATGTCTGGGTGGTCCAGATGGTATAAATTACTATTTGTGCCGCCAGCCGAAGGCTGCTGGATGGAGATTGGCATGAAAAATAGGAGAAGGGCGGGAAACTGACATGAAAATGAACATGGCTCAGAAAGTTTTACTGATCATAGGAGGCGCATTTGCGGGGATCGGCGCAGTGCTGACAATGATATTCGGAAGCATCGGCATGGTGTTCCGGCCCATGAGGGCATTTCTGGCATTGCCGCTGTTTTTCCTGATACTGGGCATTTGTTTTATCGCAGCAGTATTATTCGGGCAGCATAAAAAGTCACTCATCGTAAAAAACGGAATCAGATATGCCGCCAAGATCTACGGTTACGTGGAGAATACGGCGTATATGGTAAACGGCAGATTCCCGGTGAATGTGATCGTGCATTATTTTGACAAGAATCAGATCGAGCGGGAGGCAGTGATTCCCACTGCGTTTGAAAAGGGCGCTTCGACCTATCCCATCGGTATGACCATGGATATCTACGAATATCAGGGAAAATACGGTTGGGATCCGGATTCCGTCCGGGATGAGATTCTGCCGGGAGAGCAGGAACTGATGGACGATAAGCCCGTGGATCCTTCCAAGCTTCGCATGACCGCCGTGCAGTGTCCGAACTGCGGTGCTTCCTATCAGGCGGCAGCAGGATATACCGGACGCTGCCCGTATTGCGGAAGCTATCATAATGTAGAATAGCAGAATAGTTGAGCTGGGGTGGATCAGTGGATCGTTTCCTGCAAATACCGCAGCATCGTCTGTGACACCACGGAGTTGGCGGTCTTGGAGAAAGCCAGTCCCAGCGTACGGTGACAACTGGGAGATAGGGGTCTGGAGACCACACCCCGTGCGAAAGCTTTTAATACCAGTTCCTGAGAGATGGTGACACCGAGACCGTTCCGGACGAAGGACATGATCAGGGTATCGTCCCGGAAGCTGTAAGAGATCTTTGGGCGGACAGGGCATTTAGTCAGCAGATGCTGGATGTCGTTGTCACAGCCGGGGGTCTCGATGATCAGAGGATATTCGAACAGTTCCGGCAGGGTGACGCTGTTTTTGGCAGCCAGCGGATGTCCCTCGGGGAAAACAGCGCACAGCGGATCATTCAACAGTGGATAAAAGGTCAGATCATCCGCCACGATGGAGGATAAAAATCCACAATCCACCTGCCCGTGAATGATCCAGTCCCGGATCTCATCATAATTGCCGTCAAAAATTTCTACATCCACTTTCGGATAATTTTCCCGGAAAAAATGAACCACATCCGGCATCCACAGAGCGGTGATGCTGGAAAAACTACCGACCCGCAGTTTCCCCTCAATCTTATTGTTGATATTGAAGGCGGCCTGGCGCAGCTTGTCTTTCTGGTTGACCATTTCCTGAATGTAAGGGATCAGGCGGGCACCGTTGTCGGTGAGGCTGACACCCCGTTTAACCCGGGCAAAAAGCTGCACACCCAGTTCTTCCTCCAGTCCCGCCATCATCTGGCTGATGCCGGACTGGGTATAATTCAGTGCTTCCGCCGCCTTGGAGAAGCTTCCCGTTTCACATACTTTTAAAAATATCTCGTAACGGTCTTTTTGTTCTTTCATGATCTTCACCCCGTAAATTTATGAATTTCAAATTCATCGTTCACCAATTATGCGAGCAGCTTGGCTTTCTTGCACTCATTATAGTATAAGCTCACGAATTTTTACATCCTGCTTCGCAGGATATTCGTGAGCTGATGAGTCCAAAAAACAAATGTCTGCTTTGCAGCCACTTATTTTCTCTTGAGACTTATCACATTACAAAAACTTATGTATACCAATAAAAACATTCGTTTTACTGATAGTATAGCATATGCTATCCTCATGTCACAAGTGTTTTAAGGAGCGTGAATCATATGGAAAAGAAAGCAAGTAATTTCTCCGGGCAGATCGGTTTCGTGCTGGCGGCGGCCGGAAGCGCGGTGGGTGTGGGCAATCTGTGGAGATTCCCTTATCTGGCGGCCAAGGATGGCGGCTGTCGTGAGACAAGGATGTGATTCTTTCGGTAAGATTAGAGTATCCTACGATGCGGGGGCTCTGAAATCTGCATCCAGCTCAATACAGTTGGACTGCCTTTGTTCCAACAGGGGCAGTTTCTCCTGAGTTGCAGGTTGAGTTTGTTCTGGCAGGATCAGAATATCCTGAGTCACAGGTGCACCGAAATCCGTATCCAGCTCGATACAGTTGGACTGTCTTTCTTCCAACAAGGGCAACTTGTCTTGGGGAGCGAACTGCGTTTCTTCTGGCAAGGGCAGAATGTCTGGAGTCGTTGACTGCGTTTCTTCCGGCAAGATCAGAATATCCTGCGTCACAGGAGCTTCGAAACTTGTATATTGAAGCTGGATGGTTTCGAGGATGCGGTTGAAATCTGTTTCCAGAGTGTACCAGTCTGTTAACGGAATAGTGGCTTCCAGCTGTAGGGTATTTCCCTGTAAAGGGACATCGGGATTGGATAATGTAATGTAAATCCAGTATTTTTGTTCTGTCTGGTAGATCTCGGTATTTTTCCAGCCGTTTAAGTTGCTGTCGGGCAGAGTGATCTCCTCGCTGGTGACGCCGGTGCCGCAGATTCCCGGGACGGGAGCATAGATAAGCGTAAAGGTATCCTCCGGGTATGCGATGTTCCAGAAGATGATAGCATCGGTCGTGGTGGTACCTGCAAAAGTTAAATTGCGGATCTCATAGTCCCAGGTCTCCGGAAGGGACAGGGAGAACTGCACCGGTCCCAGATCACAGATAGCTTCATTCCCCATGGATATCGCCAGATCGTCGGTAGGCCCGTTTTCCGGGCATTCTGTAGGAACGAGGCTTTCCGCGATGACCGGGGCGATTGGCCCGGTGGGGGCCGTGGAATTTTGCACTCCTACAGAATCCTCCAGGTCCCCGGTAGAACCACATCCCGCCAGGGAAAGCGTAAGAATCGTTGTCAGTGTTGATAGTAAAATAGCCTTCTTCATAAAGATACCCTCCCAAAATCGTGAAGTGTTATGGTGATCACATTATAATAAGACGAATATTGGGCGGGGAAGTTTCGGTAAATAGAAAGTTTGGTGTAAAAAGCCCCAAAACAACGAATTCCGTACAAAAAAGTTTCGAAATCAGGATTTTTTGTACGGAATTTCTTTATTTTGCTTGTGTAGCGAAAATAGAGACTTTTTACATAGCAAAATCTTATGTTTTTGTATTTTTTTCGTAGAAATTGGCGTTTTGAATACAAACAGAACTCCCGAAGTGGCAGAAGGCCCTCAGGCAGATGTCTGTCGGAGAGTGTTGATATTTTCTTAACCTGTGATAAAAAGTCAGGGTGGAGCAAACACGATGTTTGCGACAGGCGGTCGGCGACATGGATGTCGC
>ERZ773170.2261-NODE-2261-length-11996-cov-2.828071_pt1 | contig 11996 bp, 10 predicted proteins | sample MGYA00581002_ERZ773170 | MGnify/ENA primary metagenome ERZ773170 (study PRJEB29015, sample SAMEA2737811) | human gut metagenome | biome: human gut; feature: human-associated habitat; material: faeces | place: China | collected 2012 ... | reverse complement strand
AAGAAATGATTGGGGTTCTGCGCGGCGGCGAGGAACCTGACTGCGTAAAATTTGACGGAAGAGAAAAGCATTCGTCCGCACCTTGCGGACGGTAAGACTGATTGTAACAGAAGCGAAGCGGCGGCGCAAGCGTATTCGGGAAAAAAGAACAGAACCTTGACGAAAAGTAAACACCGTCGAAAAGCCGCATGAAATCAGGAAAATTCGGACGGCATAGAAAAATGACATATCCTCCATGTCAAGAAAGCATTTCGTTTCCGCGCAAAGGGTCGATATAATGACTCGCGTTGGAAATTCCATAGCACAGGGAGGAATAACATGTTTGCTCAGATCATTGCCATCTGCATTTTTGTCACTATGTTCCTGCTTATTATCCTCGATAAGTTTGAACGGCATTACATTACGCTCGGGAGCGGCGCGCTCGTGCTCGTGCTGGTGTTCGGCGTCTGCATGCGCTCGATGAGCGCCATTTGGGAGACGCTCAACCTCGGCGCGTTTTTCCAGAGCACATTCTGGTACGGCGCAAGTGAGGAGAGCACCGCTGGCATCAACTGGTCGACGATCCTGTTTATCGCCGGCACGATGATCATGGTCGAGGGCCTTGGCAAGGCGGGCTTTTTCCGCTGGCTGTGCCTGACGCTTGCCAAGCTCGTACACTACCGCACGGTGCCGCTGCTCATCTGCTTTATGTCGCTCTCGGCGTTTTTGTCGATGTTCATCGACAGCATCACGGTCGTGCTGTTTCTCGCCACCGTCACGCTCGAACTGGCGCAGACGATGAAATTCGACCCCGTGCCGATGATCCTGTCTGAAATTTTCTGCGCGAACCTCGGCGGTGCGGCCACGATGTGCGGCGACCCGCCGAACATCATCATCGGCACCTCGCTCGGCTACACATTCTTTGACTTCATCGAAAATACCGGCGCGGTCGTGGCGATCTGCTTTGTGTTCATGCTCATTTACTTCACGCTCTGCTTCCGCAAGGAACTTGAGCGCGCCGAGCATGCCAACGGCGGCCCCGTCACCTGTCCCGAGCCTTCGACGGCCATCACGAACAAGAAGGCATTTCTTGCGAGCGCAGGCGTTTTCCTGCTGGCGGTCGTGCTGCTCATCACGCACGCGCAGACGGAGCTTTCCGTCGCGTGCATCGGCGTGATTGTCGCGATTTTGACGCTGATCGTTTTGGGCTTGACCAGCGGCAAAAAATCTGTTATAGAAATCATTAAGGGCGTGGACTATAAGACGCTGCTCTTTTTCATCGGCTTGTTTGTTTCCGTGGCGGGCCTTGAAAAGACAGGCGTGCTCAACATGATCGCGAACTTCATCACCTCGGTCAGTGAGGGCAATATCGCGGTTATTGTGATCGTCATTCTGTGGCTCTCGGCCATCACGAGCGCCTTTGTCGACAATATCCCCTTTGCCGCGACCATGATCCCTGTCATCCGCGCCATCGCCGCGACAGAGGGCATGGATATCGACGTGCTTGCCTGGGCGCTTTCGCTCGGCACGGACCTCGGCGGCAATGCGACGCCCATCGGCGCGAGCGCCAACGTCGTCGGCACTTCGGCTTCGGCCAAGGGCGGCTATCCCATTGGCTGGGGCCGCTACTGCAAGTACTGCGTGCCCGCGACGATCGTTGTCATGGCGGTGTCCACGGCCTACTTATTCCTGCGCTATCTGTAAACGGAAAAAGGAAAGGAGTGCGATCCCATGAAAAACCAGATCATCATCACCCTTGGCCGCGAGCACGGCAGCGGCGGCCATTACATTGCCGACATGATCGCGCAAGAGCTCGGTATCAAGCTCTATGACAAGGACTCTATCGAAAAAGAGATCGTTTCCGAAGGCTACAGCGGGGAAATGATCCGCAAGATGGACGAAAAGCCCGTCAACTTCTTTGCCTCGCGCCGCATCGGCAAGTATTCGAATTCTCTTGAGGTCAACGTGGCGGAAAAGACGTTCGCCATGCTGCGTGACAAGGCGGCAAACGGCGAGAGCTTCCTCATCATCGGCCGCTGCGGTGACCAGGTGCTCAAGGGCAACCCCAATATGCTGAGCATTTTCATCTGCGGCAACCAGCAGGCCAAAGTCGGCCGCGTGATGGAGAAGAAGGGCCTGTCTGCCGAGGACGCGATCGAGGAGATCAAAGAGGTCGACCGCTCCAGAAAGTCCTACCACAACTACTACTGCGAGACGAAGTGGGGCGACGCCCGCGGCTACGACATGACCGTCAAGAGCGATGTGCTCGGCTTCGAGGGCACGGCGAAAATGCTGATCGCCTATATCCGCAGCTTCATGGAGCAGGACTAAATAAAAATTTGCGGCCCGTGCCGCAAAAAACATTTGAAATGCTCGAAACAATTTGATAAAATCAATTCACAGCGTGTGGCGTTTCTGCGTAAATCCAGTTGCAGAAACGCCGCACGTTTTTTGCGGCAAAAGGAGGGAGAAGACAACTTCATAGTCAAATCATGCGGCAGAGATGCGTAAGTCTGGATTGATCCGGCGGAACGCATCTCTTATTTTTTATGTTCAGGGGGAAGACCGCCATGGAAAACACAAACCAGTTTTTGGGGACGGAGCGCGTGGGAAAGCTCATGCGGCGCTACGCCGTCCCGTGCATCATCTCGCTGCTCGTCGGCGCGCTCTATAACATCGTCGACCAGATCTTCATCGCCAACGCAAGCTACCTCGGTTCCTACGGCAACGCGGCAAACACCGTCGTCTTTCCGCTCACGGTCGTGGCGCTCGCCATCGCCGTGATGATCGGCGACGGCTGCTGCGCGTTCGTCAGCATTTCGCTCGGCAAGGGCGAAGTGGGAGAGGCAAGAAAGAGCGTCGGCAGCGCGGTCGTGCTGTCGATTGCGAGCAGCCTTGTCCTGACGGCGCTGTACCTTGGTTTTGCCGATCCCATCATTTCAATGTTCGGCGGCACGGTGAACGAGGAGACCTTTCATTACGCGCGGGAGTATTTCTTCTATATCTCGCTCGGCATCCCGTTTTATATGTTCGGTCAGGCGATGAACCCTGTCATCCGTGCCGACGGCAACCCGCGGTTCGCCATGATCTCCACGCTCGCGGGCGCGGTGCTCAACATCATTTTAGACCCCATCTTCATCTTTGAATGTAAGTGGGGCATGATGGGCGCGGCGGTCGCCACCGTGTTGGGCCAGATCGTCACGGCGGCGCTTGCGGTGTGGTACCTCTGCCGCATGAAGACCGTCAAGCCGGAAAAGGGAGACTTCCGCCTGCACGCAAGCCTCTGTACCCGGATGCTGACGCTCGGCATCACGAGCTTTTTGTCACAAATTAGCCTTGTCGCGGCGATGGCGGCCATCAACAACATGCTGCGCAAGTACGGCGCGCTGGATGAGATATTCTCGCAGGAGCAGTACGCGCAGATCCCGATGGCCGTCGTCGGCATTGTGATGAAGTTCTTCCAGATCGTCATTTCCATCGTCGTCGGCATGGCGGCGGGCTGCATTCCCGTCGTAGGTTACAACATGGGCGCGGGGAAAAAGACGCGCGTGCGTGAGCTCTTTACAAAGCTCCTGCTCTGCGAGGCGATCGTCGGCGCCGTCGCGCTCGTTCTGGCCGAGGGCTTCCCGCGTCAGCTCATCGCCGTCTTCGGCGCGGCGAACGAGAGCAGCTACTACACGGACTTTGCGATCAAGGCATTCCGCACGTATCTTTGCATGATGGTGCTCGCCTGCGTGAACAAGGCGTGCTTCATCTTTTTGCAGGCTGTGGGCAAGGCGCTTCCGTCCACGATGCTCTCCATGGTGCGCGAGGTCGTGTTCGGCGTGGGCTTTGCACTGCTGCTGCCGCGCTTTTTCGGCCTTGACGGCGTGCTGTACTCCATGCCGGTGTCGGATGTGTTGACTTTCGTCATCGCGGCGGGTATGATTGTAAAAACGTATCGGGAACTCAATACGGAAGGAGCAACTGTATTATGAATCATATTATCACCATCAGCCGTGAATTCGGCAGCGGCGGCCGCACGGTCGGGAAAAAGGTTGCAGAGCAGCTCGGCATCCCCTGCTATGACTCAGAGCTCATCCAGAAGATCGCCGAGGAGAGCGGCTTTGCAGAAAATTATGTCAAGGAGGCGGGCGAGTACACACCCGGCGGCTTCCTGTCCTCAGCGCTCTCGAACCGCGCGTTCGGCCCGACGAACGAGGACATCCTATGGGAAATTCAGTGCCGCGTCATCAGCGAGCTTGCCGAAAAGGGCCCCTGTGTCATCGTCGGCCGCTGCGCGGACTACATTTTGCAGGACAAGGCCAAGTGCCTCAAGGTCTTTATCCACGCGGATATGGCGTTCCGCGCCAAGCGCATCGTCGAGGTCTACGGCGAGCGCGAGCAGTCGCCCGAGCAGCGCCTGCGCGACAAGGACAAGCGCCGCGCGGCCTATCACCGCTTCTACACGAACATGAAGTGGGGCTACGCGCAGAATTACCACATCACGCTCGACAGCGGCGAGCTCGGCATCGACAAGTGCGCCGACATCATCGCTGACCTCTACAAGAGCAAGGCGTAAATGGTCAAAAAGAGAGGGAGAGAAGCCGCGGCTTCTCTCCTTTTTTATTCCTCTTTTGCAAGACCCGGGATGTTCACGCCGATGCCGTTGACCTCCACGCCGTCGTCGGCGGGGATGAGGAGGTATTTGCGGCCATTGATGACGCGCGCTTCGATCATATAGCTGTTCTCCGGTGCAATGGAAATTTTGACCTCGGGGGTCGTGATCTCAAACTTCTTGCTCTCGATGATGTTGTTCGGGTTCAGCGCGGCGTTCTCGCCGTACTGCTCATCGCACTCGCGCTGGAACGCTGCGATCTGCTCGTCGTTCACGCCGCTGTTGGCGAGGATGCCGCCGACGTCGCCCGCCGTCATTTCAAGCGGCTCGGGGTCTTTGCTCTCCTTGTGATCTTCGATGCGCGCTCTGATCTGCTCGTGCACGGACTGGACAACATCGTAGCTGCAATCCTTGTCGAGCGCGTCGGCAAGCGCCGAGCCAAAGGCATTTTTCTGCTCCTCGGCAGACATCGGCGGGGCGACGTGGAACAGCGCGTCGATGACCTCCTGATGGATCTCCGCGGCGTTTTTCGAGTAGAACAGCACATTGTAAATGTTCGCCGTGCGGTTGTCGAACGCGGGGTAGAGGAAGCCGAGCTCGGGCGAGGTCGCGATGTAGCCGGTGGAGCTTGAGTGAAACTCGCTCTGGTCAAGGTCGTAGCGCAGTTCGAGCGTCGGGGCCTTGACGGGGCAGATGGAGCAGACAAAGTACTTGAAGACCTCACTCGACGCGTCGGCCTGAATCTCGTCATCCTTGCTGCGGTGCGGCACGTCGTAGGCGTCGGCGGCGAGGAGGATGAGATAGTTTGTCTCGCCCATGTCGATGCAGTCGATGATTTGGCGGCAGAGCATTTCGCGCGAGGCGGGGTCCTTGAGCTCCGTCTGGCGAAGAGTCTGCAAGAGGCGGTGCTCATCGCTGTCGGCGACCTGCTGCGTAGAGAACACCACGTCGATGAGGTTCTTGCCAAGCGTGCCGGAGAGGGACTTTTTGAGAAGGCCCAGGTACATCTCCTGCTCCTCCTGCCGCATGAGGCCCATCGAGGTATCGACCCACGCAATGATCTCACGGTTGGAGTTCACATAGCAGCCGTACACGCGGCTGAAATTATTCTTATCGAGCCGGAAGCGCCGGCGCAGTTCATTGAGTTCTTTCTGATTCATGGCTTGTCCTTTCCTTTGTTCATGTCACAAGGCCGATTTTACCACGCCCGCGCCGCCGCGGCAAGGGGAGAAACGGCGCATTGTGCGACGAAAATGCGCAAAATGCAGGAAAAGATGCAAAATGGGCGTGAGCGACAAAATGTGTGCGATGTGTGGACAATATAGACGATATCCCTGTAAATCATAGAGAAATTCAATGAATCTGTCCATATTTCACGGTTTCTTAACGCCGCATTTGACGCTGCTTTTTGTGAAAACGGCTATGGAAACGGAATCAAAGCAAACATTTCACGTTAAAAATGAAAGATATATTGCATTTTGCCTGAGCTGTGCAGGAATTCTTCCGTTTCCTTGGTGATTCTGACTGTTGAAAAAAGAAAAAAAGAAGTTAGAATAGAGCCTCGCGAAATGAAACGGAAGAATTTGGATAGAGATCAGAGAGTTTGGGAGGAAATCAATATGTCGTATCACTTTTTGCTGGATCTTGCGCTGATCCTGCTGAGCACGAAGATTCTGGGCCTCATTGCGCAGAAGTTTCAGATGCCGCAGGTCGTGGGCGCGCTGATCGCGGGCCTTTTGCTCAGCCCCGCGGGCCTTGGCCTTCTTTCGGAAACGGAGTTCACCAAGCAGCTCAGCGAGCTTGGTGTCATCGTGCTGATGTTCTCCGCCGGTATGGGCACGGACATCAACGAGCTCAAGCACAGCGGCAAGGCGGGCTTCATGGTCGCGGTCCTCGGCGTGATCGTGCCGTTTCTCATGGGCACGGCGCTTGCCTGGGGCGCGGATGAGCTCGGACTCATCGAGAGCACCGGCTTTATCGAAAACATCTTCATCGGCACCATCCTGACGGCCACGTCCGTGAGCATTACAGTCGAAACGCTCAAGGAGATGAAAAAGCTCGAGACCAAGGTTGGCAACACGATTCTGGCCGCTGCGCTCATCGACGATGTGCTCGGCCTGATCGCCCTGACGCTCGTTTGCAGCCTTGCCGGCGGTGACGAGAGCATCGGCATGGTGCTCCTCAAGATCGTGGGCTTTTTCGTCTTTGCCTTCGTGGTCGGCTTTGGCGCGAACCGCATCTTCTGCTGGATGCTCAAGCGTCAGCACGGTTGGGCCAGCCACAGAAACTCCGTGTTCGCCTTTGTCCTGTGCCTTGTGATGGCCTACTGCGCCGAGAAGTTCTTCGGCGTCGCTGATATCACGGGCGCTTACGCCGCGGGCCTTGCCGTCGCGTGCACGCCCAAGGGCACCTACATCCAGACGAAGTACAACCCCCTCGGGTATCTTCTGCTCACGCCGGTGTTCTTCGCGAGCATCGGTATCAATGTGCAGATCACGGGTCTGACGGGCGGCATGGTCGTCTTCTCGATTTTGCTGCTGCTTGTTTCGATCATCTCGAAGCTCCTCGGCTGCGGCCTTGGCGCCAAGGCGTGCCAGTTCACCACGCGCGAGAGCATCCAGGTCGGCGTGGGCATGGCCTGCCGCGGCGAAGTCGCGCTGATCGTCGCCAACCGCGGCCTTTCGATGGGTGTGCTGTCGCCCGCGATGATGACGCCGGTCGTCATCACGGTCGTATGCGGCACGATCCTGACGCCGATTCTGCTCAAGCTGTCCTTCCGCGGCCATCAGGAGACGGAGCTGGTGCAGAACAACATCGCCGACCGCATGGCCAAGCACCGGCAGCTCGATATCATCACGCAGCAGCTTTTGCAGCAGGATGAACAGCTGATGAAAAAGAACTGAGCGCAGCGCAATGAAATAAAAAGAGCTTTCTCCTGAAAATCGGAGAAAGCTCTTTTTTGATTTTAGGACGCTACCTTTTCCTGCGCGCTGCACTCGCGCAGGATGCGACAGAGCGCGTTCACATCCTCTTCCCGCGTCGCCCAGCTTGTGGCAAAGCGGATGATGCTGTGCGTCTCGTCATATTGCTCCCAGACGGAGAAGTCCACGCGCTCGGCGAGCTCTTTGCGCTGCTGCTCACTGACGATGCAGAAGCTCTGGTTCGTCGGGGAGGGGAAACAGGGCAAATAGCCGTTTTCCGCCATCGCGCGCCGGATAGCGTCGGCGTAGCGAACGGCGTCTGCGCCGATGCGCTCGTAGAGCCCATCGGTAAAGAGCGTGTCGAACTGGATGCCGAGCAGCCGTCCCTTGGCGAGCAGCGCGCCGTGCTGCTTGATGATGGTGAAAAAGTGTGGAATGAGCCCCGGCTGGGGAATGACGACCGCCTCGCCGAGCAGCGCGCCGCATTTCGTGCCGCCGATGTAGAAAATGTCGCACAGCGCGGCAAGGTCGCGCAGTGTCACGTCGTTTTCAGGACAGGCGAGCGCGTAGGCAAGGCGCGCGCCGTCGATATAGAGCGGCAGGCGCTTTTCGCGGCAGAGCGCGCTGATGGCCGCGAGCTCCTTTTTGGAATAGAGCGTGCCGTACTCCGTCGGCTGGGAGAGGTAGACCATCCCGGGCATGACCGTGTGGTCGCGGTTCGCGTCGTCCTCGTACTGATCAAGCAGTGCGCAGATTTGGGATGCGGTGATCTTGCCGTTCTCCTGCGGCAGCGTGAGCACCTTGTGCCCGCCGAACTCGATGGCGCCGGCCTCGTGCACGCTGATGTGCCCCGTGTCCGCGGCGATCACACCCTCGTAAGAGCGCAGCAGCGCGTCGATGACGGTCGCGTTCGTCTGTGTGCCGCCGACAAGGAAGTGAATCTCCGCGTTCGGCGCGCCGCAAGCGGCGCGGATCTTCTCGCGCGCGGATTCGCAGTATTCATCCGTGCCGTAACCGGCGGTCTGCGCAAAATTCGTTTCGCACAGGCGCTGCAGGATGGCGGGATGCGCGCCCTCAAGATAGTCGCAGGAAAAAGAAAGACGATGCTCCATGAAAAAAGACCTCGTTTCAAAAACAGGATTGACGGTTTCTGACTGCTATTGTAGAATAAGAAAAAACATGACGCAAACGGTTATTTGAAATGAAAAACATGATATAAAATCATGGATAGGAGGGCGTATGGAAGCGGTCAAATGCGAGGCGTTCCTTGCCGCGGCAGAGCTCGGCAGCCTGACGGCCACGGCGGAGCTTTTGGGCTACACGCAGTCGGGCGTGACGCGCATGATCGGCACGCTGGAAGAAGAGCTCGGCTTTCCGCTGTTTCTTCGCAGCAAAAAGGGCGTGCAGCTCACGGAAAACGGAAAGCTCATGCTGCCGCTGCTGCGCGAGGTCGTGCGCGCGCACCACAACGCCGAGCAGCTCAGCGCGGAGATCGGCGGCGTGTCAAAGGGCTCGCTGACGATCGGCTGCTATTACAGCATTTCGGCCCTGTGGATGCCAGAGATCCTGACGGCGTTCCGCGCCCGCTATCCGGGCGTGACGGTGCGGATGCAGGAGGGCGGCAACCTGGAGATGGCCCACTGGCTGAGCGAGCGCTCGGTCGACTGCTGCTTCGGCGCGCAGATGCACGGCGACAAGTACGACTGGCTGCCTGTCTTTCGTGACGAGCTCGTCGCGTGGCTGCCGCGCGGACACGAGCTGGCAGAGGCGGATGCCTTTCCGCTTATGCGCTTGCAGAACGAGCCGTTCATCCACACCTCGCCCAATCACGACACCGATCAGGACCGCCTGCTCGAGCAGCATGACCTGCACCCGCAGACCTGCTTTACAACGCGCGACGGCTTCACGACCTACAACATGGTCGAGGCGGGGCTCGGCGTCAGCTTCAACCAGCGGCTCATCTCGCGCAAGTGGAGCGGTACGGTGGCGGAGGTCCCGTTCGACCCGCCGCAGTTCGTGACGCTCGGCATCTCCGTCCCGTCGCTCAGGGAGGCCTCGCCCGCAGCGAAAAAGTTTATCGCCTGCGCCATCGAGACCGTCACGGGCGGGGAGAAAAGCCTTTGATAAGAAAAACGCTTCGCAGAACTTCTGCGAAGCGTTTTTTTGCCCAAAAGCCGTTTATTTGAGCTCGGCGGTGAAGGTGATCTTCCCGTCGTCCACGATGGCGCGGATGGAGCCGTGGTGTCCCTCGGCGATCGAGCGCGCGATGGAAAGGCCGATGCCAAAGCCGCTGCCCGACGAGCGGGATTGATCGGCACGGTAAAAGCGGTCGAAGAGCTTCTGCGCGTTTTCCGGAGCAACATCCTCGCAGGCGTTCGACGAGCGGAGGACGACACCGCGCTTCACCTTTTCGAGCGAGAATTCAATGGGGGAATCCGGCAGTGCATATTTGACCGCGTTGTCGAGCAGGATCGAGACGAGCTGGCGCACGGCGTATTCGTCGCCGCGATAGGTGAGGCCGTCCGTGATCGAAAGGCGCAGCTCGTGCCCCTTCGACGCGGCGAAGTCGACGAACGTTTCCGCCGTTTCGCGCACGGTGTCGCTCACGGGGAACTCCTCCATCCTGAGCGGCGAATCCTCCTCGTCCATGCGCGAGAGCGTGACGAGCGAGTTGACGAGCGAGGTGAGCTTTTCCGTCTGCGCCATCGCCTTGTCGATCCATTTCTGCTTGCCGGTCTCCATTTCGAGCACCTTGAGGCTCGTGGCAATGACGGTGATGGGCGTTTTCAGTTCGTGGCTCGCGTCGGTGATGAACTGCTTCTGCTGCTGCGCGCTGCGAACCACTGGGTCGATGGCCCGGCGCGAGAGCAGCACGACAAGCAAGAAGACGAGCAGGATGCACGCCGCGTCGGCGAGCAGCGACCAGATGAGCACCACGCGCATCGCACGCAGCTCGTGGTAGCAGTCGAGGAAGATGGCGATATTCTCGCCGTCATCCGTCTGCGCGACGAAAAAGCGATAACTGTTGAAGTAGCCATAGCCCGCGCCGTGTGCGAGCGCGGCGGAGAGATATTCCTGCGTATCATCCTCCGTGACGGAGGCGATATTGTCGAGGTCTGCCTGTGTCAGCGTGCCGCTTGATGTGTAGTGCAGGACAAAAAAGCGCGTGGAGAACGGCGTTTCCGCCGTGAACGGCCCCTCACGCCGCGCGATTTTGTCGTCGGGCGGGGCCTGCGGCGTCTGTGAATCGTCCGCATCGTCGGGCAGCGCGGGGGCGATGTCGCCGCTGCCGTCATCATTTTCCAGCGGTGTCGGCGCGTCGGCGCTGTCCGGCAGCTGAAAGCGCGAGTGGGGGATGGTGCCCGCGTTCTCGTAGATGAGCGTCAGCGTTTGCTTCAGGTCGGAATCGGTCGAGACATAGTTCGCGACGTTCAGAATGATCGTCAGCAGCATCATCACCGCCGTGACGGAGAGCATCGCGATACGGATGAAGCGGTTTCGCAGGCGCTTGATCATACGCTCTCCTCCAACACGTAGCCGAGGCCGCGGTTTGCCTGCAGGGTGACGTGCGAGCCGATGGACTTGAGCTTTTTGCGAAGATTCGAGATGTTCACCCATACGACGTTGATCTCCGCCTCATTATCCCAGCCCCACACGCGCTCCATGATGCGCTCGGCGGAAAAGACCTGCCGCGGCGAGCGCATGAAAAGCTCCATGATCTGGAACTCACGCCCGCTCAGGCGGATGGGGTCCTTCCCGCAGCTCAAATTGCCGCTGCCGGGGTCGAGCGTCAGATCGCCGTAGGCGAGCACCGTCGGCTGGTAGGCCTCGCTGCGGCGCAGGATGGCGCGCACGCGGCTCAAGAGCTCGTCGGGGTCGAAGGGCTTGGGAAGATAGTCGTCCGCGCCGGCGTTGAAGCCCGTGATGCGGTCACTCTTCTGGCCCTTGGCCGTGAGCATCATGATGGGCGTTTTCACGCCCTCCTGCCGCAGCTTTTCGAGCACTTGAATACCGTCCATCTTGGGCATCATCACGTCTAAAATGACGGCGTCGTATGCGCCCGACGAGGCATATTCATAGGCGTCGAAGCCGTTGTGCACAGCGTCGACGGAGAAGTGATTTTTTTCAAAAAAGACCGCCAGCGCCTCGGCGAGATCGACCTCGTCCTCTGCGATCAGCAGCCGCATAAAAGGTCCCCCCTCTGATTCTGATAGTAAGTGTAGTATAAAGAGCGCGCGGGCAAAAATCAAGATGGCTCAGAGCGCGTCTTTCGTCGCCTCGCGCCCGCAGGTGATGTTGAGGTTGCCGTTGCGGCAGCGCAGTTCGTCCAAAAACGCCTTGGGCGCGTGGTCATCAGGGAGCGTGACGCGGTAGGTGAGCTCGTAGAGCGTGCCCATGTTGCTCGTTTTCACGCGCTCGAGCACGCAGGACTTGGTGTACTTTTCAAAGAGATCGTCGAACAATCCGTCGTAGTCGAGGCTTTCGGGGATTGTGATCCT
>ERZ773170.2258-NODE-2258-length-12005-cov-2.906025_pt1 | contig 12005 bp, 10 predicted proteins | sample MGYA00581002_ERZ773170 | MGnify/ENA primary metagenome ERZ773170 (study PRJEB29015, sample SAMEA2737811) | human gut metagenome | biome: human gut; feature: human-associated habitat; material: faeces | place: China | collected 2012 ... | reverse complement strand
TTCAAAGACCTCATCGGTCCCTTCCATCTCGGTCAAACCGAATTTTTCATGGATCTCTTTACCGACTGTCGTATCCAGATCATGGAAAGCCGGCAGGCAATGCATAAAGATGGCTGTGTCCTTGGCATAGGAAAGTGCCTTGGCATTGACCTGATATGGAAGCAGGTCATGGATACGTTCTTCCCAGACCTCGGTCGGCTCGCCCATAGAAACCCACACATCCGTATAGATCACGTCAGCATCCTTACAGCCTTCTGCCACATCCTCTGTCAAAGTGATGGATGCCCCTGTCTTTTCTGCAATGGCACGGCACTCTGCGACCAATGCCTCATTCGGGAAATACTTTTTATTGGTGCATGCAACAAAATCCATGCCCAGTTTTGCACAGGTCACCATAAGGGAATTGCCCATGTTGTAGCGGGCATCGCCCATATAAACAAACTTGATCCCATCCAACTTGCCAAACTTTTCCTCAATGGTCAGCATATCAGCGATCATCTGTGTCGGATGAAATTCATTGGTCAGTCCATTCCATACCGGAACACCTGCATACTCTGCCAGCTGCTCTACGATCTCCTGCCCATATCCGCGGTACTCAATACCGTCAAACATCCTGCCGAGTACTCTTGCCGTATCTTTGATGCTCTCCTTCTTACCGATCTGGGATCCGGACGGATCCAGATAAGTCACATGCATACCCAGATCATGCGCTGCCACCTCAAAAGAGCAACGGGTTCTGGTGCTGGTCTTTTCAAAGATCAAGGCAATATTCTTGCCCTTTAATTCATCATGCGCGATCCCTTTTTTCTTCTTGTCCTTCAATTCTTTTGAAAGATCAATGAGATAACGGATCTCCTCCGGGCTATAATCTAAAAGTTTCAAAAAATTTCTGCCTGACAGATTCATATGTATCGATCTCCTTTATCCTAATTTTTACCCACTTTTTTCTCATTGTATTATATTTCCTTTTTCCCTCTTGTGCAAGGAAAAAAGAAAAGGCAGCCGCGCCTGCGACCGCCTCTTTTCATTTCCGATAGAAAATGTTCTACTCGTCCTTTGCCACTTCTGTGATGGACTTGACCAGACCTGCCATTCCCTGGATCTCAGACGGAATGATGATCTTGGTTGCCTTGCCATCTGCTGCCTTGGCAAATGCCTCTAAACTCTTCAACTGTAAAACAGCATCATCCGCAGCGGCTTCCTTTAAGAAACGCAGACCGTCTGCATTCGCCTGCTGGACTTTGAGAATGGCTTCTGCCTGACCTTCTGCCTCGCGAATGGTTGCTTCCTTGACAGCCTCTGCCTTTAAGATCTGTGCCTGCTTCTCTGCCTCAGCATCGAGAATGGCAGACTCTTTTTTACCTTCGGCGATCAGGATGGTTGACTTCTTCTCACCTTCCGCGATCAGGATAGCTTCTCTTCGCTCACGCTCTGCCTTCATCTGTTTTTCCATGGCATCACGGATGGCCGCCGGTGGAATGATGTTCTTTAACTCAACACGGTTGACCTTGATACCCCATGGGTCTGTTGCAACGTCCAGGGCAGAACGCATCTTTGTGTTGATGGTCTCTCTGGATGTCAATGTCTCGTCGAGTTCCAGATCACCAATGATATTACGCAGTGTCGTCGCTGTCAGATTTTCGATCGCCATGATCGGATTTTCAACACCATAGCAATACAACTTTGGATCTGTGATCTGATAATATACGACCGTGTCGATCTGCATTGTAACATTATCCTTGGTGATAACAGGCTGTGGCGGGAAATCAACTACTTGCTCCTTCAAGTTGACATTGCGTGCCACACGATCAATAAACGGCACCTTGAAGTGGAGTCCTACCGGCCAGGTCGTAAGATAAGCGCCCAAACGCTCAATAACCATAGCATGTGCCTGCGGTACAACCTTGACGCAAGAAATAACCAGTAATAAGATCACCACGACTAAAATGATAACTACTACCATAAACTACCTCCCATATGCATTTTATTCTTTGCTACCATCTTATAGTACCCTATCTGTGCTAATAGCGCAACAAATTTGCGATTATGTCTACTATTCTACTGTATGATAAATCGTCATAGCAAATCCTGCCTGCTTCTTGCTGGCGTACATTGCCTGATCCGCCTCCTGATACAGGCGGTCGAAACTCATCTGCTCTTTCTGACGATAGAAGGATGCGCCAAGACTTAATTTGTAATCTCTCCTCCAAAGTCCGGATATAGGACAAAACAATGACAAAATCCCTTTCCAACATGATTCCATGTCAAAAAGGGATTTTTGCTTTGCATATTTTAATTTAGAAAAATACGTGATTGCCGATCACAACGCCGCCGCGTCCACTGCTGACCGGTCTAAAACTCAATGCTCCGCCTGTGTTGTCCGTTCCTGCAAGGGCTGCCTGCGCTGCCTGCATACAGGATGCCTTTGGACCACTTGCCGCTACGGATGCTACAGATCCGCTCGCTGCCGGTGTAAACTGTCCGCTCTGATATACAACACCGTAAACAGAACTTGGATAACCACCGCTGCGGACACGGTTACATACCACCGCACCAACGGCTACCTGACCTTCATAGGATTCATTGCCTGCCTCACACTGGATCAGGGCTGCTAAAAGTGTCGTATCATCATAAGATGCTGCCACTGCCTGATTCTGTACGGTCACAGCGCGTGCCTTTGCTGCCGCTGCTTCTTCTGCGGCTTTGGCTGCTGCAATGGCTGCCTGTTCTTCTTCGATCGTAATGGCTGTTCCATAATCAATGCTGACATCCACATAATCACTGCTGACATATCCGGTACCAGCCTTGGTGCTTACGGCCACCCAGCCGTCTACCGGCGTAGCCTGCGTATCTACTTCCAGCGAATCGCCTACCGCCATCACGGTATAGATCGCACTCTCAGCACTTGCCTCGCTACGAACGCGGATACCGCCTTCCTTTGCCTTTGCATAGGTCTTGCAGACGCTTTCTGCCAGTGCATGTGCATCATCACCGGTAAGACAATACTCACCGAGCACATAGCCATTCACATTGCCGGATGTGATCTGATACCAGTCGCCCTCCGGCGCTGTAACCTCTGCCACATCGCCCTTATACATCTTGCCGACAATGTCAGAATCTGTACTTGCGGTTGCTCTCACATACAAGAACTCATCCACATTTGCCATCAGGCGATCCTGCCACTCAGGATATACGACCTGTGCCTGCTCATTTGCGGCAGCAACTACGGTTGCCTGAGAACCTACGACATTGGCAGTCGCATACGCACCTGCTTCCATCGTACTGACTGCCTGGACAATACCGGCGGTACGATAGCCGCTCACAGTGTCTGTCGCTTCTTTGGGCTGACTAAATACGGTAGTCGTACTCATCGCCGTCAATGCCAAAGCAACCACTGTTCCCTGCGCAACGCGCTTCTTCCAATTATAATTCATATAAATAATTCCTCCATATTCATGTAATACTATCTATATATCAAGTATTGCATTTCTATGATACTTTATACAAAATTTGTTACATTTGTTACAAATTTATTACGAATTATAACAAGGTTGCCTCACTTTGTCAAGTTTTGTTCATTTTTCATCCCAAAAGGTTTCCCAGCATCTCCTGTAAAAGGGCTTCCTGCTCCGCAGGTGTCATGGCATCCGTTTCCTCTTTCTTCCCTCTTATGATGGGATCTTCCCCTGTCGCCAAAGGCTTTTTTTCTGCCGCCTCGCCTGTCTCCTCATAGTCTCCCAGCACATCCTGCACATATACTTGGATCTGTCCTGCCGCCTGCTCACACTTTTTTGCAAAACGTGAAAAGCGAATGATAAAGATCAGCAAAAGCAGGACCAGTAAAGCCAAAAGTCCCAGCCCGATCCAGCCCTCTGCTCCCGCTAATTTTTCCAGCCATGTCATATCCACCTGTTCTTCCTCCTCTTGCTTTTCTTCCTATATAAAATAGTACAAGCCTTTGTCTGCAAAAAATGACGTAAAAAGTAGACAGTCACCATCTTGACAATTAGCAAAAGCAAGGTAAGATTGATATAGATTAGAATAAAGGAGTTTTTTATGAAAAAAATAGTTATGACAGGTGGCGGTACCGCAGGACATGTAACGCCCAATATTGCTCTGTTTGATTCTTTACAAAAAGATGGATATGAGATCCATTATATCGGTTCCTACGAAGGTATTGAAAAAGGATTGATCGAGGATAAGAAGATCCCTTACTATGGTATCAGTTCCGGCAAGTTCCGCCGTTATCGTTCTTGGAAAAATCTGACCGATCCTTTCCGTGTGCTTCACGGCTTCTTTCAGGCAAGACGCCTGCTGGGAAGGATCCGTCCCAATGTTGTCTTTTCCAAAGGTGGTTTTGTCTCTGTGCCGGTCGTTATGGCAGCCAAGACAAGACATATCCCGGTCATCATCCATGAATCCGACCTGACCCCGGGTCTGGCAAACAAACTTGCGATGCCATCAGCTACCAAGGTATGCTGCAATTTCCCGGAAACACTGCCTTATCTGCCAAAAGAAAAAGCCGTCCTTACCGGATCTCCGATCCGTCAGGAACTTTTACACGGCAATAAGCAGGCAGCCAAAGATTTCTGCGGATTTACCGGCGACCTGCCTATCCTCATGGTCATGGGCGGCAGCATCGGATCCGTCTATATCAACAATGCCATCCGTGGATGCATTGATACCCTGCTGACCAAATACCAGATCATCCATCTGTGCGGCAAGGGAAATATCGATGAGTCCCTCAAGGATAAAAAAGGATATGCACAGTTTGAATATATCAGTGAGAACCTCCCGGATCTTTTTGCAGCCGCAGACCTCGTTGTTGCAAGAGCCGGTGCCAATTCCATCTGTGAACTTCTGGCACTACATAAACCAAACATCCTGATCCCACTATCCAGAAATGCCAGCCGTGGCGATCAGATCTTAAATGCCAATTCCTTTGCAAAGCAGGGCTTTTCTGCGGTACTTGAGGAAGAAGAAGTCACATCCGAAAAACTTATGGCAACCATTGATGATGTCATGGCACATCGCAGCAAATATATCGATGCTATGAAAAACAGCGGGCAAATGAACGCGATTGAGACCATTATGGGCTTGATCGAGGAAGTCAGCCGCTAGCCATAAAAAATCCCGGCACGAAATCATGCCGGGAGTTTTTATGCTTATTTATTCTTTTTCTTTGTATCTTCCTTAAATAATTCCGGGTGCTCTGCCGCCACCTTATAACGATGGACAACCTTCCAGATATTTAAGAGAACAAGTAATACAACGAGAATGTCAAGTCCGATCAAGACTTTCTTCCAAGGGGACATACTTACCTCAACCTTGGCTCCCGGTGCCATTCCCTGCATAGCATTGGAATTTGCGACCGCATAACAGAGATTCTTGATGGCTTTTCGCATGGCAGTTCTTGCCGTTGCACTTGTGTAGTCTGAAATCGTCCACATGGTCGGCACATTCATACATAAGTAGGTATCACAACCTGCACGCAATGCATAGTCACGCAGATTATCACCATTCCATACCCAGTAATCAGAAATGACCATTCCTTCAAATCCCCATTCCTGACGCAGAACAGAGGTCAAAAGACTATAGTTACATTCTCCGGCTACCACGCCGACACCGTTCTGTGCTGCCATTACTGCGGTTGCTGCGCGCATAGTCTTGCTTGTCATATTGCCATCCGCATCATAATACTTGATGGTCATCTTGGCATCCTTGATCGCAATTTCAAATGCTTTCATGTAAAGTTCACGCATGGTCTGCTCATCTGCCCAGTAACTGCTGAGTTTTGCACGACCTGTCTCGGTCTCATTTAAAGCAAAATGCTTGACATAACAGAACATTCCCTGATCGCCGGCACCTGAGATCATCTTTGCAGCAATATTGCCGGAAAGTACCGGATCCTCTGACATATACTCAAAGACACGACCGGAGAACATAGACCGATGCAGATTGATCGCCGGAGCATACCAGCCACTGATACCATTCGCTAAAGATTCTACGCCGAATGCCTGTCCCACTTCGTACATCAGATCCTTATTCCAGGTTGCTGCCATCAGCGGTGCAAATCCAAAGGACGAACTCTTTGACATATCATAACCGGATTTGTCCTCAGTCACACCATTGACTTTTAAACCATTGGCACCATCCTGTGCTACCGTCGCCGGCAAGCCCAGAGAATCAATGGCCGCTGTCGTATAAGCATCACCTGAGAAATTCTGGATAATGTCAGCCTTATCGGCATCCCAGTCGATCTGATCCAAAAATGCATCCCACTGCGGATCGTCATAGGAAAGTCCACGCATATCAGAAAGTGCTAAACCATTATCCGCATTGGAGGTCGGCATGCTATCACTGTAGACCTTGCTGCCTTCCACATTTCCGAGTTCCGGATCATTTTCCACATCAAAAGATACTTCTGTATTCAACTGTTCGGAATATTTCTCCGGGATCTCTTTGGTATCCGTTCCTACTGGCTGCGTGCCATTCCAATCAGAACGGCTAAGAAGGGTAGAAACTTCATTCATATAATCACTGCTTGTCTGGAACTGGTTGCTCGCGGCAACATAGTCAGCACCATCGCCAGTCTCATCGCTGATCGTACCGTCATCATTCATGACAGACTGTGCATCTTTTTCTGTCTGGCGAATGTGATCCTCGTCAGATCCGTCATACCAGATGGTCTCGGCTCTCTGGATCTGTTGCTCATCAATGACATTGTGTGAGTCAGAACGCAGTGAGATCGTATAATCTCCAGCCTCTAACATATAACAGCCCATTGTTCCGTTTCCGTTATCATATGTATAGCAGTATGAAGTCAGATCGTCCCATGTAAATGTCAGGGTAACTTCTTCACTCTTGCCCGGTTTCAACTCCTTTGTCTTATCATATGCCACAAGATTTGCTACCGGCTTTTCAATCTTATTTTCCTGATCTAGCTGGGTATATGGTGCTCCGTAATACAACTGTACGACATCCTTTCCAGCCACATCCCCTGTGTTTGTTACCTTTACTTTTGCTGTAATGGTATAACCATCATCTTCAAGGGATAAAAGTTCCTGTGAAAAAGTGGTATAGGACAGACCATAGCCGAACGGATAGCAGACAGCACCCGCCTCAACGCTTGCACCTTGTCCGTCCAAAGTACCATAGACAAAGCCTGCATCCATAGCATCTGCCGTCTCATAATAACGGTAGCCCATATACATATCTTCCATGTATTCGTTATACATAGCAGCATATTCTCCACCATCGATAAGAGCTCCGCTGGTGATCGTAAAGTTGGAATAAGTATTTTCGCCCAGACTCTGGTAAGACGGATCCTTGGTAAAATCAGCCGCCCAGGTATCGACCGTCTTGCCGGATGGATTTACGTCACCATCTAATAAAGAAGATAAGGTAGAAAATCCTTTTTCTCCCGGATGACCAACCCAAAGGATAGCATCTGCCTCAAGTTCCCCGGACATCAGATCGCCCATTTCCATCGGCGCGGAAGATACTAAGACAACAACGACCTTGCCGCAGATCTCCTTTGCCGCACGGATCGTTCCTTTTTCATTCTCGGAAAGTGCCAGATAATGTGGTGTTCCATCGGCATAGGCATCAAACTTCTGGTCCTGTCCCTCCTGACCGGAGCGGGTAATGAATACGATACCGGTTGTATCCTCTGCCTGTGCAATATCTTCATAGATGGCCGGATCATACTCATAGATCTTGCAATCACCACCAAGTACAGATCCGGCTTCTCCTGCACTGCTGGTACCTTCTGCTTCCGTCAATCCTTCGGGATCATCGGTCGCATCCATCTTCTCTACGGCTGCCGTATCGATCGTAAAAGCAGCTAATCCTTCTTCCGGTGTGATCGGATCTACTACCCATTTTGCAGATCCACCGCTGGAAAGTTGTCCGTAGATCGGATTTTCATAGGCATAACCAAATGGCATGACATTAGACTCCTTTGCCAGCGGCAAAATACCATCATTCTTTAAGAGAGTTGATCCCTCCTCTGCTACTTTTTGTGCTACTTCATAGGCTGCATCTTTCGCATCCTTGGCTGAAATATCAGCATTTTCATAATAATTACCGTCTTCCTTGTTTTTGACCGCATCCGTGTTCACATAAGATGTGCCACCGCCAATATAGGTATCGATCGTGGTTGACATCATATTGGTTGCATAATTGACGACAACGCAAAGTGCGACCAAAATAACCGAACCTACAATTTTACGGTTGCGATACTTGCGCGGACACGCTTTTAACTTCTTTGTCTTGTCCTTCTTCATCTTTAACCTCCTCCTTGCCATGTGCTGTATCACCCGGTTACAGACACCCGACATTCTTCTTCGTCAAAATAACACAAAAAAAGGCATCCCCTGTCGGAGATGCCATAACCTTGTGATTTTGCGTCATATTCTTTTAAGGAATCGGTATCATAACGGTCAGAACAAACTGCTCGTCCGTCTGTATCCGCATTACACCGGCGTATTTCTTTGCTACCATCTGTATAGATTTCAGACCGTAGCCATGATAACCGTCTTTTTTCTTTGTTGTCTGTGGAAGATCTCCATCAAAGACCAGATTGCCCCGAAAACTATTATCCACACGGATCAAAAGCATACCATTCTTTTCCTGTACCTTGAGACTGATAATGCGCTCCTCTGGGTCTTCTATGATTTCAACCGCCCGAATGGCATTTTCCAAGGCATTGCCAAACAAAGAACAGATGTCACTGACCGACATAAAATCCAACTTGCTCCCATCAACGATACAAGACAATCGGATACCATATTTCTCACAATAGAGGCTCCGCTCCGTCAATAGGATATCCAGAGTTTCATTGCCCGTCTGCACGGAAGAATCATAAATGTTGAGCAGTTCGCGCATTTTATCCAATTCCTGCGAATCCATGCCTTTGCCCCGTTTTTCCAGCAGATCGATCTGGTGACGCATATCGTGACATTTGACATTGATCAGTTCCACGGTCTCTTTTTTCTGCTCATACTGCTTGCGTTCCTCCACGCGCAACTGCTGCAAAAGCGCCTTTTCCTGTTCCGCTGCATTGAGTTCCAGAATACTGGACTTCATGATCAAAAGAAGCAGGCAGCACATGATGGATAAAAGCCGGCTTGCGATCATCAGCGAAAGACTTTCCCCTGCATGGCTGTCGCGGTAACTGCTCAAAAATACAACAACAATCAGGGATATCAAAGAAATGCCTGCCATTTTCTGTCTGGTTCTTCTGGTATAAGTCCGCATATCCTTTTTCGGATGAAAGGGAATATATAAGATCAGATACCCGGCAAAGATCAGGGGCAGGGTTCCAAAAAAGGCAGTTGCCATAGTCAGCATCGACCGCGTACTTTCCCTCTCTACCATGTTCCAAATGCTTCGCATAGCAATCGTTTTATTACTGATAAATATCTGGCTGATCTGCGATGACAAATTCTGCACCATATAACCGGTCAGGGTCACATCAAACGCTTCCAAAAAGTCTACCTGATATATAATACGCACAGCAATGACTACATAAGCAGCCATCAAAAAGTAAAAGGCCATATTGGTCACAAACCACGTCTTTCCATAACACAGGATCTGATAGGTCAGGCTTCCCAAAAGAATCACGAAAAGAGAGCCAAGAAATGCTCTTTTTGCAAAGCCTCTTCGTTTTTCCATCTTGGGAGAAAAGGCAACCGTCGCGATCCACAGTTGTATATAAAAACTAATGGCATAACAAAATGCCAGATACCACAGCATCATTCCGCCTCTCCCATACTATAATAATCAGCGAGTTCTTCTAAAAACTTCTTTTTCCGCGGGTGTGATATCTGTAGGACATCCTCTCCGATCTTGAGTTCATAGCCCCTGACCCACTCCATATGTCTAGGATTTATCAGATAACAATTATTGCAGCGCAAAAAATGCCATTTTTGCAAGTTCTGTTCTACATTTTTCATTGTCCCGCGCACGCGGTATTCTCCATCCGTCGTGTGATAGATCACGGTATGCTGTTCCACTTCCACGTACAAAATATCCTGCACACAGACGCGCTGGATTCCTCCGGGAATCTCGATAGACAAGAGATTTCTCCTATGATTTTTGACCGCCTTAACCACACGATTCATTTTATAAGAAAAATCCTTATAATTGACCGGCTTGACCACAAAATCAAGTGCATCCACTTCATATCCCTGCACTGCATACTGCGCCATATTGGTAACAAAAACAATTTTCGTTTCCGGGTCGATCTCCCGCATCTGTCTGGCCCCATCCATGCCATTTAAGCCCGGCATAATGATATCCATAAAAACGATATCTACTTTTTTGTAGGGCTCCAGAAAACTTCCCACATTGGAAAACAGGGAGACCTGAAACTGTTCTCCCTGCTCTTTGCCATATCGGTTGATATATTCTGTTAATTGATTGGATGCACTTTCCTCATCCTCTACAATCGCTACTGCTATCAAAGCCTTCTCCTACTTTCCTACTACCCTACATCCGGATCTGGTCGCGAATCTTATCCAACTCCTCAGCGCTAAACTCACTGTGGCTCCATGTGACATCCTTTGCATTGCCGCCTTCGTAGCGCGGAATCACATGCATATGAAAGTGATGCACTGTCTGTCCTGCGGCTTCCCCATTGTTCTGCACAAGATTAATGCCATCGCAGTGCAGAGTCTTTTTTAAATGCGCTGCCACTTTTTTTGCGGTCGGAAGCACCTTAGCCGCCACCTCATCCGGCATTTCAAATACATTGGCATAATGATCTTTTGGCAGGATCAGGCAATGTCCCTTGGTTGCAGGCTCCGCATCCATGATAACCTGAAAATCCGCATCCTCAAAAACTACTCTGGATGGAATGTCTCCATTTAAAATCTTACAAAAAATACAGTTGTCGTCTCTCATTTTCGCATCTCCTTTATCTACTACTTACTTGTCCTGTGTAAAAGTAAAAATATCATCTAACATACGAAGTGTCTTGAAGTTACCCTTGGTCGTCAGATCTCCCACACTAAAGGCTCTCTGGAATGTCATCTGCCCACGCACCAGTTGATCCATGATCTCCTGCGGCACTTTTAAGTACACATCAATCTCCTCTTCCTGTCCGTAATGGCAGACGATCTCATCGCCATCCACACCGACAAACAAAGGCTTTTTCTTACCGCCGATCATAAAGAGGTAGCGTGCCGAGAAATCCGGCTGCGGTGCAAAATGTGACTGAAATTCCATGATATACTCGGTTGCTGACTCCTGCGCCTCCTTGCCCATCATACCACGGAACATGCTGGATAACTCCTCAATATCCTGCTTCTGCTTCTTGACATAATTGTCATCTGACACATATTGTGATAACTGCTCGCTCTCCTGCGGGGTCAGTTCTAATTGCTGGGTACGAAGAATACTTCTTGTGACTGCCTGATTACTGGTCGGAAGCCCTTTGGACTTCTGCGAGATCGTGCGATAAAGGTTTTCTGCCTTCTTCTCAATGATGTGGGCATATTCCTGATTGACCTGAAAACTCACGATATCCTCAACATAACCACACAATCCGGCACAAGGCAGACCACCCAGGATCTCCCATGCATTTTCCAAGGTCAAAGCACCTTCACGCTCTCCATAGGTCGTAGACATCACAACCGGCTGCATGTAAATAGAAGAAATACTCTCCTTATCGCCATAGAGCCAGCAGGCATCCAGAAATTGGTTCATATATCCGCCGATCCACGGTCGTCGCCAGAATAATGCCATCCACATCCTTTAAGGTCTGTGGCAACATGGAAATGGCGTTTTTCTGCTCATATATGTTATACCGATGTACCTCTACCCGAAGTTCTATCAGTACGCTTTCCATTTTTTGAATAACGTAAAGCGTCGGATCATCCAATACGCCTCGTCCACCATAATAAATATTGACCTTCATAAAAACCTCTGCTCTTACTTATCGCTCATCAATTACTTTTTTATTATAAATAACCTCTTTTTCTTAGTCAAACGCAATCTTT
>ERZ773170.2257-NODE-2257-length-12009-cov-2.896520_pt1 | contig 12009 bp, 6 predicted proteins | sample MGYA00581002_ERZ773170 | MGnify/ENA primary metagenome ERZ773170 (study PRJEB29015, sample SAMEA2737811) | human gut metagenome | biome: human gut; feature: human-associated habitat; material: faeces | place: China | collected 2012 ... | reverse complement strand
CCAACTGCCGGAACATTAAAAGAAACAGGTGTAAAAGATCAGCTTCTGCAGTCACTGGGAAATAAATACGAAGCGTCAGATATCGAAGATGCATTGTCAGACGTGATCGAGCTGACAGAAGGCGGACAGTTATTTGTAAAAGATACATACGAATGTATGATTGAAGAGGTGAAGAAGAGGAAAACGGTCGTAAAAGCATTGTGCCTGCACATTGCACATGACTGTAACCTTGCCTGTAAGTACTGCTTTGCGGAAGAGGGAGAATACCACGGCCGCAGGGCTTTGATGTCTTACGAGGTTGGTAAGAAAGCACTTGATTTCCTGATCGCGAATTCAGGAACAAGAAGAAACCTTGAGGTTGACTTCTTCGGTGGTGAGCCGCTGATGAACTGGCAGGTTGTCAAAGACCTGGTTGCTTACGGAAGAGAGCAGGAGAAACTTCATGACAAGCATTTCCGTTTCACACTGACAACAAACGGAGTTCTTTTGAACGATGAAGTTCAGGAGTTCGTGAACAAAGAGATGGACAACGTTGTCATCAGTCTTGACGGAAGAAAAGAAGTGAATGACCAGATGCGCCCGTTCCGTAACGGAAAAGGAAGCTATGATCTGATTGTACCGAAGTTCCAGAAGCTGGCAGAGAGCCGTAATCAGGAGAAGTACTACATTAGAGGTACATTTACAAGAAATAATCTGGATTTTTCCAAGGATGTAGAACATTTCGCAGATCTTGGATTCAAGCAGATGTCAATCGAGCCTGTAGTAGGTGATGACACAGAACCATATGCAATCCAGAAAGAAGATCTTCCACAGATCTTTGAAGAATATGACAGACTGGCAAAGATGATCATCGACAGGGAAAAGAGCGGAAGAGGATTCAATTTCTTCCACTTTATGATCGACCTTGAAGGAGGTCCGTGTGTGTCGAAGCGTCTTTCCGGATGTGGATCCGGAACCGAATACCTGGCTGTGACACCGTGGGGAGATCTGTATCCGTGTCATCAGTTTGTAGGCCAGGAAGAGTTCCTCATGGGAAATGTCGATGAGGGCATTGTGAAACCGGAGATTGCGGAAGAATTTCGCGGATGCAGCGTTTACTCGAAAGAGAGCTGTAAGACCTGCTTTGCAAGGTTTTACTGCAGTGGTGGCTGTATGGCAAATTCTTACAAGTTCCACCATACCATCAATGATACATATGAAGTGAGCTGCGAGATGGAAAGAAAGCGTGTGGAATGTGCGATCATGATAAAAGCTGCGTTGGCAGACAAGTAAGAAAGGAAAATGAGAGATGAAAAAAGGTAAAAGTTTTCTCAGCCTGTTCCTCGTCATTGCCGTAACGGTACTCTTTGGAGTATCCTGTATGTATGGTGTTGACCTGAAAGGAACAGGAGCTGCGAAGAACATCAATCTCGGCCTTGATCTTGAAGGTGGTGTAAGTATCACTTATCAGGTTAAGGGAGACAATCCGTCCCAGAAGGACATGGATGATACTGTATACAAGCTGCAGAAGCGTGTAGAACAGTACAGTACAGAGGCTCAGGCTTATCAGGTAGGAGATAACCGTATCAGTATTGAGATCCCTGGAGTAAATGATGCAAATGCGATCCTGGAAGAACTGGGACAGCCGGGTTCACTTTACTTTATCAAGCATAAGAACAGTGCCGGTGAAGAGAACTATACGCTTGGTTCTTCGGGTTATGTGCTGAATAAGACAATCGACGAACTCAAAGAAAGCGACTCAATCGTACTGACCGGATCAGAAGTAAAGACTGCTTCTGCCGGACAGATCTCTGATTCCACGACTGGAAGTAAAGAGTACGGTGTGGATCTGGAACTGACAACAGAAGGTGCTGAAAAGTTCAAAGAGGCAACCCAGGAAGCTGTTAATAGCAGCAATGATACGATTGCAATCTATTATGATGGCGAACTGATCAGTGTGCCGAAAGTTAATACGGTAATTGAGAATGGAAAAGCACAGATCACGGGTTCTATGACTTATGAAGAGGCGGATAATATTGCGTCTACGATCCGTATCGGTGGTCTGAATGTAGAACTGGAAGAGCTGAGTTCAGAAGTAGTAGGAGCACAGCTTGGTCAGGAAGCAGTAAGCACAAGCCTGATCGCCGGTGCAATTGGTCTTGCACTGGTATGTATTTTCATGTGCTGGGTATATCTTCTTCCGGGACTTGCAGCCAGTATGGCACTGCTGCTTTATACAGAGATCACACTGCTTCTCCTGAATGCATTTGATATTACACTGACATTGCCTGGTATTGCCGGTATCATCCTTGGTATTGGTATGGCGGTGGATGCGAACGTAATTATTTTCGCACGTGTGAAAGAAGAACTTACAGCCGGCAAGTCTGTTCATGCAGCATTGAAATCCGGTTTCCATAAAGCAATGTCAGCCATCATTGATGGAAATGTGACAACGCTGATCGCAGCAGGTGTGCTGTGGCTTCGCGGAAGTGGATCTGTCAAGGGATTTGCACAGACACTGGCACTTGGTATCGTAATCTCCATGTTTACAGCACTGGTGATCACGAGACTGATCATTTTCTCTTTCTACGGAGCTGGTATCCATAATGTAAAAGCTTACGGAAGACATTTGAAAGAACGTAAACCATTTGACTTCCTTGGAAAGAAGAAACTCTTCTTTGTTCTGTCGATCATCCTCTGCCTGTGCGGACCGGTTATGATGGGTGTGAACCATGCAAGAGGAATCGGGGCAATGAACTACAGCCTTGACTTTGTCGGAGGAACATCCACGAATGTTACATTTGATAAAGAATATACGCTTGATGAGATTGATAAAAATATGATCCCGAGTATGGAAGAGATCACCGGAGATAAGAATATCCAGGTTCAGACGGTAAAGGGAACGAACCAGGTTGTATTTAAGACGCAGACACTGGATCTGACAAAGAGAGAGGCTCTCGCATCTTATCTGAATGAAAATTATGGTGTTGAGACAAAAGATATTGCAACAGAAAATATCAGTTCCACAGTAAGTTCTGAGATGCGTGTGGATGCAGTCATTGCTGTGATCATTGCTACGATCTGTATGCTGCTTTATATTTGGTTCCGTTTTAAGGATATCCGTTTTGCAACAAGTGCTGTTGTTGCACTGGTACATGATGTACTGGTAGTTCTTGGATTCTATGTGATCGCAAGAGTATCTGTCGGAAATACATTTATTGCGGTTATGCTTACCATCGTAGGATATTCTATCAATGGTACGATCGTTATCTTCGACCGTATCAGAGAAGAACTGAAGACGAAGTCCAAGGCAGAAGATCTGAAGGATCTTGTAAACCGCTGCATTACGCAGACACTGACAAGAACGATCTATACCAATATTACGACATTTATCATGGTTGTTGTACTTTATATTCTTGGTGTCAGCTCTATCAAAGAATTCGCAGCTCCTCTGATGGTAGGTATCGTATGTGGTGCTTATACATCTGTATGCATTACCGGTGCACTCTGGTATGTAATGAAGACGAAGATCGGTGCAAAGGCTGCTACGGTTTCTAACGGAACAAAAGCCATTGCTGATACAAAGAAGGCTGAACAGGCAGATAGTTCCGAAGCTTTGGCTGATGGAAATACTGCAAAGAGCGGTAAGAAAAAAGGAAAGAAAAAGTCCTTTAAAGATAAGAAAAAGAAAAATAAATAAGCATTGAAGTTTCAGCCTGCTTTATGGCAGACATTCACAGGAAGCCTGTTCCGGCAGTAAAGCCGGACGGGCTTCTGTTCGTTTAAGTAGAGAACAGGAGAAAAGGACAGATGGCAAAGTGGTTTATCAATATGAAAAAAGCAGATTTCAACGGAATTGCCAGAAAATATGGAGTTTCCCCGGTGATCGCAAGGATCATGAGAAACCGGGAAGTCACGACAGATGAGGAAATTAATCTGTATCTGAATGGCACACCAGGAGATCTTTATGACGGACGGCTGATGAAAGATATGGAATGTGCGGTTTCGATTTTGAAAGAGAAGATTGCAGAAGAGAAAAAAATCCGCATCATAGGTGATTATGATATTGATGGGGTGAATTCTACTTATATTTTGCAGAAAGGACTGGAACTGGCAGGTGCGGATGTGGATACAGATATTCCGCACAGGATCAAAGATGGTTACGGTTTGAACCGTGCATTAGTTGACCGTGCATACCGGGATGGGGTTGATACGATCCTCACCTGTGATAATGGAATTGCGGCAATTGATGAGATCGCATATGGAAAAGAAAAAGGGATGACGGTGATCGTGACGGATCATCATGAAGTGAAATTTAAAGAAGAAAATGGTGTTCGCATTTATCAGGTTCCGGCAGCAGATGCGGTGATCGATCCACATCAGGAAGACTGTAATTATCCATATAAAGAGCTTTGCGGAGCAGGAGTTGCCTATAAACTGGTGAGGGTATTGCTGGAAGAACTGGAGATCGATCCGGCAAAAGCAGAATATCTGATCGAGAATGTCGCGATCGCTACGATCGGCGATGTGGTAAATCTGACAGGAGAGAACAGGATATTTGTCAGGACGGGTCTGGAAATGCTGAAAAAGACAAAGAATGAAGGGCTGAAGGCATTGTTTGAATGTACAGGAATCGATGTGGAAAATCTGAATACCTATCATATTGGTTTTGTCATCGGCCCATGTATCAATGCCTGTGGAAGACTTGATACGGCAAAAAGAGCATTGGAACTGCTCAATGCACCGGGACGCAGAGAAGCAGTGATGATGGCAGAAGATCTGAAAGCACTCAATGAAAGCCGGAAGGAAATGACAGAAAAGGGTGTAGAACGGGCGGTTGAAATGATTGAAACTTCCGTTCTGAAAAAAGACAGTGTTCTGGTTGTCTATCTGCCGGACTGTCATGAAAGTATTGCCGGTATCATTGCAGGAAGACTGAAAGAACGCTATTATCGTCCGACTTTCGTATTGACGAAGACAGAAAATGGAGCAAAAGGATCAGGACGTTCCATCGAAGCGTATGATATGTTCGCAGAGATGAACCGGTGTGCGGAACTGTTCACCCGATTCGGCGGACATAAACTGGCAGCCGGTCTTTCTCTTCCTGAGGAAAATATTGGATCATTCAGAAAGAAGATCAATGAACTGTCACAACTGACAGAGGAGGATATGCAGGAGCGGGTATCGATTGATCTATGCCTTCCATTTGAATATATTGATGAGAACCTGATCGCAGAACTGAAAAGATTAGAGCCTTTTGGCATGGGAAATGAAAAACCTAAATTTGCAGACAGAAATCTTAGTGTGATCGATCCGAGGATCTTTGGAAAGAACCGGAATGTATTAAAGTGCAGGCTGAGAAATGAACGAGGCATGCAGATGGATGGGATTTATTTCGGAGATGTAGAAGAGTGTCTGGAAGTGATGGAACAAAGAAAAGTAATGCCTCTGACTTTTTACCCGAAGATCAACGAATATATGGGAAAAAGAAGTATTCAGCTTGAAATTGTAAATTATCAGTAAGGAAAGGGTGAATTATCGGAATTTCACGTGCAATATGCTCAAATTGCACAACAGTTGGAAGTTGTTGTTTGAAAATGGGGAAAATGGTGTTATACTTAATGATATTAAGTTGAGATGTACCCAAAAGCAGATAATCTGGTGTACAGATTCAGATACAAAGGATGAGTGAAAGGGGAAGTCGATATGGCAGGCACTCTGGAATATGAAGAGCTGAATAAAAATCTTGAAATGGTGGATGGACATGCGGTGAAAGCACCGGAAGATTATCAGAATCCGGAACAGTTGTATCAGGCACTGATCGCTCGGGTGCGTAAGTATCATCCGTCAGCGGATATCACAATGATCGAAAAGGCATACCGTATCGGAAAAGAAGCTCATAAAGATCAGGTACGCAAGTCAGGCGAGCCTTATATTATCCATCCTTTATGGGTCGGGATCATTCTTGCTGAACTGGAGATGGATAAAGAGACGATTGTTGCCGGTATGCTGCATGACGTAGTGGAAGATACCGAGATGACGCTGGATGATATTACGCGTGAGTTTGGGGAAGAGGTAGCATTGCTCGTAGACGGAGTCACGAAGTTAGGGCAGTTGAGTTATTCGCAGGATAAGCTGGAAGTACAGGCGGAGAACTTAAGAAAGATGTTCCTGGCAATGGCAAAGGATATCCGTGTGATTATCATCAAGCTCGCAGACCGTCTTCATAATATGCGGACTCTGGAATTTATGACCGAAGCGAAGCAGAAAGAAAAGGCCCGTGAGACGATGGATATCTATGCACCGATCGCACAGAGACTCGGTATTTCCAAGATCAAGACGGAGTTGGATGATCTTTCTTTAAAATATTATCAGCCGGAAGTATACTATCAACTGGTAAAGGATCTGAATGCCCGCAAGACAGAGCGTGAAGAATTTGTGCAGCAGATTGTTGCGGAAGTTTCAAAGCATATGGAAAATGCATCGATCCAAGCCAAGGTTTATGGAAGAGTGAAGCATTTCTTCAGTATTTATAAGAAGATGGTGAACCAGAATAAGACGCTGGATCAGGTGTATGATCTGTTCGCTGTGCGGATCATCGTGGACTCGGTGAAGGACTGTTATGCCGCACTGGGAGTGATCCATGAGATGTATACTCCGATTCCGGGAAGATTCAAGGACTATATCGCCATGCCAAAGGCAAATATGTACCAGTCTCTTCATACGACGCTGATGGGACCGGCAGGACAGCCGTTTGAAATCCAGATCCGGACAGAGGAGATGCATAAGACAGCAGAATATGGTATTGCGGCACACTGGAAATACAAAGAGACCGGAGGAAGTAATGGCAAGAGCCTGAATTCCCAGGAAGAGAAGCTGAACTGGCTGCGCCAGATCCTGGAGTGGCAGAGAGATATGTCGGATAACCGGGAGTTCTTAAGTCTGCTGAAGGGTGACCTGGATCTCTTTCAGGAGGATGTCTACTGCTTTACACCAAACGGAGATGTCAAGAATCTGCCGAATGGTTCCACGCCGGTGGATTTTGCTTATGCGATCCACAGTGCTGTCGGTAATAAAATGATCGGTGCGAGAGTGAATGGACGGCTTGTAAATATTGATTATAAGATTCAGAATGGTGACAGGATCGAAATTCTGACGTCCCAGAATTCCAAGGGACCAAGCAGAGACTGGCTGAATATTGTAAAAAGTACGCAGGCGAAGAATAAGATCAACCAGTGGTTTAAAAGAGAATTTAAAGAAGATAATATTATCCGTGGAAAAGAGCTGATCGGCAATTACTGCCGCAGCAAATCCATAGATCTTGTCAATATACTGAAACCCAAATATGAGCAGATCGTTCAGCGGAAATATGGGTTCCGTGACTGGGATGCGGTGCTTGCAGCGATCGGACATGGCGGTCTGAAGGAAGGTCAGGTTGTAAACCGTCTGCTGGAAGAATATGAAAAGGATCATAAGAAAGAGATCACGGATGAAAATATTCTGGAGAAGATTTCTGAGGCAAATAAGCAGAAAGTGCATATTGCCAGATCCAAAAGCGGAATTGTTGTCAAGGGAATCAATGATATGGCAGTGCGTTTTTCCAAGTGCTGCAATCCGGTTCCGGGAGATGAGATTGTCGGTTTTGTTACGAGAGGAAGAGGTATGTCTATCCACAGGACAGACTGCGTCAATGTAATTCATCTGTCTGCGGCAGAGAGATCCCGTCTGATCACTGCCGAGTGGGAAGATCCAGGTGATACGGAAGAGGGAGGTCAGTACCTTGCAGAGCTGAAGCTTTATGCAGATGACAGAAGAGGACTTCTTCTGGATATCACAAAAGTATTTACGGAAGAAAAGATCGATGTAAAATCGATGAATACAAGAACGAGTAAAAAAGGAACAGCAACGATGGATATGGGCTTTATCGTCCATGGACGTGAGGAACTGAACCGGGTAATTAAAAAGTTGCGGCAGATTGAAAATGTCATTGATATAGAAAGAACAACAGGCTGATCAGGAAATCAGATAACCTGGGCGGGTCAAAGGGGAAAAATATGAAAATTGAGAGATTTGTACTTGGATCGATTGAAACCAACTGTTATGTCGTAGTAAATGAGGATACAAAGGAGTGCTTTGCAGTTGATATGGCATATTGTCCTAAGGCGTATGTGGATCATATCAGGGAGCAGGGATATCAGATGAAGGCACTGTTCCTGACCCATGGACATTTTGACCATATTATGGGAATAGAAGATTTTCTGAAAGCATTTGATGTTCCGGTTTATGTCGGCAGAGAGGAACAGCCGTTACTGGCAGATGACAGACTGAATGCTTCATCTATGTACGGATATCATTGTGTATATACAGGAGCAAAAGCTTTGGAAGACGGACAGACAGTTGAATGTGCAGGAACAGAAATTCACGTGATCCATACACCGGGACATACAGTAGGCGGATGCTGCTATTATCTTCCGGAGGATGAAGCATTGTTTTGCGGAGACACTTTGTTTTGTGGTTCGATCGGAAGGACAGATCTTCCTACAGGAAGCAGCCGGGATCTGGCACATTCTATCAGAGAAAAGCTGATGATTCTGCCGGATGAGACAAAGTTGTATCCGGGGCATATGGATGAGTCTACGATTGGCTATGAAAAGGAGATTAATCCTTTTATCTAAAAGAAATAACGGAACAGGAAAAGAATGATAGAGATAAAAAATAAGAAAAATAAATTTACCTATAATGTATATCATGTCACGAAAGCTTTTTTTCCTGAGGAGGAGATCGTGCAGACTGTTGATGAAGAGCAAGAGCCGCTGGTATGGATGCAGTTACCGGGAGGAGCTTGCTTTTCCCTTGCAGAGAGAAGTCTGACGGGGACAGACAGAAAAATGACTCCTGAGGAAGAACAGACAGAAAAGAGGGAGGTGACCCGGGAGGTTTACCGCTTTCTTTCAAAGAAATGCGACAGGGAACTGGCGTGGGGGATGCTTACGGGAGTCAGACCGACGAAACTTGTGATGCAGAAACTGGAAGCCGGACTGGATCAGGTACAGATCAGGAAGTTCCTGGAGGAAGAATACTGTGTTACGAAAGAAAAGGCAGAACTTGCTTATGAGATTGCGTGCAGGGAAAAGGAGCAGCTTGGAAAGCTGAATGCCAGCGAAGGATTCAGCCTTTATGTCGGGATTCCGTTCTGTCCGAGTATCTGTTCCTACTGTTCTTTCAGTTCTTCTCCGGTCGGCGAGTGGAAAGATAAGATTGATGCCTATCTGGATGCACTGATCAAGGAACTGAAAGCACTTGGCAGGATGGCAGGAGAACGGAAACCGGATACGGTGTATGTCGGTGGAGGAACTCCGACGACACTGGAGGCGGGACAGTTAGATCGTCTTCTCGGAACAATCCGGAACTGTTTTGATCTGTCTGAACTGAAAGAGTTTACAGTGGAGGCAGGCAGACCGGACAGCATTACGAGAGAAAAGCTGGAAGTGATCCGCAGATATCCGGTGACGAGAATTTCTGTCAATCCACAGACGATGCAGCAGAAGACGCTGGATCTGGTCGGAAGAAAGCATACCGTTGAAGAAGTAGAACACATTTTTTGCATGGCACGAAAGCTTGGATTTGATAATATCAATATGGATCTGATCGCAGGACTTCCGGGCGAGACAAGGGCAGATATGCAGGATACATTGAGAAGAATCAAAGCACTTGCTCCTGACAGTCTGACGGTGCATGCACTGGCAATCAAACGGGCGGCAAAATTCGGGCAGGAGGGAAGAACGATGGATCTGCATTCTGAGATTTCCGGGATGGTAGAGGATGCGGCTGAATGTGCAGAAGAGATGGGGTTAAAGCCGTATTATCTGTACCGTCAGAAAAATATTGCGGGAAATTTTGAGAATGTTGGTTATGCAGAGGTTGACAAAGCCGGAATTTACAATATACTTATTATGGAAGAAAAGCAGACCATCCTGGCAGCAGGAGCGGGAGCTTCGACCAAGCTTGTATTGACGGAGAAGATTCAGACGGCAGGCGGAAAAAAGACGAATCTGATCCGCATCGAGAATGTGAAAAATATTATGGAGTATATCCATCGTATTGATGAGATGATAGAGCGAAAAGGAGAATGGTTATGGCATTAAAGAGAAAACCGGTTACCGGAATGAAAGATATTCTTCCGGGCGAAATGGAGATCCGGGATTATGTGCTGAATATCATCAAAGATACCTACCGCGGATACGGCTTCTCAGCGATCGAGACTCCGTGCGTGGAGCACATTGAGAACCTGTGCAGCAAACAGGGTGGCGACAATGAAAAACTGATCTTCAAGATTTTGAAACGTGGAGAAAAGTTAAAAATTGACGAGGCAAAAGAGGAAAATGATCTTGTGGATGGAGGACTTCGGTATGACCTGACGGTTCCGCTTGCAAGATATTATTCTAATCATGCAAATGAGCTGCCGTCTCCTTTTAAAGCACTTCAGATTGGAAGTGTATGGAGAGCAGACCGCCCGCAGAAAGGACGTTTCCGCCAGTTTGTGCAGTGCGATATCGATATATTAGGAGAGGCTTCCAATCTTGCCGAGATCGAGCTGATTCTTGCCACAACGGCGATGCTTGGGAAACTGGACTTTAAGAATTTTACTGTATGTATTAATGACCGTAATATATTGAAATCTATGGCTGCTTACAGTGGTTTTAAAGAGGAAGACTATGATGAAGTCTTCATTGTTCTGGATAAGATGGATAAGATCGGACCGGAAGGTGTCGAGGCAGAGCTTATTGAGATGGGATATACCAGTGAAAGTGTTAAGACCTACCTTTCTCTTTTTGATGAGGTTGCTTCTGATGTATCCGGAGTCCGTTACCTGAAAGAAAAGCTTGGAGATTATCTGAGCGATGAGACAGCTGACGGCCTGGAACTGATCATGTCAAGTGTAGAAGCTGCAAAAGAGTGTGATTTTAAACTTCAGTTCACACCAACCCTCGTAAGAGGACAGTCCTACTATACCGGAACAATTTTTGAGGTAACTATGGACGACTTTGGAGGTTCTGTTGCCGGAGGCGGACGTTATGATAAGATGATCGGCAAGTTTACAGGGCAGGATACACCGGCATGCGGATTTTCCATTGGATTTGAGAGAATTGTCATGCTGCTTCTGGAAAATGGATATAAAGTTCCGGGAGGACGCCAGAAAAAGGCATATCTTCTGGAGAAGAAGCTTCCAAAAGAGGCCATGTTGAAGGTTCTTGCTCGTGCAAAAGCTGACCGGGAGGCAGGACGACAGGTGCTGATCGTCAATATGAAGAAGAATAAGAAGTTTCAGAAAGAGCAGCTAATAGAAGATGGATATACAGAAATTGCAGACTGTTATGCAGATTCCGTAGACAGGCTGTAGAGAATAGAACGCACAAGTGAAAAAGGAGATATAGAAAAATGGCAGAGTCAATGCAGGGCTTAAAGAGAACCCACAGATGTGGGGAACTGTCAGCAGCTAACGTAGGCGAGACAGCGACCATTATGGGCTGGGTACAGAAAAATCGTAATAAAGGAGGTCTCGTATTTGTAGATGTAAGAGACCGTTCCGGAATTATCCAGGTTGTATTTGATGAAGGAAGTGTAGATGCAGCACTGATTGAGAAGGCTGCAAAGCTTCGCAGTGAATATGTTGTTGCAGTTGTAGGAAAAGTTGCAAAACGATCTGGTGCAGTCAATGAGAACATTGCAACAGGTGAAATTGAGATTATCCCAGAGGAGCTTCGTGTACTTTCTGAGTCAGAGACACCTCCGTTCCAGATTGAGGAGAATTCTAAGACAAAAGAAGAAGTCCGTCTGAAATACAGATATCTGGATCTTAGAAGACCGGATATGCAGCGCAATCTGATGATGAGAAGTAAAGTTGCAACTCTGACACGTCAGTTCCTTGCAGAAGAAGGATTTCTGGAGATTGAGACACCGGTCCTGATCAAGAGTACACCGGAAGGAGCAAGAGATTACCTGGTACCGAGCCGTATCCAACAGGGACAG
>ERZ773170.2250-NODE-2250-length-12050-cov-12.008337_pt1 | contig 12050 bp, 10 predicted proteins | sample MGYA00581002_ERZ773170 | MGnify/ENA primary metagenome ERZ773170 (study PRJEB29015, sample SAMEA2737811) | human gut metagenome | biome: human gut; feature: human-associated habitat; material: faeces | place: China | collected 2012 ... | reverse complement strand
GCAAGCAGATGGCGTGCAAAGTCGCCAGACGCTCTTTGTGCGGTATTGCCTTTATCATATACTACTATTATACCATAGGTTTTATAGGTTTTCAAGGGCAAAACATCAATTTTTTTCAAAAAGGTGTACAAAACAACGCTGCCGAAATTGTGGAAAACGGCGAAATACGCCTTTATGCAGTGTTTTCTCAGGACTTTTCCGCACTGGAAATTCTGCCGCCGCCCACAACGGTTTCGCCGTCATAGAGAACGACAGCCTGTCCGCAGGTGATCGCCCGCTGCGGCTCGTCGAATTCCACATGGAGTACGCCGTCCGGTGTGCACCATGCCGTGGCAGGCTGTTCCGGATGGCGGTAACGGATCTTCGCCTGTACGCGAACCGGCTTTTCCAGACTGTCGCAGGAGATCAGGTTCACGTCGGTGGCGGTCAGCCTGCGGGAAAACAAGTCCTGACTGCCGCCCAGCGTGACGGTGTTCTGTTCCGGACAGATGCCGCAGACATACAGCGGATGCGGGGCAGAGATACCCAGCCCTTTTCGCTGTCCGATGGTGTAGTGAATGACACCGCGGTGGGTGCCGATCGGTTCACCGGCTGTGTTGAGAAACGCACCGGTCCGGGACGTTTTGCCGGTGTAGCGTTCAATGAATCCGGCATAGTCGCCGTCGGGAACAAAGCAGATGTCCTGACTGTCCGGCTTGTCCGCGTTGATGAAGCCGTTTGCCTCCGCGATCTCCCGCACCTCGTGCTTGGAGAGTTCCCCCACAGGGAACTGGGTGTGTGCCAGCTGTTCCTGTGTCAGATTGTACAGGACGTAGCTCTGATCCTTGCTGTTATCCAGCCCCTTTTTCAACAGATACCGTCCGGAAGCTTCATCGTAGACCACGCGGGCATAGTGACCGGTGACAATGGTGTCCATCTGCATTTCCTGCATCCGCAGATAGAGCTTTTCAAATTTCAAGTACCGGTTGCAGTCGATGCAGGGGTTGGGAGTCCAGCCCTTTTCGTAGGCACAGACAAACCGATCCATGACCTCCTTTTCAAAGTTTGCCGTGAAGTTGAAAACATAGTAGGGCATGTGCAGCCGGTAAGCCACGCTGCGGGCATCTTCCACATCGTCCAGAGAACAGCAGGTCTTTTCCCGCTTTACGCCTGCCTGTTCGTTTTCAAACAGCTTCATGGTCGCCCCGACGCATTCGTAGCCCTTTTGCTGCATCAGCAGAGCCGCCACGGAGCTGTCTACACCGCCGCTCATCGCAATCAGTGCCTTTTTCATACGATCACCTTTTTCCTAGAATCTTATATTATATTCAGTATAAACGAGAACGGGGGAAAAGTCAAGGGCAATACCGCACAAAGAGCGTCTGGCGACTTTGCACGCCATCTGCTTGCAAATTTCCCGTCATATTTCACAAAAATGCTCGTGAATACATCCAGTATTCACTCCGCTTTTTGTTTCATCTGACGAAAAATTTGACGACGCATCTGTCGCACAATCTTTGTGCGGTATTGCCCAAGGAAATGTGGAAAATCATCTGACAGGAGCGTTTGACTTTTCCCGGAAAAGTGTTATACTGGAAAGTATGTAGAACGTAACAGAAAAGGAGAATGTATCAATGAAACGTTTTTTGCAATGGTGGAAAGGACAGCCGGTGCTGGGGATCTCGCTTTTGGCGGCGCTGGTGTCCATGTGCTTTGTGCCGCCGGATGCCGGCTATTTGTCCTACTGCAACCGGGCTGTGCTGATCCAGCTGTTTTGTCTGATGCTCACGGTGGCAGGACTGCGCAGCATCGGCGTGTTTGAACAGGTGACGCAAAACTTGTTGAAACGTGCCGGGACGGTGCGGCGTGTGGGAATGTTCCTCGTTCAGCTTTGTTTTTTCAGCGCAATGCTGGTGACCAATGATGTGGCGCTGCTCACTTTTGTGCCGCTGACACTGCTGCTGTTCCAGGAAATCGGGGATGAGAAAAGCCGCATCTGGGTCATTGTTCTGGAGACAGCCGCCGCCAATCTGGGCAGCATGATGACACCGGTAGGCAATCCTCAGAACCTATACCTCTATGCGGCGTATCAGCTGCATACCGCAGACTTCTTCCGTACCATGCTCCCCGCCGGCGTGCTGAGCTGGCTGATCCTTCTGGGACTGTCGTTCCTGCTGCCGAAAACGCCCTGCGCCGGAAAGCCTGTGGAAACGGCTTCGTCTGCCATACCGAAAAAGCCGGCGGCGGTATATCTGCTGCTGTTTCTGGCGTGTCTGTTGACTGTGTTCCGGGTGCTTCCGGACTGGCTCTGCCTTCTGCTGACTGCTGTACTGGTATTTCTCTGTGACAAAAAGCTCTTTGCCCAGGCAGATTACTGTCTCCTGGGGACATTTGTCTGCTTTTTCGTGTTCGTGGGCAATATTGCACGGGTCGATGTGATTCGGGATTTCTTTGCCGGCGTGATTGCAGGGCAGGGAACTGTGGGTCTCGGCAGCACTTTCGCAGTGTATCAGCAATGTGCCGGCGGCGGTGATGCTGTCCGGCTTTACAGAAAATGCAAATGCACTGCTGCTGGGCGTGAATCTGGGCGGCCTTGGAACGCCTATCGCATCTCTGGCGAGTCTGATCTCCTATCAGTTTTACAGTAAGGCAGCGCATTCCCGTCCGGGAAAATATCTGGGCATTTTTTCTGCTGTGAATTTCGGGATGCTGGCGATTTTGCTGGCAGTGGGATGGCTACAGCTGCGATCCTTCTAAGCGGATTCCCTCGTATGCCAGACAATGCGCCTCCGGCTGATGCCCCAATTCTGTGGTCACGGCAATGGGCAGCGCAGGATCGTCTATGATGTCCTGAACCAACCGGTACAGCGTCGGGAGCTGCTGCTTTTCCGCCAGTTCCGAAAAGTTCCCCAGCAACACGCCGCTGCATCGGGAGAACATTTCCATTTGCCGGTATTGGTGCAGCATAGTCTCCATTCGAGCAAAACTGCCGGAATAACTCTCCAGAAACAGTACCCGTCCCGTGGGATCTGGCTGCCACGGTGTGCCGGTGAGCTTCAGCGTGCAGCGGATATTGCCGCCGCAGACCCTTCCGGAGAGCGAACTGCCCTGCAAAAAGGCATAGTGAAATCGAAACAGGGCATCGTCCTGCTGCTGTATCCAGCGCGCAAACCGTTCTTTGGCGGCGGAACAGCTTGCCAGAAAGCGCGCCTGCAAATAAAACACCGGGACGTCTCCGAAATCCTGCAGCGGATTGAGCAGAACCGAGACATCGCTGTACCCAAAAAAGGGCTTTGAGCATCTGGCGATCTCTTTAAAATCGAGATGGGGCAGAATGGCATTTGCTGCGTCACCGCCGGTCAGATCGAATAAAGCATCCACTTCCGGGTCTGCAAACGCGGCTTGTATGTCTGCGGCGCGTCGTTCTGCCGGCTGCGGCTTGCCGGCAGCAGTCTGGTATAGGGATGGAAAAATCACGGTGTGCAGTCCCAGTGATTCCAGAACAGCACAAAGACGCGAAACCGTATCACTGTCCCGGGGCAGCCCGTCGGAACTGCCCACCAGTGCAATGGTACTGCGGGGAGAAAGCTGTAACATGAAAAGACCTCCGTTCTTATTTATAAGGCAATACCGCACAATCTTTGTGCGGTATTGCCTTATAAATCTGCTTTAGTATAACACATCAGATCGTCACCGTCAAAGCTGAAATTGGACCTACAATTTTACAAACGAAACAGGAAATGCGATTTTGCTTTTCTTTTTTTTAAGAGGAATCCAACAAATCGCCGGAAAAGATCAAAAAGTAAGGTTTTGCAAAAAAAAATCTTGGGAATTTGCAAGAAACCTATTGACATCGTAGTTGAGATGTGATATTATTAAGACAGATCAAAACACAGTCCTCTGACGGCAAAAAACACGTCGTGCAAGCGTCGTGAAAATTGCCTGCCCAAAAGATTGTGCTTTGGAAAAATCCAAATCAAATTTCGCCGGTTTATCCGGCAAAGGGGAGATCTTAAAATGGCAGAGACAATGGCAAAAGCATGGGAAGGCTTCGTTGGCGGTGCTTGGGAAAAGACCATCGACGTTCGTGACTTCATCCAGAAGAACTACACTCCGTATGAGGGTGACGAAAGCTTCCTGGCTGGCCCGACAGAATCCACAACAAAGCTGTGGAGCGAAGTAATGGATCTGTTCCAGAAAGAACGTGAAAACGGCGGCGTTCTGGACATGGATACCAAGCTGGTATCGACAGTAGATTCTCACGAAGCAGGTTATATCGACAAGGATCTGGAAACTATCGTAGGTTTGCAGACTGACAAGCCGCTGAAGCGTTCTCTGCAGCCGTTCGGCGGTATCCGTATGGCTGAAGAAGCATGCAAGGCTTACGGCTATGAAGTAGATCCGGAAATCACCTATATCTTCACACACTACAGAAAGACACATAACGAGGGCGTATTCGATGTTTACACACCGGAAATGCGTGCTGCTCGTCATAATGCGATCATCACCGGTCTGCCGGATGCTTATGGTCGCGGCCGTATCATCGGTGACTATCGCCGTGTGGCTCTGTATGGTATCGATCGCCTGATCGAAGACAAGAACTACCAGAAGGCAATTACTTCCGGCACCATGACCGAAGAAAAGATCCGCCTGCGTGAAGAACTGGCAGACCAGATCAAGGCTCTGAAGGCTCTGAAGAACATGGCAAAGAAGTACGGCTATGATATTTCTGTTCCGGCTACCAATGCAAAGGAAGCAATCCAGTGGACATACTTTGCATATCTGGGTGCTGTCAAGGATCAGAACGGTGCAGCAATGAGCCTCGGCCGTACCTCCACATTCCTGGACATCTACATTCAGCGTGATCTGGACAACGGCACTCTGACTGAAGAACAGGCTCAGGAATACATCGACCACTTCATCATGAAGCTGCGTATGGTCAAGTTCGCAAGAACTCCGGAATACAACGCACTGTTCTCCGGCGACCCGCAGTGGGTTACTGAATCTATCGGCGGTATGGGCATCGACGGCAGAACTCTGGTTACCAAGAACAGCTTCCGTTATCTGCATACTCTGGAAAATCTGGGTACTGCTCCGGAGCCGAACCTGACCGTTCTGTGGTCCAAGCGTCTGCCGAAGGCATTCAAGCACTACTGTGCAAAGCTGTCCATCAACACTTCTTCGTTCCAGTATGAGAACGATGATCTGATGCGTGTGACACACGGTGATGACTATGCGATCGCTTGCTGCGTATCCTCCATGCGTGTTGGTAAGGAAATGCAGTTCTTCGGTGCACGTGCAAACCTGGCAAAGTGCCTGCTGTACGCAATCAACGGCGGTGTCGATGAAAGACTGGACGCTAAGACCGGCAAGCACAATCAGGTTGGTCCGAAGTATCGTCCGGTAGAAGGCGATTATCTGGATTATGATGACGTTATGGCAAAGTACACAGACATGATGGCATGGCTGGCTAAGCTGTACGTAGATACCCTGAACTGCATCCACTACATGCACGACAAGTACTGCTACGAAGCAATCCAGATGGCTCTGCACGACAGAGATGTAAAGCGTTACTTCGCAACTGGTATCGCTGGCATGTCTGTTGTTGCTGACTCCCTGTCTGCAATCAAGTATGCAAAGGTAAAGTGCATTCGTGACGAATACGGCGTTGTAACTGACTTCGAAGTAGAAGGCGACTTCCCGAAGTACGGCAACAACGACGACCGTGTAGACAGCATTGCTGTTGAGATCCTGGACAAGTTCATGGATATGATCCGCAGCAACTACTGCTACAGAGGCGGCGTTCCGACCACTTCTATCCTGACCATCACTTCCAACGTTGTATACGGCAAGAAGACCGGTAACACTCCGGACGGCCGTAAGAAGGGTCAGCCGCTGGCTCCGGGTGCAAACCCGATGCACGGCCGTGACACTCACGGTGCAGCAGCATCTATGGCATCTGTTGCAAAGCTGCCGTGGAAGAATGCACAGGACGGTATCTCCAACACCTTCACCATCATTCCGGATGCTCTGGGTAAGGATTCCAAGGTATTCGCTGGTGATATTGACATCGCTTCTATCCGCGAGGAAATGGAAAAGCAGTAAGTCTGAAAAGGACTATTTGAAAGGAGGCACAGGGTCATGGCAGAACATGAAGTCAAGGAACAGGATAAGTCGGACGAACTGGTGGACATGATTGAAAAGCTCATGGAAGATGGCAGCGGTCATCTCACGATTTCGGAAGACGATCTCATGGGCGAGGGCTTGAATGTGAAGACCTATCGCAGCATGGATTGCTCGAAGGGGAACATGGCTTGCTGTCAGCCGACTGAATTTATAGAGGACGAGTGAGTTTTTCACCAGTCCCGCGTATATCCCGATTTGTAAATTCTCAAGGAGGAATTTATCATGGCAAACGAAAAGCAAATTGAAAATCTGGTAGGTCTGTTGGACGGCTATGCAGAAAAAGGCGGACACCACCTGAACGTAAACGTTCTGAACCGCGAAACTCTGCTGGACGCTCAGGCACATCCGGAAAAGTATCCGCAGCTGACAATCCGTGTCAGCGGCTATGCTGTTAACTTCATCAAGCTGACCAAGGAACAGCAGGACGACGTTATCACCAGAACTTTCCACGCTTCTCTGTAAGCGGAAACGTACTGAAACAGCAAAATTAGCATAACATAATGTTAGCAGTGGGCGTGCAGTTTCTGTACGCCCATTGTTGTATCAAAATGATCGGAGTGCGGCAGAATATTCGTGAAATGCTGCATTTCAGGAAAGGAGTACAACATGGAAGGACACATTCATTCTACCGAAAGCTTCGGCACCGTTGACGGCCCCGGCATTCGCTTTGTAATTTTCTTTCAGGGCTGCCCCATGCGGTGTCAGTACTGCCACAATCCGGACACGTGGACGATCGACAACAGCAACACCGAAAATCTGCGTTCTGTGGAATCCCTGTTGAAAGAGTATGACGGCATCAAGGAATTTCTCCATGACGGCGGCATTACCGCCACCGGCGGCGAGCCGCTGGTGCAAATGGAGTTCCTGACAGAACTGTTTGAAACTGCTAAGAAAAAGGGCATCCATACCTGTCTGGACACCTCCGGAATCCTGTTCCGGCAGGAACGCCGCGAGGAATTCGACCGCCTTATGGCAGTGACAGATCTGGTCATGCTGGACATCAAGCACATTGACGACACCGAGCACCAGAAGCTGACCAAGCAGAGCAACAAGCACATTCTGGAATTCGCGGAGTATCTGAACGAAAAGGGCGTTCCCGTCTGGATCCGCCACGTGGTCGTGCCGACCATTACGCTGAATGATACCTATCTGAAACAGCTGGGGCATTTTATCGGCGGACTGGATAACCTGAAAGCTCTGGACGTGCTGCCGTACCACACCATGGGCGAAGTCAAATACGAAAATCTGGGCATCGACTATCCGCTGAAAGGCATTCCGGCGGCGACCAAGGAACAGGCAATCCACGCAAAACAGGTGATTTTCGAGGGCATCAAGGAACGGATTCGGGAAGATATTCACAAGAAGTGAAAGAAAAAATGCCCCTGAAAGCGAAAGATCTGCACGCAGATCGCATGCAATAGAAACAACAAAAGCCGCATCACGGAGAAAACTCCGGTGATGCGGCTTTTTGCAATACCACACAGTTACACTGGCATAGAATTATTCTGCGGTTTGATGACAATGCGGTTCTTGTTTTTCTTATCCTGATATAGCTTCTGATCGGCGTACTTGACGTAGTTCTGCACCTGTTCCCCGCCCTGACATGTCATGGTATACACCCCGACACTCAGCGTGATGTTATAAGGAATGGCACTGGTGGCGTTATACTGCTGGGCAGCCTTTTTGATGCTGTCGTAGATCTGCTTTCCGGCAGTTTCCGGATCATCAACCATGACGAAACCGGCAAACTCGTCGCCGCCCACTCTGCCGATCGCGTCCAGCAGCGGGGTCGCAGAACTGAGATATTGCACACAGGTTTTCAGGGCATGGTCGCCGCCGTCGTGTCCGAATGTATCGTTGATGATCTTCAGATTGTCCAAGTCTGCCAGAATCAGCACGCAGCCTTTCCCTGCGGATTCCTGACTGCTCAGCATGGCATTTGCCGCACGATAGAAGCCGCGGCGGTTGTACACACCAGTCAGTTCGTCCGAGTCGGAGATCAGCTTCAGACGGCTGTTGGCGAATCGTGCTTCCTCCAGATTGCCCTCCAGTTCCTTGACCAGACGCGTCATCTTAATGGCAGAGCAGATCTGCGGTGCTACGGAATAGATCTGGGAGAAATGGTTATAGTCCAGTTCACAGATAAACAGCCCGTACTGCTCCTCGTTGGAGAACAGCGGCACCATGACAAACGTATACCGCCGATCCTGCGGCATATAGCGGTTGGCAATGCAGGTGTAAACAGAAACCTGCTGTTCCGGCGGCTCTACCCGCTGTAACATCTGCCCGATATGGTAGGATTTCAGGTACAGGTTATCCGGCATGATCCACTGCTCATACTGATAGTGCACCACCGGCGAATGGAACACATAGATATAGCTGCTCTTGAAGTTGACCCGATAGAGGTTTTTCACAATGGAGAAAAAGCTTTTTTCTTCATCATTGCTGTTGATCATCATGTCCTTGTTGATGTTGCTGATCAGGAAATTGCTGTACACCAGATTGGTGCGGAGCAGATACTGCTGCTGCATGCTGTAGTCCAGCAGGTTATCCAGAAAGAACGCATGGAGCCGTTCTACTGCCAGCAGATTTTCCGGCTGTTCCCGACAGATCTGCACGGCAAATTCTTTCGCATGCGTCACAACTTTTTTCAGCAACGGCACCTGTATCGGAATCACGTCCGTCTGGTCGAACATCTCGGAGATTTCCTTCTGGTATTCCGCCAGCGGCAGCGGTTCATGGCTGCAAACTGCCTGAAATTCTTTCGTCAGCAGTTCCCACACCCGCTGAATGAATCTGGTCTTTGTCGTGCTCTCCAGATCGCCGATGTACTTGTTGAAGATCATACCCACAATTTCTTCCGCCGCACAGTGATCTGCCAGCTTCTGAAGCTGTTCCTCTGTCAGGTCGCAGGATTCCCGCACGATCAGCCGTGCGTCCAGCGTCCTGCTCCGGGTTTCCCCTGTCTGGATCAGTTCCACCAAAGCCTGCACCGACTGGTAGCCCATACTGCTGATATTGGTACGCACGGTCGTCAGCATGGGTTTCAGACTGGTGGCAACTTCGGAATCGTCAAAGCCGGTGACCAGAATATCCTCGCCGACACGCATTTTCCGTTCCTTGAACACCTCATAGCCGCCGATGCACATCTTATCATTGGCAAAGCAGATCGCCTCCAGATCGGGGTGCAGATCCAGCAGATTCCGCACCACTTCTTCCGAAGCCTCGGAGAAGTTGCCGTATACCACCTTGGTGCAGTCATACGGAATATGATTTTCCTCCAGCACTGCACGGTAGCATTGCAGACGCTCCATGGCATCCTGATTTCCCATAGGACCGGAAACAAAGCCGATCTTTCGGCAGCCATGGTGGTGTATCAGATGTTCTACAGCCAGCTTCATGGCGTTGGTATTGAACCGAATGCAGGGGTATCCCGGGAATTCCACTTCCATAGTCAGCAGAGGCAGCGGATCATAGGAGTGGAGAAACTGTGCCATTTCCTCCCGACTGATATAGGAGCCGACAGTGCCTACCGACACCAGCAGACCGTCCAGATTCCTTTCAGAAACATAGTTGTAGATCACGTTGTACTGATAATCATAGATCGAGTATTTTTCATCATCTTCTACTGCATTGATGCCTCTGCCCGGCAGCAGGATCAGGTTGATGTCCAGTTCTTCTGCCGCAGCAATCGCACCCTTGAGAATTTCGCTTGCATATTCATTTTCCAGATGGTGTATCATCAGACCGATCTGGAGCCTTTTTTTCTCAGTCATGATTGCTCTCCCCTGTCTTCTATCCAAAACTCCACTTGTCATTGCGATGAAACCACACAAAATGATTTGTGCGGTGCTGCTTTATGGGAATATTATGAAAGGCAATACCGCACAAAGAGCGTCTGGCGACTTTGCACGCCATCTGCCGCACAATCTTTGTGCGGTATTGCCGAAAGCATTGTAGCATTTGATTGCATGCATTCTGTATTCATGCACTTCTGTAGTATAACACATTTGATTTGGAAATGCAAGAGTTTTTTCACATTTTATTTTCATGAAAATAATGATTAAATTGCATAATTTAACTTTCTTATTACACTTCATTTTCCAGCGTATAGCGGCATTCGGGATAGTTGGTACAGCCGTAAAAAGAGCCGTATCTGCCCTGCCGCAGCACCAGCTTTCCGCCGCAGCGTGGACAAAGTCCCCTCCGCAGGGCAAACCGCCGATAAGCGATCTCGTCATCGATCTGGGAGAGGTGCTGTTCCCGTGCCTGCGGGTCCTCGATGTTGGCACACAAAATCACGCCGGCGTAATAGCGGACATCGTCCCACAGCAGCAGGGGCTGTTTCCGGCGGCGGACGGCACGGCACACCTTGGAAATAGGCACCAGCTGTTCTGTACTGTCCTCCGGCTGTACCACTTGTAAGACGGCATCATCTGCGAACGCCACAACGGAAAAGAAACAGTCCCGTTCCAGCCCCAGCAAACTGGCAAGTGCCTGCACATGGGCATAATTCTGGCGAAAGGGATTCCGCAGGTCATACTGCCTGCCGTGACACTCCTGCACCCAGAACTCTTTCCAGATACTGCCGGAAATGGTGCCGTGATAATTCTTGGTTTCGATCACGAAAATGCCGTAGACGGACACCACCACGTGGTCGATCTGTGTCAGACGGCTGCCGCAGGGAAGCAGCAGGTCTGACAGCACGATGTACTGTCGGGAATCCAGCCGCCGCAGCCGGCGGGCAACCTGTTTTTCGCCCTGTATGCCTTTTTTGCCGGACGCTGCCAGCCACTTCATGTTCTTCCCTCCGGTCTATGCAAAAACGGCAAAGCAGTGATGCTCTGCCGCTGCCGTTATTCTCCCGCGTTTTCTGCCGGCTGTGTCGAAGCGGCTCTGCCGGAAGAAGCGTCCACCAGAATCGAGGAATCCGAGGAAACCACATTGGGGTATTCGCCGTTCCACTTTTCGATCTGCTGGTACTTCAGAACGTTTTCGTTCAGGGACGCGTTGATCTTTTCATTTGCCTCGGCTTCTGCCTCTGCCTTTTGCCGAATGGCATCTGCCTCCGCCTTGGCGGCGATCACCTTTTGTTCGGCATCTGCCTGTGCTTCAATGACTTTCTGTTCCTTTTCGGTTTCTGCCCGCAGCTTGTTCTGCTCAGCAACCTGTTTCTGTTCGATTGCCGCGTTGAACTCCTCGGAGAAGTCAAAGTTGATGATATTGAACTTGTCGATGAGAATGCCGTATTCCTGCACCTTTTCCGCCAGTGTGGCACCGATTTCCTCGCCTACGGCGGAACGCTTGGTAATCAGTTCTTCCGCGGTATACTGGGCGGTAATGGCTTTCATGGATTCCTGAATTGCCGGCTGGAGCACGGTGTCGGCATAGCCCTCGCCGATGCTCTGATAGATCTTGGCGGAATCGTCCTTGTTGATGTGGTAGTTGATCGCCACGCCGCTGGAAACGGTTTGCAGATCCTTGGAAACACCGTTGGAATCGATCTCGGTCTTTTGAATCTTGTTGTTCATCATCACGATCTGCTGGGCAAAGGGCACTTTCAGATGCATGCCCTCGCTCAGTACCCGATCAGAAACCTTTCCCATGGTGACGATCACGCCGGTGTGTCCCGCCGGAACGATGGTCACAGCAGACGTGCCGGCGATCAGAGCCAGAAGCACTACCGCACCAATGAGGATCCCGTTCCGCAGTTTGTTGTTTTTCATAGACATTCCTTTCCTGAACAGTTGAAATGTTCGTTTTTCTTTGGGTGTTTCCTTAATTATAGCATAATTTCGCTCTTTTTGTCAAGATATGCACGTTCCGGTGCCACGGAAATCAATTTTCATGATAGCCTCCCCTGAAAGGGGTGACTCCCCACGGGG
>ERZ773170.2249-NODE-2249-length-12051-cov-5.861621_pt1 | contig 12051 bp, 9 predicted proteins | sample MGYA00581002_ERZ773170 | MGnify/ENA primary metagenome ERZ773170 (study PRJEB29015, sample SAMEA2737811) | human gut metagenome | biome: human gut; feature: human-associated habitat; material: faeces | place: China | collected 2012 ... | reverse complement strand
GAACAAGAAAAGAATAAACAATGAACTCGTTGGGCGATAACCGTTCATCAAAAATCCTGTTCGGCAAAAGAAAATATTGACCGCTGCAATTTTTACGCATACGAAACCCTCCTTCCAAATTATTCGAGAGAATATTTTGCTAAGTGAAAACCAAAAAGAAAAAGTGCTTAGAAAAAAACTCCCTCTAATATACAGAGAAAAATCCCCGTTTTGTTCGGGTGTTTTGCAAAAATTTTTACACCTTGTTTACATTTAATTTCACGATAGCAAAAAAATACCCCTCTATAATACGGAGAAAAATTCAAGTTTTGTTGATGTGTTTTCAGAAAAAATTTATAAATTATCTTCACACAAAAAGAGGTTCGCCCCATTTGTAGGGCAAACCTCAGCTTTTATATTGTTTATCCATCAAAATTGCAAAGGGAAATATAGAAAATCGTACTTGCAATGTCGCTTTATTCAAGATGAAATACCGTCCGTAAGCTTTACAATTACCTTGCCTATGTAGACTAACGAGCAAAAAATTCTTGGAACAGATAGTAAAATCACTTGCTGAGCAAGAGCAAGTTACAGAAAAGCTTAAAGCAACCGATATGATGTTGTGAGTAAAAAAGATGAATAGCATTCACAACCGAGTAGCAGAAATCATTAATAAACAAGTGATTTATAGAAGAGAAAAAGCCACAACTTACAGAGAAAATTCCGTAGGCTGTGCTTAAATTTATTCGTTTTATTAAATTTATAATCTTAACGAGCAGTCCGTTTGGCTATCCAAACGGTAATTTTTTCAATAAAGACACCCTAAGACCTGATGAAACAGCCGATAATTTGCCTTATGAGAAAGTAGGCAATAACGACCCTGTGTGCATTGCCAACGAAGTGCCTTTTGATATTCCGGATAGTTGGGAATGGGTGAGATTAAAGGATATTGCATATGTAAATGGTGGATTTGCTTTCAAGAGTACCAATTTTACAGATACAGGGATCCGTGTAATAAGAATTTCAGATTTTAATGAAACTGGATTTATAAACAATAAAATTGTACGACATTTTTTTGATTCTTCCCTTGAGCAATTTTTATTGGAAGAAAAAAATATTCTACTGTGTATGACTGGTGGAACAGTTGGCAAAAGTTTGTTTGTTACAAAAATGAATGAACCAATGGTGACAAATCAACGAGTTGCAACAATAAAAATTTTTGGTGCATTAGAAGAATATGTTAATTTAGTTATACTTTCACCTATTACACAGAAGGTCATTAATAATAGCAAAAATTCTACAAACGATAATATTTCAATGGATACAATTAACAATCTCTTTGTACCTATACCACCACATTTGGAACAAATTCAAATTGTAAATAAATTCAAATATATCGAAGAATTTATACAGAAATATAATGCTATAGAAGAGCGGCTTAAATATCTTAACAATTCATTTCCTGATTTGCTTAAAAAATCAATACTACAAGAAGCAGTACAAGGAAAGCTCGTACCTCAAGACCCAAATGACGAACCTGCTTCTGTATTACTTGAACGCATAAGAGCCGAAAAACAAGCACTTGTCAAAGCAGGTAAAATCAAAAAAGATAAGCACGAATCCGTCATTTTCAGAAGGGATAATTCTCATTATGAAAAGCGTGGAGCTGAGGAAGTTTGTATTGATGATGAATTGCCTTTTGAAATACCAGAAAACTGGTGTTGGGCAAGGATGGGAAGTTGTCTGGACGTTCGTGATGGAACACACGACACCCCTAAGTATGTTCTTGAAGGTATCCCTCTTGTAACAAGCAAAAATCTATGCAATGGAAAAATTGATTTTTCAACTGCAAAATTTATAAGCAGAGAAGATCACCTTGCAATTTCTCTGCGTTCAAAGGTTGATGCCGGAGATATAATGTATGCCATGATTGGAAGCATCGGAAATCCAGTACTTTACAATGGGAATGCTGAATTTAGTATCAAAAACATGGCTCTGTTCAAGAAAATAGCCAATGGATTAGATATGGAATATGTATATTGGTTCCTTTATTTGTCACAAGAAACCATGAAGAAATTTGCTTCTGGTGGTGTACAGGCATTTGTCTCGTTAGGATATCTACGTAATTATTGGATTCCAGTTCCACCTATTCAAGAACAGCACAGGATTGTTACCGCCATAAAGCAAATACTGCCTAAAATCAGCACTTTGTAAAGTTCTCATTATGAGAAGTTAAACGGAATTGAGCGTTGTATAGACGATGAAATCCCATTTGAGATTCCTAATAATTGGGAATGGATAACACTAAAAATGGTTGCGATTAGTAGCTTGGGAAAAACTCTTGATAAAGCTAAAAATCAAGGAGAATTTAAACCTTATTTGTGTAGTATCAATGTATATTGGAGTGGGATTAATTTATCTACTGTAAAAGAAGCTCGTTTTGAAAAGGATGAACTTTCAAAATATTGTCTTAAAGAAGGAGATCTTTTAATTTGCGAAGGAGGAGATGTTGGTCGTTCAGCAATTTGGAGGGACAATAGAGAAATGTATTATCAAAATGCTCTACATAGGGTCAGATTTTTTGGTGGAATAAGCCCAGACTATTTTCATATGATTCTAGAGTGTTATAAAAACAATAAAATTCTTGAAGAAAATAGCAAAGGAATGACAATAAAACATTTGGTTCAATCGTCCTTAAATTCAATTTATTTTCCATTGCCACCCCTCAAAGAACAGCACCGAATTGTAGCTACATATAGATCCATATTGCCTGCACTTGAGCAGTTGTAAAATTACCTCTGTTATAATCATAGTGAAAGGAGGTCTTTCGCTATGATAGATAAAGAAAAATTTGAAAGACACTTGAGATGTACTAACCTCTCTGAAAACACGATTTCATCATATTTGTTTGCGGTTAAGCAATACAGTGAACAATATGGCGAAGTCACAAAGAAAAATTTGCGTGAGTATAAGGTTTGGCTTATAGAAAGCTATAAGCCTAAAACAGTAAATTTGCGATTACGAGCAATTAACTGTTACCTTGAAAGCATAGGAAAAGAAAAATGGAAATTGCCGTTTGTTCGAGTACAGCAAAAAGCATTTCTTGAAAATGTAATAAGCGAAGCTGATTATGAGTATTTCAAAGCTTGTCTCAAAAACGAAGATGAAATGTTTTGGTATTTTGTTATTCGATTTTTAGCTGCCACCGGTGCAAGGGTAAGCGAATTGATACAGATTAAGGTTGAACATATAAAGCTCGGGCATCTCGATTTATATTCAAAAGGCGGTAAACTTAGAAGAATATATATTCCAAACTCTTTACAAGAAGAAGCCCTTTCTTGGTTGGCAGAAAACCACCGTGAAAGCGGCTTCATTTTTTTGAATAAATATGGCGATAGGATTACTACTCGTGGTATTTCGGGACAATTAAAAAAATATGCAATAAAGTATGGAATAAACCCTGCCGTGGTTTATCCTCATTCATTTCGTCACAGATTTGCGAAAAGCTTTCTTGAACGATGTAATGATATAGCTTTTCTTGCTGACCTTATGGGACACGAAAGCATTGAAACAACCCGTATTTATCTTAGAAAAACTGCAACCGAGCAAAGAGAAATAGTCGATAGAATAGTGAATTGGTAAAGAAAAGGCATGCACCTCAATTTTGAAGTGTATGCCTAAAATTATAGATTTTCACAAAACGGTAGTAATGCTTCTATTTTTTCCACAATTTTGTGTTGCTCATTTGACGGTGGCAAAGGAAATAATAACTGATGAATTGCATTTGACGACAATCCCTGTATTCCTATACCTTTTCCACCGATTAAGCCCATATGTTTATAAAGATAAAAAATATAATAGTAAAATTTTACATTAACTGGAATATAAGAACGCAATCTATGAATGTGGTTTTGAATTCTCATAGGAAAATCATAATTCCATATTGCTGCTCTACCAATATCTCCGCCCTCACAAACTAACAGATCACCTTTGATAACCGTACATTTCTCAACTTCTGCGTCAGTGAAAGGCATTTCTTTTAATCTATCAAGTACAAATTTATCCCAATACAAATTTGATGTTGTGATATATGTTAGTTTTGTGCCAATTTTATTTGATGAATTCAATGCCTTGCCGGTATTGTGTTGAAACAAGGTTCCAAGCCTAACCCAACACCAATTATCAGGAATATCAAACTGTATTTCATCGTCTATACAACGTTCAATTCCGTTCAACTTCTCATAATGAGAATTATCCCTTCTGAAAATGACAGATTCGTTCTTATCTTTTTTGATTTTACCTGCTTTAATAAGTGCTTGTTTTTCGGCTCTTATGCGTTCAAGCAATACGGAAGCAGGTTCGTCATTTGGGTCTTGTGGTACGAGCTTTCCTTGTACTGCTTCTTGCAAAATAGATTTTTTTAATAATTCAGGAAAAGATACATTTAAGATGTCAAGTTTGTTTTCAAATACGCCGTAATTATCAATAAACGGTGTTAAAGTATTATATTGTTCAACAATGCGAATTTGTTCTTCATAAGGCGGTAATGGGAAAAGGAGAGAAAAAAATATATTTTTATTTAGATGTGGAATAGCGGCTCCAACTTTATTTTGTCTTAAAAATTGTTTTCGTAACAATATAAAAAGTAATAGATAGTCCGTATATACTTCTGATGTAGAATAAAGAACTTTAAAGGTGCTTCCCAAATACCCGCTCTCTGATAAAGTGAATACTTCACCTGAGTTTTCACCATCTACCAAAATTACCTTTGTGTGTTTTTTAACATATTTACCACTTGTTTTTATAGTAGGTGTTGCTCGACCGCGCAAATATTTAGCTTCCAAATACGGATGGCTTTCTCCATTAATTTTTTTGCCATCTAATAATTGAGCAACTACTGATAACCTCACCCATTCCCAACTATCCGGAATATCAAAAGGCACTTCGTTGGCAATGCACACAGGGTCGTTATTGCCTACTTTCTCATAAGGCAAATTATCGGCACCACGAAATATAATTGACGGGTTCTTTTCTTTTTTTATCTTGCCATCTTTAATAAGCTGTTCTTTTTCTTTTCTAATTCTTTCCAACAAAACCGAAGCCGGTTCGTCATTTGGGTCTTGCGGAACAAGTTTGCCCTGAACAGCCATTTGTAATATTGAATTTTTCAGCTGTTGACCGGTCATTTTTTACTATCCTCACTTTCAATTTTAATTTTTGCGTTAATGATTTTACTGATTCTCTTTACAACAAGAAGCAGATTTAGAATTAAAACCACAAAAATGTAGTACGCAATCCCATTTAGTATTTTACCTAACAATCCACAATAAAATGGCATATCGTTAATGATTATCAGGATAATACAATACAGTATAATAAAAACACAAAGAAGGCAACTGTATAAAATAGAATTACACGATTCCCTTACAACCTTGATGATTCTTTTATCTACTGGATTTTCATTATCAGTTTTATAGCTGAAATTAGTTATGATTGCAAGAACTGAAAATAACATTGACAGAATAATACTTAGAACAATCAGAAGGTTATCGTAAAGCACATCGGTTGCATCATATATAAAAGTAACACCTACTGACAATAGTAGCGGATAAACATAAAACACTATATATTGCCGAATGCTTTTATTGAATGCGGCGAAATGATCTTTTACTATTTGTCTTGCATTAAAAAAGTTGTTTGTCTTTTTGAATATTGAAAAAAGCATCAACACAAATGAGACAAATATAAGTGCTATTCCAAAATATTGCATTAATTCACCTCATTCCAAACGAAAAACCATCTTATCTTTATAGGCTTCTGCGACAGAAATCATATGCGTTGTTAGATGTTCCTTTGAATATTTCCCATTGTTAAAAATAGAATCTGGTATTTCTTCAACAACACTAAATCTGTCGATATTATTTGCTCTTACTGTTCTACTTTTTCCAGAGAGTGAAAAAGTTATCCTTATATCTTGATATTTTTCGTCGTTGATTTCAAATATATCATCCTGATTTTTCCCATCCAAGAAATCAAGGAATTTCGTGACCCATTTTTGATGAAGCTTAGGTTTTATGTATGACTTTTCTTCTCGACCCGTTGAAATGAACATACTATCGCTTAAATCAGGACTCACAGAATTCTTAACGAGCGTGACTTTTGTTAAAGATCCATTTTCAATGATCTTTTCCATAAACATTCGAACAGACACACTTCGTGTTTCTAATGTCATATTTTTTTCAGAGAAAAAATCCTTCATTTGTTGCGTAGTAATCGTTTTAATTCCGTAGGTGCTTAGCGTTTGAAAGAGCATTATTCCTTTTTGAACTTGTACTTCATCCGTATCTTTCGGAACATAAATCAAGCAATAAAATTGTTTTATGTCGGCATCATCCCGAGTCCTTTTATACTTTATTTTCCCAGATATCCTATCTGTTATTTCCGATTCTAACCCATATGAGCCGGAATTAACAGCAAATGATGTTGCTCTATATGTTTCAGAGTCGTAATTTTTTATAGTTTCGGGAAGTACCGAAAATAGTTTCATACTACGCTCGTCATCTTTTGTTTTACTGGCATCATTTAAGAAATAATTAAAAAGTTCAAATATGTCCGCATACTCGCTATTGTTTTCTTCATCGTTAATTTTACGATTAAGATCTATAACATTATCATTGCCCCTTGAGAATTTTTTCTTCAAATAAAAGCTACAAACTAAGAGCCCACTACTTATCATCGTTCTTCCTCCGTAATATCAATTCCTAAAATATCTGTAATTTGAGCAAGAATGCGATCAATATCAGCATTAAGGCTTGCTCTTTTTTCTTGATACTGCTGAATAAGTTCCTTAGGCGGTAAGATTTCTTCCTCTTCGTGAGGATAACCGCAAAGGTCAATATTATAATTATAGTCGACAAGTTCTTGTACAGTATATTTTTTTGCTTTGTCAAAACCGTCAATGGTGATTTCTTCTCTACTATTCCACCATTCCATAGCCGGAGCAAAATGTTCCAGTTTCATAGGTTTTGTTTTTGAGAAGTTTTTATAACCGTCCGGCATATCCAAACGATAAAACCAAGTTTCTTCGGTTTTTCCGGTTCTATCAAAGAATAATATATTTGTAGTTATGGATGTATAAGGTGCAAAGACGCTATGAGGCATACGAATAACCGTATGTAAATTAAATTCAGAAAGAAGTTTTTTCTTTATAGCAACTTTTGCATTATCTGTGCCGAAAAGGAAACCATCGGGCAAAATAACGGCGGCACGGCCATTCTTTTTAAGGCGGTACATAATTACAGACATAAACAAATCCGCAGTTTCGCTACTTGCAACATCATCTGGGAAATGTGCTTTAACACCCTCTTTTTCGTGCCCACCGTATGGAGGATTCATCAAGATTACATCAAATTGATCTCTGACGGTATAATCAAGAACGTCACGGTTTAGAGAGTTGCCATGTTCGATTTTAGGAACATCAATACCGTGAAGCAACATGTTGGTTACACAAAGGATGCACGGAAATTGCTTTTTCTCGACACCGTATATAGAATTGTCATATTTTTCTCTATCGCTAACGCTTTTTACTTGTGGCACAAGTTCGTTAAGCCAGCTTGTTAAAAATCCTCCGGTACCACAAGCAAAATCTGCAACAGTTTCGCCGATTTGCGGCTTAATCATTTTAGCCATAAAATCCGTAACTGCTCTCGGAGTATAGAACTCACCGGAAGAGCCGGCACTTTGAAGTTCTTTCAAAATATCCTCATAAATTGAGCCAAATGCGTGGATCTCGTTATTATCATTTAAGTCAAGTTCGTCGATTATATTTATAACTTGTCTTAAAAGAACGCCGTCTTTCATATAGTTATTTACATCTTCAAATGCTGTTTTAACGATAGATTTTTTAATAGGAGTTTCTGCATCAACATCAAGATTTTTAAGAGTAGGAAATAGTGTGTTGTTTACAAAATCAAGAAGCTTATCGCCTGTTAAAGCATTTCCACTTTTGTCATCATAAGCCCAATTGCTCCAACGGCAATTGTCCGGTATAATTGATGTATAATCATCGTCTTCGGCTTCCCAGTCGTCTTCTTTGGCGGCATACACTTTTAAAAAGAGTATCCAAGCCATTTGTTCTATTCTTTGTGCGTCGCCATTGATACCTGCATCATTTCGCATAATATCTCTTATTCTTTTTACAAAATTTGATAAATTGGTCATATTAAGCCACCATATACAATTCGCTTTCTAATTCTTTAATTGCGGATAAATAGTTTTCTTTTCCGCCAAACATTTTCATTATTTTAGCCGGCGTTCCAAACTTTGAAAACGGATCAAGTTTTAAAACAGCATTATTTTCAATATCATAAACACCGTTATCCATATATTTATCAAGCAAAGCCTCTAAAACTTCACGAGCAACGCCGCTGTATTTGCTTAAAAAATCTCTTTTCTTTACATTGTTTGCTCGTTCTTTCCTTGTGAGTGGTTTTTGGTCATACGCCACATGACAAATGAAATCAAAATCATCTACATCGGACATATTTTGCTCTTGCTTTAATTGTTCAAGGTCTATACCTTTATCAAGAAAAACATCACGAATGGCTTGCTTTTTGCTCTCGGTTTGCCACTTATTTATAAAGTTTTCAAGTGAGGCACATTCGCCGAGAACATTTGACTTAGTGTAATCTATTATGCTTTCACTTCGTAGTAGTTTGCCGTTTGCATCATAAACCGATACTATTTTTCCTATAACCTCAACCCTACATCCGTTCTCATCAACAATTGGTTTATGTGTTGGTGAAGGTGGCGGATCAATCGGTTCGGGTGGGTCAATAGGGTCAGGTGTCGGAGGTGTTGTCGGTTTCGGCGGATAATTCGGGTCGATTTCTATCGGTCCATCCCAATCAGGGTCAGCAAATAATCTTGTTACATTTCGGAAATCCATAACAACAAAATGTGTTTTACCGTCTGCTTCTCTAATACGAGTACCTCTGCCTATAATTTGCTTAAACTCCGTCATTGAATTTATCATTTCATCAAGCACAATTAACTTTGTCATTTTGCAATCTGCACCGGTAGATAAAAGCTTAGAAGTTGTGGCAATCACAGGGTATTCTGATGAAACAGATATAAAATGCTTTAATTTGCCTTTTCCGAATACATCTGAACCAGTAATTCGCACAACATAGTCCGGATTTTGCTGAACCATATCTTGGTTGAGTTTAACAAGTTCATTTCGCATACGATCGGCGTGATCTTCATTTGCACAAAATACAATAGTTTTTTGCATTCTATCAGTACTTTTTAGATACTTAGTGATTTCACTTGCAACCTCTTTGGTTCGTCCATCTAACACGATTTTATAATCAAAATCACTGTTAGTATATACTCTGTCTTCAATCAAGGCGCCGGATTTGTCTCTTTGCCCGAAAGTGGGTCTCCAGCCATCACCAATGTTAGTTTTAACATTGATAACTCTAAACGGAGCCAAAAATCCGTCGTTTACGCCCTCCTTAAGGCTGTAAGTATATACAGGTTCACCAAAATATGAAAGATTTGAAACATCTTTTGTTTCTTTTGGCGTTGCAGTCATACCGAGCTGAGTTGCAGATGAAAAATACTCAAGTATTTTATGCCAATTACTTGCTGTTTTCGCCGAACCACGGTGACATTCATCGACTACAACTAAATCGAAAAAGTCTTTATTAAACAGTTGTTCAAATCTACTTACAGTATCGTCATTCTCAACATCTTCTTCATCACCGGCAAGTTGCTGATAAAGAGAAAAGTACACTTCGTGAGAAGTTATTGTAGTCGAATCGTCTTTAGCAAAGTTAATTTTATGTATTGTTTTTTCAAGAGGTTGAAAGTCCTGTGCTATCGACTGATCAACAAGAATATTTCTATCGGCTAAATATAATACTTTCTTTTTTAGTCCTGATTTCAAAAGTCTGTATATTATCTGAAATGCGGTGTATGTTTTACCTGTACCGGTAGCCATTACAAGCAATAAGCGGTTTTGTCCTTTCGCGATTGCTTCAACAGTTCTATTGATTGCAATTCGTTGATAATAACGAGGAGAATATGTTGTCTGACTTGAATAATACGGTTGATTTATAATCGTTTCCTCTGCATCAGATAATCCGGTGCCACCATTGGCTTCCTGTATAGCTCTTGCTGATAATTCTTCTACTGTCGGAAATTCATCAAGCCGAATTTGTCTTTCTGATCCCGTCAAAAAGTCGTGTTCATAAAAGCCATCGCCATTTGAACTATATGCAAAAGGTATATCAAGCATTTTAGCATATTCTATTGCTTGCTGTATGCCGTAGGAGACAGTATGATTATTATCCTTGGCTTCGACAATGGCAATCGGATTGTTTGAGTTAAGATAGAGAATATAGTCTGCTTTTTTTGCAGGTTCTCGTTTTACAACATTACCCTTTAAATTTATCTTTCCGTCAGTAAATTTAACCTGAGTTTCCATTGTGATTTTATCGCTCCAACCTTTTGATTGAATAGCCGGTGTTATAAAATTATATTTTATATCTTCTTCAGTCATTTGCTTTTTATCTAAAATCATACCGATTCTCCTTTGTTTCTGATAATTAAAAGTTATCGGAAGTTAAATTGCAGAGATTGCCAAGCTGCAATCGCATAATAAGCCAAGATTATTATACCATAATCAAAACTAAAATTAAATATATAAAATTATATTGTACAATTTTTATGACAGCACTTACCGCTTATCAATTTTGATATGCGGTTAATTTTAAAACTTTTTCGCCTTATAGGATAGGGCGCGAAACGTCTTTCCCAGTTCAAACAAGTGAAATGAGTTTTTATAATGCCGAGATTATCAAAGAAAGCAAAATAAGAATGGGATTTTTTCATAAATTTTGAAATGGGCAGAAGAACATATTGTATTAAATGCAAAAATAAGTGTAAACAGAGCTACAAGCAAATCATAGCTTTGTGTTCGAAGTACAAAGCCAAAAGAGGTGCTAAAAGCGATAAAAATCGCCGTGAATATGACAATAGCGGTTAATTTAATATAGCGATGCCGATTTTCAATAAAAAACCGATACAAAAGAAAAATTCACTGATTTCAGCACCGAATCAATACAGAATCGTAGATGATACAGTGAATAGATATTTCAAAATGTCGGATGCCAAAAACTTTGTTTTCTATAAAGTGCCAAAAGCGTTGTTTGAAGAAAAATACAGTTCAGTTTAGACAGATGTAAAAATGCTGTACGTTCTTTTGCTTGACCGAATTTATTTGTACGCAAAAAACGGTTGGATAGATAAACAAGGCACACATTTTAATGCCACGGATAAAGAAAATGTGATTCAACAATTTGAAGAGTCGCTTACAGAATTGAAAACATCATAAAGTAATAAACTTTGCTATATATATTCTTAAGTGAAATTTTATTTTTGTTGTGTTATTGTTGTAGTGAAAACGTTCGTTAGCTTATTTCTTATATTTGAAGTTTATGGCTTAAATCATCTACACTTGTTTTGGTAGTGATTTGCTATTTTGAAAAAGTAAGTATTCTTGATATGTTTTGAAAAAAATATTGGACTTAGTACTAAAATTTATTCGTTTGTCGTTTGCGATGTTGTTTGCAAAATAGAATTATGATATAATGATTATATTAAGAGTTTTACTAACTCGTGCAAGGTCGGGTATGGTGATTTGTGTGCCGTATGGTAATGGCAATAAAACATCTACCGGCTTTTGGGAGGACAGCACACGTCTGCCGGAGTATTACAATGGAACTTATGAATATTTGAAAAGCTTGGGAATTGAAGAAATCTAACGGTTGCTCAAAATCCCTAATTTGCAGAGGTACAATATGAAAATAACATACATTAACCACAGTGGATTTTTGGTTGAAACCGAGAACTGCTACTATGTTTTTGATTACTACAAAGGCGAGATGCCGAGGCTTGACAAAAGCAAGGAAGTTGTCGTCTTTTGCAGTCACTTTCACCAAGACCATTTCAACCCGAAAATCTTTGAAATTCTTGATGATATGGGTATGAATTATCAGGCTGTTTTGG
>ERZ773170.2246-NODE-2246-length-12063-cov-2.660227_pt1 | contig 12063 bp, 9 predicted proteins | sample MGYA00581002_ERZ773170 | MGnify/ENA primary metagenome ERZ773170 (study PRJEB29015, sample SAMEA2737811) | human gut metagenome | biome: human gut; feature: human-associated habitat; material: faeces | place: China | collected 2012 ... | reverse complement strand
TTAAGACAGCGGCCTCTCACGCCGTTAACGTGGGTTCGATTCCCGCACGGGTCACTTGCTGAAAGCACCAAAATCTGACGATTATTCGTTTGGTTTTGGTGCTTTTCTATTTGTCTGCATTGCGCATACCACACTTTTACCAAACTCGCGTAATTCTGTCGAGAGAGAAGCTCCAATTGAAAAAAGAAATCTCCCCCTGCCCGGATGATGGGCAAGGGGAGATTGTGCGTTATGGGATTGTATGGAGTAGGAGAAAGTCACGCACCAGACGCATTTGCCGCCGTACTTAATCCAACAACTGACACCCATTTGGGCGCGAGAAAGATTCATAAGGATTTCACTATAAATACAATATCATTATTGAAAGTGTAAGACTTGCTTATTTCGACAAAATTCGTTACAATAAAATAAACTGTTTTGTGGATCAGAGGTGACATTTTGAAAAAGGCAGGTAAGAAAAATGCCTATATTCCGCGGGTGCTGATGATGGTGCTGACCACTGTTTTAATCGGCGTGATCGTGGCGATCATGCAGGTGGTGGGGCAGATCCAGGGCACGGCGCGGGTGGTCAACTATGCGGGCCTGGTTCGCGGCGAGACACAGCGCATCATCAAGCTGGAAAACGCCAGCCTGCCGCAGGACGGCATGATCGATGATGTGACCTCGTTTATCGCAGGTCTGCGCTTTGGCAGTAAGGAGCTGCAGTTGGTGCGGCTGAACGACGTTAACTTCCAAAACAAAATGGCCGAGCTTTCCGATGAGTTTGAAACGCTGAAAAAGGAGATCCAGCTCGTGCGCACGGTCGGCTGCTACCAAACCGATATTATCCAGCAGAGTGAGGACTTCTTTGCCATCTGCGATGAGGCAACCGGCCTGGCGGCGGCCTACTCCCAGCGCCGTGCCACAATTTTGAGTTACCTAGAAAATGTAGCCGCAGCGGACATTGTTGCCCTGGTGGCGCTGATTGCCCTGGAGCTTTTCCACGCGCTGCAGTTTGCAGCCCAGAACCGTGTGCTGCAAACCAAGGTTTACAAAGATGAAGCTACCGGCCTGCCCAACAAAAACAAATGTGAGGAACTGCTGAACCGGAAGGAATCGATCCCAGCAGAGGAGCAGGTCGCCGTTTGCGTGTTTGACCTAAATAACCTGCGCACTATCAACAATACAATGGGCCACGAAAAGGGTGACGAGTATATCCGCAATTTTGCCCAGGAATTGCGCACCGCTGCGCCTGAGGACCAGTTTGTGGGCCGCGATGGCGGCGATGAATTCCTGATGATTCTGCGCGGGATGGACCATGCCGCCGTGCGCCATTGCCTGCAGCAAATTCGTCAGCATATTCTGGACTACTCAGCCCACCACCCCGAAATGCCGATGAGCTACGCGGTCGGCTACGGTCTTTCCACCGACCTGGAAGGACCCACCATGCGGGAACTGTTCCGTGAGGCCGACAAAAACATGTACATCGACAAAAACCGCGCCAAGATGGAGGAGGCCGATGTACAGCACCGCACCAATCTGGCCATGCTCAACTTTGTTAAAAAGCAGGGCTACCATTTCTCGTCGTGCATGTACTGCGACGCCCAGCAGGACCGCTACCGTACCCTGCGCGCCGGGGCTGAGACTTTTCTGGCGGCGGATGGAAACTACACCGGCGCTGCCGAGCAGATCGCCTGGCAGCTGTGCGAGGCAGGCCAGCGGCATGCCCTGCGCGACGCGCTGCAGCTGGCCAACTTGCAGCAGGTGTTAAAACCGGACGCGCCGCTGGTACTGGAGTTCCAGCGCAAAGACGAAGATACCATCCACCGCGGCCGTCTGACCGCGCTGTATGGCGATGCGGTCGACGGCAAGCTGCATCACTTTGTCTTGGGCGTAGAATATTTCCGTGACAGCGACGAAAAAATCGTCAACGAGCGCAAGCCCCTGACCCAATACTACGAGCAGGTCAAGCAATCCATCCTAGAAAGCGGCGACTACGTGGACGCCTTGATGCAGATGGCCGAGGCCGTCTACACCGTGGACCTGACCCATGACAGCGTGGAGAACATCTTCTGCCGTGAGGGCGCGCGGGAGCGCATCAACGCCAAGGTGGAGGTGCCATGCTCCTACGACGAATACTGCCGCATCCGCAGCGATCTGGTCAGCCCGGACACACGGGAAAACTTCCGCATTATGGACTCCTCAGCCAAGATGCTGGAACGCTACCGCAACGGCGAACGGCAGGTGACCGTCGAATACCAGGAGACTACCGCTGACGGCGGGCATATTTGGCTGCAGAAAACGATGCTGATGTCCGAGGACACCGTCTACGACCGCCAACTGGGCCACGAACGGACGATCCTCTACGGCATCACACTGCTGAAAGACACATCGGCCTTCCACGAAAAAGATGAGCAGGAGAACCGCCGCCTGGAGGCCGCCTATCAGGCGGCTGACTTCGAGAGCAAGGCCAAGACCGAATTCCTGAACCGCATGAGCCATGATGTGCGCACGCCCATCAACGGCATTATGGGCATGCTGGACATCATCCGCAGCCACCGGGACGATGAAGCCCGTGTGGACGATTGCCTGCAAAAAATCCAGCTTTCCGCCAGCCACTTACAAGCGCTGGTCAACGACGTGCTGGACATGAGCAAGCTGAAATCCAAGGAGACTACGCTGGAAAAGGTGCCCTTTGAGCTGACCGCGCTGCTGAAAGAAGCTGCGGACCTTGTGGACGCCCAGCTGATCGAGACCGGCATCACCCACACCCGCCATAAACCGGAGTGCAGTCACACCCATCTGATCGGATGCCCCGTGCAGCTGCGGCAGATCATGGTGAACCTGCTCAGCAATGCCATCAAGTACAACCGCCCCAACGGCCGCATAGACACCTATACCAAAGAACTTTCCTATGAGAACGGCACCGTCTGGTACGAGTTTACCATCTCCGATACCGGCGTGGGCATGAGCGAGGCGTTTGTAAAGAACGAATTGTTCCGCCCCTTTACGCAAGAAAAATCCGATGCCCGCACCCAGTACAAGGGCACCGGCCTGGGAATGTCTATCGTCAAGGAGCTGCTGAACAAACTGGACGGTTCCATCCAGGTAAGCAGCACCCTGGGGCAGGGCACGACCTTTGCGTTCCGCCTGCCCTTTGCGGTGGACACACAGGATGAAGAAACGCAGGCGCTTATCAGCACGGACAAATCCTGCAAGCTGGCCGGTGTGCAGGTGCTTCTGGTCGAGGACAATGAGATCAATATGGAGATCGCTGAATTTTATCTGACCGAGCGCGGTGCGGCCGTGGCCAAGGCCTGGAACGGCCGGGAAGCTGTAGAAAAAGTCAAAGCCGAACCCAGGCGCTTTGACGTTGTGCTGATGGATGTGATGATGCCGGTGCTGGACGGCCTGGCAGCTACGCGGGAGATCCGCGCCCTGCCGTACCCGGCAGCTGGGGTGCCCATCCTGGCCATGACGGCCCAGGATACCAGGGAGGCTGAGCAGGAGTGCAAAGACGCTGGTATGAACGACTACCTGGCCAAGCCCGTGGACCCGGACCGCATGGCGGAGAAAATACTGCACTGGACCCGTCAGCAGGCGGAAACTTCCAGCCCGGCACAACCTGCCGCTACTTGACAAAAATGCGTGGTTATGTTACACTAACCATGCTTCACAGCTAACCAGATTCCCTACACCTTGCGTGCGGGGAATTTTTATGTGCCAAAGGTTAGCTGATACTAACTTTTTATAGAGAGGGTACTTATGCAATCCAACAACAAACTTACCATCCCGGATCTGATCTCCATCGGCGTGTTTACGGCTATCTACTTTATGCTGGTCACCATCGCCACCTTTGCCAGCGCGTTGCTGCTGCCTGGTGTGTCCAACATCTTTTTGCCTGCCATCGCGGCGCTGATCTCTGGCAGCGTCTACATGCTGCTGGTGGCCAAACTGCAAAAGTTCGGCGGCATCACCATCATGGGTCTGGTCATGGGGCTGTTTTTCTTCGTCTCCGGCCACTTTGTGTTGTCCTTTGCTGCCAACATCCTGTTCGGCGTCCTGGCCGATTGGGTGGCCTCGCTGGGCAAGTATTATGACCGCAAGCTGCTGTTCGTCAGCTACATCCTGTTCTCCTACGGCCTTACCGGTCCCATCCTGCCGCTGTGGTTCATGAAGGATGCCTACGTGGCCGCCCTGCAGGCCCGCGGCAAGGACGCCACCTATATCGACGCCCTGTTTGCGCCCATCAACACGGGAACTTTCATCGTCTGCCTTGTGTCTATTCTGGCGTGCGCGGTCATTGGCGGGCTGTTTGGCCAAAAGATGATCAAAAAACACTTCGCCAAAGCAGGTATCGTCTGATGCGGTTCCGTATGGACCCGCGTGCCAAGCTGTATTTGCTGCTGCTGGCGAACCTGATGCTCTTTTTCCACGTCAGCCTGGCGGCGGAGGCTATCATGGCGGCGCTGTTTCTGCTGTTGTTTTTCCTCTCCGGGTGCTATGCGGCTGGGCTGCGGCTGACAGCCATCTACGGTGTGCTGCTGGCGCTGGACCTATGGGCCGTGCCCCGGGCCGAGAACAGCCCGTTTCTCAATGTGTTGGCCCTCTTCTCGGTAGGCATCCGCATGATGCTGCCCTGCATCATCACCGGTGCGTATGCGTTTTCCACTACCACGGCGGGGGAACTGGTCTGCGCGCTGCGCAGCATGCACGTGCCGGAAAGCGTCATCATCCCTTGTGCGGTGGTTATCCGCTTTTTCCCCACGGTGGGCGAGGACTACCGCCAGATCCGCGCGGCTATGGCGCTGCGCGGCATCGCTGAGGGCAAAGCGGCGCTGCTGCTCCACCCGGCACAATCGCTGGAGTACATCCTGATGCCGCTGCTGATGAACGGTAACAACGTGGCGCAGGACCTCTCGGTCGCGGCGCTGACGAAGGGAATCGGCCTGCCGGGGCGGCACACCAGCATGATCGAACTGTGCCCCAAGGCGGCGGACATTCTCTACTCGCTGCTCTGCACGCTGCCGATGCTGCTTTTCTGGGGAGGTGTGCTGTGATGGCAGATAATAATACCAACGCCCCGCTGATTGAGACCAGTGCCGTCGGCTTTACCTACCAGGGAAGCGAGACCCCAGCTCTGCAGGACGTGACCCTGTCCATCGGGGCAGGGGAGTGCGTGCTGCTGTGCGGCAAAAGCGGCTGCGGAAAAACCACCTTCACCCGTCTGCTCAACGGCTTGGCTCCAGCGTTTTTCCCCGGCCGGATGCTGGGCAACTGCCGCGTAGGCGACCTGCTGGCAGGCACCGCCGCCATCGAGGAATACGTGCCGCTGGTGGGCAGCGTGTTCCAAAACCCCAAGACCCAATATTTTAATGTGGACACCACCGCCGAGTTGGCCTTCCCCTGCGAGAATGTGGGGATGCCCTCGGCCGAGATCCGCAGCCGCGTGCAGGATTGCGCCCGGCGGTTCGGCCTGACTGGGCTGATGGATCGCAGTATCTTCCGCCTGTCTGGCGGCGAGAAGCAGCGCATCGCCTTTGCCGCCGCCAGCATGCTGGGCCCGCGCCTGTTGGTGCTGGACGAACCCACCAGCAACCTGGACGCCGGAGCCATCGTACAGCTGCACGATATGATCGCCGCAATGAAAGAGGCGGGCGTCACCATCGTACTGGCAGAGCACCGCCTGGCCTGGATCACCGACCTGGCGGACCGCTATTTCTTCTTTGAGGAGGGCCGCCTGGCTGCCCAGTGGACGGCTGCCGCGTTTGCCGCCCTCACGGCGAAGGCCCTTACCGCCCGCGGTCTGCGTGCCCGGGAACTGGCAACCTGCCGCGCCCGCTTGAGGGAAAAGTCGGCGGCCTCCAATGGGCCAGCCCCGGCGCAGGCGGCCATTCAAAGCAAAGGGTTGACCTTGGGCTACAGCAAGCGCAGCCCCATCCGCACACTGCCTGACTTCTCGCTGGCCTATGGTGAGATCGTGGGCCTGATGGGCCACAACGGCATTGGCAAAAGTACGCTGGCACGCACCCTTTGCGGGCTGCTCAAACCTCTGGGCGGGCAGATCCTCTGGGACGGCGCACCGGCCAAGCCCCGCAGCTGCACCCGCCGCAGCTTTTTGGTTATGCAGGATGTCAACTATCAGCTGTTCAGCGACAGCGTGCGGGAGGAAGTGCTGCTGGGCGCTGCCCAACCGGAACGCTGTGACGAGATATTGGCCGCCCTGGGCCTGACCACGCTGGCCGACCGCCACCCCATGAGCCTGAGCGGCGGGCAGAAGCAGCGCGTTGTGGTGGCCGCGGCCATGCTCTCCGGCAAGGATCTGATCGTGCTGGACGAGCCCACCAGCGGCCTGGACCATGCCCACATGCAGCAGGTCGGCCAGCTGTTGCAGCAGTTAAAACAGGCAGGCAAAATCGTGCTGGTCATCACCCACGATGAAGAACTGGCCGCCGATTGGTGCGACCGCGTGATCCAGTGGAACGACAAGGAGGAAAGAGGACGATGAACTACCAACAAAAAGATTGGCTGGGCAGCTGGCAGAATTTTGAGAGCTATCTGGTCAGCACCGCCCCCGCCATGCAGGCATGTTGGACGCAGGCCGAAGAAGCCGCCAAAGCCCTGCCGATGTTTCAGGCGGGCGTAAAAACGTTCTGGCAGCGGGCGTGCGGCACGGCACTGGCAGGCCCCGTACTGGGTGGCTGGCAGATCGAAGCTGCCAACGCCCAGGACCTGCGCATCACCTGGCTGGATGCTGCCGGTCAGCCGCTGGACAGCGCCGTTTACCACTTTACCGGCGCACTGGAAAAAGGGCTGGAGGGAAAAGTCTGTGCCAAGTTTGAGACCGCCGGTGCCCTGCAGCACCCGCAGTTCCGCTGCCTGCTGGCCATGCCGCCGATGCCGGAGCGCACCGCCCGTGCCCATGGCGGCTTGCTGAGCCACCTGCATTTCCAGTATGCAGCCGGCTGGACCGCCCTTGTTGGTACAGACGGCAAGCTCAGCCATCCCATGTGGTACCCCACCATGTGCGATGGTGCAGGCACCCTGCTGGAGCAGTGCAACATTGTGCGAGCCATGCACCATCTGACCTGCTGGACCGAGCTGCCTGTGTGAATCCTGTCGAATCGCTGAAAAGTCCCCCTTCTTTTTTGGCGCAAAAGTCAATTGTATGTGCCGCAGTCCTGTGCTATCATACAATTAAGAATGGTTTGTTTAATTGCAACCAAGTGCAGGAGGAGTCAATATGAAAACCAAACAGGAACTGGCCGGTATCTACGTAGCCAGCATTACTGCGTATGACCAGGCGGGCAATGTGGACGCTGCCGCGCTGCAAAAACTGATGCAGCGCAACATCAACGAGGGCGCTGCAGGCTTCTTTGTGGGCGGCAGCAGCGGCGAGTGCTTTATGCTGACCGAAGCCGAGCGCGTGCAGGTGTTTGAAGCTGCCGCAGCCTACGCCGGTAAAACTAATCTGATCGCCCACGTGGGTGCCATCGGCACCGCCGAGGCCGTCCGCTACGCCAAGGCCGCTATGGGCATGGGCTACGATGTGGTTGCCGCCACCGCCCCGTTCTACTACGGCTTCTCTCCCAAAGAGGTCTGCCGCTACTACTACGACATTGCTGAAGCTTCCGGAAGCCCGGTGCTGATCTACAACTTCCCCGGCAATACCCACCGCGAATTTGACGTTGCCAACCCGGATTACATCCAGCTGTTCAAGAGCGGTGCTATCCTGGGCGTCAAGCAGACCAACTACAACCTGTTCCAGATGGAGCGCATCCTCAACCTGAATCCAGACCTCATCGCCTTTGACGGTTACGATGAAACGATGGTTGCTGGCCAGGCCCTGGGCAGCAGCGGTTCCATCGGCAGCACCTTCAACATGATGCTGCCCCACTACAAGAAGATCTTCGACCTGTTCGACGCAGGCAAACGGGAGGAAGCCCTCGCCCTGCAGCACAAAGCCAACAACTGCATGGAGGCTATGTGCCGTGTGGGCCTGATCCCTGCCATCAAGTACGAGCTGGCCCGTCAGGGTTACCCCGTCGGCGAGGCCCGCCGTCCCTTCAGCCCCCTGACCGATGAGCAGAAAGCTTATGTGGACGGCGTGCTGGATGAGTACCTCGTTAAATAACTCCAATACACAATAAAAAATCCGCTGGGCGTTGCAGCCCAGCGGATTTTTGTATATTACAGGAAATTACAGCTTGCGCACCTTAAAGCGGATGCGCACGTAGTCTACGTACCACACGCCGTCGTGCAGCAGCACGGGGCGCAGATCCTCTACGGTCTCGTCGATGATCTGTGCCGCCAGCGCGGGATCGACCCCGGAAAAGGGAGCCGTATCAAACATACGGATCCAATCGGCCAGTCCGTCCGGGCCGTTTTGCTTGGTGGGGCGGTCAAACAGCGTGGCAAACTCCACACGGAAACCGGCCTTCTCCAGCAGCGGCGCGTACTCGCCTACGGTAGGGAAGTAGAAGGTGCGGAGGTAATGCAGCCCGTGGGCGGCAAACCGCTTTTCCAGTGCAGCATGCACCGTCTCGGCGCAGCCCTTGCCGCCAAACTCGCAGACCAGCAGGCCGCCAGATTTGATCTGGCTGGCAATGTGGTCCAGCATGGCCTGCTGCTTGTCGGCATCGATCCAGTGCAGCACGGCATTGGAAAACACCGCGTCCACCGGCTCGTCCAGCGTAAAGTCCAGCGCGTTGCCGGGCAGGAACTTCAGCTCCGGGTGACCCTCGCGAGCTAGCTCCAGCATCTCTGCCGAGGCATCCACGCCGGTTACATCATAGCCGCAGGCAGCCAGCTGCTCTGTCAGTGCACCGTTGCCGCAGCCCAGGTCTACCACGCGGGATCCGGGGGCGGCATCCAGCAGATCTATCACGGCTTCGCCGTACTGCGGCACGAACGAAAAATCTTTTTTGTACTTTTCAGCATCCCAGAAAATGTTCATGGGGCAAATCCGCACCTTTCTGTAAGCATTATTCCGGTAAAGCCTCGGGGGCTGCGTCCGTATCAACAGCCTCCGGCAGGCGGGGCGTGCGGCCGGTTTTTTCCATCATTTCCTCATACAGGCCGCTGGCGGCTTCGGGCGAGTAGCCGTACACCAAAAAAGCGTCCATTACGTAGGGGGAGTAGGGAATACCTGTCAGGGTCTTGGCAAAGGACATGGCCGCGATCTCGCCCAGCACCGACACGCCGGAACGGTTATGCAGCGGCTTGGGTGCCCACAGCTCGATCTTGTAGGTGCGGGTCCAGATCTCCTTCTTATACTTCTCCTCCACAAAGTGGAAAAGCTCATGCCCCAGCAGCAGCTTGGCAATATCCAGCTGGCCGGTCAGCGCATGGGAGACACCCGGCTCGCTTAACAAAGCGCGGCCTTTGCGGACGCCGTCCATATAGATGTGGATGTTGTTCGGCTCACGGAACTCCGCGAACAGGACACGCTCCGCATTCTGCGGCATATCAGGATAATCCACATTCAAGCCCAGCTGCTTGGCCAGCTTTTCAGGGTCACGCATACCGTACTGCTTCGCCAGCTTCTCAGCGTACTCACGCCCGCAGGCAATGGCCTGACGGGTCAGGTCAAGGCGCTGTTCATCATTGAACTTACCATTCAGCGGCTCGCGAGAGAAAGCGTATTTGGCCCACTCGTCCTCGGGGATGCGGCAGAGATCTTCTACGATCATGCCTACCGGGCGTACCGTGTAGTGGGGCATCTCGCCATAACGGGTGCGCTGCTTGCCAAACAGGCCGTCGGCAATGGGTTTGAGTAATTCCTGAAACCGTTCCTTTGTCATGTTCGTTCACTTTCCAAAAACGGCTCCGCAGAGCGCGGAGCCGTCTTTTGTGTTATTTGGGTTGAATCAGCGGACGTCGTTCACAGAAGCAACAACGATGATGTCCTCATCGGGCTCACGATCCATGATGTCCAGATCCATCAGCAGCATGACCTGATCCAGGTCAACAGCGGAGTAGTCGCAGACACGGGGGCCAACGCAGACGAAGTAGTCGGGACGCAGGACCGTATCAGTCTTGAACACGGCCATATCCTTCCACAGCTCTTCGACCTTCTTCTTGTACTCGCCAGCCTTGACCTTAGCGGCAATGCCGTCAGAGCACTGAACCTTGATGAAGCCCTTCTTATCGACGATGCGGATGGGATGACGATCGCCCATGTCGCCGGTGTAGACGTAGAACTTATCGGTCTTCTCAGCCAGGTGGATGTTGGAGACCTTGGCACCAAAGTCTTCCTTAGCCAGCTGCTCAGCCTCAGCCTCGTCGCACTCCTTCAGCAGGTCAGTGGTCTTGACCTCGGTAGAACCGGTGGCGATAGCGGTGACCTTACCGGTCTGGCTGTCGATCTCGATATGAACTTCAACAGTGTCGGGAGAAGCACCGGAACCGATGGCGGCGTCGGTAGCTTCCTTCTTCAGCTCCTTGATGTCTTCCTGGGTCGGGTTCGGGATAACACGTTCGACAACGTCACGAACCATGGACAGGGCAACACCGATGGAGGAGATGACCTCGGCATTCTCGGGGATGGAGTACTGCAGGCCCATCTTCTTGGCGCAGTAGGGGACCAGAGAGGCAGCACCGCCGCCGCAGCCAACCAGCTTCATGGCGTCATGGTCCAGCTGATACTTGTCAGCCAGGGCGTTGATGCAGGCGTTGACCTTCTCAAAGTCCTTGTCCAGGATCTGGGTAGCCAGTTCCTCAACGGTGATGCCCAGCTTGTCAGCAACGGGCTGCATGCACTTGCGGGCAGCGCTGGCGTTGCCGTGTGCGAAGTACTTCTCGTCGATCAGGCCCAGCACGTTGGCAGCGTCGGTGTTGGTGAAGCAGATACGCTTGCCGCTTGCCAGTTTGACGGCAACGTAGTCAGAGGGGTCACCCGGCTTCGGGCTCAGCATCTCGATGGTCAGCGGGCCGGCGTCGATCTCCTCCTCAGGAGTGAAGCAGGCGTACTCGCAGCCAGCGATGTGGGCGGAACGGGGGCCGTCTTCCTCAACGCCATGGTCGTTGATACGGACCATGGAACCACCGGCGCAGCCCAGGATGCGGACATCCAGAGAGTTGATGTAGGTATCGTGACCGCCGATCTGGGCGTAGTCAACGCCGGGACGGCCGTTCTTGATAACACCGATGTTGGTGGTGGTGCCGCCGACCTCAAAGTAGATGGCGTTGGAAGCACGCAGATACATCAGGGAGCCCATGACGGAAGCAGCAGGGCCGGACAGAGCAGTCAGGATGGGACGCTTACGCATCTCGCTGATCTCCATAACGCCGCCGTCGCCGCGCATGATCATCAGGGGAACGGTAACGCCAGCGTTGCGGACAGAGCTCTCGGTGGCGTTTGCGGTAGCCATCATCTTGGGCAGAATGGAAGCGTTGATGGCGGCAGTGCGGGTACGGCGGGTCAGGCCGTACAGCTTGGTGATGTCAGAAGCCATGGAAACCGGCAGGCCCTGGGCCTCGGCCAGGTCATGGATCTTGACCTCTTCGTCCATGTTGTCAACGCCGAAAGCCATGGAGGCAACGATAACCTGGCTGCCTTCACCGCACAGCTCTTTGATGGCGGCATTGATCTTCTCGTCGGTCATTTCCTTCTTCTTCAGGAACCTGTTATGCACGGGAATCTTACGGCCGACCTTCTCGTCCAGGACGATGTCCTTCAGGTTCAGCTGGCGCTTTGCCAGGAAGCCTTCCAGGCCGCCGCCTGCAACACCGATGACACCGACAGAAGCAACGTCGCCCTCGATGAAGGCGTTGGTTGCCTGGGTGGTGGAGTGCGCAACGAAGACGACGTCCTCAGGGGCAATGTCGTTCTCGGCCATGCAGTTTTTGAAGGACTGCACAACGCCGGCGGCAACGCCGTCCTTGTCGTCGTGGGTGGTCTTAACTTCGTTCTTGCCAATGATCTCATGGGTCAGGTTGTCCATGGCGACACACTTGGTGTAAGTACCGCCGACGTCAATGCCCATGCGAACAGCGCGATGTTCTGCCATTCAGTTTTCCTCCTAAATGTTTCTCAGTAGGGTAGGGGAGTGTTTCTTCTCCTTAAAAAGTAAGGTGCAGCCG
>ERZ773170.2245-NODE-2245-length-12065-cov-15.248210_pt1 | contig 12065 bp, 9 predicted proteins | sample MGYA00581002_ERZ773170 | MGnify/ENA primary metagenome ERZ773170 (study PRJEB29015, sample SAMEA2737811) | human gut metagenome | biome: human gut; feature: human-associated habitat; material: faeces | place: China | collected 2012 ... | reverse complement strand
GCGTCTGCTTTTTGGGCTACAACCTCATGCTGGCGCTGAGCTACGGCTTTATCTTCAAGACCTTTCAGGCCGAGCAGCTGACCGATTACAACCGCTACATTTACAGCTACTACATCGGCTGGTTCATTCTGGCGCTGGGGTGTTTGTCGGTGGCGCTGCTGCCGCAGATCACAGTCAAGGGCGGGGCAGACGGCCCGACAGCGGTTTTTGCTGCGACTCGCCGACAGCCGCAAGCTGCCTTTGAGCTGTTTGTGCTGGTGCTGGCCTGCGGGATGCTGTTCCGCCAGAGCCAGCTGATTCTGCCGCAGCTGAGTGTGCTGGGCTTTGCCGACAGCGAGTTCACGGACCGCCGCGCCGAGCGCGCCGAGGCCGAGCTGGTGTGCAGCTACTTAGACCCCGATGACCGCGTGTTCTACGTCGGGCAGGGCGACAACGGCGAGGGCTGGTTCAGCGCCGTGTTTGACTTTTACCCGATTCTGGTGGACTATTCCGGCACGGTGACCACGGACCCCGACACCGGCGAGACGAAGATGATCGGCGGCGGCGGCGAGCTGGGTCTGCCCGAATTGCAGCCCGCCGAGGGTGTGAAAAACACCTACTACCACGCCTTTACGGCGCAGGAGTTGGACGACATCGTGCGCGGCAACGGCTGCACGGTGCTGTACATCCAGACGCTGGACGATATTTTTGTGCAGAGCTACGCTGATTTGTTTACCGACAAGCTGGCGGCGGCGCAGAGCGGCGAGACGCTTTTGTACCGCGTGACCGATGCGGGCTTTGCCCCGATGCCGATGGAGGTGAGCGCGCAGTGAAGGCTTTGAAAAACTGGTTCTCCCGCCGCGGCGCGCTGCCGCTGACGGCGTATCTGCTGGCGCTGGCCGTCTGGCTGGTGCTGGGCGCGGCGCACTTTGGCAGTGACGCCGCCGCCCGGGCGCAGGGCCGTCTGGCCGAGGAGACGATGGCCGTGACCGACTGGCAGCTGGTGGGCCTTGTGCAGGGCGCGGACGGCACGCTGACGACACAGGACGGCGACCCGCAGATGATTTTGGAGGACGTGGGCAGCCGCGTGGTGCGCACGATTTCTTACACCGCCGAATTTGACGGTGAGGCGCGGGAAATGTGCCTGTACTACACGACAAAGGTCGGCGAGGATTACTCTGCGGACCGCCGGGTGTTCCCGCAGAGTCTGGGAAGCGGGCAGTACGTCTACACGCTGCCGCGCACGAGTCTGGCCGCGCTGCGGCTCGACCCCTGCAGCCCCGAGGAAAACAAGGCCGTGACGCTGACAATGAGCGACATCACGCTGAACGCCGCCGACACCCTGCCCGCCGTATGGCAGTATTTTGTGCCGACGTGGTATCAGGCGTTTTGTCTGGTGCTCTACCCCGCGCTGGCCGCCGCAGCGGTGAGCATGGTCGGGGCCGTGGCTGCCAAGAGAAAGCGAAAATAATTTTTGGGTCAGGCGGATGCTTCACGCAGGTGGAGCACCCGCCTTTTTATGTCGCGGCCCGCGGCCTTGCGCGGCTGCCCTTGAACGCTGTGCCTGCCGCAAGGCTGCGGGCCGGGCATGCCCGGCCCCTACGCCAAAAGCCTCCCTTTGACAAGGGAGGCTTTTTCCTTTTGGCACATTTTTCCATCTTTTTTGCGCTTTTGGAACATTTTTCGATTATTTTGCACAAATTGGTTGCTTTTGCGGTTCCTATTATACTATAATGATAAAGTATAGGAGAATGTACATTTTTACCGCGCGTTTGCTCCGCTTGTAATTATAGGTGAAGTCATGAGTGATAAAGAGAAAATCCTGATTGCGGACGACTCCGCGATGAACCGCGCCATCCTGACGGAGATGCTGGGTGACGGTTATGAGATTCTGGAGGCGGAAAACGGCAGACAGGCTGTGGCCATTTTGCAGTCCGCGACGGACATCGACCTGCTTTTGCTTGATATTATGATGCCCGAGATGGATGGCTTTGAAGTGCTGGCCATGATGAACAAATACCACTGGATCGACGAGGTCCCCGTCATCATGATTTCGGCGGAGAATGCGTCCAGCTACGTTGAGCGCGCCTATGATCTGGGCGCTACCGACTATATCAGCCGCCCGTTTGACATGGCCGTCGTGCGCCGCCGCGTCATCAATACCCTGATGCTCTACGCCAAACAAAAGCGGCTGGTCCGCCTTGTGTCCGAGCAGGTCTATGAAAAAGAGAAAAGCAACTCCACGATGATCAACATACTGAGCCATATTGTGGAGTTCCGCAACGGGGAGAGCGGTATGCACGTGCTGCATATCCAGACAGCCACCGATATTCTGCTGCACACGCTTGTGCAGAAAACCGACAAATACCACCTGACCGCCGCGGATATTTCGCTCATCAGCACCGCTTCGGCGCTGCATGACATCGGCAAGATCAACATTCCCGAATCCATCCTGAACAAGCCCGGCAGGCTGACGAAGGAAGAATTCGAGGTCATGAAAACCCACACCACAATTGGTTCGGAGATTCTGGAAAAGCTGCCGTTCCAGCAGGAGTCCGACCTTGTCAAGACGGCCTACGCTATATGCCGCTGGCATCATGAGCGCTGGGACGGGCGCGGCTACCCGGACGGGCTTAAAGGTGAGCAGATCCCCATCGCCGCGCAGGTCGTGTCTATGGCCGATGTGTACGACGCCTTGACAAGCGAGCGCTGCTACAAAAAAGCGTTCGACCACGACACCGCGGTGAAGATGATCCTGAACGGGGAGTGCGGGCAGTTCAACCCGCTGCTGCTGGAATGCCTGACCGAGTGCGGCGCGCAGCTGCATGCCGAGCTGAGCATTGCTTCGGACACCGGCAGCCAGCTGCACCGTCTGGCAGACGCACAGCATATATCCGATGCCCTCCTGCGGGAGAACGCACTGCCCGGGCAGGAGCATATCGTGCAATCGCTGTCCCGCCTGCAGCAGAAGGGCCGGTTCTTCAACCAGAGCGTCCGCTGCATACAGTTTGACTATGACGAGCCTACCGGTCATCTTTCCTTCTCGGCGTGGGCGGCGGAGCACATGGGCGTGCCCAAGGATCTGCTCCTGCCCGATGAAGTCGAGGAAACCGGGTTTGCCCTTGCGGATATTGCGCGCATCCAGAAGGCGCTGCGCGCCACCAGCGCAGAGCACCCTTACACTGAGCTTTCGATGCTGCTGCCCGTTGACGGCGAGCTTCGCTGGCATCACGTGCGCCTGTGCTCCCTGTGGAGCGATGACAGCGTACCCACGTATATCGGCGCTGCCGGGCAGGCCGACCCTGTAGAGCAGTTTTTTGACTACCATTATGACCTCTACCATGATGTCCTGACCAACGCCTATAACCGCCGCTTCTTTGAGAAGCAGCTGCGGAAGCTCGTGGAAGTGGATGCCATAGCCATACTGGACCTTGACCAGTTCAAGCAGATCAACGACGTCTACGGCCATCAGGCCGGCGACGACGCGCTGCGCATTCTGGTGAGTGCGGTAACGGCCTGCGTGCGCAACCGCAACGATGCACTGGTGCGGTACGGCGGCGACGAGTTTTTGCTGATTTTCCCGCATATCCCGGAGCATGTCTTTATAAAGCGGCTTGAGCAGATCCGCGCGACGGTGCAGGCGCTGCACATGATCGAATACCCCGACCTGCATCTGACGGTCAGCATCGGCGGTGTGTACGGCGCCTGCCCCCTTGACCCCGGCATCCGTCAGGCGGACAAGCTGCTGTATCAGGCCAAGGAGTGCCGGAACAAATGTATCACCGCAGCATTTTCCGCAGAAGAAGCAGAAAAACCAAAGCCAAATCAGGAATCCGATAAATTGTAAGAAAGAAGAAGGTCCCCTATGACATTGCAGGAATTTTATGACCGCATCGGCGGCGATTACAAGGCAACCATCAGCCGACTGCCCAGCGAGGCACTCATCAAAAAGTTTGTGCTGAAATACCCCGGCGACCCCAGCTTCAGCCAGCTGAAGGACGCGCTGGCCGCCCAGGACTGGGAGCTGGCCTTCCGCGCCAGCCACACGCTGAAGGGCGTGGCCCAGAACCTTGGCATGGACCGCCTGTATAAGGCCGCCGCCACGCTCTGCGACGCAGTCCGCGGCCCGAAGCCGCTGGAGGATGCCAGCCTCTGGCCGCCGGTGGTGGCCGCGCATGAGGAAGTGCTGGCCGCGATCCGGGAGCTGTAAAAACATCCGAGATGATGCCCGCGGCAGACGACACCGAAGCTGCCCGGGCCATGCCTGCAAAATATACGTGCGGCGCAGCGGCCCCTGCATCCCTGCCCGGCTGCCGCGCTAAAAAGACCGGAGCTGTTTTCGATGAATAAGAAGGAGAATCCCGGCGTAAGCAGACGCGGGGCAGCCATGCTGCTGTTGTTCAGCCTGGCTGTCAGCGTTCTGCTTGGCTTTGCCATGCCCGTGCACGCCGCGGACGGTGGCCGGACCACCCTGCGCGTCGGCTTCTACCCCTACACCGGCTACATGGCCACCGCTGCAGACGGCAGCCGCAGCGGCTACGCCTATGAGCTGCTGCAGGACATTGCCCAGCATGAGAACGTAACCTTTACATACTCCTGCCTGAACGGCAACACCCAGCAGGCCATGCAGCAGCTGGCCGCCGGGCAGATCGACCTGATCCCGGTGCTGCGAAGGACCACGGAGCGCGACGAGCAGTTTGCCTTTTCCGCCGAGCCCATCGGCACGGTGGCGACGATGCTGACCGTCAAAGCCGGCAACCGCAGCATTGTGGCCGGCGACTACGACACCTTCGACGGCATGACTGTCGGCATGAGCCGCAGCGGCAATGGCCGCAATGAGAGCTTTCTAGCCTACGCCGAGGAGCACGGTTTCCGCTACACCCCGGTGTACTATGACACCGACGAGGAGCTGTCCCGTGCATTGCGCAACGGGGAGATCACCGCCGCGGCCTCCAACCGGCTGCGCGAGACGAAGAACGAATGGATCATTGATACCTTCGACGAGCAGAGCATTTACATGGCCATGCGCAAGGATGACACCGTCACCCAGCAGCTGGTCAACGATGCCATCAGCAAAATCAACCGCAACGACCCCAGCTGGCGCACGACCCTGTTCAACAAATACTACACCGGCAGCCATACCAGCAGCAAAATTAATCTGACCGACGCCGAGGAAAACTATGTCACCGCCTGCAACGACGCAGACACGGTGTTCACGGTGCTTGTCAACCCGGACCGCTACCCTTACTCCTACATGACGCCGGACGGCATGCCCACCGGCATCATGGTGGATATTTTCCAAAAGGCAGCAGGCCGGGCGCGGCTGCGCTACAAATTCCTGAAGCCCGCGGACCGCAGCGAGTACAAGGCCATGCTGGCGGACGGGCAGGCGGATTTTGTCATCGACCTGACCGACGACATGTCCCAGGCCGAGAACTACGGCTACAAGCTGACCGACAGCTATCTGTCGGCGGAGTTTTCCTGGGTGCTGCTGCGCCGCCACAACGGTGCGCTGAACAATGTCGCTGTCGCATACGATTTTTCCCCCTCCTCGCTGGAAATGCCCGGCCTGAGCGACACGGCCCATATAGAGTACCTGAATTCCTTTGATGACTGTCTGGCCGCCGTGCGCGACGGGACCGTCGATGCTTACTATACCTACACCTACCAGGCCGAGCGCACGGTCTTTGACGACACGCGCAACGAGCTGCGCTCGATGCTGAGCGGCGAGCAGCGCAATTTCTGCATCGGCGTCCGGCAGGACTACGATGTGCTGCTGCGCACTGTGCTAAACAAGAGCATCGACAGCCTGACCCGCGCCGAGATCAGCACCATCACCAACGCCTACGTCAACCTGGGGCAGCAGCCGTTCTCCCTGACGCGGCTGGCCTATCAGTACCCGGCCATTATCGTGCTGACCTGCCTGTGCGTTCTGGTTACCGCGGTCTGCATCGCACTGGTCATCCGCGCCCAACGGTTCCGCGCCGAGACCGAAAAAGCCCTGCGCAAGGCCGAGGAAGCCAGCGTCGCCAAGACGGAGTTCCTGTCCAACATGTCCCACGACATCCGCACGCCCATCAACGGCATTATGGGTATGCTGGACATTGCCGAGGACAACTTTGACAACAAGGCCCGCGTGCGGGACTGCATGACCAAGATGCGCGGTGCGGCGTCCCACCTGCTCTCCCTCATCAACGACGTGCTGGACATGACCAAAATCGAATCCGGCAATATGCAGATGCTGGACACATCGTTTGATCTGCGGGCGCTGCTGGATTCCTGCTGCTCCATCGTGGAGGGCCAGATCGTGGACCGGCACATGACCTTCACAAAGCAGATCGGCCCGTTCTGGCACCCGTACCTGATCGGCAGTGAGCTGCACATCCGGCAGGTGCTTATCAACATTCTTTCCAACGCCGTCAAGTACACGCCCGACGGCGGCGAGATCAACTTCCGCGCCAAGGAAACGCTGTTTGAAGAAGGTCTTGTCCACCTGCGGATGGAGATCAAGGACAACGGCATCGGTATGAGCGAGGAATTCCTGCAGCATATTTTTGAGCCGTTCACGCAGGAGCAGCGCTCGAGCCGCACCCACTACAAGGGCACGGGTCTGGGCATGGCCATCACAAAGAAGCTCGTTGACCAGATGCACGGCTCGCTCGATGTCGAGAGTGAGCCCGGCAAGGGTTCGACCTTCATTGTGCGGCTGTCGCTGCCCTTGGGCACACCGCCCAAGGCCGAGCCGTCCGTGGTTGTGCGGCATGCCGCATCGGCAGCCGCATCCGGCAGCAGTTGGGGCGTTGCCTCCGCCGCGGGGGCAGAGACTGCCGCGGCTGCCCCCGCTGCAGCGGAAACTGTGCTGCCGCTGGCCGGTCTGCACCTGCTGCTGGCCGAGGATAACGAGCTGAACAGCGAGATCGCCACAGCCCTGCTGGAGGAGCAGGGTGCCAGCATCACCGCCGTTGAGAACGGCAGACTGGCGCTGGAGGCCATCCAGAACGCAGCGCCGCGCACCTATGACGCGATTCTGATGGACGTCATGATGCCCGAAATGAACGGACTGGAGGCTACCCGGTGCATCCGGGCGTTTGAGGGCAAGGGGCCCGGCGAGGGCACGCCCATCATCGCCATGACGGCCAATGTCTTTGCCGACGACGTGAAGGCCTGCTTGGACGCGGGCATGAACAGCCACGTGGGCAAGCCGCTGGACATGAAGGTGCTGATCGGCGAGATCCTTAAGTACACGAACGCGCGCTGAAGAATCCAAAGTAAAACCCACTTTTTGCAAATTTAATAAAGAAAATATGCCCGCCATATTGCAAAAGCTGTTTTTTCCGATGTATAATGGAAAGGATAATTTTTTGGGATATGGCGGGCGCTGTTGTTTGGCATCCGCCGACATGGAGGGTGAATTATGGCAACGAAGTATATTTTTGTGACCGGCGGCGTTGTGTCGGGCCTGGGCAAGGGCATCACAGCGGCCAGCCTGGGACGTCTGCTCAAGACCCGCGGACTGAAGGTGGCCAGCCAGAAGCTGGACCCCTACATCAACGTTGACCCGGGCACGATGAGCCCGCTGCAGCACGGCGAGGTGTTCGTGACCGACGACGGCACCGAGACAGACCTCGACCTCGGCCATTATGAGCGCTTCATCGACGAAAATCTGAACAAATACTCAAACCTGACCACCGGCAAGGTCTACTGGAACGTCCTGAACAAGGAGCGTCAGGGCGCTTATCTGGGCCAGACCGTGCAGATCATCCCCCACATCACCAACGAGATCAAGAGCTACATCTATAATCTGGCCAAGAGCACCGAGGCGGACGTCGTCATCACCGAGATCGGCGGCACCACCGGCGACATCGAGAGCCAACCCTTCCTGGAGGCCATCCGTCAGGTCGGTCTGGAGCAGGGCCCCGAGAACTGCTGCTATATCCATGTCGTACTGGTGCCCTACATCTCCGGCTCCGACGAATACAAGTCCAAGCCCGCGCAGCACTCCTGCAAGGAGCTGCAGGGCATGGGCATTGCGCCGAACATCATCGTCCTGCGCGCCGACGGCCCTGTAGGCAACGACATCAAGCGCAAGATCAGCATGTTCTGCAACGTGCGCCCCGACTGCGTCATTGAAAACCTGACGATGCCGAGCCTGTACGAGTGCCCGCTGATGCTGGAATCCGCCGGTCTGACGAACGTCGTGGCCCGCCAGCTGCACCTGCAGACCCCGCCGAGCGATCTGACCGAGTGGAAGGCGCTCATCAGCCGCATTGCGACCCGCAGCAAGACCTGCACGATTGCGCTGGTCGGCAAGTATGTCAAGCTGCACGACGCTTATTTGAGCGTCATGGAGAGCCTGTACCACGCGGGCTTTGAGAACGAGAGCAAGGTCGAGATCAAGTGGGTGGACAGTGAGCATCTCGTCGACCAGGCCTGCTGCGCCGACGAGCTGGGCGACGTGGACGGCATCATTGTGCCGGGCGGCTTTGGTGACCGCGGCATCGAGGGCATGATCCAGGCTGCGCAGTACGCACGTGAGAACCACGTGCCCTATTTCGGCATCTGCCTGGGCATGCAGATCATGGTCATGGAGTACGCCCGCAACGTACTGGGCTACGCCGACGCCAATTCCAGCGAATTTACGCCCGAGGGCCAGCACAACGTCATTGACCTGATGCCGGACCAGCAGGGCGTTGAGACGAAGGGCGGCACGATGCGTCTGGGCAAGTACCCCTGCGTCATCACGCCGGGCACGAAGATGGCCGACTGCTACGGCACGACGGAGATCGACGAGCGCCACCGCCACCGCTATGAGTTCAACAACGAGTTCCGCGCTGAGTTCGAGGAGAAGGGTCTGGTCATCGCCGGTACCAGCCCGGACGGACGCCTTGTGGAGGCTGTGGAGATCCCGGGCCGCGATTTCCATCTGGGCGCGCAGTTCCACCCCGAGTTCAAGAGCCGCCCGAACCGCGCTCACCCGCTGTTCAAGGGTTTCATTGCCGCTTCCCTGAAGTACCAGAACGAGCATACCCCCACCGACCATCCGGCTTCGATTGGGGAATAAGCACAACCTTTAACGCTTCCCTCTGCGAGACAGACTCCCCCGGCACGGGGGAGGTGGCACGAAGTGCCAGAAGGGGAGCCCCCCTCCCAGAGGGGGCCGCACAAACGGCATTCTGCCCCCTTTACACAAGGGGGCCTTTTTATTTCCCGCAAAAAATTTAAAAAAATTTCCCTCTTCCTGCAACAATTCTGACACATCCGTCGTTTATAACTATAGAAGCTTCTGAAATACTGCCCTGTAAAGCAAGCGAAAAAACACACAAATTCCCCTGCGAATGTCGAGAGTTTCTTGGTGTCTTTTTGTCTTGTTTTCGCCGGGTTTCCCGGCGTATAATGCTATATCATAGAATCCGCGGAAAGGCCTTTGACCTGCGGTGTTCCAAAGGAGTTTTCTATGCGCAACTGGTGTGCGCGTCACCCCATCTACTTTATGGGGCTGTACGCATTGTTTTACTTAACCTTCTTCGCCCTGCTGGAGCGCACGATCCAGACCCCCGATCTGTGGGTTCACTGTCGGCTGGATGATCTAATCCCGTTCTGCAAGTACGCGATCATCCCCTATTCGCTGTGGTTTCCGTGGATCCCGTTTACCCTCTTTTTCATCCTGTATAAGGGGGAACGGTCGGACTTCTGGCGGTTATGCCTGCCGCTGTTTGCCGGCATGACGATGGCGCTCCTGTTTTACGCTATCGTACCCAACGGCCTAGCCCTGCGCCCCCGTTACGTGCCCGGTAATGACATCTTTGCCAAAGCGGTGCAGTCGCTGTATCGCACCGATACGCCGATGAACGTCTGCCCGTCGATTCACGTGTTCAACTCGGTCACGCTGATGCTGGCTTACTACCGCACCCGCTGCTTCGATGCCCCGCGCCTGCGTTGGATGCGCCCCGCAGCCGCCGTGCTGTGCGTGTCCATCGCACTTTCCACCATGTTGTTGAAACAGCACAGCGTCATTGACGTGGTGTTTGGCATGCTGCTGGCTTTTGCCCTGGATGCCATTGCCACCGAGGTGCAGCGCAATCCTCAGCCCAGCCGCCGCAACCGCCGTGAACGCCAGCCCGAATGGTTGTAACTACTTCTTGAGCCTCCCTCTCACAGAGGAGGCCGCTTATAAAGATAAAAGTCTGCACGGTTTTAACGCCGTGCAGACTTTTATTTTTTGCGCTATAATGCATAAATCAAAATGCCCAGAATAATCAGCACCAGCGCGCCGATCTTTTTAGGGTTCATCTTCTCATGGAAGATCACCACGCCAAAGAAGGTCACATAAATATAGCCGGTGGCCTCCAGCACGGGGCCGACGTTCAGCGGCACGCCCTTGTAGGCCAGCATCGTCAGCAGCGAGCAGCCCACAAACAGGCCGTAGCCCAGGACCACGCGCCAATCGGTGTACTCTGCCAGCAGGGACTTATGCTCCCGCAGGGCGGCTTTTTTCAGCAGCACCTGAGACACCGACGCCAAAAAGGTGCTGAGCAGATAAAGTGCCACGTAGGGCAGCTGTGCCTGGTTCATTGGCCGCCCTCCCCTTCGTTGTCGGCCCGCACAAACAGCACGATGCCCACAATAATAACCGCTGCACCGATAAACTGGCGCAGGGTGATGCTTTCCCCAAACAGCAAAAAGCCCAGCAGGATCCCCCACACCACGGTGATGGCCTTATTGGCGTAGGCGGTGGTCAGCGGCAGGTGCTTCCAGCCAAAGGCATACACCACCAGCGCCGCCAGCATGCCGCCGTACAGCAGGATGAATCCCACGCTCAAAAACGGCTGCTGCGCCGCCAATTTGCTGCACACGCTACTGCTGGCATACACCCCCAAAATCAAGTGCAGCAACAGGAACCATTTAGCGCTGTTGCGCATGGTAGCCCTCCTTACTTTTTATCGGATATGGCATCACAGCGGGTCCACAGGACGCAGATTTTGCCACTCATATTTTTTCATGTACTTAGCCAGCGGCTTTTCCACAAACAGATACAACGGGATGGCCAGTAGCTCCACAACGACCACGAACACCGCCGCCCGCAGGCCACGATCGCCACCGGGTAGATGCGCAGGCATTTATGCCAGAACTTACCCGACAGGGATTTAAACTGACCTCTGGCATCCTCGCGCAATTCCTGGCTCTCGGCAAAAAAGCCGGAGATCATGAAATACAGAATCGTCAGGTAGCCCACATGCAGCTGGGAATCCATCAGCGGAAAAAAGTTGAAGGAGTCCTCATAGTAGGTGCCGGTGTACTGCTGGTAATGGTGCAGCACGATGAAGATTGCGGCAAAAGCCTTCAAAAAATCCAGCCCTACATAATATTTTCTGGCAGTTGTTGGCTCACTCATGCTTGATATACTCCCTTGCCACATACTGCGGGGCGGCGTTGGCACACATGTAGATGCGGCCGACGTACTCGCCGATCAGGCCCAGCACCAGCAGGATCATGCCGCCCAACAACAGCAGCAGCGCCGTGGTGGACGCCCAGCCCATGGGGGCAGCGCCGCGGACGAAGTGGTCGATGATGATGTAGATCAGATACAAAAAACCAAAGCCCGCAAACACCGTGCCTGCGTAGGTGGCCAGGCGCAGCGGCTTGACAGAAAAGGACGTAAAACCGTTCATCCAAAGATTCAGCAACTTGCTGATGGTGTAGCCGGAGCGTCCCTCCTCCCGGGCGCGGTGATGCACCGACACATTGGCAATGCGCTTGGTGGAGCGCAGCACCAGACCGATGACGTAGGGGTAGCAATGCTCGTACCGCAGCATTTCGTCCACGATGAACCGCCGGGCGGCAAAGTAGCTGTTGACCACCAGTTCCGGCGGCTTGCCCAACATGACCTCGGTCATTTTGCTGTTGACCCAGCTGCCCAGATTGCGCCAGCCTGCCTGGCGCTTGTTATCGTAGCTGGCGTAAACGACGTCGTAACCTTCGTTGATCTTGTTCAGCAGCTTGCCCACCTCATTAGCGGGGGTCTGGCCGTCATCGTCCAGACAGACGATAATATCGCCGGACACTGGTGGAAACCAGCCATCAGCGCG
>ERZ773170.2242-NODE-2242-length-12077-cov-2.810847_pt1 | contig 12077 bp, 9 predicted proteins | sample MGYA00581002_ERZ773170 | MGnify/ENA primary metagenome ERZ773170 (study PRJEB29015, sample SAMEA2737811) | human gut metagenome | biome: human gut; feature: human-associated habitat; material: faeces | place: China | collected 2012 ... | reverse complement strand
TTGCTTTTTACAAGTTCTATCACTTCCGGGTCGTTAAAATCGATACAGGCGATCACCACGCCATCAAATCCACGGTATCTGGCATGTTCCAGATAGGTCATGCGGTTGGGACGGGTCTTGCAACAGTTGATAAAAGTCATATCATAGCCCTGCTGCTCCGCTGTCTGCTTGAAACTGTCAAGCACATGTGAAAAGTAATTGTGTGTCAAACCGCTACGTGCTTCATCGACAAACAAAACACCGATATTATAAGTACGATTTGTCTTGAGTGCCTTTGCCGCAGAGTTTGGAAAATATCCCATGTCTTTTGCCACCTGCCGAATCCGTTCCTTTGTCTCAGCACTGATATCATTGTGATCGTTGAGTGCCTTGCTGACGGTTGCCACGGAAACCTGACAAGCCTTTGCAATATCCTTGAGTGATACCATCCTTTCTCCTCTCGACTTTGTAATTTGTTTTGAAGAAAAATTTCTTAATCGTTTTCGTAAGTTGAATGTACATCAATTTGATATGTTCTGCAAGCCTTTTTTGATGTTTTTACCTATTTTTGGCAAGGTTTCACAGTTTAAGGACTTTTGTTTTGCCCATTTTTACGAAACTACATTTTCGTAATTATTTTATATAAGGAAAGCCCATAAAAAGCCTGTGGTTTTCGTAGTATTTTCGTTGATTTCCTGTTGATTTTCCAAGTTTTATACATTATAATCTGACTCAAGAATAAATATTCCATTATTTTCAGTCTCTTAATCGTTTTCAGTATGGTGCAGCGCTTACCAGGTATTTTTTAAATTCTTTGCACCACCTTCATTCAATTTTATAGTTAAAAATCGGAGGTTATTATGAAATTTGGTTACTTTGATGATCAACATAAGGAATATGTGATCACTACACCGAAAACACCACTTCCCTGGATCAATTATCTGGGAAACCGGGAATTTTTCTCCCTCATATCCAATACCTGCGGCGGCTATACCTTTTATCGGGATGCCAGACTCCTGCGCCTGACTCGCTACCGCTATAACGACGTACCTTGCGATACCAACGGCAAATACTTTTATATCAAAGATGGGGACTGCATCTGGAATCCAGGCTGGCAGCCGACCAAGACGGACCTAGATTTTTACGAATGTTGCCACGGCCTGGGCTATAGCCGTTTTACCGGGAAAAAGAAGAACCTGCAGGCATCGGTTCTCTTCTTTGTTCCTTTGGAAGATAACTGTGAAATCCAGTGGCTGCATTTAAAAAATGATGGCGATGCGCCTAAGACTTTTTCCCTCTTTTCTTATGTGGAATGGTGTCTTTGGAATGCGGATGACGATATGAAGAACTTCCAGAGAAATTTGAGTATCGGCGAAATCGAGATTGAAGATTCGGTCATCTACCATAAGACCGAGTACCGCGAGCGCCGCGATCACTTTGCTTTTTATGGGGTCAATGCGCCGATCGACGGATTTGATACCAGCCGGGATGCCTTTCTCGGTGCTTACCGGGGCAATGACCATCCACAAGTTGTAGAAAAAGGCGCCTGCTCCAATTCCGTAGCAAGCGGCTGGTCTCCGATTGCCTGCCACCAGATCGATCTGACCCTTGCTCCGGGTCAGGAAAAATCGCTGATCTTTGTTCTGGGCTATGCCGAAAATCCCCTTGCGGAGAAATGGTCTGCGCCCGGCATCATCAATAAGAAACCGGCAAAAGAGATCCTTGCCAAATACCAGACCGATGCACAGGTGGAGCAGGCTCTATCCGCCCTGGCTGCCTATTGGGAAGACCTGCTTTCCAAATATCATGTCGCATCTTCCAATGAAAAAGTCGATCGCATGGTCAATATCTGGAACCAGTATCAGTGTATGGTGACCTTTAATATGTCACGCTCTGCCTCCTACTACGAATCCGGTATCGGACGCGGTATGGGCTTCCGCGATTCCTGTCAGGATCTGCTTGGTTTTGTCCATCTCATACCGGAGCGTGCCAGGGAGCGTATCTTAGACATTGCCGCAACACAATTTATCGATGGCAGTGCCTACCATCAATACCAGCCACTGACCAAAAAAGGAAATTCCGATATTGGCAGTGGTTTTAATGATGATCCCCTCTGGCTGATCGCTGGAACAGATGCCTATATCCGCGAGACAGGCGATTTTTCCATCTTAGACGAAGCCGTGCCATTTGATAATGATGTCAGTCTTGCCGCGCCACTCATGGAACATCTGCACCGGTCTTTTGACTATATCGTAAACCATAAGGGTCCTCACGGACTGCCTCTGATCGGGCGTGCCGACTGGAACGATTGCCTGAATTTAAACTGCTTTTCCGCACATCCGGGTGAATCCTTCCAGACCTTTGGTCCAAGTGAGGGACCGGTAGCGGAATCTGTCTTTATTGCAGCCATGTTTGTCAAATACGGAAATGCCTATGCCAAGTTATGCCGGCTAACCGGGAATACGTCCGAGGCCACGCGGGCAGAGAAAGAAGTTGCCAAGATCTATGATGCCATCTTAAAGGATGGCTGGGATGGCAAATGGTTCCTGCGTGCCTATGATGCCCACGGGCAGAAGGTCGGCTCCCATGAATGTGAGGAAGGACAGATCTATATCGAGACACAGGGCTTCTGTCCACTCGCCGGTGTCGGCGTCAAGGAAGGTCTTGCCAAAGAAGCGCTGGATTCTGTCAAGGAACGACTGGACACCAAATACGGTATCGTCCTGCTCCAGCCTGCCTACACCAGATATCATCTGGAACTGGGCGAGATCACTTCTTATCCACCGGGATATAAGGAAAATGCGGGTATTTTCTGTCATAACAACCCATGGGTTTCCATTTCCGAGACCGTGATCGGCAGGGGCGACCGTGCTTTTGAGATCTACCAAAAGACCTGCCCTGCCTATGTGGAGGAATTCAGTGAGATACACCGGACAGAGCCTTATGTTTACTCACAGATGATCGCCGGACGCGATGCCGCCTTCTTTGGAGAAGCAAAGAACAGTTGGCTGACCGGAACGGCTGCCTGGACTTTTGTCAACATATCCCAACATATCTTAGGGCTTCTGCCAACCCATGAGGGCTTATCGGTAGATCCGTGTATTCCGCATGATTTTGGGGATTTTGAACTAACAAGAAAGTTCCGTGAAGGAACCTACCATATTCAGGTGAAAAATCCGAAACAGGTAGAAAAAGGTGTGGTCAGTCTGCGTGTCGATGGACAGGAAATTGCAGGCAATGTCATTCCTTATGTAAGAGGAAAAAAAGAATATCAGGTCGAGGTCACACTCGGCTGACGTCAGGGACGTTCCTTTTGCCATAAGGAGCGTCCCTTTTGGCTTTCTGTGCCTGTCTCCGTGCTCAATCCTTGGACTCAATCACAATCAGCGTTCCATCCTCCACCGTGATCACGGCTTCCTCGTCCACGATCTCATTACTGATGCCTAAGGATGTAAACGGCTGCAGATCTACATGATCCAGCGGATAGAATACGCCGCTCTCGCTTACACCTCTTGCTACGCCGCAAAAAGAAACCACGGATACATATTTTCCATACTGTTCTTCCTTTTTGATCCGGCACTCCTTCTGGATCAGACGGATCCGGTTATGTTCATCCAAAAGAAAAATATGGCGATCCTGTACAAAGCCCTGTCCTAAAATGGCAATATTGCCAAGCACATGATCCAGTCTGGTTCCGGTTCCTCCCAAAAGAAAGATATCACCCTTTGTCTTTTCAAACGCCAGATGCAGCGCCGCTTCCGAATCTGTATCATCCTTTATGGGATTGAGTTTTGTTACATTGCGACGGTCTGCCAGAAAGGCATCCTTGACCTGCTCATCCAGTGAATCAAAATCTCCTATGACATAGTCCGGCTCAATCTGCAATTTCATGCAGGCTTCCAGACCTCTGTCCGCAGCGATGATCGTAGCCCCCGCATGTTCTTTTATGACATTTTCCAAAAAAGGCAGGGATAAATTACCCCCTGCCAAAATCAGTGTTACTTCTTCGTTTTTCATGCTGTAACCTCTATACTACCAAGCCATTCGGGACACTCCATAAGCCAAAAGGAACGTCCCTGTGGTCTACATATGCGTCAAAAATGCCTCTACATTGGCTGCTGCATCCCCGGAAAATACGGCACTGCCAGCCACAATGATATTGGCACCGGCAATAAGTGCCTGATCGACATTATCCAAGGTAATGCCACCATCCACCTCAATGTCAAGTTTGATGCCACGCTCTCCTAAGATGCGACGCAGTTCTGTCACCTTCTCCAGGGTATATGAGATCAGTTTCTGTCCACCATAGCCCGGATTTACCGTCATGATCAGAACCATATCTACCTGATCTATGACATGGCGCAAAACCTCGATCGGTGTTGCCGGATTGATCGCAACGCCTGCCATGGTCCCCAGTTCCTTGATATGCGCTACCGTACGATCCAAATGGCGGCAGGCCTCCGCATGCACCGTAATGATATCGGCTCCTGCCTTGGCAAAATCCTCCACATAGCGATCCGGTTCTTCGATCATCAGGTGCACATCTAAAATGCGGTCTGTGTATTTACGCAAAGACTTGACCACCGGTGCGCCAAGTGTGATGTTTGGCACAAACATACCATCCATGACATCAATGTGGATATACTGTGCTCCCGCCTCATCAATTCTCTCTATCTCCTCTGCCAATTTACCATAATCTGCAGATAAAATCGAAGGTGACAAACAATTCATGATTCTCTCCTGTTTACTCTGTTTCCGCCAGGCACTAATATTTTCTTGCCTGAACGAGTTCTTCATACAATAACTTGTAATTGTCATAGCGGCTCTGCGCGATCTGCCTGCGTGCTACCGCCTCTTTGATCCCGCAATCCGGCTCTCCTATATGGGCGCAGCCCTGAAAACGACATTCCGGTTCATGTGGCACAAATTCGGGGAAACATTCCCATAGACCCCCTGCCTCGATCTCCGGTACATACATGGAACTAAAGCCCGGTGTATCCATGATAAAGGAATCCCCGCCAATGGGGATCAGTTCACTGTGTCTGGTCGTGTGTTTTCCACGCCCGATCTTCTGGCTGATGGCACCGGTCTCCATCAGGGTATGATCCTGCAATCCATTGATCAGCGACGACTTGCCAACACCGGACGGTCCTGCCACCGTAGTCGTCTTGCCCTGCAAGAGTGTCCTGATCTCCTCTCTGCCCTCCCCGGTGATCGCCTGAGTAAAATGTACCGGATAGCCTGCCAGTTCATAGGTCTCCTTTAAGACCTGCTTGTCCGCCCGGCTTCCCAGATCTTCTTTGTTAAAGCAGATCTGCACCGGCACATCCTGATAAGCCATCATGACCAAAAAGCGGTCCAAAAGGTTGAGATTGGGTTTTGGAGAATCGGTCGCAAAAATAACAAGTGCCTGATCGACATTGGCAACTGCCGGACGGATCAAGGCATTTTTGCGCGGTAAGATCCTGACTACGTTTCCCAGATGTTCTGCCTCATCCAGCACATCGATTTCTACCTGATCGCCAACCAGAGGCTTTAACCCTTGTTTTCGGAAGGCACCTTTTGCCTTACATTCATAAATTCCGGATCCTGCTACGAAAACGTAGTAGAATCCGGAAATTCCTTTTACTATCCTGCCTGTCATACTTTCCTTACTGCTTTGTAAATGTGACTGTCTTGGTCTCGCTCACACCGTCTCCGGTAATCTCGATCGTACCGGAAGAAGTCGCGATATCCTTAGCACTAATATTGAGTGACTGTTTTGCCTGCAGATCCCATGACGCAATGGCAACGCCTTCCGCATCCTTTAAGACAACGGATACCGGTACATCATGTGTATTGCTGACGCTGCCGGAATAACTGTAATACTCCGGTTTTTTGCCGTCACTGATAACCAGATCAACTGAGGTTCCGGCATCTACCGTCTTGCCCTGTGTAATACCCTGACGGATAACTCTGCCTGCCGCATAATTATCACTGTATTCGGTTGTCACATTTCCAACCTGTAAGCCGACACTTGCAAGTTCATTGGCTGCTTCCTGCTGTGTCTTATTGGTCAGGGACGGTACCTGTACGGACTGGATGCCTGCACTGACAACGATCGTCACAGTATCACCCTTTTTACCAACACCGGTCGGTGTCTGGCTGATAACCTGCCCCTCTGCTACATCAGAACTGTATTCAAAGGTACGGTTTGCCTTAAATCCTTTATCTTTTAAGGTCTGAATGGCTGCATCGCCGTTCATGCCTACCACGCTTGGTATTTCAAGATCTCCTTCTTTGCAAACGGTGATCTTGACCTTTTCTGTAGTAGAGACCTTGTCGCCCTCATCAGCACTCTGCTTGATGACTTCGCCTTCCTCTGCATCATCGGAAGACTCATAAACGATCTCGTAAGAAATGCCTGCCTTCTTTAAGGCTGCGACTGCCTCATCCTCGGTCATGCCCACAACATAGATCATTTCTACCTGCTCTGCCTGTGTCTTGCTGTCCTTATCGCTGTCGCTCTTCTTGGTTCCAAAATGGAAAAGTCCAAAGAAACTGCCCACAATATAGATCACAATGGCAATGATGATAACGGCTGCCGCAATTCCCATAATGGTGATCGCCTTATCGAGTTTTGGATTGACCGGACCATCTTCTTCCTCGTCTTCCTCATCCTCTAAAAGTTCGTCCTCATCGGCTTCCTCGCCCTCGGCAAGTCCTTCCCGGATCTGCTCCTGCTCCTCCGGTGAGATCACGCGGGTCTTTTCCACATCATCTGCGGAACCGATCGTCACAAAATCCTCATTCGGGCTGACAAGTGCTTTTTTCAGATCCAAAAGGAGATCCTCGATCGTAGCGTATCTGCGATCCGGGCTCTTCATGGTACATTTTAAAATGATCTTTTCTAAACTGATCGGCAGTTCCGGTGCATATGCACTCGGTGCGACCATTTCTTCCTGTAAATGCTGCAAGGCTACGGCAACGGTGGTATCTCCGTCAAACGGTACACGTCCGGTCACCATTTCATACATAACGATACCCAGAGAATAGATGTCGCTCTTGCCGTCCACATAACCATTTCTCGCCTGCTCCGGTGATGCATAATGCACAGATCCCATCACATCCGCATGAATGGTATTGGAAGTGGTGGCCCTCGCGATACCAAAATCGGTAACCTTGACCTTACCTTCCGTGGAGATAATGATATTCTGTGGCTTGATATCCCTATGGATAATGCCCTTATTGTGGGCTGCCTCAATACCGCGACCTACCTGAATGGCGATGCTGATCGCCTCTTTAAAATTGAGTTGTCCCTTTTTCTCGATATAGGTCTTTAGGGTGATACCCTCGACATATTCCATAACGATATAGTACATGCCATTTTCACTGCCGACATCATAAATGTTGACAATATTGGCATGTTCCAAGCCTGCCGCTGACTGTGCTTCTGAGCGGAACTTTGTCACAAAGGTAACATCCTCTGCGAACTCCTGTTTGAGTACTTTTACTGCTACTTCTCTACCTAAGATATGATCCTTTGCCTTATAGACATCGGACATGCCGCCGGTACCGATTTTATCTAAGATCTCATAACGATCTGCTATATAATTTCCTTTTGTCAACATTTTTACACCTCATCAGAAAATGGTTCTATTACTATTACCGTAATGTTATCTTTACCACCATGATCGTTCGCCAGATCGACCAATTTTGCTACTTTATCTGCCACCTGACCGGATCCCGCCAAGACCTCTTCGATCTCGCTCTCCTCGACCATAGATGTCAGTCCATCCGTACACATAAGTACCAGATCTCCAGCCTGCAGGGTCTCATCAAAGAAATCAACACGGACCTCTGCCTCCGCGCCAACTGCTCTTGTGATCAGATTGCGCTTTGGATGGCTTCTGGCTTCTTCCTTTGGCATCTCGCCCTTGCGCACCATCTCTCCGACCACGGAATGATCCTGCGTGATCTGGCTCAACTGTCCGTCCCTATATACATAAAGCCTGCTGTCCCCAACATTTGCCACACAAAGATGATCTTCCAAAAGCGTTGCTACAACCATGGTCGTACCCATGCCATATTTGTCCTCATCCTGTGTCGCTTCCTCGTATATGCTCTTGTTTGCTGCTGTAATTCCCTGATTGATAATCTGAACCGGTTCAGATCCCGTATCGGACGCGATCTCACGTTTTGCCAGTGCGATTGCCTGGCTGGATGCGTATTCTCCTGCCTTGTGGCCGCCCCTTCCATCGGCGACCACAAAGAGATTCGGGAAAGAGCCAATGGTCTCTTCCGTGGCAAACACTGCATCCTGATTTTGCGAACGCATACGTCCAATATCCGTCAAAACAGAATAGTTCATGTATTTTACCTTTCTTATGTCTCGGAAATATGTCTATGTCTTAATTGTCCACAGGCTCCATCAATATCTCTGCCCATTTCCCTTCTAATAGTAACATTTTTCCCGTATATTTCAAGTTTGTTTTTAAAGGTCTCGATCGCCCGCTTGCCCGACTGCACATAGTCCCGCTCCTTGATCGGGTTGACCGGGATCAGATTGATATGGCAGTTGATCCCCTCTGTCAGCGCACACAACTCCGCAGCATCTTCCTCGCTGTCATTGACACCGCCCACCAGGCTGTACTCAAAGGTCACGCGTCGCCCGGTCTTTTCAAAATAGTAGCGGCAGGCATCCACCACCTCATGGATATCGTATTTATTGGCAACCGGCATGAGTTCCAGACGCTTTTTCTGGTTTGGTGCATGCAGAGATAAAGCCAGTGTGATCTGCAGACCTTCCTCCGCCAGACGGCGCATATTTGGCACGATGCCACAGGTAGAGACCGTGATATTGCGCTGGCTCAGATTTTTACCATGTTTATCGGTCAGCAGATGGATAAAACGTATGAGATTGTCGTAATTATCCATAGGTTCTCCGGTCCCCATCACAACGATATTAGAAACCTTTTCCCCTGTATCCCGCTCAATGGCATAGATCTGATCTAGGATCTCCGATGGTGTCAGGTTTCTGACCAGCCCATCCAGAGTCGATGCACAAAAGCGACAGCCCATGCGACAGCCCACCTGTGAGGAAACACAGACCGAATTTCCATGGTGATAGCGCATCAGAACGCTTTCTACCATATTGCCGTCCGCTAGAGCAAAGAGATACTTGCGCGTACCGTCTTCCCTTGAAATCTGACAATCGATCTGTTCCAATGCCGTATAGGTCGTCTGCTCTTTTAAAACTTCCCGGAATTTCTTTGGCAGATTTGTCATCATAAGATGCCACATTATGTACATGCATCCATTCATACAACTGTTTGCCGCGGAATTTCTTTTCTCCCAGTTCTTCTGCAAAGGTCAAGACTTCCTCATATGATAAAGACTTGATATCTCTTTTTTCTTCCATCTTTCTTCCTATCTCTTTTTCATCTTTGCCAAAAAGAAACCGTCCTGCTTACCTGCTTTTGGCAAAAACTGCTTTTCTGTTTCCAACGAAAAGTCCGGGTGTTTCTCTAAAAACGATGTCACATTATCCTCGTTTTCCTGAGACGAGATCGTACAGGTCGAATACATAAGCGTCCCGCCTGCCTTGACATAAGCGCAGACCACATCCAGGATCTGACGCTGCAATATCGCCAGTTCCTTCTGGGTCTCTTTTGTCATGTGGTACTTGATGTCCGGCTTTTTTGCCACAACACCAAGCCCGGAGCAAGGCGCATCGCAGATCACGACATCCGCCTGCCCGATGGATTCTTCGTTTAAGATGGTCGCATCCCATTTTTCTGCCCGAATATTGGCAAGCCCCATACGCCTGATATTTTCTTCCAAAAGGGAAACCTTGTGATCCGAAAGATCCCTTGCTTCCACAAGTCCCGTGCCCGCCAAAAGTTCTGCCGCATGCAGACTCTTACCACCGGGTGCCGCACAGACATCGATCACATGATCCCCTTGCCAGATACCGGCACTGTGTGCCACCATCATAGAGGAAAAATCCTGGATATAAAAATCTCCGGCAAGAAATTCCGGGATACCGCGCAGATAGTCATAGCCACTGATATAAAGGGCATATGGGATCTCCTCGCAAGGCTCTACCGTGATCCCCTGCGCCCGCAGATTTTTTGTCAACTCTTCCACAGAAATATTGCCGGTATTGACACGGATACAGGTTTTCTTTTCCTCTAACAATTCCTCTAGGATCTGCTTTGTGGTCTCCCCGCCAAACTGTTCTTCCCACGCATCAATGATCCATTGTGGCATGGAATAGGCTTCTGAAAGGCCCTTGTAAGTGATGCTATCCTTGTTTCTTGAAATATTGCGCAACACACCATTGACAAAACCGGAAAGTCCGCCCAGTCCATGATTTTTCACGATACGGACGGCTTCGTTGCAGACCGCCGCATCCGGCACACCATCCATAAAAACGATCTGGTAGACACTGCTGCGAAGGACTGTCCGGATGAGCGGTTTCATCTTTGGCACTTTAGGCTTTTTTACAAACTGTCCTAGAATGGCATCGATCTGTAAAAGCCGCTCAATGGTCCCCTGCGTCACACGCGTGATAAAAGCACGCTGCTGTTTAGACAGATATTGATATTTTTCCAAGGTCGCCCCCAGTACCAGATGGGAATATTTTCCTTCTTCCAGTACTTCTTCTAAGATGGCGACAATGATTTCTCTTTGATTTGGATCAGTCATCGCGTCTATTTCCTCCAAACAGGAGCAGGAGTCGTAAGAGTTGCAGGATTGCTGCTGCTGCACTTGCAACGTAGGTCAGTGCTGCTGCTTTTAAGACCTTTTTCGTTCCTTTGAGTTCCTCATGGGATAACATGCCTGTATCATTTAAAAAGCGAAGTGCTCTCGCAGACGCATTAAATTCGACCGGAAGTGTCACCAACTGGAACAAAACTGCCAGAGAAAATGCGATTACGCCTGCCATGATCAGGGTCTGCCCCATACGGCTGTTAAAGAGCAGTCCGATGATGATAAGTGGCCAGGACAGGGTGGATCCTAAATTTGCTACCGGAACAATGGCACTGCGCAAAGTCAATGGAAAGTAGTTGCGCTGGTGCTGGATGGCATGCCCGCACTCATGCGCCGCCACGCCGATGGCTGCCACACTGGTAGAATTATAGACCGGATCGGATAAGTTCAAGGTCTTGTTGCGCGGATCGTAATGATCCGTCAGATTGCCGGATACATGCTGCACCGTCACATCATAAATACCGGATCTGCGAAGCATGTGCTCTGCCGCCTGTGCCCCCGTCATACCGGAGGCACTGCGCACGCGGTTGTATCTGTTGAAGGTTCCTTTGACCCGCGCTGATGCGATCAGGCAGATGATGGCGCCGATGACGACCAGGTAATAGGTCGGGTCCCAGTAAAATCCATAATATCCGTACATAATTTTGCTCCTTAAATAATTATATTGTGTATCAGCAATTATGCCTGCGTCATACTTTCCTGCTCCCCTAGAATCGTGCCCGCCGGAATATCGCGGCCTCGCAGGAAATCTGCGACAGGCATACGTTTTTTGCCCTCCAACTGGATCTCTTCCATCACTAAGAGTCCGTCCCCGGTGACTACCGCGATGCCATCAGCATCTGCCGCTACCACCTGTCCCGGCACGGCATCCGGGACGATATTTTTCTCCACGCGTGCCTTCCAGATCTTCAGTGACTTATTTCCCAGATGGGTATAAGCGCTCGGCCAAGGGTTCAGGCCTCTGACCAGGCGCTCCAGTTCGACAGCACTTCTTGTAAAATCAAGATTTCCCATGCTCTTTTTGATCATGCCGACATGAGTCGCTTCCGCTTCCTCCTGCGAAACCGGTGTGATCGTGCCTGCTGCAAGCCCTTCCATGGTCTTAACACAAAGTTCTCCACCGACGATCGCCAATTTATCAAAGAGGCTTCCACCAGTCTCATCGGCTGCAAGTCTGACTTCCTCTTTTAAAAGCATGTCGCCATCATCCAAGCCGACCCCCATCTGCATGGTCGTCACACCGCTGACTTCATCGCCATTCATGACCGCCCATTGGATCGGGGCTGCGCCACGATATTTTGGTAAAAGCGAAGCATGCACGTTGACACAGCCAAGTGGGGGGA
>ERZ773170.2240-NODE-2240-length-12093-cov-14.848231_pt1 | contig 12093 bp, 17 predicted proteins | sample MGYA00581002_ERZ773170 | MGnify/ENA primary metagenome ERZ773170 (study PRJEB29015, sample SAMEA2737811) | human gut metagenome | biome: human gut; feature: human-associated habitat; material: faeces | place: China | collected 2012 ... | reverse complement strand
ACCAGCTTCTTGGCCTCCATCAGGGAAGCGCCGGTCAGCTCCTTAACGGTCTTGATGACCTGCATCTTGTTGGCGCCAACGTCAGCCAGGATGACGTCAAACTCGGTCTTCTCCTCCTCAGCGGGAGCAGCAGCGCCGGCGGCAGCGGGAGCGGCAGCAGCAACAGCAGAAACGCCGAACTCCTCGCAGATGGTGTCAACGAGCTCTTTCAGCTCCAGAACAGTCATAGTCTTGACAGACTCGACAATGGCAGTGATCTTCTCAGAAGCCATGGTAGTTACCTCCATAAATTTTATAGTTTTAAGCGGCGCGGTTTGTATTCAAGGAGCGCTGCGCCGGTGCGCTCAACCTGCTAAACCTAAACTCAGGCAGCAGTCTCGTCCTGCTTGTCGACGATACCCTGCAGGGCAACAGCCAGACCGCCAACGATACCGTTGAGGGAGCCAGCCAGCATGGAGAGCAGGCCTTCGCGGTTGGGCATGGTAGACAGGCTCTTGATACCTGCAGCGTCCATGACCTGACCATCGCAGAAGCCGCCCTTGACGACGAAGCGCTTGGACTTGTCGGCGTCAGCAAACTTGCACAGGATGCGAGCAGCAGCAGCCGGATCCTCCGGAGACAGAGCGATAGCCGTGTCACCCTTGAAGTACTCGGTCAGACCCTCGTACTGGGTGCCCTTGACGGCCAGGCGCAGCATGGTGTTCTTGACGACCATGTAGTGCACGCCAGCCTCACGCAGCTCCTTACGCAGCTTGGTGTCATCAGCAACGCTGATGCCGTTGTAAGCAACGACAACACCGGCCAGAGAGCCTGCGATCTTCTCGTTCAGATCAGCAACAAGAGCCTTCTTAGCTTCCAGAATCTTTGCACTGGGCATTTGAAATTCACCTCATTCCACTTACAGATTGGTTTCGGTAAGCGGCTTTTTATGTGATATACAGAAAAAAGCCCCTTCCCGTCGCCGGGAAAGGGCTTGAAAGCATTGCAATCAAACGCACGTTTCTCGGCAGGTGGGTAAAACCCGTTATGCCTTGCGGCACCTGCTGTCTCAAAAACAGCTTAATTAGTATAGCACGCGAACGTGCGTTTGTCAAGTGTTTTTCAGCTCAAAGCTGAAAAACTTAGAGTTTTATAATCGTGACAAAGGCCGCAAGACCTTGAACCTGACTGAAAAGTACAAAAATAAGAGTGCTGGCAACAAAGAAAATAAGCCCAGCGGAAAGAGAGAAAGAAAATGCTGTATCAGGTTATTGGCGTTGAGCGTAAAGAGGGCGAGTTCACTCCGCAGGATAAGCCGAACCAGAAAATTCACTATGACAACATCGTGTTTCACGTTGTCGGCCTGAAAAAGACCATCGGTGTGACTGGCCAGAGTGCGGAGCAGTTGTCTATCAAGACCGTGGACGCTGGCGAGATTGTCGAGGCCGTCGGCGGTAAGATTGAACAGGCAGTTGGCCGTCAGTTCGATTTCGAGACCCGCTACGGCAACAAGATTCGCGCGTGGGAGTTGGTGAAGTAATGCTCCCCGCCCCACCAGAGAACGCCCAGCCGCCACCATGTAAGTAACTGCCGTGGGGTGGTGAGTATAGCTACTATTTTTCCTATAGGTGCATTTTCAAGATGTTCGGCCTGTAGGTTTCCGCGCGAAATGGTAGCTATATTGACCGCCCCACATATCATGTCAGCCGCACGGCTGACACTCCAAAGGCGCTACGTCCTTTGGAGTGTCAGTGTCAGTGCCAAGACACAAGACAAAAATGACAGTAAATAGGATGGTAGAACATGGGCGACACAAAAGCTCCACCACGTTTGCGCAGTAGGCAGTGCATGTTTGTACTATACCCCGAGAGCCAGCAAGCGGCAATTGACTACTGCAAGCAAAATCTGCCCTGCGCATGGGCGCTGCATGACAAAGACGTGTACTCGCAAGCGGCGTTCGACGCCTACGTGAAAAAGCACGATGGCACGCTCCCGGATTGGATGCCGGGAGACCTGAAAAAGCCGCACATCCATTTTGTGTGCAGTTTCCCAAATGCCCGGTACTTTTCGGGCATTGCAAAGGAAATCGGCGTTGAGGTCAACGTCATCCGCAAGGTGAACAACCTGTATAAGGCATACGTTTATCTGTGGCATTTGCTCGACCCCGACAAATACCAGTACAGTAAAGATATTGTCGGCACCCACGAATTTGAAGAACCCAGCGAACACGCCGGTATGTCCCAGATGGAAGATGACCAAGTTCAGATTCTGCTGGACATGCCCACCTTCGATACCTTCAACGAGTTGTGCCGGTGGGCTTATGAACAGGGATGCTGGGCGACGTTCAAAAGCAATTACGCCATGTGGAGAGACCAGTTTTTAGAGCGTCTCCGCCTGCGCGACATGGCCCAGTCCGCTGACGAACGTCAAGCGGTCAACGCCCGCCTGGCCGAGCTGGGCAACAATCAGAAAGTCATTGATTCGGATGGCTTCGGCATTATGCCCGACGATTTGAAGGGAAACTTCTAATGAGAATCACACAAAAAACTTTGTACGATTACGGCGAACTTCTGCCGGAAATTTGCCAGGCATCTAAGGACGAAAACCTTGAATTTCTTCTGTTGCTGATTGCCGCGAAAACAGATATTGAACAAGCATACGCCGGTCAGTGCAACAACTATTCCGTGCTGGTCACCTGCTACGATGAAGGCCAGCCGGACGAATACGCGATTGTCCCGCATGACTACACGTTGTAACGCTTACCCCCAAACAGCAAGCGATTACATACAAAAATTTTGAGGAAAGGAGACGCAACCATGAACACTGTTATGCTTGCCGCTGGTGCGGAGGCTGGTGCAGAGGTTGCAAAGAGCGCTATGGAAACCGTTATCGCCGCTATGGCCGATGTGTTCACCCTGTCCGGCACCATTGTTACCGAGATCACTAAGCAGCCCATCTTGCTGTTCTGTCTCGCCGCTGGTCTGGTTCCTGTGGGTATCGGCATCTTCGCCCGCCTGAAGAACGCCGCTCGCGGCTGATGCTGACTGTGCAGAGCGGCATTGCCGCTCTGCATCTTATGCCAGAGTAACTCACGGTTAGAGTTTGCCACTTTTAAAACTGGCCTGTGGCGGGTTACAGTTAGTGTGGGTTCGACTCCCACCTCTGGCACCGCAACCCTGCGGGGCGGGATTTCCCGCCCCGCAATTTTTGTTTCTACTCGAAAGAGGGTTTATATATGCTTTGGTACGTTGTTTGGGCTTTCTTTTTAACACTTTTGGCTTTGGGTGGTGCGCTCTTCCTTGCCGCTTTGTCCAGTTGGTTTAATCACCCGAATGATTTCTAACGACAAATAAAAAAAGCCGCCATTACTGGCGGCGGGTCTTACTTGTTCAAATCTTTAAACCATTGTTTTGTTGTTTTGTTGCCTTTATAAGAAATCCATATTCGGTCTGCTATCCACGCAATAAGTGCAATAGGAATTATCAGGTTTAGCAGGTTATTGAAAATCGTTGTTAAAATGTCCATTTTCTTCACCTCAATATTATTATATCGTTTTACAGTCGTAAATTCAAGGGGCGTTGTTATGTTTAAAAGAATATTATGTGCTTTTTGTTCTGTTGTGATGGTTTTCAGCATGATTTCTCCTGCGGTTTACGCTGATGATGAAATTATGAATCATGAACACAACTGGGTTGATGTTCCTGTTTCTTTCAAAGGTGAAGTGTTTGGAATGGAATATCAAGTTTCAGTAAAGCATTGTACGGTTTGTAATTTGTATGACCATACAATTAGCCTAGCTGGTTATTCTTATGAGTATTTTGCTATGACTGCCGCTCCGGGTGTAGAGGGTATTATTCAAAATCTTGCAATAAAATTATACTGTTCGATTTTTGGCGAAAACACCACAGCCGAAAAAGCTCCCTCTGGCATTGGCCGGAAAGACTTACCGGGTTACGAAAGTTCAGACAACAATCCGGGCGTTCCCTCGATTTCTCAAGATGGCAATATTGCATTGCTTGCAAAATACCGTTTTACTAATAATCGAAAACAACTTGTAGATTCATTTTCAAAGCAAGTTGATAATGATATTTGGAATTTTGGCGAAAATTCTTTATATATTGAACGGTATTCAAAAAACGGTTCTCGTTGCTATACATACTGTGGTTATATTCTTGACACGCATAATGTGCCGGGCATCTATTATGTTCCCGCTGGTACATCGTATGTTTTTAATCCGTGGGGTGATGGTAATGTTCGTAATTTGAACGGGAAAAAGTGGCCTGAAAACACTTCGTTGTATGTTGGTTCTTCTTCTTCGGATGGTTCTAAGAGGTATCTTTGTATTTATCGCTATAATGCAGATAAAACATATGATTCGTATAGATACCCGGAAATGTGTTGGTCTATTGGTGATGGAACAGATAATATTTTCGGACAAGATTCTGGTTACTCTATTTCAACATCGGGAAATATTACAATTCCATATCCTAAAGATTTGGTCGTATATCTGCGCCCCACTTCTACGAATATCGTAAAGAACACGAATGTCACCATTAACAACAACGACTACTCCCAGACTTGGAATGGCAACATCTACACCGACAACTCCACCAACCTCACCTACATCTACCCACAGTACACCACCATCAACGAGAAGAACGAAACCGTAACCAATATTTCCAATACGCCCATCATCTACAATAAAGAGACTAAACAATATTACACCTACGACCAGACCACGAAGAACTACTATTACATAACCTATAACGCACAGCCTACACCGTCCCCCAGCCCCACACCAAACCCCGGCACTACTCCCACGCCCACCCCAAAGCCGGGCGGCAGTATCTCCACGCCCGAAACGGGCAAACCGGGCGGCGATTCCGGTGACACAACGGGTATTCTGGCGGTGCTGGTTGAAATCCGTGACAACATGATTCAAGGCTTCTTGGATATTAAAGCGGCTTTCGTTGCTGGCTTCGCTGAACTTTCCGCTAACTTTACCCTCGCTATTGAAAATTTGAATGTGAACATTCAAAACATCTTCAATAAAAAGTTCCCTGACCAGAGTACACCGGAGACAGCTCTACCCAGTCCCACACCTTCGCCCAGTCCTGCACCGCTCGACCCCATTCTTCCCGAAACGCAAAATTTAATCATTCCGAAGATGAACAGCAACACCTTCACCGATGAACACGGCACTTGGGTTGCTTCTGGTTCCTCAAAGTATAGTGATGTGTTCGACTTCTTCTATGCTTTTGACCGTTCAACTTTCAATTTTTGGGAAACAAATGTTAGTCCCTCGCATCTGCAAATTGAAATTCCCGACCCCGAAAGCTATTACATTGATGGCTATATCATGCGAATATCTAAGTTCAATAACCGTTATGCAAAAGACTGGACGCTTCAAGGCTCGGACGATGGCAAAACATGGGCCGATTTGGACACGCAAAAAGGCCAAAATCTTTCGGACATGGAAGAACACAAGTATTCACTCACCCTGCGTAAGGCGTATAAATACTATCGCTTGAATATGTCGAACTACGCAAGCTCTATGTGTTCCCTTAGCCACTTCAATCTTCTGGGCTATGATGCGAAAGATGTTGTAACTCCTACACCTGCACCGACTGACCCGCCCTCGCCTAGTCCTGCACCTGACCCCGGCAAGCCTGACAGTGGAGATAAAACAAACAACTTCTGGACTATCATCTTCCCCAATGGCGGCGGCTCCGAGGACGGTAAAAAAGGTATCTTCTGGGCGCTGGTCTCACTGATTCTTGCACTTATCGCGTTCTTTGCAAATTTGGCCGTGGGTGTCGGCTACCTGTTCCCGTTCCTCCCGGATGGTGTGGTCATGACGATTAACACCTGCCTGATTGTCATCTTCTTGTTCACCATCATCAAATTTATTATGAGGTCAAAGTAATGTGGAAAAAAATTTGTATTACGGTCTGCGCCGTATTCTGCGCCGCGCTCGCCGTCGTGCCCTGCGCCTTTGCAGACGACAGCTCCGCCGATTCTTCCGCAAGCTCGGAAGAATCCTCACTTCTGGGAGATGCCGCAGAATTGCAGGGTTCTGTCTCGGACAATTTCTCGGACGGTGTTGACAGTCTTGCCGATACGCTGAAAAGCACGCCCGGTGAATTGCACTATAACGTGAAAGACCAGTTCCCCAAATTCATTAAACAGTCCATCGAATGGGTTCCTTTGCCGTACTGGTGGGCGTTTGAGTTCGCAATTGTTCTTGGTTTCGTCAATGCGCTGTACCGGCGCATGTCGTAGGAGGTGCAAGCATGGAATCATTTCTTGAAGTTATGAATGTCATCCTGAACGGCTTCAACCTGCCGTTCACTGTGTACGGCTTTACGCTTTCGTGGTATGACATTTGGTTGTGGTCTATCGTCGGCGCAATCGCCGCCGCGTTTATTGGGAGGATGCTGTCATGAGCGATAATTTCAATAAATTCTGCGGCGTTCTCATCCTGCTGTTGCTCGGTCTTTCCACGCTCTTCACGCTCCGGGCCAGCGCCGAGGAATACACCCCGCCCGCCGAGGACAGCACCCAGACCGTGACCGATTCCGAGGAAACGCACGAGGTTGTGCAAGTTCAGGGCGTGCAAACCTACGACCCGACTTTGTATGAAAAGCTGGACACCCTGCAAGAATCCCTCAATACGTTGATTGATATAATGGCCCCTGCCGAGACCGGCACGGAAGATGCACAGTCTGGTGAACCGGCGCAGGATTACACGGCCCAGTTGGACACGATTTCAAATCAGTTGGTGGACCTGCGCACAGCTGCGGAAATAGCAACCGCCGAGACGGCCCAGCCCGCAGCGTTTGAAAAGCCCTTTGCGGATTATAGTGTATCCGAAGTGCTGCTGTTGGTGCTGGCCGCCGTGGTTGTGGGTGCAATCGTTATTGGCTTGGTTCGTGGCTTTTAAGCGAAAGCGGCAAGCGCGTCCGGGGCGCGGGGGCTATTGCCCCCGCCCCGCGCGCGCGTCGCCGCAAAAGTGAGGTGTTATAATGGTATCTCTGTTCTATGACCTGCTGACGTTCTTCGGCATCTCTGCCGACGCGCCGCAAAACCTTTCCGAGTTCTTCCCGTGGTTTCTGGCTATCCTCGTAGCGGTGGCCCTGTTCCTGTTCGTGTTCGGCATTATCAAGGACTTTACCCACACATTTGCCCGCGGGGGTCGCTTCTGATGAACGGATATATGGTGCTCCTTCTGGTCGCCGTGCTCATTACGCTGGGTGTCTCCCGCATTGCACGGCAGATTGTGTTTCATCCTTTTCAAACCGGCTTCAATGCAGTCAAAGACCTGTACTATTACCAGCTCCACCGGGGCTGGCATAACTGCCCGGTTGGTGCGCTGGATATTTACTGCGGCTACTTCGGATCCGGCAAAACTCTGTCTCTGGTACATAAAGTAGTGGGCCTGTACAACCGCTACAATGATAAAGTCGTGTGGTGCCCGCGGCGTAAAAAGTTTGTGGTGCAGAAAATCAATATCCTGTCCAACGTTGACCTCTGTGTACCGTACACAAAGTTAGAAAGTCTTGCGCAGGTCGTCAAGGCAAGCAAGACCACGCAGGCTATAGACGACGAGGAAGAAACGTTGACGGTTACAATCGTGGCAATGGATGAGCTGTCCGTTCAAATGAACTCGCGCAGTTTCAAAGACAACTTTAACGCCTACTTTCTGAACACGCTTTTGTGTTGCCGGCACTACCACATTAGTTTTTATGGCTCCGCCCAGCGATTCCAGCACGTGGACAAGCTGCTCCGGGATGTTACCCATACCGTCATTCAGTGTAACAAGGTCTGGCGTTTCCAGCTGTGGGCCAGCTACGACGCATGGGAGATGGAGAACGCCACAAACGCCGAGATGATACGCCCGCTCCGTCGCGGCCTGTGGTTCGTGCGAGACCGCGATTATAACGCCTATGACACACTCGCCGTGGTGGACAACCTGCAAAAGAAATTTGAGGAAGGCGACATTCTGCCCGAGGCGGAAATTATCAGCAACCAAGCCCCGGCCGGGCCGCTGGGTCTGGAAGTCGCCAGCAAGCCCACGAAAAAGGCCCAGCGCCGGATGTCGGGACAAATCAAGAGGTGAATGGTATGAAACAAGTATGCCGGATGGACAAAACGAATAAGCGGCCCTACTGCCTGTGCAAGCCGTGTTCGTACCGGCTGGACGGCACCTGCTCCGGGCCTGTGGTGGCCGTGAAGGATTATTATTCCCTCTACAACTGTCCTGACGACCCCGACACCGGCATGACTCCACGCTGTGGCCAGCACGCCGAGTGTGTATATTGCCGAGATAGAAAAAGATTTGTGTAGCTAAGAGCGCGACCCGATGCGGGCCGCGCTTTTTGTGTAAAAATAAGCCCTCAAAATTGTGCAGTATGGTGATTGATACCGTCGCTGTAGAAATGCTATAATGAGAAAAAGGCGGTGGTTTTTATGGGCGGCAAAAAATCGAGAGAATCGCAAATCCGCGCCAGCGTCAAATATAATAAGGCGCATGACTATTTCGGGATTCGCCCCGATAAAGAAACCGGCGCGGCCATTCGGCAGGCGGCAGCGGCAGCAGGCAAGAGCGTGCAGCGGTATATTCTGGACGCCGTACAATCGCGCATGGAATATGACGCATGGAAAAATGCCCGCAACTTTCCGGGCGAGGTCGGCCCACCCAATTTATAAAAGTGGGCCGGATTGGCGGGTATGGGGCGCCTAGCCCCATATTGGCAGCGCCTGCGCGGCGCTCACCTTCCCACGCCTGCAACTGAAATCGCGCAAAGGCAAGAGTAGGAACTTCCCGGAGCCCGGAATTTTCCTCTTATTGGCCCAAGCGCCAGACCGCCAGTCTTGCCCGGCCAGCAACGTGAAACGGCGCAAGAGTGCGAGCGCTTTTCCCTGCGTCAGTTTGTCCAACTGCCGCACTCTGACGGGATGTGCAGAGCTTAACCGGTACGAAGTCCCAGGCCCCGCCCTGGGACATTAAAAGATTCCTTAGACGCGCAAGCCCGCGCACGCGGGCACTGTGCATTTTTGAAAAGCCGAACCCCAATTTATAAAGGTTCGGCGTCTGAGCGGCACAAGCGCCGCAGGCACCTTCTTATTTGCAAGCCAGCGTAGGCCGTGTGCAGCTGGCGCGTAGCGTCTGCGGAACGCGGCAGAAGCGGACGAGACAACAAAGTAAAAAATAAAAACTGCCGTTGCGGCCCCCAAGGGACGCGGCGGCAGTTTTTGCGCGAGGTGTGACCATGTACGAACAGCAACGCAAAAAAGGCCGACCATTGACCGGCACAGAACGCAGCTTGATAGAACACCTGTACAAGCTCGGTTTCACGCAGACCGCGATTGCAAAAGAGGTCGGCGTCTGGCCGTCCACCATCTGCCGCGAGCTCCGTCGCGGCATGGTGGACCAGTTGAACGGCGATACATGGGAATATTATCGCATTTACTCCCCGCAAAAGGCACAGAACCGCGCTGACTATATGAAAAGTGCCCACGGTCCTGACCTGAAAATCGGTAATCGTGCGGACTATCTGGCCGCGCTGGAAGCGCACATCTTGACCGGCTCCAGTCCGCAGGATGCAATAGCGAAGGTCGGCAATGACTACGGCGTGACCATCAGCAAGACCACCTGCTACCGATACATACAAATGAAGCTGTTTCCCAGCCTGCGCTATAAGCACCTGCCACAGGGTCACCCAAAGAAAGGCAAGGGCACCGTATCCCATGCCAACGTGTCCCACCCAAAACACCGTAGTATTGAACACCGCGCAAAGAGTATCCGAAACCGTGAAGAAGTCGGACATTGGGAACTGGATAGCGTCATAGGCAAGGCCGAAGGAACCGGCGAGAGTTGCCTTGTAATGACCGACCGCAAAACCAGAGGTGAAATCATCATCAAGGCCCGGAGTAAAACTGCCGCCGATACAGTCCATGCCCTGCAATGGCTTAAATGTCAGATTGGCCGCGATTGGAAGTTGATATTCCACACCATCACGAACGACAACGGCTCCGAGTTTGCCGACCAAGACGGTATAGACGCGCTGGGCGTGACAACATTCTATTGCCATCCGCAAAGCCCCCACGAGCGCGGTACAAACGAGGTCACAAACAAATTGGTGCGCCGCAAACTGCCTAAAGGTAAAAGCATGGCAAAAGTAACACAGAAACAGGCTACCGAGGTGCAGCATTGGGTGAATCACTATACCCGGCCTATGTTCGGCGGTAAATCTGCCGCCGATATGCTAAAAGAGGAATTAGACAAACTGCCCCTATACAACCGTGAAAAGGTATACCGCTTCTTTGACCTGCTCTAGCAGCGAGCCACAATATGCCCCACCAGCCCGCCGCGATGCGACGGGCTAAAGGTGTTGCAAAAAGCAGAAAATCCCGGTGCAGATTTGCGCAAGCAAATTCCGCACCGGGATTTTTCACCACAAAAGCAACAATTATCTATTGACACCTTTGTGTAAATTGTCCAATTTTGTCAGAAACTCTTGACAGTAGCCTCAAAGCTGAAAAACTTATACGCCGTACTTGTTGGTAGCAACGCGGACGCCGGGGCCCATGGTGGTGGCGATGGTAGCGCTCTTGAAGTACTGGCCCTTGGCAGCGGCGGGCTTAGCCTTGGCGATGGCATCCAGGACGGTGTCCAGGTTGGTCATCAGCTTCTCGGCGCCGAAAGAGGCCTTGCCGATGGGCACATGGATGATGTTCTGCTTGTCCAGACGGTACTCGATCTTACCGGCCTTAGCGTCGGTAACAGCCTTGCCGACGTCGGGGGTAACGGTGCCGGCCTTCGGGTTGGGCATCAGACCACGGGGGCCCAGGACCTTACCGAGACGGCCAACGCGGCCCATCATGTCGGGGGTGGTGACCAGAACGTCGAAGTCCAGGTAGCCGCCGGCGATCTTGGCGATCAGATCGTCATCACCGACCTCCTGCGCACCGGCAGCCTCAGCGGCCTTGGCGGCGTCGCCCTTGGCGATGGCGATAACGCGGACGTTCTTACCGGTGCCGTTGGGCAGGACAACAGCGCCGCGGACCTGCTGGTCGGCGTGACGGCTGTCAACGCCCAGGCGGACGTGCAGCTCAACGGTCTCGTCGAACTTAGCGGTAGCGGTCTTGCAGCACAGCTCCAGGGCCTCGGTGGGATCGTAAGTCTTGTTATTCTCGATCAGCTTAGCAGCGTCGATATACTTCTTGCCGTGTTTCATTGCGTATTACCCTCCTATTCAGCCCTCAACGGTAACGCCCATGCTGCGGGCGGTGCCCTTGATCATGCTGACAGCAGCTTCCAGAGAAGCAGCGTTCAGGTCGGGCATCTTGGTCTTGGCGATCTCCTCGGCCTGAGCCAGCGTGATGGAGCCAACCTTGTTCTTGTTGGGCACGCCGGAAGCAGTGTCGATGCCGGCAGCCTTCTTGATCAGAACGGGCGCCGGAGGAGTCTTGGTGATGAAGGAGAAGGAGCGGTCAGCGTAGACCGTGATGACGACGGGGATGATCATGCCCATCTGGTTCTTGGTACGCTCGTTGAACTCCTTGGTGAACGCCATGATGTTGACGCCCTTCTGACCCAGAGCAGGACCAACAGGGGGAGCCGGAGTTGCCTTGCCGGCGGGGATTTGCAGCTTGATGTAGCCAGTGATTTTCTGTGCCATAATACTTGCACCTCCAAATTTTGTGGTGAGTTGCGGCCTGCGGTGCAGACCTCCCACGGGCGCACGACCTCCGCGCGCCCTATAAAAACCGTACCCCGGGCACAGGCCCGTTCGCGGTCTTTACCGGAAACTAGGGTGTTCTGAGAAAAACTCAGAACAGCTTGACCTGATGCAGCTCCAGCTCTGCCGGAAGCTCGCGGCCAAACATGGTGATCCTTACGCGCACCTTGCGCGCAGGAATGTCGATCTCGTCGACGGTGCCGACGGAGCCTTCCATCGGACCGGCGGTGATCTCAACCGTATCACCGACCTTGTACTCGACCTCAAGGTCAACGGTGGTTTCGACGCCCATCTTGGCAACCTCCGCCTCGGTCAGGGGCTCGGGCTTGGACTCCGGGCCGACAAAGCCGGTGCAGCCGCGCGTGTTGCG